>Ga0207664_10000088_pt1 | contig 87215 bp, 65 predicted proteins | sample LARL83metaG_FD_184349 | JGI IMG/M metagenome (GOLD analysis project Ga0207664, IMG submission 184349) | Corn, switchgrass and miscanthus rhizosphere microbial communities from Kellogg Biological Station, Michigan, USA - LAR L8-3 metaG... | ecosystem: Host-associated > Plants > Roots >...
TCTTCATGTTGGCGACCACGTACGGGCTGTCGGTGATCTCGACGCCGCAGCGTGCCAGCGGCGAGTCGATCGGGCCCATGCAGTACGGGATCACGTACATGGTGCGGCCTTCCATGCAGCCGTCGAACAGCGCGTCGATCTTCGCGTGCGCCTCGGCCGGGGCCATCCAGTGGTTGTTCGGGCCGGCGTCGTCCTTGTCCGGATGGCAGACCAGGGTCAGCTGCTCGACGCGGGCGACATCGGAGGGGTGGGAGCGGTGCAGGTAGCAGCCCGGATGGGTCTGCTGGTTCAGTTCGATCAGGGTGCCGTCGGCCAGCATTTGTTGCACCAGGGTCTGATATTCGGCGTCCGAGCCATCGCACCAGTGAATCTGTGCGGGGCGGGTCAGCGCCGCCGCCTGGTTGACCCACTGTTCGAGCGCTTCCAGCTTGCTGGCCATCGTGTCCTCTTGAGGTCTTCAGGAAAAGTGATCTGAAACGGTAGTTTGCGTGCACTGGTATTGCAAGGTCCGATGCAACAAGAACGGCGCCAGATGGCGCCGTTGGGGACTTCCGCTGGGCTTGGTCAGGCTGGGATGAGGGTCGTGATCATGTGTTCGACGTAGGCGTCGAACTCTTCGTGGTTGAGCCGCGGCAGGCCCAGGGTGAAGTTCAGCTGCAGGAAGCCGACGTAGGCGGCGTAGGTCAACCGCGCCCGGTTCAGCGCCTGCGGCGGGGCCAGGCCGGCCTCGCGATAGGCGGTGGTGAGGAACTCCATCCGCCGCTGCGACACGCGCGCCATCACCGGCACCACCTGCGGATGGTCGAGCGCCTTCAGCAGTGCGGCGTACACGCGGTGCGGCTGCAACTCGTGCGCCACCCGGCGGAACAGTTCGGGCAGGCGCTTGCGCGGGTCGGTGATCTGTTCGATCTGGCCCAGCACCTCACGTTCGCCGTACTGCTCCCAGCGCTCCAGCGCGGCGTGCAGCAGGGCTTCGCGGGTGCGGAAATGCCAGTAGAAACTGCCCTTGGTCACGCCCAGCCGGCGCGCCAGGGCCTCCACGGCCAGTGCGCCGACGCCTTGTTCGGCAATCAGCTGCAGGGCGGCAAGTTCCCAATCCTCCGCCGACAGGCGGGTACGTTCTGGCTTGCTACTGACATTCATGTGCGTATGGTAGCCACACCCCGTGCATTTGTAATGTGTGGCATCCATCTGACTGAATGTCATGGCAATTTGCTGCGCCATCGGGATTACGCGGCGGCGTGGTTGACGGCGCTTGTCGAGGCAATCCATACTCATCCGTATGGAAAACGACATCCGTGCTCCCGATGCCATCAGCCGCTTCCCCGTCGCCGATTTGAGCCTGGCGATGGAGACGCGTCGCCCGAATGGCAACCCGGCGCTGCTGTTCGCGCATGGTTTTGGCCAGACCCGCGGCGCCTGGGGCGGTGCGGCCGCGGCGCTGGCGCAGGCGGGTTGCCGTTGCGTCACGTTCGATGCGCGCGGTCACGGCGAGAGCGACCGGGTGGCGCGTGGCGCGGATGCCAAAAGCGGTTACCACATGGACCAGTTCGCCGACGATCTGCTGCGGTTGGCCGTGGCGCAGCCGCAGCCGCCGATCCTGGTGGGCGCGTCGATGGGCGGCCTGCTCGGCATCGTGCTGGCCGGCGAGATGCGGCCGTCGCCGTTCCGCGCCCTGGTGCTGGTCGACATCACGCCGCGCTGGGAAACCGCGGGTGTGGAACGCATCCTCGCCTTCATGCAGGCGCATCCGGACGGCTTCGCGAACTACGCCGACGCGGCCGAACAGATCGCCGCCTACCTGCCGCAGCGGCGCGAACGCAAGAGCGAGCAGCAACTGCGCCCGCTGCTGCGTGAAAGTGCCGACGGACGCTTGCGCTGGCACTGGGACCCGGCCCTGCTGGCAGGCGATCTGGTGCAGGAAAGCGAGCGCTACCAGCCGCGCCTGCAAGCCGCCGCCACGAAGATCGACGTGCCCGTGCTGCTGTTGTCGGGCGCGCGCAGCGACGTGGTGTCGCGCGCCACCGTCGACGAATTCCTGCAACTGGTGCCGCATGCGCGACATGTGGAACTGCCGCACGCCACGCACATGGTGGCGGGCGATGCGAACGACGCATTCACGCGCGAGGTCGTGCGCTTCGTGCAGAGTCTTGATCCGTTACCCGCCGGCCGGCGCGTCGCCGGCGCCGTTCAATCGCAATGAGGTGTTGAGATGTCCGTGATACTGACCCTGCTGGCGGCGCTGATTGCCTCCGGCGCCTGCGCCTATCATCGCAGCAGCCTGCGCACCTGGGCGATCGTCACGATCGTCGCCACGCTGGTGGTGGGCCTGTTGGCCCACGCACCGTGGACCACGGCGATCCTGTTGATCGTCGAGCTGGCGATCGCGCTGCCGCTGCTGCTGGTGGACTTCCGCCGCAAGCAGATCAGCCTGCCGCTGCTGAAGCTGTTCGCCAGGGTCACGCCGAAGCTGTCGGAGACCGAGCAGACCGCGCTGGAAGCCGGCACGGTCGGTTTCGAGGGCGAACTGTTCTCGGGCAAGCCGGACTGGCACGAACTGCTGAAGCAGCCGAAGCCCGAACTGAGCGTGGAGGAGCAGGCCTTCATGGACGGCCCGGTGGAAGAGCTGTGCGGGATGATCGACGACTGGCAGATCACCCACGAACTGGCCGACCTGCCGCCTGACGTGTGGGACTTCATCAAGAAGAACCGCTTCTTCGGCATGATCATCCCGAAGCAATACGGTGGCCTGCAGTTCTCCGCGCTGGCGCATTCGGCGGTGCTGCAGAAGCTGTCCACCATGTCGGCGACGGTGTCCTCGACGGTTGCGGTGCCGAACTCGCTGGGGCCGGCCGAACTGCTGCTGCACTACGGCTCGGAAGAACAGAAGAACCACTACCTGCCGCGCCTGGCGGTGGGCGAGGAGATTCCCTGCTTCGCACTGACCGGCCCGTACGCCGGCTCCGACGCCACCTCGATCCCCGACGTGGGCATCGTCTGCAGGCAGGTGGTCGACGGTGTGGAAACGCTGGGCATCAGGCTCACCTTCGACAAGCGCTACATCACGCTGGCGCCGGTGGCCACCGTGGTCGGCCTGGCCTTCCGCATGTACGACCCCGAGCACCTGCTCGGCGACAAGGAAGACCTCGGCATCACCTTGGCTTTGCTGCCGCGCTCCACGCCCGGCCTTGAAATCGGCCGCCGCCACTTCCCGCTGAACATCCCGTTCCAGAACGGCCCGATCCGCGGCAAGGACGTGTTCGCGCCGTTGTCGGTGCTGATCGGCGGCCCGCAGATGGCCGGCCACGGCTGGCGCATGCTGGTCGAATGCCTGTCGGTGGGCCGCGCTATCTCGCTGCCGTCGAACGCCACCGGCGGCATGCGCGCCTCGGCGCTGGCCACCGGCGCGTACGCGCGCATGCGCAAGCAGTTCGGCCTGGCGGTGGCACGCTTCGAGGGCGTCGAGGAAGCGCTGGCGCGCATCGGCGGCCTCACCTACGCCACCGCGGCGCTGTCGCGCGCCACCGCCGCCGCGGTCGACCGCGGCGAGAAGCCGGCGGTGCCGTCGGCGATCGCCAAGTACCACGCCACCGAGTGGGCGCGGCAGATCGCCAGCGACACCATGGACGTGCACGGCGGCAAGGCGGTGCAACTGGGCCCGAAGAACTATGCCGGCCGCGGCTGGGCCAGCGTGCCGATCGCGATCACGGTGGAAGGCGCCAACATCATGACGCGCAGCCTGATGATCTTCGGCCAGGGCGCGATCCGCTGCCATCCCTACGTACTGAAGGAAATGCAGGCGCTGTCGATCGCCGATCGCGGCGAGCAGCTGAAGACGTTCGACCGGTTGCTGTTCGGCCACATCGGCTTCGGCACCTCCAACGCGGTGCGCAGCTTCGCGATGGGACTGAGCGGTGCGCGCATCGGCGAGACCGCCGGCGACAACTACACGCGCCGCTACTACCGCAAGCTCGATCGCTATTCGGCCGCGCTGGCGCTGTGCGCCGACGTGTTCATGGGCGTGCTCGGCGGCAAGCTGAAATTCAAGGAGAAGCTGTCGGCGCGTCTGGGCGACGTGCTCAGCTATCTGTACATCGCCAGCAGCATGCTCAAGCAGTACGAGGACAACGGCCGGCCGGAAGCCGATCGTCCGTTCCTGGCCTGGGGCTTCCATGAGTGCATGTGGCTGATCCAGAACGCGCTGGACGGCGCGATCCGCAACTTCCCGGTGCGCCCCGTGGCGTGGCTGCTGCGCGCGCTGGTGTTCCCGCTGGGTCGCCGCGAAGTGCCGCCGTCCGATCGCCTCGGCCGCCGTGTCGCCGCGCTGCTCACGGCGCCGAACGAAGCGCTCGATCGACTCACCGATTGGGTCTACACCACGCCCACGGCGAACAACACGATCGGCCGCATGAAGGCGCTGCTGCCCGACGTGATCGCCGCCGAACCGGTCGACCGCAAGTTCGGCAAGGCGCTGAAGGCCGGCCAGTTCAGCTCGCACGACTACCTGGGCCAGCTTGCCGAGGCGCAGCAGGCCGGGGTGATTTCCGAGGCCGAGGCCGACCTGCTCAGGCGCGTGCGCGAAGGCGTGTTCGAGTTCATCTCGGTGGACGACTTCGATACGGACGAGCTGCGTGCGTTCAAGACGCGGGCCGACGCCGCGTAATCGATCTGACCGACCGGCCCGCCTTGCGGGCCGGTTCTTTGTCCCGGAGGGCAAAAGATGAGTGCCTCGGTGTTGTCGCTGTACCGTCGCATCACGCGCTGGCCGGCGGGCCACTGGATCTTCTCGCGACTGGTCTGTTTCAGGGCGCCGTACTTCGCCACGATCGCACCGCGCTTCGTGGCGCTGGTGCCGGGCCGCTGCGAGGTGCGCATCCGCGACCGGCGCCGCGTGCACAATCACATCGGCACCGTGCACGCGATCGCGCTGTGCAACCTGGCCGAGCTCAGTGCCGGAGTGATGACCGACGCGACCATTCCGGCCGACATGCGCTGGATTCCCAAGGGCATGAGCGTCGAGTACCTGAAGAAGGCGATGGGCACGATGCACGGCATCGCCACTCCCGAACTGGCTACGCCCGTGCCCGATGGCGGCCACGAGTGGCCGGTCAGGGTCGAGGTGGTGGACAGCGCTGACGAGACGGTCTTCCGTGCCCGCGTGCTGATGTGGGTGTCGCCGCGCAAGCGCGATTGAACGGGGCGTCAGTCCGCCAGCGCGCAGCGGTTCTTGCCGCCGCGCTTGGCTTCGTACATGGCATGATCGGCCGCATGCATCAGCCGTTCGTCGGCGTCTGCATGTTCGCTTGGCGCATACGCGGCGATGCCGATGCTGGCGCCGACGCGTACCTCGATCAGGTGGCCGTTGACGCGCAGCGCATAAGGCTCGCCCAGCGCCACGCACAGCTTTTCGCACAGCTGCATGGCCAGCTGCGGATCCTCGATGTCCTCCAGTACCAGCGCAAACTCGTCGCCGCCCAGCCGGGCCACCGTGTCGTTGCTGCGCAAATGGGCCGACAGCCGTGCGGCGATCTCCTGCAGCAAGGCGTCGCCGGCGGCATGGCCATGGCTGTCGTTGACGTGCTTGAAGCCGTCGATGTCGATGCAGGCCAGTGCGAACCGGCTGTGGTGGCGGTTTGCGCGCTGGATCGCACCATGCAGGCGGTCGTGGAACAGGATGCGGTTCGGCAGGCCGGTCAGGGCGTCATGGTGGGCCTGATGGCGCACCATCGCTTCCATCAGCTCGCGCTCGGCGATCTCCTGGGTCAGCTGCTGGTTGCGCTCGGCCAGCTCGTCCAGCGTGTGCTGCAGCTTGGCGCGCGCCGCGTACAGCTCCAGGAACACGCGCACCTTCGACTGCAGGATCACGTCGTTGATCGGCTTGGCGATGTAATCCACCGCGCCGGAGCGGTAGCCCTTGAGCCGGTTCATGTCGTCGGCGTAGGCGGCGGTGACGAAGATGATCGGGGTGTCGCGCAGGTGCTCGGCTTCGCCCAGCAGGCCAGCCACCTCGAAGCCGTCCATGTCGGGCATGTTGACGTCGAGCAGGATCAGCGCGAACTCGTGGTCCAGGCACAGCGCCAACGCCTCGTTGCCGCTGCGCGCCTCGAACAGCTGCGCGCCGCTGTTGGCGAGCAGTCGGCGCATGGCGACCAGGTTGGCGGCGGTATCGTCGACGACCAGGATTTTCGGTGGCATCGCGTTCATGTCGGTAGCGGAGCGGTTCTCCTTGGTCAACCTTAACCGTTGGCGGTCATGGCTGGCGTGAACTGCTGCACCATCCCGTCGGGTTCGAGCGAGGCGGCACGGTGCTCAGCGCTGCAGCCACACGCGCATCAGCGCCGCCAGCTTGTCGGTGTCGATCGGTTTGGACAGGTAATCGCTGGCGCCCATCTCCAGGCACTTCTCGCGATCGCCGCGCATCGCCTTGGCGGTCAGCGCAATGATCGGCAGGCTGGCGAAATGCGGCTGTGCGCGGATCGCGCGGATGGTTTCGTAGCCATCCATGCCCGGCATCATGATGTCCATCAGCACCAGCTCCGGCGCTTCGTCGTCGGCCAGCATCTTCAGCGCCTTGGGCCCGTCCTGCGCCATGCTCACCTGCAGCCCCCAGCCGCGCAGCACCTTGGACAGCGCAAACAGGTTGCGCATGTCGTCGTCCACGAGCAGCACGCGACGGCCCGCCAGCTCGCCGCCGGCCGCCGGTTCGGCGGCGCTTCGCGGCGGCGCCTGCCGGATGCTGTGCAGGAACAGGCTGACCTCGTCGAGCAGCTGCTCGGTGGAGCGCGCGCCCTTGACCACGATGGCGTCGGTGTACTGGCGCAGCTTCAGGTTCTCCTCGCGGTTCAGTTCGCGGCCGGAGTACACCACCACCGGTGGCACACCCTTGTTGGTCTGCGCCAGATGCGCCAGCAGTTCGAGCCCGGACATGCCTGGCAGGCCCAGGTCGAGCACGATGCAGTCGTAATCCGTGCTGGCGATCTTCTCCAGCGCGTCCTCCGCTGACTCCGCTTCGTCGATCTGCAGCTTGTCGCTGCGCAGCATGATGTGCACGGCGGTGCGCGAGTCGGCGTCGTCGTCGACGATCAGCAGGCGCTGTGGCTGCCCGGCAGCGAAATGCAGCAGGCGCTCGAGTGCCAGGCCGATCGATTCGCGGCTGACCGGCTTGGTCAGGAAGCCCACCGCGCCGCGCTCCAGCCCGCGCGTACCGCCGTCGTCGACCGAGATGAAGTGCACCGGGATCGCCCGGGTGGCATCGTCGGCCTTGAGCTGGTCGAGTACGCTCCAGCCGTCCATTACCGGCAGCGAAACATCCAGCAGGATGCCGGTGGGGCGATGCTCGCGCGCCAGTTGCAGGCCTGATGCGCCATCGCCGGCGGCCAGCGCGCGATAGCCCTTGCGCTGGATCATGTCGATCAGGATGCGCACGAAGGCAGGGTCGTCTTCGATCACCAGGATCGTGGTCTGGTCCGGCGACAGTGCATCGCGGCCATTGCCGTTCGGCGGCAGGTACGGCGAGGCGGCCCGGCTGAGCCGGGTCGTGCTGGCGCGTGGCACGTCTTCGGCGGACCCGGATGTGGCGGGCGGCGTCTCCGGCAGCAGCACGCAGAAGTGGCTGCCGTGGCCGCTTTCGCTGCGCAGCACGATATCGCCGCCCAGCAGTTGCGCCATCCGCCGCGAGATCGCCAGGCCCAGCCCGGTGCCGCCGAACTGGCGGCTGGTGCCGGCATCCACCTGCTCGAACGCGTTGAAGACGCGCTGGAACTTGTCTTGCGGAATGCCGATGCCGGTATCGCTCACCGTCATCGCGATCAGTGATTGACCGCGGAGTGCCTCGGGGATCTCGACGTCGCTGCCGGGGCGGCCGATGCGCAGGCTCACCGCGCCATTGGCGGTGAACTTGAATGCGTTGCTGAGCAGGTTGTTGGCGATCTGCTCGAGCTTGCCGCCATCGGTGCGCAGGATCGGGGGCAGGTCGGGGTCGATGTCCAGCGTGAAGCCCAGCCGCTTTTCCTCCGCCACATGCGCAAACGTGCGCCGAAGCCGTTGCCCCAGCTCGGCCAGTGCCAGGTCGTCGATCACCAGTTCCATCTTGCCGGCCTCGACCTTGGACAGGTCGAGGATGTCGTTGATCAGGTGCAGCAGGCTGTTGCCGGCGTCGTGGATGATCCGCGCCGACTCGATCTGTTCCTCGTCGAGGTTGCCGGTGTCGTTGTCGGCCAGGCTGCGCGACAGGATCAGCAGGCTGTTCAGCGGCGTACGCAGTTCATGCGACATGTTGGCCAGGAACTCGGACTTGTACTGGCTGGCGCGGGCCAGCTCGGCGGCCTTGTCGGCGGTTTCCTGCTGCAAGTCCTCCAGCACGTATTTCTGCCGGTTCAGGCTGTCGGTCTTCTCGCGCAGTTCCTCGTTGGACGCCTGCAGCTCATCGGCCTGCACGCGCAGCTCTTCCTCGGAGGCGATCAGCCGTGCGGACTGTTCCTCCAGTTCGGCCGTCTTCGTCTGCAGCGCCTCGTTGCTGTCGCGCAGCACCTCCTTCTGCTGGCGCATCACCAGTTCGGACACGCGCAGGTCGTCGGCCTGTTCCTGCGTCTGCAGCAGCAGGTCGTGCGTGCTGATCGCGCGGTTGAGGTTCTCCAGGGTCAAAGCCACGATCGGCAGCAGTTCGTCCAGCAGCTGTTTCTGCTGTGCGGTGAGCGGCCCGAAGCCGGCGAGTTCCAGCACGCCGATAAGGGTATCGCGGTAGAGCACGGGCAGGATCGCGACGTAGCGTGGCAGCGCCTCGCCGCTGCCCGAGTCGATGTGCAGGTAATTTTCCGGCACGTCGTCGAGCATGATGGGCTTGCGTTCGATCGCGCACTGGCCCACCAGTCCCTCGCCGGGCAGGTAGTGGTCCGCCGTACGGTTGTTCAGGCGCAGGCCGTAGCTGCCCAGCAGATCAAGGCGATGGCGCGCGTCATCGAAGGAATAGAACAGCCCCACGCCGGCCTTGCACAGCGGCACCAGTTCGCTGGCCAGCCATTGCGCGAAATCCTTGTGCGTGGTGGCCTGCAGCAGCACATGCGAAATGTCCGACACGCGGGATCGGACCCAGGTCTGCGCCTCGGTATCCAGCGACATCTGCTTGAACACCTGCAGCGCGCGGGCAATTTCACCGACCTCGTCGCGGCGGTCGAGCCGGCGGATCTCGAAATCGTGATCGTGATTCGCCAGCCGCGTCATCATGTCGGTAAGCCGACGCAGCGGCCGGGTCACCAGCTGCGAGGTCAGCCGGATCACGGTGATGCCGAGCAGGATCCCGAGCAGGATCGCAAAGATGTTGATCCACTTGGTGGTGACCAGGGCGCTGTCGAGTTGCCGGTTGCGCACCGTCAGCAGCTGGCTTTCCTCGGCCACCATCTGGTCGATGACGGCGTACATGTCCTCGCTGCGAACCGTGCGGTTCGCCAGATAGTTCGACTGGATATGCTGCAGCGCCAGCGCCATCGCTGTCGTATCGGCGCTCTTCAGCCGGGCGATCGCGTCGATCGCGTTGGCCTTCATCTCGCGCTGCCACTGGGTGGCCATCTTTTCCAGCGAATCGATGCGCAACTGCTGCAGCTGATTGTCGGCAGTCATCTGGCGCAGCTGGGCGATGCGTTCGCGCAGGTCTCTGGTGCCGTTGTCGAACATCGCCCGCTGGTCGGCGCGTTGCGTCAGCATGTAGCCGCGCGCGCCGATCTGCGTGGTCTGCAGGGCGCGCTGCGCATGATCGAGTTCGAGCAGCACCTGATAGGTGTGCGTCGCCCAGTGGCGGTTGTTTTCCTGCTCGCGCAGCGAGTGCAGGGTGATCAGGCTGGTCAGCAGGAACAGGCCCAGCAGCAGGCCGATCGCCAGCATCATCTTGCGCCGTATCGGCTGATCGGCCAGCCATGAATTCTTCTTCGGGCGGATAGGTTGCTGCATGCAGGTCACCGCGGCTCGGTAGGCGGTCCGTTCTGCGAGCACCGGATCGGCGATCGCGCCATCGACAGGGTAGCCGGTGCCGTCGCCGAACCATAGTCGGTCGGACGCGGTGGTTCAGCGGTGGCTGAATCGCTGCAGCAGCAGTTGCCATGGCCGGCACGGCACGATCGTGCCACGCCGCAGCGCGATGACCAGCAAGGCCAGCGTGCACAGCGAGCACAGGCCCAGCGCGACCACCGACGCTTCGGCGCCGAACACGCCGCCGCTGAGCCAGTCCGGACCGCTGCGGGTGGACACCAGCCAGCCGTCGGCCGGGGTGCCGGAGACCGGGATGCCGTAGATCGTGCCCTGGGCGAAGTTCCAGGCCGCGTGCAGGCCCATGCATAGCGGCAGCGAGCGGGTCAGGTGGTAGATCATGCCGAACAGCAGGCCGGCCTCGATCGCGATCGCCGCCGAACTCCATAGTGTGGCGCCGGGGTTGCCGACGTGCGCCGCGCCGAAGAACAGTGCCGAGACCAGCAGCGCCCACCAGCTGCCCAGCCCTTCCTCGACGATGCGGAACAGCACGCCGCGGCAGATAATCTCCTCGCCGATGCCGGCACCCAGTCCCACCATCAGCAGGGCCGGTACCCATGGCGCATCCGGGTTGGTACCGGTGACGTGGTAGCTGCCCAGCAGGTACAGCACGCCGACCACCGCGCTGAACAGCAGCAGGCCGGCGGCCGCGCCGACGGCGCCATCCGGCAGCAGCCGGCGTGGCGCCAGTTCGATGATCGGGCGGCGTTCTACCAGCCGAACCAGCAGGAGATAGGCAAGCAGCGCCGGCAGTGCGCGCATCAGCAACTGTGCCAGGCCGTGGATGGTGGCCGGGGCGTCCTTGCCGAGCCAGCCCAGCGCGTGCATCAGCGCGCCTGTCGCGAAGCTCAGCGCCATGAACAGCAGCACGAAGATCGCGATCCGCGCCAGCGGCGAGAACAGCAACCAGCGCATCCAGCGTGGCGCATCGGGCGGCGTGGTGAAGGCGATGGTCTGGTCGTGCATGCTTGGGTCCCCCGGCAAAGACCTGCACGTTAGCAGCGGCGTCGCGCTGCTGCTACAGCTCCACCGCCGCCGCATGCTCGCGCGTATTGGCGAAGCGCACCTGCGGCCAGCGCTCCTGCGCCAGCTGCAGGTTGACCCGCGTCGGCGCGATGTAGACCAGCTCGCCGGCGCCGTCGATGGCGAGGTGCATCGCGTTTTTCTCGCGGAACTCGGCCAGTTTCTTCTCGTCCTCGCAATGCACCCAGCGCGCGGTGGTCACCGTCACCGGCTCGAAGCTGGCGTCGACGTTGTACTCGTCCTTCAGCCGGTAGGCGACCACTTCGAACTGCAGCACGCCGACCGCGCCCAGGATCAGGTCGTTCGACATCAGCGGGCGGAAGAACTGGGTGGCGCCTTCCTCGCTCAGTTGCGCCAGGCCCTTCTGCAGCGCCTTCATCTTCAGTGGGTCGCGCAGCCGCGCGCGGCGGAACAGCTCGGGCGCGAAGTTCGGGATGCCGGTGAACGTGACCAGCTCGCCCTCGGTGAAGGTGTCGCCGATGGTGATGGTGCCGTGGTTGTGCAGGCCGATCACGTCGCCCGGATACGCCGTCTCGACGATCTCGCGGTCGCTGGCCATGAAGGTTAGCGCGTTGGCGATGCGCACCTCCTTGCCGGTGCGGGTCTGGATCATCTTCATGCCGGCGTTGTAGGTGCCCGAGCACACGCGCATGAACGCCACGCGGTCGCGGTGCGCCGGGTCCATGTTCGCCTGGATCTTGAACACGAAGCCGGAAAGCTTGTCCTCCTCCGGCTGGATCTCGCGCGTGGTGGTGGCGCGCGGGCGCGGCGACGGCGCGTGCTCGACGAAGAAATCCAGCAGCAGCTGCACGCCGAAGTTGTTCACCGCCGAGCCGAAGAACACCGGCGTCTGCCGGCCGGCCAGGTACTCGTCGAGGTCGAACGAGGGCGCGGCGCCCTGCACCAGTTCGAGTTCCTCGCGCAGCTCGCGCATCGCCTCGGCGCCGATCTTCTCGGCCAGGCCGGGCGCATCGAGGCCCTTGAAGATGGTCGAGTCCTGCCGCGTGAAATTCTTGCCCTGCTCGAAGATGTGCACCTCGTCCAGCGCCAGGTGGTACACGCCCTTCAGCCGCTTGCCCATGCCGATCGGCCAGGTCAGCGGGGCGCAGGCGATGCCCAGCACCGACTCCACCTCGTCCAGCAGTTCGATCGGCGAGCGGCCCTCGCGGTCGAGCTTGTTGATGAAGGTCATGATCGGCGTGTCGCGCAGCCGGCACACTTCCATCAGCTTGATCGTGCGCTCCTCCACGCCCTTGGCGCAGTCGATCACCATCAGCGCCGAATCCACCGCGGTCAGCACACGGTAGGTGTCCTCGGAGAAATCCGCATGTCCCGGCGTGTCGAGCAGGTTGACGATCTTGCCGTCGTACGGGAACTGCATCACCGAGGAGGTCACCGAGATGCCGCGCTCCTTCTCCAGCGCCATCCAGTCCGAGGTGGCGCTGCGCGACGTCTTGCGACTCTTCACCGACCCCGCCATCTGGATAGCGCCGCCGAACAGCAGCAGCTTCTCGGTCAGCGTGGTCTTGCCCGCGTCAGGATGGCTGACGATGGCGAAGGTGCGGCGGCGGCGGGTTTCTTGGAGATGGGTGGGCATGGGGGGCGGGTCGGCGGGAGCGCGAACCGGCAATTGTAGCGTGGAACGGGGCGGGGCCTCTTGCACCCTCTCCCGCGGCGGTCGCCTTGGGGTTCCGCTGTAGGAGCCCGCTCGCGGGCGATGCTTTTGCCTTTTGATTTGATGGTTCAAAAAGCGAAGAGCTTTCGTGCGCCTGCGGCGCCCGAGTTACTTCTCTTTTACTTGTCCAAAAGAGAAGTAACCAAGAGAAAACGACACCCCGCTTGGCGTTTTCCGCCCATCCATGGGCGGCAAGTCCGTGAGGCGGGCCGGGCTTTTCGACAGCACATCCTTGTGCTGGCGAAAAGGAATCGGCATCGTGCCGATTCCCGCTACGCGGCCTGTCGTCCCCGCCTCACCGCCGCACAGGGGCCCCGGGTAGAGCAGCGCGCCATCCTGGCGCGCACTCGGTGCGCCACCGCTGTGCGGTGGCGGAAGAGCCAAGCGCCGGAGCTGGTGCTTTGAGGGCCATTTTCCGAGTGTGTGAGTGTGTCAGTTCGGCTAAAACTAGACGTCCGAGCGATGCAGCGAAGAATCAAAGAATGGCGTCAGAGGAAATTTGGACACTCCTGTGGCCGCCCAAAAATATCCCTGACACTTTTTCTGATTGTTCACTAAATCGAATCACCCATAACGGGTTCATCGTCAAGCCTATGGATCGTGTACGAGTCCGGCTTCACATCGCAAACCCAGTGTTCTTGTGAAGTCAGCAGCTTGCGGGGCAGCGGGTTTGCGGCAAGTGGGTTGTAGACGAGCGCGTTTCGATACGGCCTGCCGAGCACGGCTTCCTCTCGAAGCGTGATTCCGAACACAGCGGAGATGGCGGCGTACTCGGGATCGAAAAACGTGTTCGTGCGAACTTTGGCATCGTTTTTGTTCAATACGAAAATGCGCTGCTGGTGCCCTGCGCCGACGGTCTCCAAGGTTTCGCGGTTTATCTTGGTCTCATAGGGCCCGACAGCCAGCAATGCTTCGACGGGAAACGGGAACTGGCTGATGCCGGTCATGCCGTCCGGCCATACCGAAAGCAGGCGGTCGTTGACCGCGATCACGTAGCGATCGCCCGGCCTCACGATGCCTTTCTCAAGATATCCCTTGACGCCACGTTCAGCGGAACCGAGCAATTTGCGGGATTTTTCGGCAATCGCGGCCGTCCAGCGCAGCAGTAGCTCTTGCGCGGGGTAATGGAATACACCGGAGCCCGGCTTCAACGATTCCAAGTATTCTGCAGGCAGGCCAGTCGGCTCTGGCGTAATCAGTTCAATCCAGAACGATTCACCATTCTTTTCGGCAAATAAGTCCGGACCATTGTCCGCGCTGCTCAGCTTGAAGCCGTCATTCCAGAGCGCGTCGGCAAGCAACATTTCGCCGACGCGCTGCCGGTAAACATATTCCGATCCCGTCGCAAGCTCATTATCGAAGTGCGGATCCGCCAAGCCTTCTTCGCGGTAACGTCGATAGGTTTCTACCAGGAATTCGACGATCCGTTCGTGCTCCGAAATCGGCTTTGGCCAGTCACGCCGGAACCGCTCGACGACTTTCGATTCCATATCATCAACCTACTTTGACCGGCACGAAAAGCTCCGTTCCGATCGTGCCACGCGCACCTGGCCGTTCATCAGCAGGGGGAGCAGCCAGTCGCGGAGTTGGGCAAGTTCGACGTTCTCCACCTCGGCCTGCTGTTGCCGCTTGACGATGGGTTCGATCAGGTTGCAGAAGGCGTTAGTCACCGACTTGTCCGGAAGAACCGCATGCACGGACTTCAGCACACCGCCAGAAATTTCCACGAACGTGGAACCGGATGCGTACTGGATGATCGTGGGCATCGACCTTTCGACGGCATAGTATACGAAGGAGGTGCCATAGCCTTTCGATGGCACGAACGACTTGAATCCCTGATTTGTGGTTAAAGGGTTGAGAGCGATGGCCAGATAGCCGACCGGGGCGCGCGAACTCATCAACACCGTTCCGGCCGGGTACAGCGTCAGCGAAGCGCTGCGCATGCCCGCCTCGGACACACCCGTCTCGCCTCGCGCGATGAACTTGTTTCCCTTGTTGTTCGACAAGTCCTTGGGCGTGATCCACGGAATCATGCCTTGCCCGAAGTTCGCGGCGTCAGCCGTTGACGGCGTGCTTCCGCCGACGATCTTCCCAAGGTCGTCCAGTGATCCAGCATCCCACTCCGCGGGAATCTCGCGCTTGAGGGCATCGTTCCAGACCATAGCGCCGCCCTTGGATTTGTAAGGGCGGCCGTTGGCATCCGGGAAGTCGAACTGCACGAACCAGTAGTCGTAGATCGCCTTCGCCAACACCTCTAGCTCGGCGTTGATGCGGTGATTGAGGTCGATCTTGGTGTCGAGGGTGGAGAGGACAGCGGCAATTTTCTTTTGTTTGGCGTGGTTTGGAACCCGCAACGGTACATTGGCCAAAATCCCGGTGTTCAGGTTGGCCATATGCGCGCCAACCGCTTGATTCACAATCCAAGCCTGATTGGATGGCGTGCTTAAGTGGTAAGTGAGAAACCCCGAATCAATCGCTGTGCCAGGACGTACCAGCAGGCAACCCGTGCCGCAAAAATACCCAGCCTCATCCTTACTAATTAATGCCTTCTGGGTGACATCCCCCCGACGGCTGTAAACGATATCGCCTTCCTGCACTAAATGCCGAGAAAGCCGCTTAGCATCTTCTTCCGTGATGAACGCAATATCGGTCAAATCAACCCGATTGTTCTTCATGTTCGTTGGCATGATGCAGGGGATACCTGCATCAACATAGTCGGACGCATGCAACTGGCTACCGAACGGGCCGGTTTGGATTTTTCCCTTACCTGCAGTGACAACTTCACCGAGCGTTGTATTGACCCATTCATCCACGGCTCAAACCTCCAAGCGACTTGGCAATGTCCTTTTCCAGTTTCTTGGACTCCTTGAACATTCCATCTAAGCACGTCTGGAAGTTCTCCATCTTCTTCGCAAACTGCTTTGGCGTAATGTTTACGTACGCGATCTTCACCTCAAAATACTGCCCCGCACTCAGCGAATGGTTCTTTGCGGCGATGGCGTCGTAGTCCACCACCACTGAGAAATCCTCCACCGCCTCGCGGGCGTTGAAGATGTCCACGATGCGCTGTTCCTCGGCGTGGCTGAGCAAAGTCTTCTGGTTCTTGCTTTCCTTGACCTTCTCGCCCAGTGCGGAGGCGTCGATCAGCACCACGCTGTCGCGCGCGGTACGGTCGAGGAACAGGATCGACACATTGGTGCCGGTGGTGGCGAAGATATTGCTGGGCATGGAGACCACGCCTGCGATCATCCTCTCGTCCACCAGCTTTTGGCGGATGCGCAGCTCGATGCCGCTGGCGGCGGTGATGAAGCCGGTGGGCACGACCACGGCGGCTTTGCCGCCGGGTTTCAGACTGGCGATGATGTGCTGGATGAACAAGAGGTAGATCGCCATCTTGTCCTTCGCCTTGTTGGGCACCTTGGGGATGCCGGCGAAGAAGCGTGTGGTGTTGGCGTCGGAATCGAGGTCGTCGCGGAAATCCGAGAAGTCCATCTTGAACGGCGGATTGGAGACGATGTAGTCGAATCGACGTAGTTCTTTCCCTTCCTTGTGCACCGGATGCAGGATTGTGTTGCCCTGGGTGATGTGCGGGATGGAATGCACCAGCCTGTTCAGCACCAGATTCAGGCGCAGCAGACTGGACGACTTCTGCGAGATGTCCTGCGACCAGATGCTGCATTTGTCTACTCCGATGGCGTGGGCCAGTGCCATCAGTAGCGTGCCGGAACCCGATGCCGGGTCATAGCATGTGACGTTCTTCACCTTGCCGCGGCAAGCTTTCGGCACCAGGATGTCGGCCATGATCGTGGCCACCGCGTGCGGGGTGTAGTACTCGGCGTACTTGCCGCCGTTGTCCTTGTTGTAGTCCTTGATCAGGTATTCGAACAGGGTGGCGTAGAAATCGTATTTCTGCTCGAACAGGCGCTCGAAGCTGACGCCGACCAGTTTGTTGAACATGGCGCGGCAGAACTGGTCGCGCTTGTCGCCGCTGCCGGTAACGTATTCGCTGAGGCGGTCGAACAGCGGCACCTTCTCGCCGTCGTCGGTATTCACCGCGAAGATTTCGCTATTGGCGGCGGCGATGGCGATCAGAGTGTTGTCGAACAGTTTGGCGAAGCCGTGCTCGCCCTGGCGGTTGAACAAGCTGGGGATCAGTTGTTCGGCCGTCAGGCGCGGCGTTTCCGGCGGCAGCCCGTCTTCCAGATCCCGTCGCTTGCCCTTGGGCAACTTTTGCCAAGCGGCGATCCAGTCGTTGGCGCCAGCTAGCTTCGGGTCAAGCCGCTTCATCTCGTACGCGAACTTGTCGCACAGTAACTTGTACAGGAAGGTCTGAACAATGATCTTGTATTCGTTGCCGTCGTTGCCGAGGCCATTGCTGGCACACACGGCCTTGAGGCCGTCGATCAGATCGCGGGTCTGTTGTTGGTAACTGGGTTGCTGGTAGCTGCGTGGGTTCATTTGGATTCGTGTGGCGGTGTCGGGGTTGTCGTCATCCCGGAATCGCTCCAGCGATATCCGGGATCTAGTGCCTTGGCAGGGCGGAAATACACTGGATTCCCGCCTTCGTGGGAATGACGTCCTGTGATGTTGTGCATTATTGGAAGGGTAAGTGGCCCTGGGATTCGTTGAGGTATTCGCCGACCAGTAATTGCTGGATCAGGCGGCGGGTGTCGGCATTCGGCTCAAGCGGGCTGTTGCGAAAGTTGCGCATCACGATCGGCATAATGCTGCGCTCGAAGAAGGCTTGGTTGCCCAGCAGTTCGCGGTTGCCGAGCACGGCGCCGTCCACGTCGTGCTTGATGCCGTTCAGCGCGGTATGCAGCCGCGTTTGGCTGTCACCCATGCGGCGCGATTCCAGCAGGCGCTTGTGCACGCGCATCAGCTTGGCGTCGCCGCCGTAGCGAGCCGCGAGGTTGGCATTGGCCTGATTGACTTCGCGGGCGTGGTGTTCGATGTCGCGCAGCGCGGCGATGTTGGCCTGCATCTCCTGCTGGCTCACTTCGCTGAGTTTCTTGGCCTTGAACAGGCGCTCCAGTTCGTCCTTGAGGCTGATCCACGCCGGGTCTTGCGGGTCCTGGGTGGAAGCAAGGGTTTCGCGGGTGCGGCGCAGGATGTCCTTCAGCTCGTCGGCCAGCTTGAGCTCGGCCTCGCCGATCTTCTCGAACTTGAAGATCACGTCCTCCAGCGCCTGATTGAGCAGGCCCGAGGTGTCGTCAGCGTGCTCCAGTTGGTGCTTGAGGTTGAGCGCGGCCAGCGCGTTCTGCGCTTCGATGTGCAGCACGCGCAGCTTACGGAAATCGAGCAGGCCGGCAAGCTCTTCGTGGCCGCCGAGGCGGATCAGGTTGTAGAGCTCGCGCGCCTGGGTGAGCGCCTTGACGATGGCGAGCAACTGGTGGCGGTCCTGGATGACGCCAACCTGCTGCGAGAACAGCTCGGCATCATCCAAGGCAAAGGCGAACAGGGCCTCGCGGATGGCCTCGACGCCGGCGCGAATCTCGGCCTCGCTCATGAACAGCTGGCTGTAGTGCTCGACCTCGTCGCCCAGTTCGGTGGTGAGCTCGTCGTAGTAGTCGCGGTTGGCCTTGTCGAACTCAGCCTGGATATCGGCGAAGTCCACCACGTAACCGTAGCGGAACTTGCCGTAGCGGCGATTGACCCGGGTAAGCGCCTGCAGCAGGTTGTGGTTCTTGATGACGCGGCCGAAGTAGAGCTTCTTGAGCCGCGGCGCGTCGAAGCCGGTGAGCAGCATGTTGTAGACGAACAGCAGGTCGATCTTGCCCCGCTTGTACTGCTTGATCTGCGCTTCGCGGCTGGTTTTGTCGCCTTCGTCGTGCAGGATCAGGGCGGCGCTGAGCGGTTGCTTGCCGTAACGTGCGGCATCCTCGGCGACGCGATCCTGCCGGTACTCGGCATCGTTGGCCGGCTCGGCAACGGTTGCGGCGATGTCTTGCGGCATGAGTTGCTGGAACTGGCGATGAAGCTCGCGTGCCTGCTCGGCGCTGTCGCAGATCACCATGCCGCCGATGCTGTCATCGTCAAAGGTGATCCGAGACTGCACGAAGTCGCTCAGGATGTAGTCGAGCATGGCAGCGACGAAGCGCTTGTGCGCGTAAAGCGCCTTCCGCTCGATACCACCCTGCTGCACTTCGATATCCGCCAGTGCCTGCTGCAACTGCATCTTGTAGCGGGTGGTGATTTCCTCGCGGATCAGGCGCAGCGTGTAGCCGTCAGCGATGGAGGCGTTGTAGTAGTACTTGTGGATGTAGTCGCCGAACAGTGCCTTGGACTGCAACTGCTCGCCGATCAGCGGTGTGCCGGTGAGGCCGATCTTGATAGCGTTGCGGTCGGACTGTTCCAGGTTGGCGAGGAAGCTGCCCTTTGGGTTGTAACTGCGGTGCACCTCGTCGAGGAAGTACACGCGCTGCACGGCGAGGTTGTAGTCCTGTGCGGCGGCAACATCCGGGTCGTCCTTGAACTTCTGGATGTTGACCACGGTGATCTCGGCCGCGCCGCGGTCGTTGCGGGCCGCGCCGCTTTGCTTGATGTCACGGGCGAATGCGTCACGATTGTCGATCACATGCACGGTGAGGCCACGCAGGCGGAATTCGTCGCGGGCCTGTTTGAGCAGGTCGAGCCGGTCAACAATGAAATAGAACCGCGGCACCTGCTCGGTTTGCTGGAACCAGTCGGTGAGAAAACGGACGTTGTAGTAGGCCAGCGCCGTTTTGCCGCTGCCTTGGGTGTGCCAGATGATGCCCTTGCGTACACCCGTTGCCAGCCGATCGGCGATGGCCAGCGTGGCGAATAGCTGCGGATAGCGCATGACGTGCTTCTGGATGCCGTTTTCTTCATCCAGCCAGGCAAAGGCGTATTGCAGGATGAAAGCCAGGCGCTGGCGGCTGAACAGCGAGGTCAACAGGCGGTGGGTCGGCGTGTCGACGGCCTTATTGCGCTCGAACTCCGGCGTACCCTTGATGCTGACCAGGTTGGTGTCGGTGAGGATTGCATCCTCGACGTCTTCTTGAAGCGGCCTGACGGCTCCTGTGAGCTCGGCGGCGCGCTCCTCGCGGAAGTAGTTGAAGTGCGCTTCGCCGTAGGTGGACGCGGCGTAGAACGCGCCCTGCACCGGGTCGATCTGCCCCTCGTCGTACTCCATGTTGTTGGAGAACGCCTGCAGCTGGATCAGGTTGAAGAAGTGCCGAAACTTGCGGTTGGCGTGGCGGCGATCCATGCGACGACGCTCTTCAAGCACACCGCCGGGATTCATGCGCTTCTTCACCTCGATGATCACCAGCGGCAGGCCGTTGACCAGAAGGGTGATATCGGGGCGGAAGTTGTCCTCGCCGTTTTCGAAGGGAAGCTCGGTAACGACGTGGTAGCTGTTGTTGTCCGGGTTGTCGAAATCGATCAGGCGCGTGCCGGAGCGCGCGGTCAGGCGCCTGTGGAAGGCCTTGCCGAGGTCTTCGTGTTGAAGTTCAAGCCGAATTTCGTCGAGTAGGGCTGGCACGGCTTCGCGGCGCAATTCGGGGTTGATGCGCAGTAACGCCTCTTCGAAGATCGCCGGGAAGATGTTGCTGCGTGTATCCCATTGCGCCTGCTTGAGCGACAAGTAGTCGTAGCCCAGCCGGGTGAGGTGGAGCAATGCAGGGATCTTTACTCGGGAATCTTCGTTGAACGTGTTTACACTCATTTATCGCGGCGCCCCTGTTTACTATCGCCTTTGAATCGAGCCGTTTTTCTACTACCACCCCCAAAAACAGGGTAATCCTTACGCCGCCCGAATAACGAATTCGCTGGCCGTGGCGACGGGCTGCACGTTACGCAACGTGCGGCGCATCTCGACCAGTCCATAGCGTTCCATCGTCTTGAGCGTCCGCGAAAGATTACTGGGTGAGCGCCCGGTGAACTCCGCGAGCTGGCTCAGTGATTCGGGCTTCTGCTCCCTGATTACACGTAGCAACGCGCGATTGTCGTCAGACAGCACTTCGGCCAGCGAGCGCATGGAGGTGAACCAGATCTTCGGCTCGTTGGGGCGTGGCTGATGATCGCCGCGCGCAATGGCCAGTGCGCGGGCGCGGATGGCCTGCTGGGATGCGATGCCGATGACCAACTTTTTCATGACTTCGTTTCCTCGAAGTACGCGATCGACTTCGTTGAGGAAACCCTCCAGCAATTGCTGCGGGCTGGTGAATCGCTACGGCACGCGGTTACTCGGTTTTGACACATAACTATATATCATCCGATGATAACTTGAATGAATTCCACCAAGGTTTGTGGCGGCTGGTCGCATGCCGCACCATGAGAACGGAGCCAGGTTCGGCCGTTGCGACATTTGTCCGAGATCGGGAGCCGGCATTACGCCGGCTCTGCCAGTTACGTCACTTCCCCAGCTGCACCAGCACCCGATGCCAGAATTCCAGCCCGGCTTCGACTTCCGAAGCCGGCAGCTTCTCGTTGAGCCCGTGGGCGAAGGTGTCGTCGGGTTTGGTGAAGGCGGCATCGATGCCATAGCTGGGTACGCCGGCGTTGCGGAAGTACATGCTGTCGGAGGCGCCGGCGGACATGCTGGGCACCACTTCGATGCCGGGGAAGCGCGCGTGCACGGCGGCGGTGACGGCGGCGATCACGTCCTGGCGCAGTGGCGAGGCGGGGCTGGCCACGGGCGGGGGCGGCAGCACGGCGACGGTTGCGGACTTGTCGTCGATCACCTTGACCAACGTGTCGCGCACGCTGTCGACCGGGGTGCCCGGGAAGATGCGGCAGTTGATGTTGACGCTGGCGCTTTGCGGCAGCGCATTGAGCGCGTGGCCGCCGTTGAGCATGGTGGCTACGCAGGTGGTGCGGATCTGGCCGACATAGGCGGGATCGGCCGAGATGGTGGCCGCGGCGGTGGCATCGTCGGGGTGGGCGGCGAAGCGGGTCATCGCCGCGCCCAGCGGGCCGGGCGTGTGGGCGCCGAGCGCGCGCAGCGAGGCAAGGGTGATCTCGTTGCTCTGCGGCGGAAACCGGTAGCCGGCGACGCGGTCGATGATGCGCGCCAGCCGATAGATCGCATTGTCGTCGTTGGGCTCGCTGGAGTGTCCGCCGGCCGAGGTCAGGCTGATGTGGAAGTCCGCATAGGTCTTTTCGGCGGCCTGGATCTGGTACAGCGCGGGCTCGCCGGTATCGGGGTTCAAGGTGCCGCCGCCGGCATCGGCGTTGAGCAGGAACTCGGCGTCGTGGTAGCGCTTCGCCAGTTCGCGGGTCGAGGCCATCGTGGTCTCCTCGTCGCCGGACAGCAGCAGGATCAGGTCGTGGCGCGGCTTGAAGCCCTCGCGCTTGAGCCGGATCAGCGTTTCGACCAGCACCACCACGGCGGTTTTCATGTCGGCGCTGCCGCGGCCGTAGAGGTAGCCGTTCTCCTCGATCAGGGTGAACGGGTCGCGGGTCCAGTCCTGGCGCTTCGCCGCCACCACGTCCATGTGCCCGGACAGCAGGATCGGTTTGCCTTCACCGGTGCCGCGATAGCGCGCCACCAGCGCGGCGGTTTCGCCCACCGGGATGATCTCGATATCGCTGTCGGCAAAACCGGCGGCCTTGAGTTTGCCGGCCAGATAGGCGGCCAGCACCGGCACCTGGTGCTCGCCCTCGACCGTGGGGATGCTGATGGCATGCTTCAGCATGCCCATGGTTTCGGGCAACGCCGCGGCGGCGGTGCCGGCGTGAGCCATGCCGATGCCGGCGCAGAAGGCCAGCGCGGCCGCTGCGGCGGGCCCAAGTGCTCGTGGTGCTCTCATGCGAGGTCCCCTGTGCATGTCTTGAACGAAATCCGAGTATGCGCGGCGGTTCGCGTGCCTGCATCTGCCGGGTTCGCTGCGCCGCTGTGCTAACCTAGCCGCCGCGCTGGCGGTCAATGCCGGCAGCGCGACACCCTTTGGGGAGTAGCCTGCCTCGTTCCGCGAGGCGTCTTCGTCAACATGCTCGGCTTATCCTGCCGTGGCGAAGACACCGATCCTGGTTGGCGAGACCAACGGCTGACGGCGCCACGGCGGTGGGGCGCGCCGTCGTGCCGTTGCGCCTTGCCCGACCGATCCGGCCATCCATGAATCCCGTCTCCATCCTTCTGCTCGGCTTTGCCATGTCCACCGACGCGTTCGCGGCGGCAATCGGCAAGGGCGCCGCCATGAGCAAACCACGGCTCAGCCAGGCGCTGCGCGCCGGGGCGATCTTCGGCGTGATCGAGGCGATCACGCCGGTGATCGGCTGGCTGCTCGGCAAGGGCGCCTCGCGCTACATCGAGGCCTGGGATCACTGGATCGCGTTCGGCCTGCTGCTGGTGCTGGGCCTGCACATGATCTGGAACGGATGGAAGCCGGACGCGGACGAGCCGGTCGACGAGGCGAGGAAGCACGGCATCGTCGGCCTCGCCGTCACCGGCCTGTCCACCAGCATCGACGCGCTGGCAGTGGGCGTGGGGTTGGCCTTCGTCGACACGCCGATCGCCGTGGTGGCGGTGGTGATCGGCCTGTGCACGTTCACCATGGTCACGCTGGGCGTCATGCTCGGCCGCGTGCTGGGCGGGATGGTCGGCAAGCGCGCCGAGATCATCGGCGGGATCATCCTGATCGGCGTGGGCGCGGTGATCCTGTACGAGCATCTTTCCGCGTGACGGGCACTCCATGAAAAACCCGGGGATCGCTCCCCGGGTTCCATGGCTTTCCCGCGCTTGCCGGGTCGCCTACAGCTTGTAGTTCACGCCGAGCATCACCGTGCGGCCCCAGGTGTCGTACTCCAGCGGGCGCGTCAGCTGCACGTTGTTGGGCAGGCCGGAGATCTGCACGCTCTTGTCTGCCGTGTTGCTGAGGTTGCTGACCTGCAGCAGCAGCGACAGGCCGTTCATGCTGCCCTCGGAGAACACGTAGCCGAGCTGGAGGTCGGTCTGCCGGTTGGCCAGGATCTTGGTGTAGCCGAGCTGGTCGAACAGCGCCACGGCTTCGCCGGTGAAGGACGAGCGGTAGCGTTCGGCCACGCGCACCGACCAGCCGTACTTTTCGTAGTACAGCGCCAGATTGGCGACCTTGCGCGACAGCCCGGGCAAGGTCGACGGGCCGCCGGGGATCGACGAGATCGAGTTTTTCGGAATGTTGCTGTTGGTCAGCGAGAAGTTGGCCTGCACGCCGAAGCCGTCCAGCGCATCGGCCAGCAGGCTGCCTTCCAGCGCACCGGACAGCTCCAGGCCCTGCATCTTGCCGCCGGTGCCGTTCGCCGGCCGGGTGAACGAGCCGATGTTGCTGGTCGGGGTGAGCGTGGGATCGTTGTTGGTGTAGTGCGAGAAGTCGTAGTCCAGCGTGGTCTGGTTGTAGATGTAATTCAGCAGGTTCTTGTTGAACACCGCCGCGGCGAAGTAGCTGGACTTGCTGAAATAGAACTCGTACGACAGGTCGGCACCGACTGCCACGTAAGGCTTCAGCTGCGGGTTGCCGCCGCTGCCGGACCACAGCACCTGGCCGGCGCCAGGACCCTGCAGCACCTTCGACAGGCCGGCCGAGGTGGCGACCTTCTCGTCATCGATGCGCCCGCGCGCCATGGTCTTGGCCAGGCCGAAGCGCAGGTACTGGCGGTCGGTGAGATGCGCCACCAGGTTCAGGCTGGGCAGCACGTTGTTGTACTTGGCGCCGTCCGTGATGCGACCGACCAGGGTGTCGCCGTTGGTCTGCAGTGCGGTGGAGGACTGGTCGGTACGCACGAACTGCACGCCCACGTTGCCGGTCAGCGGCACGTTGCCCAGCGTCGTCTCGATATTGAACTTGGCGTAGGCCACCGGGACCTTCTCTTCCACCGTGTAGTTGCGGCTCCAGTCGCCCTGTCCGTTGCGCTCGGTCAGGTAGAACTGGTTCGCCAGCGCGGCCAGCACGTTGTAGCTGAGCGCGCCAGGAATGCCGCCGTAGCCGAGCGAGGTCGGTGCCCACAGGAAGGCGGAATTCACCGGTGCGCTGAAGTGGTTGTCGTAAGTGTCCGACGTGGAGCCGTTGCCGTTCAACCAGGCGAACTGCACGTCGGCCTGCTTGCTCTTGGTGCGGTCGGAGTAGTTCACGCCCAGGTTCATGCTGCTGAAGATCCAGCCCAGGGGGTGGCTCACTTCCAGCCGCACGGCCTTTATGGTGTCCTTCTGGGTGTCGAATTCCTGGCGGCCGTTGTAGCCGTAGCCGTCCGGGTCGGTGAACACCACCTGGGACGGGTCGGCCAGGTTCACCGCCGGCGAGAAGTACGGGTAGCCGTTGCCGAGCGGGGTGCGGAAGTCGACGCTGGTGAAGGCGCCGCCGGCCAGGCCGGTGAACAGGTAGGCGTCGTGCAGCTTCTTCTTCGCGCTGGAGTACGAAAGGTCCGCGGTGGCTGTCCAGCCGTTGTCGAAGTCGTACTGGTTGTTCCAGCCGGCGGAGAACAGCTTGTCGTGTTCCTTGGTGTACTGGTTCTGCAGGATCGGCGCGATGCCCTCCATGGTGCCGGAGGTGACGATCGGGTAGGGCTGCGCCGATGTGACGCCGACGTTGGAGTAGCTGACGTTGTCCCACGGGCTGCTCGACCACTGTGCGCCGTTGGTGAACTTCTTCTCGCCGAAGATGGAGTGGTACAGGTCCAGCGTGGAGTGGTAGTGGTCGCCCGGCGCCCATTCCAGCACGGCCATCAGGCCGCTGCGCTTCTGGGTCAGCGACTGCGCGCGCAGCTGCATGCCTTCCTGCGAGATCACGCCGTCGGGCATGCCGGGCGTGTGCGGCGCGCCCCAGTTGTCCTCGGCGCTGCCCGGGCCGTTATTCATGCTCCACCACCAGGCCTGGTACTGCTTTTCCTGGATCGGCGAGTCGAGATGGGCGAAGCCCACCGCGAGGCCCAGGGTGTGGTCGAAGAACTGGTCGATGTAGGAGATGCTGGCGCGGTGGCCCATGTCGCCGACGCCGCTGCCCGGGTTGAGCTTGCCGTTGCTGGTGTGCTCGCCGCGCAGGTTGACCGCGAAGGCGCGGTTGGGCAGGTCCAGCGGATGGATGGTGTGCAGGTCGACCGTGCCGGACAGGCCCTGGCCGATCAGGCTGGCGTCGGGCGTCTTGTAGATCGCCACGCCGCTGATCAGCTCGGACGGGTACTGGTCGTATTCGACGCCGCGGTTCTCGCCGATGGTCGCCTGCTCGCGCCCGTTGAGCGTGGTGCCGGCAAAGCCGGGGTCCAGGCCGCGGATCGAGATCATGTTGGCGCGGCCGTTCAGGCGCTGGGTGGCCAGGCCCGGTACGCGCGACAGGCTCTCGGCGATGCTCGCGTCCGGCAACTTGCCGATGTCCTCGGCCGAGATCGCCTCGATGATGTTGTCCGAGTTCTGCTTGGCCTTCAGCGAATTCTCGATGCTGGCGCGGATGCCGGTGACGACGACGGCGTCGAGATTGCTCACCGTGTTCTCGGACTTCTTGTTCTTCTTCGCGTTGGCGTCGACCTTCTGGTCGACCGGTGCCGTCTGGCTTCCCGTCGGCGTGGCCGTCTGTTCCTGCGCTTGTTGCGCTGAAGCCGCGCCGGCCAGGGTTAGTCCGAGCAGGGCGGCACAGGCGGCGGCCAGCGGTCGCTGATGGATACGAAGAGGCCGCGCAAGCAAGGTCGGCCGCGTGCGGAGAGTAGTCATGATATTCCCTGGTCGAGATGGAGAGGTGCCCCCCGGCACCCGGATGCAGGCAACATCGCTGCCTGCGGTCGGACCATATGCTACTGCTCACCAGGGCCAGGGCGCTCCACCCCCGTTTCTCTTCGGTACAGGAACGGAGGAGTCGCCGTCGAACAGAACGGACACGCCGCCAGCCTCGGTACACCTTCCGCCGGATCGCATATTTCGGTTGCCGTGTGGTCCTACCACTCGCCCCGGCGGTGGTTGGATACCCAGCGGTACATGCCCACAATGTTCAACGTGTGCATGACGTCGAAGGCCGTCCAGTGCCTCACCTCGTCGCTGAACTTCACGTTGCGGTAGAGCTGATCCCACGACTGGCCCGCGCGCACCAGATCCAGCACCTGCTGGTGCAGGTCGACCATGTAGGTGCGCAGTGCCGCTTCGTCGGCCTTGGTGGCGGGGCTGTAGTGGCCGACGTCGATGATGTCCACGTCCTGCTTTGCCACCCAGTCCAGCGTCTCGATCCAGCCGGGGTAGTAGAAGTCGAGGAAGTCGTTGTACGGCATCGACTTGCTTTCGCAGACGTCGGTGCACTGCAGCGCCTTGTACTTGGGGAACAGCACCATGGTCATGCTGTCCGAATGGCTGGGCGCGACCCGGTGCAACAGCACCGTTTCGCCACCCAGGGTGATCGTCATGTCGGTGTCGAATACGCGATCGGGCAGCGCGGTGGGGATTTTTTCGCCGACGATCGGTTCGAGCGCCCGCTGGTTGGCCACCACAATCGCGCCATCCTGCTGGAACACCTGGCCGCCGCTGATGTGATCGGCGTGGCCGTGGGTGTAGACGACGTATTTCACCTTCACGTTGAAGCGGTGCCGGATCTCGTCGCGCAGCCAGGTCGCCGTGCAGGTCATTGCAGGGTCGATCACCAGCGCGCCTTCCTTGGTGATCAGCACGAAGCCGCTGTGCACAGCCAGGCCGGGGCCGGTGGTGTGGCGATACAGACTGCCCTTGACCTGTACCAGGGCGCGCGGGTTGTCAGGGCAGGCGGTGGCGGTGAAATCCGGCAGGGTGGCGCGGTTGGCGTATTTCGCCGCGTCGACGGCCACGCCGTTGTCGCTGGCATATCCGCTCACAGAAAACACCAACAGCCACGCTGCCAGCATCGAGGAAACCGTCCCGGACGTTCTCATCTCGGCATCTCCCGTTTCATGATTCGGCAGGATGTGACAGCGCCACATCATCCGCCTCACAGTGGCGGAACGCTACAACGATACGCACAAAGAAAAACCCGGGGATCGCTCCCCGGGTTCGCTGCCTTGCGCCGGCTGACATTGCCGGCGCGCGGTCGAAGACGAGGCCTTACTTGGCCTCCTTCTCCATCAATTTCTCCACCATGCCGGCCGGCACGTCCTCGTAGTGGTCGAACTCCATGGTGAAGGTGCCGCGGCCGCGGGTGGCCGAGCGCAGGAAGTTGATGTAGCCGAACATCTCGGCCAGTGGCACGAAGCCCTGCACGAAGGCGGAGCTGCCCTTGTGCCCCTGGTCGCTGACGGTGCCACGGCGGCGGTTGATGTCGCCGATGACGTCGCCGAGGTAGTCGGCCTCCATCACCACTTCGAGGTGCATGATCGGTTCCAGCAGCTTCGGTTTGCTGAGCTTCTGCGCCTCGCGGAAGCACTGCCGCGCGGCGATCTCGAACGCCAGCGCGGAGGAGTCGACGTCGTGGTACTTGCCGTCGATCAGGCGCGCCTTGAAGTCGACCACCTCGTAGCCGGCGACCTGGCCTTCCTGCGATTCGGCCTTGACCGAATGCTCGACCGCCGGGATGTACTCGCGCGGCACGCGGCCGCCGACCACCTCGTCGGAGAACACCACGCCCGAGCCCGGTTCGCCCGGCTCGAAGATCATCGTCACTTCGGCGAACTGGCCGGAGCCGCCGGTCTGCTTCTTGTGCGTGTAGGTGTGCTCGACGGTCTTGCCGAACGCCTCGCGGAAGCTGACCCGGGGCTTGCCCATGTTCGCTTCCACGCCCAGCTCGGTGCGCATGCGGTCGATGGTCACCTCCAGGTGCAGCTCGCCCATGCCCTTGAGCACGGTCTGGCCGGTTTCCTGGTCCACCTCGAGCTTCAGCGACGGGTCGGCCTTGACCATCTTGTAGAGCGCGCTGGACAGCTTGTCGACGTCGTTGCGGTTCTTCGGCTCCACCGACACGCTGATCACCGGGTCGGGGAAGCGCATGCGTTCCAGCAGCGCCGGATGCGCCGGGTCGGCCAGCGAATCGCCGGTCTCGGTGTCCTTCATCGAGACGAAGGCGCAGATGTCGCCGGCGCGCACTTCGTCGATTTCCCGGGTGTCGTCGGCCTGCACCTCGACGATGCGGCCGACGCGCTCCTTCTTGCCGCGGGTGACGTTGAGCAGGGTGTCGCCCTTCTTGATCACGCCGGAGTAGATGCGGCAGAAGGTGAGCGTGCCGAACTGGTCGTTGATCACCTTGAACGCCAGCGCGCGCGCCGGCGCGTCGTCGGTCACGGCCTGCTCGCCGACGACGTGGCCGTCCTCGTCGACCAGCGCGATGCCGCCGTTCTCGCCGGGGTAGGGCAGGTAGTCGACGACCGCGTCCAGCAGCTGCTGCACGCCTTTGTTCTTGTACGACGAGCCGCACAGCACCGGTACCAGTTCGCCGGTGACGGTGCCGCGGCGGATGCACTGCTTCAGCACCGCCGGGTCGAACTCGCCGGTGTTCAGCAGGCGCTCGAACGCGTCGTCGTCCAGTGCCAGCGCGGTTTCCAGCAGGTCCTGGCGCAGCTTCGGCAGGTCGGCGATCCACGCGTTGTCGGCGCTGGCGCCGAACGTCAGGCGCGCCTTGATCTCGTCCAGCGGCACGGTTTCCCACACGCTGTCCTTGTCGTCGGAGGCCCACAGGTAGCCCACGCCGGCGACCAGGTCGGCCATGCCGACGAATTCGTCGCTGCTGCCCAGCGGCACCTGGCACAGCAGCGCGTTGGCGCCCAGGCGCTCGCGGATGCCCTTCACGCAATGCCCGAAGCTGGCACCGATGCGGTCCATCTTGTTGACGTAGCAGATGCGCGGCACCTTGTACTGGTCGGCCAGGCGCCAGTTGGTCTCGGTCTGCGGCTCCACGCCGGCGACACCGTCGAATACCACCACGGCGCCGTCGAGCACGCGCAGCGAGCGGTTCACCTCGATGGTGAAATCCACGTGTCCGGGCGTGTCGATCACGTTGATCTGATGGCCCTTCCACTCCGCGGTCACTGCCGCCGACTGGATCGTGATGCCGCGCTTGCGCTCCTGCTCCATGTAATCGGTGGTGGTGGAGCCCTTGCCGTCCTTGGTGTCGTGCACGTCGATGATCTGGTGCTTGCGCCCGGTGTAGTAGAGGATGCGCTCGGTGGTCGTGGTTTTGCCCGCGTCGATGTGCGCGATGATGCCGATGTTGCGATAGAGGGTCAGGGGTTTCTTGCGGGCCACGGTCCGGATTCCAGATAGGCGTTGAGGTAAACGCGGGGATGAGACCGCTCAGATGCAGTCTGGCACGGATTTTTTCAACGGTCGGCCGCCGGCGATGCGCCGCATGCTCGACGACAGGGTGTCAGGCGGCGGCGCGCAGGGCGGCCAGTGTCGCGGTCAGCTGTCGGGTGTCGTAGGGCTTCTGCAGGGTTTTCTGCTTGCGCCAGATTTCGGGCATGTCGCCGTCGTCATAGCCGGAGGAAAACACGAACGGAATGCCGCGACGGCGCAACACCAGGGCCACGGGAAAGCTGACTTCGCCGGCCAGGTTGATGTCGAGGATGGCCAGGTCGATCGCTGCGGACTCCGCCAGCTGCAGGCATTTGGCCAGGCGGGCAGCCTTGAGTACGCGGTAGCCCGATGCGTTGAGGTGGTCTTCCAGCATCATCGCCAGCAGCATTTCATCTTCGGCGAGCAGGATGCAGGGCATGTTTTTATCGGTGATCATCAGCAAATATCCTCATTCAACGGCACATCGATGGTGCAGATGACACCGTTGCGGGGGAACTCGAGCGCCACTTCGCCGCCCAGTTCGTACGGTACGCCGTCGTCGATCAGGCGTGAGCCAAAGCCGCGGTGTGTTGGTGGTTCGACCGCGGGGCCACCGCTTTCCGTCCATTGCAGGTGCAGCCATGGATGCTGGTCGGTCGTGCGTGTCGCCCAGGTGACGGTGACCAGGCCCTCGGGCACCGACAGCGATCCGTACTTGCCGGCGTTGGTGGCCAGTTCATGCAGGGCCATGCTCAGCGCCAATGCGTGTTTCGGCGGCAGCGTGAGAGCTTCGCCGTGGAGCCTTACGCGTGCGTCGTTCGTGCGTGCGTCGCTGTCGTTCCGGTACGGCGCCAGTTCGTTATGGATGATGTCGGCCAGCGGCGCGCCGGTCCAGGCGTCCCGGGCCAGCAGGTTGTGGGTGTGCGACAGCGCCAGCAATCGCGCCAGGAAGCTTTCCTTGAACGCGGGCAGGTCCGGCGCATTGGCGACGGTCTGGTCGGCGATCGCCTGCACCGAGGCCAGCGTGTTCTTCACCCGGTGGTTGAGTTCGGCCAGCATCATCTCGTTGTGGCGGGCCGCGCGCACCCGCTCGGTGATGTCGCGCGCGATGAGCTTGCCGGCGAACAGGGTGCCTTCCGGGTCGCATACCGGCGAGTAGCTGATGGCCAGTGGCACCGATTCGCCGTTCGGCCGCATCCAGGTCATCTCGAACTCGGCCAGGCGCAGCGGGCGCGTGTGGCTGGCGAAGAACGTCGTCACCTCCTCGGACGGCTCGGGTGGCAGCAGCAGGCTCAACGGCTGGCCAACCACCTCGTTGGCGGGCAAGCCGAAAATGCGTTCGGCGCTGACGTTCCAGCTGGTGATTCGCTCGTCCAGGGAAAAACCGAAGATGGCATCGCGCGAGGAGTTCACGATTGCCGCCAGCCGTGCATGCTCGACGTTCAGATGCTGGCTTTCGGTGATGTCGACGAAGGTCAGCACCACGCCATCGACAATATTGTCGACGGTCAGATAGGGCCGCATGCGCAGCAGGAAGGTCGGTGCCTCGCCGGTACCCTGCAAGGTGCGCTCGGTGACCGCCAGGTCGTGCAGCACCCGCCCCACGTCCTGCTCCAGTTCCGGATAGGCGATGCGTGGCGAGATCTCGGTGATCGGGCGGCCCTTGTCGCCGGCGCGCAGGTGGAACAGGCCGGTCACCGCCGGCGTGTAGCTGCGGATGCGCAGGTCGCGATCGAGAAACAGGGTGGCGATGTGCGTGCTGTCGAGCAGGTTGCGTATGTCGCTGTTGAGCCGGTTCAGGGCCTCGTTCTTGCTGTTGAGTTCGGTGTTGACGGTTTGCAGTTCCTCGTTGATCGACTGCATCTCTTCAGTGGAGGTTTCCAGCTCCTCGTTGGCGGATTGCAACTCTTCATTCACTGATTGATATTCCTCGTTCGCCGATTTCAGTTCTTCGCTGGCTGTTTCGTGCAGTTCGATCGCGCTGTGCAGCTGCATGCGGGTGCCGCGCAGTTCCTCTTCCAGCGCATGCATCCGTGCCGAATCGGTGGGGAGCTCGCCGTCGGGAAGCGGCTCGACCTGGCGCGGCGGGGGTTCGAGTTCACTGAAGGCCACCACGCACATCTCGACCTTGCCGTCGCTGTCGTTCAGCGGCTCCACGATCAGGCGCAGCAGCTGATCGTGTCCGCCGGACTGGACGATCAGGCCTTCGCGGATCACCCGCTTGCCGCTGGCGAAGGCCTGCAAGGCGGCTGCACGCACGGGTGCGCGCAAGGGTTTGTCGAGCAACTGGAACAGGTTGAGACTGGCTGCGCCGGACGAAGGCGCGAGGTAACGGCGGGTGTCGCCGCCGAAACGCAGTACCTCCTGGCCGGCGTTGATCACCACGTAGGCCGGTGACCACGGTTCCAGCGCCTGGCGCACATGCTGGTCGATCAGGTCCTCGGCGTGCCGTGACGAATGCGCCGCATGCACGGCGCTGCTGGCCGGGCGGGGCTGTGCGCTCAGGAAGTTGTGCGGGCGGGCGTGCGCGTCCTCGCGACGCACATAAAGGCGCTGCTTCTTGTCCAGCTCGTCGAACAGGCGGGCATTGCGTGCCAATCGTTCCGACGGACCCAGCAGCAGGAATCCACCGGGGCGCAGGGCATAGTGGAACGACTGCACCAGCCGCTGTTGCAGATCGTTGTTCATGTAGATCAGCAGATTGCGGCAGGAAACCAGGTCCATACGCGAAAACGGCGGGTCCTTGATCACGCTGTGCGGCGAGAAGACGCACATCTCGCGGATCTGCTTGACCACGCACCAGTCGTCGCGATCCTTGCTGAACCAGCGCTCCAGTCGTTCCGGCGAGATGCCGTTCAATGGCGCCCGATAGCGTCCGGCGCGGGCACGGCCGATCGCCTGGTCGTCGATGTCGGTGGCGAAGACCTTCACCTTGGGGCCGAGTCGCGAACCCATCGCCTCGCGCAGCGCGATGGCGATGGAGTAGGCCTCCTCGCCGGTGGCGCAGCCGGGCACCCAGACGCGCAGCACGTCGGCGCTGGTGCGGTCGGCGAGCATCGCCGGGATCGCCAGCGTCCGCAGTGCCTCGAATGCGACCGGGTCGCGGAAGAATTCGGTCACCCCGATCAGGAACTCGCGAAACAGCAGCTCGTGCTCGTGCGGATGCTGGCGCAGGTAGTCGATGTAGTCGGTGACGGTTTCGGTCTGCGCCACCAGCATGCGGCGCTGGATGCGCCGCAGCAGGGTCTTTTCCTTGTACTGGCTGAAGTCGTGGCCGACTTCCTCGTGCAGCAGTTCGCAGATGGTTTCCAGGTGTGCGGCTACGTCGCCGCGCACGCCGTCGTGGCCCTTGCGCTGATGCGCGGCGTGCATCTGCTTCTGATAGGCCAGCAGGCGTGCCGGCATCTCGGCCACCGGCATGACGGCGTCGACCAGCCCGGTGGCCACGGCGTTGGCCGGCATGCCGGTCATCGCCTCGTCGCCGTATCCGGATTGCGCGAGCGCCAGCCCGCCGTGATCCTTGACCGCGCGCAACCCCTGCGCACCATCGTTGCCGGTGCCGGCGAGCACCACGCACACGGCACAATCACCCTGGTCTTCGGCCAGCGAGGTGAAGAAGGTATTGATCGGCCAGCGATGCTCGCGCGGCGGCGCCGGCTTGCATACCTGCAGCACGCCGTTGGCGATGGTCAGGGTGGTGTTAGGCGGAATGACATAGACATGCCGCGCTTTGACGCGCATGCCGTGCGTCGCCTCCAGTACCGGCATGCTGGTGCTGCGGCCGATCAGCTCGGCCAGCAGGCTGTTGTGATCGGGCGCCAGATGCTGCACCAGCACGAAGGCCAGCTCGCTGTCCGCCGGCATGTGCGTGAAAAACGTCTTGAATGCTTCCAGCCCGCCGGCCGAGGCACCGATGCCGACGATCATGGTGCTGGCTGCTGGCGGCTTGCGAAGCTTTGCCGATGAGCCACCCTTGCCGGCGGTCGCGGCGGGAGTGGGCACGGGCTTCAGATACGACGGCATGCGGGACAGCCTGAAATCCAGACAGGGCCCGGATGAGGCTTCAGCATAGCGCGCTTGCCGTTCACTTCGGGTGATGGCCTGCAGGCGCTTGCCGTGCCCGCGCCAGTCAGCGCGCCAGCAGATCCTCGTAGAACGCGCCGAACGGTTCCGTCGGATGCGCGATCTGGATCTCCAGTATCCACAGTCCGCTGGATGGCGATGCCTCCAGGTCGCCGAGGTCGCCGCCCTGGTGGATCGAGTGCGGGAAGTCGCTGACCCGATGCCCCTTGATCGCATGATTGAACCGCCAGCCCATCGCCTCGGCGCGTTCGCCGGCAAACGCATACAGCGCCTGGCCGCTCAGCCCCTGTGCTCGCCAGGCGTCGGCCACTTCGCCGAACAGCGCGCGCGCCGCCTCCGCGCAGGCCTGCCGCTGCGGCGCGTGGCCGACCACGAAGGTATCGCCCACATCGCCCTCGTGGCCGTCGAATACCAGGCCGAGGTCGATGAAGTAGCTGTCGTTCTCGCCCAGCCGCACGTTCGGATCGGAGCGTTGCCGGTACGTCTTGGTGGTATTCGCGCCGATGCGGATCAGCACCGGATGCCACAACCGCTCGTAGCCCAACCCACGGAACACATCCAGCGCCGCGGCCTTCGCTTCGTCTTCGCTGATGCCCGGGCGCATGCGCTCGCGGATGCCGTGCAGCGCGGCCCAGGTTTTTTCGCGGGCGTGTTGCATCATCGCAGGATCGAAACGTTGTCCGACGGTTTCGCGCGAGGGAGTCGACATGGGTGTCTGCGCCATCAGGTCAGATGGATGAGCACCAGTGCGATCAGCGCCGGCATCGCCTGGATCCACAGGATCTTCCGGCTTGCGGTCAGTCCGCCGAAAATCCCGGCGACCAGAACGCAGGCGAGGAAGAACACTTTCACGTGGAAGCCGGCGCCGCCGAGACAGAGCCCCCAGACCAGTCCGGCGGAGAGGAAGCCGTTGTAGAGACCCTGGTTGGCGGCAAGCGCCTTCGACTGTTCGGCGAATTCCAACGTGGTGCCGAACGCGCGGCGGCCGGAAGGACGGGTCCACAGGAACATTTCCAGGATCAGGAACCACAGGTGCAGCAACGCGATCACGGCGATGATGATGTTGGCGGCGATGGACATGACGGCTTCCCTTCGGATGGCGCCGGGCGACGCCTCAGCGGCGGAGTGTCGCAGCCGCCCTGGCCGACCGCAACGCGGGAATGCCGGCGCCGGTTCGCGCCCTGCTCACGCCGGTGCCAACGCAGGCACGCCGGCGGGCGCCGATTTGCCCAGCCGCCGCAGCAGGCGATAGTGCGAGGCGATGCCGGCGCCGAACGTGCGGTGTTCGCGATAGGTCACGCCGAACTCGCGGCAGGTGTCCTCCACCACGCGGGCGACCAGCGGGTAGTGCACGTGCGAGATGCGCGGGAACAGGTGGTGCTCGACCTGGAAGTTCAGGCCGCCGATCAGCCAGCCGAGCACGCGGTTGCCGCGGGCGAAGTCCACCGTGGTCTGCAGCTGATGGATCGCCCACGGCGTCTCCATCTGCCTTCCGCTTTCGTCCGGCAGCGGGAACGCCGCTTCCTCGACCACGTGCGCCATCTGGAAAACCAGCGCCAGCAGCACGCCGGCGACCGCCGAGACCAGCGCATAGAACAGCAGTACCGTGCCGAGCGAATGGAAAAACAGCGGCAGGCCGAACGCGAGGGTGAAGAACACCAGTTTGCCGAGCACGAACCCGGCCAGGTCCCAGCCTTTCGGGCGGTCGAACGGACGCTCGCCGACGGTACCGGTAGCCATGTCGCGGAAGTCGCCGTACAGGTGCCAGCGGATCGCGGTGACGCCGTACAGCGGCCACAGGTACAGGTGCTGCCAGCGATGCCACGGCCGCCGCGGTTGCTGCGGCGACAGCCGGCCGAGCACGCCGAGGTCGATGTCGCTGTCATGCCCGGCCACGTTGACCCAGGTGTGGTGGAAGCGCGCGTGCTTCCACTGCCAGATGTACGAGCTGCCGCCGACCAGGTCCAGCGCCAGCGCCATCAGCCGGTTCACCCAGCGCCGCTCCGAATACGCCTGGTGGCCGCCGTCATGCATGATGTTGAAGCCGATCGCCGCCATCGCGATGCCCAGCACGAGGCCGAGCAGCAGGCCTTGCCACCAGGTGCCGGCGAGGAACACCAGCGCGACGTAGGCGAGCGCGAACACGCCGAGGATGATGGCCGTCTTCAGGTACATCTGCGCGCTGTCGCGCTGGCGGGTGCCGCTGCGCTTGAACTCGGCATCGACACGGCGGCGCAGCTCGCGATGGAAGCTGTTGTCGCCGTTGAACTTCAGCCGGTCGGCATGGGCGTCCGGCGGCGCCGCGCTCGCAGGAATCCCGCGATGTGTTGAATCGAGGGACATGGCGGCGCCTGACGAAATGATGAGGCCGCCATCTTACGCGATGCGAAGTAAGGCGAATGTTGCGCTGGTCGTGGAAAGTGCCGAACGGGCACAGCGCGCTACGCGGTGGCCTTGAACGTCACCACCAGCACGTCGCGGTGCGCCGGCTTCGACGGATCGAGCGGCGTGACCGCAGTGACGCCGTGGAACACGCGGGCGTCGTCGACCAGCGCCGCGTCCAGCGCATGGGTCAGCGTGAAGCTGCCCAGCAGGCTGCGGTCGGCGGCGTGGATGGTGGTGGTGCCGCGCTCGATGTTCTCGCGGTCGATCAGCAGCACCAGCACGTAGTCGACGCCGTCGCGGTGCACCCCTTCGGGCGTGGGCTCGCCGGCCTCGCCGGCGCGTGCCTCGATGCGGAACTGGTGCACCTCGACGTGCCAGCGGCGGGTGGCCGGAGCCAGCGCGCCGAAGCAGTCGTGGCAGAAGCCGAGGATGCGGCGCAGGCTGGCGCCGTCGGCGATCGCCGGCAGCACCGGTTCGAACCAGCGCTGGATGTCGCCCTGCAGCGGGTTGTACTTGAGGCTCTGGTAGTGCGGCTGATGCGTTTCGCGGCGGATTCCGCTGTCGGCATCGGCGGAGAACGTGGCGTGCCGGCGTCGGCGATGGCGGCCGCTGGCGGCGAGATAGGTGTCCGGCGCCAGGTCGTTCCAGCTGGCGGCGAACGCGGGCCAGTCGGTCAGTGCCTGCGCTTGCAGCAGGTCGCGCATGATGTCGGCGGTGACGAAGGCAAAGCCGTCGCGCTGCAGCCGGTCGTGCAGCGCGGACGTGTCGGGGTGGGGAGTCATCCGATTACGTTAGCAGGACGCGCATGAAGCGGCGATGGCTGTGCGGGAGGCTCAGCCCGGAAACGCCCGCGCCAGCCAGTCCGGCACCGGAATGCCTTTCCCGCGCAGGAAGGCCGGGTTGAACAGCTTGGCCTGGTAGCGCGTGCCGGCGTCGGCGAGCACGGTGACGATGGTGTGGCCGGGGCCGAGTTCGCGCGCCAGGCGGATCGCGCCGGCGAGGTTGACGCCGCTGGAGCCGCCGGTGCACCAGCCTTCCTCGGCCAGCAGGCGATGCAGCAGCGGCACCGACTCGTCGTCGGGAATCGACCAGGCCAGGTCGATCGGCGCGCCGTCGAAATTCGCGGTGACCCGGCTGGAGCCGATGCCTTCGCTGATCGAGTTGCCGCTGGCGACCAGCTCGCCGGTGTTGACGTAGCTGGCCAGTGCCGAGCCTTCCGGGTCGGCCAGCGCGATGCGCACGCCGGGGTGGCGCGCCTTCAACGCGCGGCCGACGCCGGCCAGGGTACCGCCGGTGCCGGCGGCGCAGACGAAGCCGTCGACGTGGCCGCCGGCGTCCTGCCAGATCTCCCCGCCGGTGGTGGCTTCGTGCCAGTCGCGGTTGGCGGTGTTGTCGAACTGGTTGGCGAACCACGCGCTGCCCGGATCGGCGGCATTCGCCGCCTCGGCGTGGGCGCGGGCCTGGTGCGAGTAGTGGTTCGGGTCCTTGTACGCCACCGCGGGCACCAGCCGCACTTCGGCGCCGGCGATGCGCAGCGCGTCGATCTTCTCGCGGCTCTGCGTCTCCGGCATGAAGATCACCGTGCGATAGCCGCGGCTGGCGCCGAGCAGGGCCAGCCCGATCCCGGTGTTGCCGGCGGTGCCCTCGACGATGCTGCCGCCGGGGCGGATCAGCCCGCGCCGCTCGGCATCCAGCAGCAGGCCCAGCGCGGTGCGGTCCTTGATCGAGCCGCCGGGATTGAGGAACTCGGCCTTGCCCAGGATCTCGCAGCCGGTCAGCGCGGAGGCGTGGCGCAGGCGCAGCAGCGGCGTATGGCCGATGGCGGCGGAGAGGTCGGGGATGCTCATGGGCGAAAGTTCGGGAGAGGGGCGTCGATTCTGCTCCTCCCCCTGCGTTGCAGGGGAGGGAGCAAGGCGTCAGGCCAGTGGCGCCGGCACCAGCCGCAGGTACGACTTCAGCGTCCTCCAGCCGCCGGGGTAGAGCTTCTTCGCGTCGTCGTCGGAGACCGAGGGCGCGATGATCACGTCGTCGCCGGGCTGCCAGTCCACCGGGGTGGTCAGCTTGCGGCCGTCGGTGAGCTGCAGCGAGTCGAGCACGCGCAGCACCTCGTCGACGTTGCGCCCGGCGCTGGGCGGGTAGGTGAGGATCAGCCGCACCTTGCGGTTCGGGTCGATGATGAAGACCGAACGCACGGTGACCTTGGGATCGGCCTTGGGATGGAACATGCCGTACAGCTTCGCCACTTCCAGCGCGGGGTCGGCCAGCAGCGGGTAGTTCAGCGCGGTGCCGCCGACGTCCGCGACGTCCTTCGCCCAGCCCTGGTGGTCGGCCACCGAATCCACCGACAGGCCGAGCAGCCGCGCGTTGCGCGCATCGAACTCGGCCTTGCGGCTGGCGAACGCGCCGAGCTCGGTGGTGCACACCGGGGTGAAGTCCTTCGGGTGCGAGAAGAACACCACCCACTGCCCGCCGGCGTAGTCGTGGAAGCGGATCGGGCCTTCAGTGGAGTCGAGAGTGAAGTCGGGGGCGGTGTCGCCCAGTTGCAGGATCATGCGGATCTCCGGTGATGTTGCGGTGCAGTGAGCATATCCCGCGACACCATGCAGACAAATGACTTGATCGAATAAACATATATACGCCTAGACGTTTAGACGTCTATTGACATGACGCCATGTAGCATTCAATATCCGCTCCACTCATCGAGACCGGCTGAGGGACGGGCCCTTTGAAGCCGGGGCAACCTGCGGAGCGTTTCCGCCACGGTGCCAACTCCTGCGGAGGTGCTTCGGCATCCACCGGAAGATGGGCGTCATCCGGCTTGCGGCGGTCTGCCGCCGAATCCGGGGTTGGCGGCCTTTCCGGTCCTTCGCGGGGCGATGCCGACCGGAGAGAGTTCCATGACGTTCCTGCCCGAAACCCGCTGTACCGAAGCCGGCCAGGCCGCCTTTGCCGTTCTTCCGGAGCCGCGCGTGCGGTTGACCGCCCAGCGCAGCTCGCGCCGGTTGCGGCTCAGTCCGAAGTACGGCAGCGGCCCGCGCGAGGTCGAGGTGAGCTACCTGTGGTGCGGTGCGGCGGGCGCGCCCACCGTGATCGTGCAGGGCGGCATCTCGGCCGACCGCGACGTCACCGCGCTGGACGGCGACGCCGCACCGGGCTGGTGGCAGGCGCTGGTCGGCAGCGGCGCGGCGGTCGACCTCGAACGCTGGCGCGTGCTGGCGATCGACTGGCTCACCCCGGACCAGCTCGGCGCCGGGTCGGTTTCCAGCGAGGACCAGGCCGACGCGCTGGCTGCACTGCTGGGCGAACTGGGCGTCGCGCAGGCACACGCTTTCATCGGTTCGTCCTATGGCGCGATGGTGGCGCTGGCGTTCGCCGCACGGCATCCGCGCAGCGTCGAGCGCCTGCTGCTGCTGGCCGGCGCGCACCGGCCGCATCCGCTCAGCACTGCGCAGCGCAGCGTGCAGCGCGGCATCGTGCGGCTGGGCCAGGCCAGCGGCCAGGCCGACGAGGCGCTGGCATTGGCGCGCCAGCTGGCGATCACCACCTACCGCGGCAGCGCCGAGTTCGGCCGGCGTTTCGCCGGCGGCCCGGAATGGCGCGAGGAGCGTTTCCATTTCCCGGTCGAGGACTACCTGGCGCATCAGGGCCGCCGTTTCGTCGAACGCTTCGACGCGGACCGCTTCCTCGCACTGTCCGAGTCGATCGACCTGCACGACATCAAGCCCGAGCGGATTCCCACCCCGGCCACGCTGATCGGCTTCCCCTCCGACCGGCTGGTGCCGCTGGCCGACCTGTGCGAGCTGCAGCGCCGCCTGCATGGTCCGGCCACGCTGGAAGTGGTCGAGTCGCCGTACGGCCATGACGCTTTCCTGAAAGAACCCGAACAGCTCGCGCCGCTGCTGCGCGAAGCGCTGGCCTGATTCCCCGTCCCCGCACAACAAGAACCGGAGATCCCCCGATGACCGAGCCCGCCCCCTGTACCCGCGCCGTGCGCGCCGGGATCGAGAGCGACACGCAGCACGGCGCCGTGGTGCCTGCGCTGCACCTGTCGACCAACTACAGCTTCGCGGGCTTCGGCCGCAAGCGCGCGTACGACTACTCGCGCAGCGGCAACCCCACCCGCGACCTGCTCGGCGATGCACTGGCGGAACTGGAGCAGGGCGTTGGCGCGGTGGTGACCTCCAGCGGCATGTCGGCCGTGGCGCTGGCGCTGGAACTGGTGCCGGCCGGGGCCACCGTGCTGGCGGCGCACGATTGCTACGGCGGCACCTGGCGGCTGCTCGACGCGTGGGCGAAGAAGGGCCGCTTCCAGGTCGAGTTCGCCGACCTCACCGACAGCGTGGCGCTGGCCGCCGGCCTGGCGCGCAAGCCGGCGCTGGTGTGGGTGGAGACGCCGTCGAACCCGCTGCTGCGGATCACCGACATCCGCCATGTGGCGCAGGCCGCGCACGCGGTGGGCGCCTTGCTGGTGGTCGACAACACCTTCCTGTCGCCGGCGCTGCAGCAGCCGCTGCTGCTCGGCGCCGACGTGGTGGTGCACTCCACTACCAAGTACATCAACGGCCACAGCGACGTGGTGGGCGGCGCGGCGGTGGCGCGCGACGCGGCGGTGGCCGAGCAGCTGAAGTGGTGGGCCAATTGCAACGGCCTCACCGGCGCGCCGTTCGACAGCTACCTCACCCTGCGCGGCCTGCGCACGCTCGGCGTGCGGCTGCGCCAGCACCAGGAGAACGCCGCGCGCATCGCCGAACAGCTGGACGCACACGCGGCCGTGCGCAAGGTCTACTACCCCGGCCTGGCCGGCCATCCCGGTCATGCGCTGGCGGCGCGCCAGCAGCAGGGTTTCGGCGCGATGCTGAGCTTCGAGTTGGACGGCGACGTGGCGCAGATCGAGGCGTTCGTCGACGGCCTCGAATACTTCTCGCTGGCCGAGTCGCTGGGCGGGGTGGAAAGCCTGATCGCGCACCCGGCGACCATGACCCACGCGTCGATGGCGCCGGAGGCGCGCCGCACCGCCGGCATCGCCGACAGCCTGCTGCGCCTGTCGGTAGGCATCGAGGACGGCGACGACCTGCTGCGTGACCTTGACGCGGCGCTGGCCCGCGCCGCGGCCGCAGGGGCGTCCAAACGCCGGGTGCTCGCATGAGCGTGGTGCTGGCCGAACGCGCGGCGAGCGCCAGGAGCGAAGCGTCCTCCACCATCGCGATCGTGCTGCTCGGCACCGGAGTGGTCGGCGGCGCGCTGCTGAAGCTGCTCAACACCTCCGCCGCGGGTTCGCTGCGGCTGGTCGGCGCAGCGAACTCGCGCCGCCAGCAGACCGATCCGGTCAGCCTGGCCCAGCGCAACCTGCGCGAGCAGTTGAACCAGCACGGTGCCCCGCGCGACAACGCCAGCCTGCTCGCGGCACTGGACGACAGCACCGCGGCGACGAAGGTGATCATCGACGCCACCGCCAGCGCGGCGCTGGCGTCGCGCCACGCCGAGTGGCTGGCGCGCGGCTATCACGTGGTCACCGCGAACAAGGCGCTGGCCGGCGGCGAGCTGTCCGGCTGGCGTGCGTTGCAGGCCGCGCTGGCCGGCGGCGCTCGCTACGGCGATTCGGCCACCGTCGGCGCCGGCTTGCCGGTGCTGTCCACCTTGCGCCGCCTGCGCACCTGCGGCGACGGCCTGCTCACGCTGGAAGGCGTGTTCTCCGGTTCGCTGTCGTGGCTGTTCAACCAGTACGACGGCAGCCGCCCGTTCTCCGAGCTTCTGCGCGAGGCGCGCCAGTTCGGTTATACCGAACCCGACCCGCGCTCCGACCTGTCCGGCGAGGACGTGGCGCGCAAGCTGCTGATCATCGCCCGCAACGCCGGTTTCGCCTTGGGCACCGACGAGGTGCAGGTGGACGGCCTGGTGCCCGAGTCGCTGCGCGGGCTGAGCACCGAAGCGTTCCTGGCGCGGCTGGAGGAACTCGACGCGCCGCTGGCCGCACGCCATGCGCAGGCCAGCTCGCGCGGCTGCGTGCTGCGTTTCCTGGCGCGGCTCAACCAGCGCGGGCATGCCCGCGTCGGCCTGGTCGAAGTGCCGCTCACCCATCCCGCCGCGCGGCTGTACGGCACCGACAACCAGTTCGCGCTCACCACCACCCGTTACCACGCCCAGCCGCTGGTGATCCAGGGCCCGGGCGCGGGACCGGAGGTGACCGCGCAGGCGCTGCTGGGCGACGTGCTGGCGCTCGCCTGATCCGGCTCAGGCGGCAGGAGCGCTGCCCTCGACCGCGATCGCCTCGACCTGGATGCGCAGCGTCACCGCCATGCTGAAGCCGTAGGGCTTGCCGGCGTCCATGCCGAACGCGTCGCGCTGGAACGTGGCCAGCGCGTCGGCGCCGCACACTTCGCGTTTCAGCATCGGGTGCGGCATGCACTTGAAGCTGTTGATCTTCAGCGTCAGCGGGCGGGTCACGCCGTGCAGGGTCAGATGGCCCACCACTGCGGTCGGCGCGCCGTTGACGAAGTTGGCGAGCTTGCCCTGGTAGGTCGCGGTCGGGTACGTGTCCGACTCGAACAGCTCCTTGCCCTGGGCTCCCTTGTTGAGCTGGTCCTGGCCGAAGTCGGCGCTCTTCATGTCCACGACGACATTCACCGTGCCGTTGCCGCCGGCCTTGTCCAGCGTCACCGTGCCGCTGCTGTGGTTGAACTTGCCGCGCCATACCGACAAGCCGCCCAGATGGTCGGCCTCGAAGCTGGGGTAGGTATGGTTCGGGTCCAACTGGTATGTCACCTCGGCGGCACTGGCGGTAGTCAGCGACAACCAGGCGAGCAGGCCGAGCGTGTAGGCGAGGGTGCGGGTCTTGCGCGACATGGGCGGTTTCCTTTTTTGGCGAGAGGGGCGGGAGCTTGCAGGAACGACGAACCGGGCGGTGCGATTTCGACAATGTGCGCGGCCGGGTGGCGCCGTCGTTCCCGGTTGCGCCATGGCACGGTTGCTGCCGATACTCACGCCTGCCCGTACATCCGGAAGTCCGATGCAAAAGAGCATGGCTCGATGAATGCCCGCCCGCTGGCCACGCTGGCACTCCTGCTCGCCCTGCTCGCCGGCTGCACGGCGCCGGGCGCGGTGCGGCACGACGGCGCGACTCATCCGGCACAGGCGCAGGGCTGGGTCGACACCCGGCTGTACTTCGGCCTGGGCCCGGCCGACCAGCCGCAGCAAGGCATCAGCGAGCAGGCCTGGCGGGAGTTCCTCGATCGCGAGGTGACGCCGCGCTTCCCCGACGGGCTCAGCGTGCTCGACGTCTACGGCCAGTGGCAGGGCGCGCAGCAGGCGAGTCCCGAGCGGCTGCGTTCCAAACTTTTGGTGATCGACTATCCGGACACGCCGGCGAACCGCGCCAAGGTCGAGGCGATCCGCACGGCGTGGAAGCGGCGCACCGGCGATCAGTCGGTGCTGCGCGTGACCCAGCCGGCGGACGTGTCATTCTGAGTCGCCACCCATCCGTACAGACCCCAGGCAGGTTTCCCGCGTGAATACTCCAGGCAATCGCTGGTTCGCCCCCGGCGACCTCAACGGCTTCCTCGGCCTGGTGGTGGACAACCTGTCCATCATGGGCTTCCTCGCCGCGGCGCTGATCGGACTGTTCGGCTTTCCCGCGGACATCGTGTTCCTGCGCATGTTTCCGGGCACCGCGCTGGGCGTGCTGTTGGGCAACCTCGCCTATACCGTGATGGCGCGCCGGCTGGCGCGGCGCCGCGGCAGCGACAACGTCACCGCGATGCCGCTGGGGCTGGATGCGCCGACCAGCATCGGCATGGCCTTGCTGGTGCTCGGGCCGGCCTTCCTCGGCTTCAGGCAGGGCGGCATGGACGAACACGCCGCGGCGATCGCCACCTGGCAGCTGGGCATGGCCTCGCTGGTAGTGATGGGCGTGCTGAAGTTCGTGCTGTCGTTCTTCGGCGCGATGGTGCAGCGGCACGTGCCGCGAGCCGGCCTGCTCGGTTCGATCGCCGGCATCGCGCTGGTGCTGATGGGCTTCCTGCCGCTGGTGGAGATCCTCAAGCTGCCGGTGGTGGGCTTTGCCGGTCTCGGCGTGGTGCTGTACGCGCTGGTGGCGCACGCGCGGATGCCGTTCGGCCTGCCCGGCGTGCTGGTGGCGTTCGTGCTCGGCGCGCTGCTGTATTACGGGCTCGGCCCGCTGGGCTGGCTGGGTGCGGGCTATCACGCGCCGGCGGCATGGCAATGGCGCTTCGCGTTGCCGTGGCCGACCCTGCAGTGGGTGGACGGGCTTGCGTACATCGTGCCGTACCTGCCGCTGATCTTGCCGTTCGGCCTGCTGATGGTGGTGGGCGGCATCAACGTCACCGAGAGCGCGCGCGCCGCCGGCGACGACTATGCCACCCGCGACATCCTGCTGGTCGAGGCGCTGGCGACGCTGGCGGCCGGCTTCTGCGGCGGCGTGGCGCAGACCACGCCATACATCGGCCAGCCGTCGTACAAGGCGATGGGTGCGCGCAGCGGCTACACCCTGCTCACCGGCATCGTGATCGGGCTGGGCGGCGTGTTCGGTTATCTGTCGAACCTGGTCGAGCTGGTGCCGTTGCCGGTGCTGGCGCCGATCCTGGTGTTCGTGGCGATCGGCATCACCGTGCAGGCGTTCGAGGCGACGCCGATGCGCTACGCGGCCGCGGTGGTGTTCAGCTTCTTTCCGGCGATCGCGCGGATGCTCACGATCAAGCTGAGCGACCCGACCTACGTCTCGCCCGAACACTTCGCCCAGTTGTTCAACGACGGCACGCACGGCATCTCCGAGCTGGCGGTGATCACCGTGCTGGGCAACGGCTTCATCATCACCTCGATGGTCTGGGCCAGCTTCGTGGTGGCGCTGATCGACCGGCGCCCGCTGCGCGCCGCGCTGATCCTGCTGCTCGGCGGGGCGTTGAGCCTGTTCGGCGTGATCCACTCGGTGGAACTTTCCGGCGGCATCTACCTGCCGTGGCTGCTCGATGCCGCCTCGCGCAGCATCGTGTGGCAGTTCGCCGGGGCCTACGGGGTGCTGGCGATCGTGCTGGTGCTGCTGTCGCTGGGCGGCCGCGAGCGGGCCGCCGTTCGCTGAAAACAAAAACGCGCGGCTCGTCGCCGCGCGTCCGGGTCGAACGGATGGCCGGGCTCAGTGCCCGGTGATGCGCTCCGCGGTCGCTTCATCCGGTGGTACCAGCGGCGCATTCGGGTCCATCTTCGCCTCCAGCTCCGCCGCTTCCACCGATGGCGTACGCCAGCCGGACTTCACGCCCCACAGGTAGAACACCAGGCCGATCACCGCGACTACGGCCAGATCCCAGCCGTAGGACAGGTAACCCTGTCCGCCGAAGGTGGTGCTGCCGGCCCAGGAGACGAAGGCAAGTACTGGCAAGTAACACACTAGCCACCACGCGCCACGAAGGTGGTGCTTGAAACTATCCATCGCCGAGGCATCGCTGCGCATGCGAAAGACCGGTATCACAACAGCGAACATTACCCATGAATAAGCCAGCCCGGCGAGGAACATGGGAGTGGGAATGGGTGAATCGGATGAATAGAGATAGAAAGCACCTGCAAGCATGCTCAGCAAGACAGCAGGCGCGATGCTGCTCACCAGCAGAATCATTCTTTCCAATGGCTTGAAGAAGTCATCGGCCATTGTTTGAAAATAAAAGTACACCGGCAACGCGACCACCATCAGCAGGATGATTTCGCCGGTCAGCGGCCACTTCGCCCAGTACAGCAATTCGGTGGACATGATGAAGGCGATCCCGGCCAGCACCGACAGGCCGCTCAGCCGCAGCGGACGGTGCAGCCCCGGTGCGGTGCGCCGCAGCGTCATCACGCTGACCGGGCCGGTGAGGTAGGAGATGATCGTGGCGACCGAGATCACCGCCGCCAGCGAACCCCAGCCGCGGAAGAAGAACAGGAACATGAACGACACCGCCAGGTTCACCCACATCGCCGGGCGCGGAATGCCCCACTTCGGGTGCACGCGGCCGAGGATCTTCGGCAGCGTGCCGTTGCGCTCCATGCCGTAGAGCATCCGCGCGGTGGTGGCGGTATAGGTCATGCCGGTGCCGCTGGGGCTGATCACCGCATCGATGAACAGCAGCGTGGCCAGCCACTGCAGGCCCAGGATGATCGCCAGGTCGGCGAACGGCGAGCTGAAGTCGATCCCGTGCCAGCCGACGTTGGCCAGCATTTCCCGCGGCACCGCGCCAATGAACGCCACCTGCAGCAGCACGTAGACCACCGTGGCCAGCAAGATCGAGCAGACGATCGCGAACGGGATGCTCTTGCCCGGGTTGCGCGCTTCGCCGGCCAGGTTCACCGGGCTCTGGAATCCGTTGAAGCTGAACACGATGCCGGCGATCGCCACGGCGGTGAGGATCGAGGGGAAGTCGGTCTTGTGCAGTTCACCGTGGATGCCGACGCTGAAATTCTCGGCATGGAAACCGCTGGCGATCAGCAGCACCGCGGTGAGCGCGGGGATCACCAGCTTGAACAGGGTGATCGCGGTATTCGAGCGCGCGAACAGCTTCACGCTCCAGAAGTTGAACAGGAAATACATCACCACCAGCGCCGCGGCGATCAGCAGGCCGTTGGTGCTCAGCTCGCCGTGCCCGCCGGGCATCTGGTGGTACAGGTCCTTCGCCCACTGCCACTTCCACGACGACATGTACTGCGCCGAGGCCTCGGCTTCCACCGAGATCACCGAGACGATCGCGATCCAGTTCGCCCACGCCGCGATGAAACCGACCAGCGAGCCGTGCGAGTAATGACCGTAACGGACCATGCCGCCGGATTCGGGAAACATCGCCCCCAGCTCGGCATAGGTCAGCGCCACGGTCATGATGATCGCCGCGCCGATCACCCAGGCCCAGATGGCGCCGGGACCGGCGATCTGCGCCGCGCGCCACGCGCCGAACAGCCAGCCGGAGCCGATGATGGAACCCAGGCCCGTGAGCATCAGGGCAAACGGGCCGACGTCGCGGCGGATCTGGCTGGCTTGGGACATGGAAGCTCCTGCGGAGGGCGTCGGAGGCGCCAAAAAGAGGCTGATGGTTGCAGAACTGGCCACCCCGTGTCACCCCGCAGAGGTCATGCGTGGCGCTGGCGCCTCCGGATTTCCCCTCCGCTGCAGGGAAGGGAGGGCGTCTTGCCGGAGTGCGAGGTCAGTTCGTGGGTCAGCACTCGATGACGTTGACCGCCAAGCCGCCGCGCGAGGTTTCCTTGTACTTGTCCTTCATGTCGCGGCCGGTGTCGCGCATGGTCTTGATCACCTTGTCGAGGCTGACGCGGTGCTTGCCGTCGCTCTTCAATGCCATGCGGCTGGCGTTGATGGCTTTCACCGAACCCATCGCGTTGCGCTCGATGCAGGGGATCTGCACCAGGCCGCCGATGGGGTCGCAGGTGAGGCCGAGGTTGTGTTCCATGCCGATCTCGGCGGCGTTCTCGACCTGCATCACGTTGCCGCCGAGCGCGGCGGTGAGGCCGCCGGCGGCCATCGAGCAGGCCACGCCGACTTCGCCCTGGCAGCCCACTTCGGCGCCGGAGATCGAGGCGTTTTCCTTGTACAGGATGCCGATCGCGGCGGCGGTGAGCAGGTATTCGATGATGCCGTCGTCGTCCGCCTTCGGGCAGAAGCGCAGGTAGTAGTGACCCACCGCTGGCACGATGCCAGCGGCGCCGTTGGTGGGCGCGGTGACCACGCGGCCGCCGGCGGCGTTTTCCTCGTTCACTGCCAGCGCATAGAGGTTCACCCAGTCGAGGATGGTCAGCGGATCGCGCAGCGCGGCTTCCGGCGCGTTGCGCAATTCCTCGGCCATCGCCGGCGCGCGCCGGGTCACTTTGAGGCCGCCGGGCAGCACGCCGGGCGAACGCAGGCCGCGGTTGACGCAGTCCTGCATCGCCTTCCAGATGGTCAGCAGGCCGGCGCGGGTCTCCGCCTCGGGGCGCCACACGCTCTCGTTCGCCATCATCAGCTGGGCGATGGTCAGCTTGTGCTGCTTGCACAGCGCCAGCATCTCGTCGCCGCTGCTGAATGGGTAGGGCTGGGCGGTGGTGTCAGCGACGATGCGGTCCTCGGCGGCCTCGTCGGTGTTGACCACGAAGCCGCCGCCGACCGAGTAGTAGTCGCGGCTGGCCAGCTCGTTGCCGTCGGCGTCGTACGCTGAAAAGCGCATGCCGTTGGTGTGGAACGGCAGCTTCTGGCGCTTGTTGAAGACCAGGTCGGCTTTTTCGTCGAAGGCGATCTCGTGCCTGCCCAGCAGGCGGATGCGACCCGTGCCGCGGATGCGTTCGAGCGTGGCGGGGATCTGGTCGGGATCGACCGTGTCCGGGTGCTGGCCCTCGAAGCCGAGCAGCACGGCCTTGTCGGTACCGTGGCCGCGGCCGGTCATCGCGAGTGAGCCGTACAATTCGGCGCGCACGCGGGCGACCCGGTCCAGCACGCCTTTCTCCTCCAGCCAGTGTTCGGCGAAACGCGCGGCGGCGCGCATCGGCCCCACCGTGTGTGAGGACGAAGGTCCGATGCCGATCTTGAACAGGTCGAATACGCTGACGGCCATGGCTGCACTGCTGGGGAGGGAGATGAACCGGCTATTCTACGCGGCACCCTTGTCTTTGGCAGTCCATTCGCAAACGCATGTCCGACCTGATCCTGTACCAGCGCGACTACTGCCACCTGTGCGACCTCGCGCTGGCCGTGCTGGCCGAGGCGCGCGCGCCGGATTTCGACAGCGTGTGGGTGGATGACAGCGCTGCGCTGGAACAGCTTTACGGCACCCGCGTGCCGGTATTGCGTGATGGACGGGACGGGCGTGAACTGGATTGGCCATTCGATGCGGCCGCGGTGCGCGCATTTCTGGCGAAGTGAACTCCCTCCCCTGCAAAGCAGGGGAGGGTTGGGGTGGGGTTCGCTCTTGATCTTTATCCAAAGTCAAGAGCTTTACCCCTCCTAGCCTCCCCCTGCCAGCAGGGGGAGGAACATGGGGCTATGCGCGGCGCGCTTTCAGCCGCTTGAGGATTTCCTCGCGCGCCTCGCGCAGGATCGAGTCGCGGTCGAGGCTGGCGACGATGTCGGCGACGGCGCGCTTGGCGCCGGCTTCGCCCCAGGATTTGCCGGCGATCAGGTAGCGTTCGGCGGCGCGGCCGATCAGCACGGTGGCGTACCAGCCCAGCGCGCCTTGCGCCGCGGCGGTGACCACGACCGACAGGCCGGCGCTCATGCCCTTCAGTGCGGAAGCGACCAGCTGCATGCCCCAGATCGCCCCCATCAGCGCGGCCAGTTGCGCCGAGATCACCGCCACCAGCCGGCCGGATTCGGCGCGGGTCAGCGGCAGGCCGTAGACGCGCGACAGCTGCACCACCATCGCCGCGTCCAGCCCGGCGGCGGCGAGCAGGTCGGCCACCGGGATCGGGTTCAGCGCCACCGCCACGCCCTTGGCGAGACAGTACTGGCGGATAAGTTTCGCGGCCACGGCCTGGCGCGTCTGCGCGATGCGTGTGCTGACCTGATCGGTGAGCCGGCCGGCATATAACCCGGCGTTGATCGCTGACAGCGTCTTGCCTTCGCGCGCGGCGATCGCCAGCAGGCGTTCGCGCAAGGCGGCGACGTCGGGAAGGCGCGCTTGCTCGCGAACCTGTTCGTGCCCGCGCGCGTCGACCTCGACCACGCGCTGCGCGGCCGGATGCGCCGCCACCGCAAGCACGTCTTCCGCACGCACCAGGCCGGCCACGCGCAGGCGCAAATGCTGCAGCAGGCTGTCCAGTTCGTCGCGGCCGTAGCGGTCGGCCTTGTTCAGCGCCAGCAGCAGCGGGCGCTGGGTGGCGGCGAGCGTCTTCAGCGCATCGAGTTCCTCGCGGGTGAGGTCGCCGTCGCAGACGAACACCACCAGGTCGCTGACCTCGGCCACCTCGAACGCCAGGCGTTCGCGCGCCTCGCCGTCGAGTTCGTTGATGCCGGGCGTATCGATCAGCACCAGGCCATCGTGCTGTGCCTCGTCCAGCATCGCGTGTTCGGCGTCGGTGGTGGTGCCGTGCAGGACGCCCACCGTGAACGCCTCGCGGCCCAGCAGGGCATTGCCCAGCGCGGACTTGCCGGCGGAGACGCGGCCGAACACGGCGACATGCAATTCGCCACGCTCGAGCTTGTCCAGCATGGCCTCGATGCGCGCGAAGTCGCCGGCCAGCTCGCTGCGCACCGCGGCCGGGATGGTCGGGTCGTCCAGCAGCGCGCGCAGGCTGTCGGCCACCCTCGTCGAGCCGGCGGTGTCGCGAAGCGGCGGGGTGACCGTGCGGCCGGTCGGATCAGGCCTGATCCCGTCGGGCTTGATCCCGCCGGGCCTGATCATGTCGGGCTTGATCCAGCCGCGCAGACGCTGCCACAACGTGTCGCTCGCCATCGCGGCGGCGTTACTTCGGTGCCAGTTGCAGGTGCGCGATGACCTTCACGTCGCCGCCGATCACCGAGGTGTCGGCGTAGTCGCCCGTACCCACGCCGAAGTCCAGCCGCTTCACCGTGCCGGCCACGTCCAGCGTGGCGCCACCGGCCTGCGGCTTGAACGTCACCTCGAGGCTCACCGGTTTGGTCACGCCGCGCAGGGTGAGCGTGCCGTCGGCGATCACCTTGCCGCCGCTCTGGCGGAAACCGGTGGTGACGAAGTGGGCCTTCGGAAATTTCGCCGTGTCGAAGAAATCCGGGCCAGGCAAGGCGCCGTCGCGATCGGCATCGCCGGTCTTCACGCTGGCCAGGGTCACTTCCACGTCGAACTTCGAGCTGGCGAGGTTCGCCGGGTCGTAGCTGATCGCCGCGGCCCACTGGCCGAACTGGCCGTTGAACGATTCGCCCTGGAAGGTGTTGCTGAAACCGAGCGTGCTGCCCGCCGGCTGCACGGTGTAATCGGCGGCCACCGCGGCGCAGGGCAGGGCGAGCGACAGCAGCAGGATGGCAAGGCGTTTCATGGTTGATCTCCTTCGGAAGGGGAGCGTGCGCGCAGGCGGCCGAACGGCAGCATCCGGCGCAGCACGTTGTCGTTGTCGAACACGTGGTGCTTCAGCGCGCCGCCGACATGCGCCACCAGCACCAGCAGCAGGAACCAGAACAGGTACTCGTGCACGCCGTGCGCAAGATCGCGCAGCTCGTCGTTCTTCGCCACCAGCGCCGGCAGGTTGAACTGCTTGAACCACTGCAGCGGCTTGCCGGTGACCGAGTTGAACCACCAGCCGCTGAGCGGCAGCAGCACGATCAGCACGTACAGCACGCCATGCGTCGCCTGCGCGGCGAGCCGCTGCCAGCGCGGCATGGGCTCGTCGGGCGGACGACGGTCGGCCCAGCGCCATGCGATGCGCAGCAGCACCAGCGCCAGCACGGTCAGGCCGATCGACTTGTGCAGGGCGAGCCAGTTGATCTTCTGCATCGGCGAATGCGCCAGATCCATCAGCAAGCCGAACAGGCCGTTGCCGAGGATGCCCAGCGCGATGACCCAGTGGAAGAACTTGGCGACCGAACCCCACTGGCGGTCGTTGCTGCGCAGACTCATGGTTGCTCCTTCGTGGATGGAACGGCGTGCTCGTCGCTGGTCGCCTCCAGTTCCAGCCACACGCTGACCTGAGCGCCGATCGAGTTGGGGTTGGCGGTGATGCCGAAGCTGTTGCGGTCCAGGCTGGCGGTGGCCGAGAAGCCGGCCACCTTGTGCGGTTCGTAGATGGTCTTGGCGGCGCGGTTGAAGGTGAACGCCAGGTCCAGCGGACGGGTGACGCCGCGCAAGGTCAGTTGCCCGTGCAGGACGCCGTGCTGGTCGTCCTTGCGCTCCACGCTGGTGCTGCGGAAGTGCGCGTATCGGTGGTTCGCGCAGTCGAGCAGGGCCGGCTTGCACACGGCCTTGTTCCAGTCGGCGTCCCCCATGTCCAGGCTGGCCAGGTCGATGTCCAGTTCGGTGGCCGCCGTGCTCCAGTCGTTCGGGTCGAAACGCAGCCAGCCGCGCGCGATGTGCAGCCGCCCGAACGGCCGCGAGTAGCCGTTGTGGCTGATGCTGAAGACGACTTGGCTGTGCACCGTGTCGTAGCGCCAGCTGTCCCCGGCGGCATGCGCCGCCGCCAGCGGCAACAGGGTCGCCGCGAGACACCACAGCCAGCGGGTTGAGCGCAGACGGAACATGGGCGAAGTCTGGCCGATTGACGGCGAGGCTGCCAGCGCCGGTGGCTGAACGATGGGTTTCCGTGGGTGGACCAATGCACGGCACGCATTTCACGTCCGGTTCCTCCCGTGCGCGGCAGGGGAGCGAGCACGGCCGTCGCGGAGGATTCAGAACGTGCGGCGCACCGAATAGTCGGCCAGGGTGGCCAGGGCGTCGCGGTGGGCCGAGGCGGGCAGGGGGGCGAGGGCGGCACGGGCAGCGTGGGCGTGGCGCAGGGCGCGCTCGCGGGTGCGTTCCAGGGCGCCGGAGTCGCGGATCGAGGCGATGATGCGGTCGAGCGAGTCGAGGCCGCCGTGCTCGATCGCGTGGCGCAGCGACTGCGCCTGCTCCGGGTTCGCCTTCTCCAGCGCGTAGATCAACGGCAGGGTCGGCTTGCCTTCGGCGAGGTCGTCGCCGATGTTCTTGCCCAGTGTGCCGGCGTCGCTGGTGTAGTCGAGCAGATCGTCGGCGATCTGGAACGCGTAGCCGAGTTCCATGCCGTAGCGGCGCAGTGCATCCACCTGCTTTTCGGGCAGGCCGCCGAGGATGCCGCCCAGTTCGGTGGCGGCGGCGAACAGCACGGCGGTCTTGCGTTCGATTACGGCGAGATAGGCAGACTCGCTCACGTCGGCGTTGCCGATGTTGAGCAGTTGCAGCACTTCGCCCTCGGCGATCGTGTTGGTGGTGTCGGCGAGGATGCGCATGATGCGCATGTCGTCCAGTTCCACCATCAACTGGAAGGAGCGCGAGTACAGGAAGTCGCCGACCAGCACGCTGGCGGCGTTGCCCCATAGCGCGTTGGCGGTCTTGCGGCCGCGGCGCAGGTCGGACTCGTCGACCACGTCGTCGTGCAGCAGGGTGGAGGTGTGGATGAACTCGATGATCGCGGCGAGCTTGGTGTGGCGTTCGCCGCGGTAGCCGGCGGCACCGGCGGCCAGCACGTGCAGCATCGGGCGCAGCCGTTTGCCGCCGCCGGCGATGATGTGGTCGGCGATCTGGTTGATCAGCACCACGTCGGAAGACAGCCGCTGGCGGATCAGCGCGTCGACCCGCTGCATGTCGGCGGCGGCGAGGTCGCGCACCTGGGCGAAGTCGGCGGGGCGGGTGGCGTCGGCGGGCATCGAATTCATGGAGGCATCACAGCGGCGTAGGACGTGATTATAGGGGTTGCAGGAAGTTGCGCCGCGACATGTCGCCACAAACCGCTGCGCGGGGCGCGACCTTATAATGCCGGCAATGCCTCTATCGACACCCCTCCCCCGGTGAGCAAACTCACGAGCCTGGAACTGCGCAGCGCGTTGACGCTGGCCTGCGTGATCAGCCTGCGCCTGTTCGGCCTGTTCCTGATCATGCCGGTGTTCTCGCTGTACGCGAAGACGATGCCCGGCTCCACCGGCTTCATGATCGGGCTGGCGCTGGGCGTCTACGGCATCGGCCAGGTGCTGCTGCAGATTCCGCTGGGGCTGCTGTCCGACCGCGTCGGGCGCAAGCCGGCGATCACCCTGGGTTTGCTGCTGTTCGCGCTGGGCGGGCTGATCGCGGCGATGTCGCACACGCTCACCGGCATCGCGATCGGTCGCGCGGTGCAGGGCATGGGCGCGGTGGCCGGCGCCGGCATCGCGCTGGCGGCGGATCTCACCGCCGAGGAGAACCGCGGCAAGGTGATGGGCATCATCGGCGTGTCGATCGGCCTGGCGTTCCTGCTGGCGCTGATCCTGGGACCGCCGCTGGAGGCCATCGCCGGATTGCCCGGCCTGTTCGCCGCCACCTCGATCCTGGCGCTGGTTTCGCTGGCGCTGCTGTGGCTGATCGTGCCCACGCCGGCGCGCGCCCGTGCGCCGGCCGCGGCCGGCTTCGGCCAGGTGCTGGCGATGCTGCGCGACAGCCGCATGCTGGTGTTGAACGGCTCGGTGTTCTTCCTGCATGCGCTGCTCACCGCCAGCTTCGTCGGGCTGCCGCTGCTGCTGGCGAACACGCTGCATCTGCCGGTGAACCGTCATTGGGAGCTGTACCTGCCGGTGATGACGGTGGCCGCCTTCGTGATGGGCGCGACCATGCACCACATGCGCGAGATCGCGCAGAGCCTGCGCATCGTGATGGTGTGCGTGGTGGCGATCGGGCTGGCCCTGCTCGGCTTCGCGCTGTCCGGCAGCCACTTGGCCGCCTTCGGCGTGGCCGCGGCGGTGTTCTTCTCCGCGTTCAACCTGCTCGAGGCGGCGCTGCCCAGCCTGGTTTCGCGGCTGGCCCCGGAACACCTGCGCGGTGCGGCGATGGGTGCGTACTCGACCAGCCAGTTCGTCGGCGCGTTCGTGGGCGGCACGTTCGGCGGCATCGCGCTGGGCCGGCTCGGCCCCGACGGCGTGTTCGTCTGCGCCGCGGCGCTGACCCTGCTGTGGCTGCCGCTGGTGATCGCCGGCTCGCGGCGGATCGGCCGCGCGGCCGTCGCACAGGCACTGCCCGTTTAGGAACCCGGGGGGTTTGCAATAGCCGCCCGGCGGCCCAATCATGGGTGCGCGCGGCGTGGCCGCATCGTGCATCGAGTACCGCTCCGATGGCTCATGAAATCATCGCGCTGATCGCGCAGTACGGCGTACTGCTGGTGTTCCTCAACGTGCTGGTGACCCAGCTCGGCGCGCCGGTGCCGGCGGTGCCGACGCTGGTGGTGGCCGGTGCGCTGGCGGCGGGCGGGCAGGTGCCGGTGCTCGGCGTGCTGCTGGTCACCGTGATTGCCTGCCTGCTCAGCGACGCGCTGTGGTATGCGGCCGGGCGGCGCTACGGGGCGGGCGTGATGCGCCTGCTGTGCCGCATCTCGCTGTCGCCGGATTCGTGCGTGCAGCGCTCCGAACTGCAGTTCCAGCGCTGGCGCGGACAGGTCCTGCTGATCGCCAAGTTCGTGCCCGGGCTGGCCACGGTGGCGCCGCCGCTGGTGGGCGCGATGGGCCTGGCGCCGTCCGCGTTCGTGCTGTTCGACGGACTGGGCTCGCTGCTGTGGGCCATCGTGGCGATCGGGCTGGGCTATGTCTTCGCCGCGCAGATCGATGACCTGCTGGCGGCCATCGCCAATGCCGGCACGCTCGCGCTGGAAGTGCTGCTGGGTCTGCTGGCGCTGTACGTCGTCGCGCGCTGGTGGCAACGCCGGCATCTGCTGCGCACGCTGCGGATGGCGCGCATCACGGTCGAGGAACTGGAGCGGGCGCTGAAGTCGGAGCCGGCACCGATGGTGCTCGACGTGCGGGCGGAGGGCTCGCGGCTGCTCGATGCACGGGTGCTCCCCGGCGCACTGCTGCTCGACGACCGCGGTATCGACCGCAGCGTGCACGACATCCCGCTCGATCGCGAGCTGGTGGTCTACTGCAACTGCCCGAACGAGGTGTCCGCGGCCAGGGTCGCCAAAATCCTGATCGCGCAGGGTTACCGCCGGGTACGTCCGTTGCTTGGCGGCCTGGATGCGTGGGACGCGGCCGGCTATCCGGTCGATCGGCTGCCCGTGCCGGTGGGCGTTGCGGATGATGGGGTCGTACGCGCCACCGGCTGATCGCCACGCACCGAAAATTTACGCGTTGCATACGCGGATCGGCCGAATCGCTACCCCTTTCTTATACGGCGCTTCCTACAGTGCCGCCTCATTCTTGAGGCGGCTTCGATGGATTTCATCTACCTGCTGTTCCTGTTCGTGCTGTGCGCGTCCGCGCTCGGCTTCCTGCTGATCTGCGACCGGCTCGGCCCGCGCCAATGAGCCGCATCTTCCGCTCCGCTCATCCGCCCTCCCAAGCGTGAGTTACCTGCCATGAATGTCCTTTATGTCCTCGCCACGCTGATCGCGGTGGCGCTGACCGGCTACCTGTGCGTGGCCCTGCTCAAGCCGGAGTGGTTCGAATGACCACGAATGATTTTCTGCAGACCGGCCTGTTCCTGCTCGTCTTGCTGCTGCTGGTGAAGCCGGTCGGCAGCTACATGGCGCTGGTGTTCGCCGAGGCGCCGAACCGCATCACTCGCTTCGGTGGCCGCGCGGAGCGCGGCATCTATCGCCTGTGCGGCATCAGCAGCAGCGAGGAGATGAGCTGGAAGCGCTATGCGCTGGCCATGCTGCTGTTCAACCTGCTCGGCCTGCTGGCCGTATATGCGCTGCAGCGGACACAGCCATGGCTGCCGCTGAACCCGCAGCACTTCGCCGCGGTGTCGCCGGATTCGGCGATGAACACCGCGATCAGCTTCGCCAGCAATACCAACTGGCAGGGCTACGCCGGCGAGTCGACGATGAGCTACCTGACCCAGATGCTGGGCCTGGCGGTGCAGAACTTCCTCTCCGCGGCGACCGGCATCGCGGTGCTGGCGGCGGTGGTGCGCGGCTTCAGCCGGCGCAGTGCGAGCGGCCTGGGCAGCTTCTGGGTCGACCTCACGCGCAGCACACTGTACGTGCTGCTGCCGTTGTCGCTGCTGATGAGCCTGCTGCTGGTCTCACAGGGCGTGGTGCAGAACTTCCGGCCGTATGTCGACGTGCCGGTGCTGCAGGCGAGCAGTTATTCGACGATCGCGCGGGACGCCGCCGGCCACGACATGAGCATGCAGACGGCGGTCAGCACGCAAACCCTGCCGATGGGTCCGGCCGCCTCGCAGATCGCGATCAAGCTGCTCGGCACCAACGGCGGCGGCTTCTTCAATGCGAATTCGGCGCATCCGTACGAGAACCCCACGCCGTTCTCCAACTTCATCGAGATGCTGGCGATCTTCCTGATCCCCGGCGGGTTGTGCGTGATGTTCGGCCGCATGGTCGGCGACCGGCGGCAGGGCTGGGCGATCCTCGCCACGATGCTGCTGATCTTCGTCCCGTTGGCGATCGGCCTGGTCGCGGCGGAGCAGGCCGGCAATCCGGCGCTGCACGGACTGGCGGTGGATGCCCGCGCCTCGGCGCTGCAGGCCGGCGGCAACATGGAGGGCAAGGAGACACGCTTCGGCATCGTCTCGTCCAGCCTGTTCGCCGCGATCACCACGGCCGCCTCGTGCGGCGCGGTGAACGCGATGCACGATTCGCTGACCCCACTCGGTGGCCTGGTGCCGATGTGGCTGATGCAGCTGGGCGAGGTGATCTTCGGCGGTGTCGGTTCGGGCCTGTACGGCATGCTCGCCTTTGCCGTGGTGGCGGTGTTCATCGCCGGGCTGATGGTGGGCCGCACGCCGGAGTACCTGGGCAAGAAGATCGAAGCCTACGAGATGAAGATGGCCAGCCTTGCGGTGCTGCTGCCGTGCGCGCTGGTGGTGATCGGCACGGCGATCGCGGTGATGGTGCCGGCCGGCGCAGCGGGTGTGGCCAATCCCGGCGCACACGGTTTCAGCGAGATCCTTTACGCGGTCAGCTCGGCTTCCAACAACAACGGCAGCGCGTTCGGCGGGCTTTCGGCCAACACGCCGTTCTGGAACACGCTGCTGGGTGCCTGCATGTTCTTCGCACGCTTTCCGCTGGCCATCGCGATGCTGGCGATGGCCGGTTCGCTCGCCGCCAAGCGGCATGTGCCCGAATCGGCCGGCACGCTGCCCACGCACACGCCGCTGTTCGTCACGCTGCTGGCCTGTGTGGTGATCGTGGTCGGCGCGCTGACCTTTCTGCCGGCACTGGCCCTGGGGCCGATCGCCGAATCCCTGATGTCGGGACACTGAGCCATGACCGCACGTACTCAAGCTGCAAGTGGCTTCCACCGCGAGCCGGTGCTCGCGGCCGTTGCCGATGCGTTCCGCAAACTGTCACCGCGGGTGCAGTTTCGCAATCCGGTGATGTTCGTGGTGTTCGTGTGCAGCGTGCTGACCAGCCTGCTGTGGGCGCAGGCGCTTGCCGGCCACGGCGAAGCGCCCACCGGTTTCATCTTCTGGGTCAGCTTGTGGCTGTGGTTCACCCTGCTGTTCGCGAACTTCGCCGAGGCGCTGGCGGAAGGCCGCGGCAAGGCGCAGGCCAATGCCCTGCGCGGCTCGCGCAAGGATGTCATCGCGAAGAAGCTGGCTACGGCTGATTGCCATGCGACGATCACCTTCGTGCCGTCCAGCGAGTTGCGCTGCGGTCACCACGTGCTGGTCGAGGCGGGCGAGCAGATGCCTGGCGACGGCGAGGTGGTGATCGGCGCGGCCAGCGTGGACGAGAGCGCGATCACCGGCGAATCCGCGCCGGTGATCCGCGAGTCCGGCGGCGACCGCAACGCGGTCACCGGCGGCACGCGCGTACTGTCGGACTGGCTGGTGGTGCGCATCACCAGCAATCCGGGCGAGAGCTTCCTCGACCGCATGATCGCGATGGTGGAAGGCTCCAAACGGCGCAAGACGCCGAACGAGATCGCGCTGGCCATCCTGCTGGCCAAGTTCACCCTGATCTTCCTGCTCGCCTGCGCGACCTTGCTGCCGTATTCGATCTACAGCGTGCAGGCCGCCGGCAGCGGCAGCCCGATCACGCTCACCGTGCTGATCGCGCTGCTGGTGTGCCTGATTCCCACCACCATCGGCGCGTTGCTGTCGGCGATCGGCATCGCCGGCATGGACCGGATGATCCGCGCCAACGTGATCGCCACTTCCGGCCGCGCGGTGGAGGCGGCTGGCGACGTCGACGTGCTGCTGCTGGACAAGACCGGCACGATCACCCTGGGCAACCGCCAGGCGGTGGCGTTCCTGCCCGCGCCCGGCGTGGAGGAGAGCATCCTGGCCGAAGCCGCGCAGCTCGCCTCGCTGGCCGACGAGACGCCGGAAGGGCGCAGCGTGGTGGTGCTGGCGAAGGACCGGTTCGGCCTGCGCGAGGAACAGTTCGAGACCCTGCAGGCGCAGTTCGTGCCGTTCACTGCGCAGACCCGCATGAGCGGCGTGGACATCGGCACGCGGCTCATCCGCAAGGGCGCGCTGGATGCGGTGGAGAAATACCTGGAGGCCAACCGCAGCCACCTGCCGCCGTCGGTCAGGCGGATGGCCGAGGACATCGCGCGGCGCGGCGCCACCCCGCTGATCGTCACCGAGGGCGCGACCGCGCTGGGCGTGATCGAGCTGAAGGACATCGTCAAGGGTGGCATCAAGGAGCGCTTCGCCGAGATGCGTCGGATGGGCATCAAGACCATCATGATCACCGGCGACAACCCGCTCACCGCCGCGGCCATCGCCGCCGAGGCCGGTGTCGACGACTTCCTCGCCGAGGCCACGCCGGAAGCCAAGCTGAAACTGATCCGCAGCATCCAGGCCGAGAACCGGCTGGTGGCGATGTGCGGTGACGGCACCAACGACGCGCCGGCATTGGCGCAGGCCGACGTGGCGGTGGCGATGAACACCGGCACGCAGGCCGCGAAGGAGGCCGGAAACATGGTCGACCTCGACTCCAACCCGACCAAGCTGATCGAGGTGGTGGAGATCGGCAAGCAGATGCTGATCACCCGCGGCGCGCTCACCACGTTCTCGATCTCCAACGACATCGCCAAGTACTTCGCGATCATCCCGGCCGCGTTCGCCACCACCTACCCGGCGCTCGACGCGCTCAACGTGATGCATCTGGCCACGCCGCAGAGCGCGATCCTGTCGGCGGTGATCTTCAACGCGCTGATCATCATCTGCCTGATCCCGCTGGCGCTGAGGGGCGTGAAGTACCGCGCGCTCGGCGCCGCCGCGCTGCTGCGCCGCAACCTGCTGGTGTACGGGCTGGGCGGCATCGCGGTGCCGTTTGTCGGCATCAAGCTGATCGACCTGTCGCTGGTTTTGCTGGGGCTGTCCTGATGCGCGCCCTCGCCCTCGCCACGCTCGCCGCGGCACTCGTTCCCGGCCTCGCCTGCGGCATGCCGGCAAGCAGCATCACCGGCAATGTCGCGCTGACTTCCGACTACCTGTTCCGCGGCCTCACCCAGAGCTGGAGTCGTCCGGCGATCCAGGGCGGTGCCGACTACGCCGACCCGAACGGTTTTGCCGCCGGCTTCTGGGCTTCGAGCGTCAGCGAGCGCAGCTATCCAGGCGGCACGCTGGAACTGGACTTGTACGCCAGCTACGGCCTGGCGATCAACAACGACTGGTCATGGCGTGCCGGCATCTATGGCTACGCCTATCCCGGCGCCAATCTCGACCAGGCCGGGCTCGCGTCGCGCTCGCTCAACACCATCGAGGCCAACGTCGCGGTGGGCTGGAAGCAGTTCACGCTGAAGTACAACCGCGCGCTCACCGATTATTTCGGGGTGGATACGGAGCAGGGCTATCGCGGTGATTCCAGAGGCACCGGTTACCTGCAGCTGGACGCCACCTTCCCGTTGACCGACGCATGGAACCTGGCGCTGCACGCCGGCCACACGCACTACACCGCCACGTTGGTGACGCCTCTGGGCAACGGTGCGCGCGATCCTGGCTACAGCGATGTCGGCGCCACGCTGAAGTACCAGCTCGCCACGCACTGGTCGCTGAGTACAGGCCTCACCTACGCCACCAACGCGGATTTCTACCGCCGCACTTCCAGCTTCCTCGATGCCGGCGACACGCGCGACGTCGGCGGTTCGCGCGGCTTCGTGATGCTGCAAGGTAGTTTCTGAGAACGTCCATGAGCAAACTATTGCGCCAATCCTTGGTCCTGCTGTTGCTGATGACCGTGATCACCGGCGTGCTGTATCCGCTGGCGGCTACCGGGCTGGCCCAGCTTATCTTCCCGCAGCAAGCCAGCGGCAGCCTCATCGTGAGGGACGGCAAGCCGGTCGGCTCCGTGCTGATCGGTCAGTCATTGACCGACCCCAAGTATTTCTGGGGCCGGCCGTCGGCGACCGCGCCGAATGCATATAACGCGGGTGCTTCGTCGGGCTCCAACCTCGGCCCGACCAACCCGGCGCTGACCGAGGCGGTGAATCAGCGCATCGCCGCGCTGCGTGCGGCCGACCCGGGCAACCAGGCACTGGTGCCGGTGGACCTGGTCACCGCCTCGGGCAGCGGGCTCGATCCGGAAATCAGTCCCGCCGCGGCGCAGTACCAGCTGGCGCGGGTGGCAAGGGCGCGCGGGCTGGATCCTGCGCGGGTGCAGGCGCTGGTGAACGCATGCACACGCGGCCGCCAGTTCGGCCTGCTCGGCGAACCGCGGGTGAACGTGCTGCAGCTCAACCTGGTGCTGGATGCGGCGCAGACGCATGGCAGCTGATCGCGCTACCGTAGCGCCATTTCCCGGACCGACCCTGGCATGAGCGAGCCCTCCCGCGAAGCACGCGCCGATGCCCTGCTCGGTACGGCGCACGACGACAGCCGGCGGCTGAAGGTGTTCCTCGGCGCCGCGGCGGGCGTGGGCAAGACCTACGCCATGCTGTCGGCTGCGCGTGAATTGAAGCGGCAGGGCGTGGACGTGGTGGTAGGCCTGGTCGAGACGCACGGGCGCGCCGAGACGGCGGCGCTGCTGGAAGGGCTGGAGGTGCTGCCGCGTCGGAAGGTGAACTATCAGGGCCGCGATTTCACGGAGTTCGATCTGGATGCGGCGCTGGAGCGCCGACCGGCCGTGCTGCTGGTGGACGAACTGGCCCACAGCAACCTGCCCGGCGGGCGGCACGAGCGGCGTTGGCAGGACGTTGCCGAGCTGCTCGACGCCGGCATCGAGGTATACACCGCGCTCAACGTGCAGCATCTGGAGAGCCTCCATGACCAGGTGCGGCGGATCACCGGGGTCAGCGTACGCGAGCGGGTGCCGGATGCGTTCCTCGACCGCGCCCGCGACATCGTGCTGGTCGACCTGCCGCCGCGCGAGCTGATCGGGCGGCTGAAGCAGGGCAAGGTCTATGTGCCGGAGACCGCGGCGGCGGCGCTGGATGCTTTCTTCTCGCCGACCAACCTGGGCGCGCTGCGCGAGCTGGCGATGGACACCATGGCCAGACACGTCGACAGCGACCTGCGCGAGTCGATGCTGGCGCGCGGCGGCACGATGCCGGTACGCCGCCGCGTGCTGGCGGCAATCGATGGCCATGCGCAGAGCGAATACCTGGTGCGCGTGGCACGGCGCATCGCCGAGCGCCGCGGCGCGCCGTGGAGCGTGGCCTTCGTCGACACCGGCGCGCGGCTGGAGCCGGCCCGGCGCGAGCGGCTGGAGGCGGCGCTGCGGCTGGCGCGCCGGCTCGGCGGCGACACCGTGGTGCTGCGCGGCGCGACCATCGCCGACGAATTGCTGGCGCATGCCGACCGCGAGGGCGTGGGCCAGATCCTGCTGGGACGTACCCGCGAGCGCCTGCTGGCACGCATGGTAGGCCGCTCGCTGACCCAGCAGCTGCTGCGCCGCGGTGCGCACCTGGAGCTGACCATCATCGCCACGCCGAGCGAGCGGGCGGCGTCGCGGCGACGGCTGCGTTTTCCCGGCGGGCGGGGTTCGCGCGGCGAATACGCCTACGCCACGCTCGCCACGTTGGTCGCGTTGGCCCTGTCCTTTGTCGCCGATCGCTACCTGTCGGTGGCCAACCTGTCGCTGATCTTCCTCACCGCGGTGCTGGCGGTGGCGGTGCGCACGCGCATGGCGGTGGCCGTCTATACCGCCATCCTGTGTTTCCTCGGCGACAACTTTTTCTTCGCGCCGCCACGCTACACGCTGGCGATCGCGAATTTCGACGATGTGCTGGCGGTCAGCCTGTTCCTGATCGTGGCGCTGGTATGCAGCCACCTGGCGACGCGGCTGGCCAGCCAGGTGGAATCGCTGCGTTCCGCCCAGGTGCAGTCGCGCGCGCTGCTGGCGCTGGGCCAGCGGCTGGCCACCAGCGCCGATGCCGAGGGCATCCGCAAGGTCGGTGTGGCGGCCTTGGCACAGGCCTTGCGCGGCGAGGCGGCGATCCTCGTCCGCGATGCCGGCAGCCGGTTGCAGGTAGCCGCCTGCGCACCGCGTGAATTCGCCTTGTCGGCGCAGGACCTGGCCGCCGCCGACTGGAGCGAACGGCACGCGGCACAGGCCGGGCGGCATACCGATACGCTCAACGCCGCGCCGTGCTGGATGCTGCCGTTCGGCGGCGAGGACAACCGGCTTGGCGTGGCCGCATTGCATTTTGCCGCGGACAGCAGCGCGCCCGACCAGGAGCAGCGCAGCCTGGCGCTGGCGATGGTGCAGGACATCGGCCAGGCACTGGAACGCGCGCGCCTGGCCGACGAACTGGAGGGAGCCCGCGTGCAGGGCGAGACCGAGCGCCTGCGCAACGCGCTGTTGTCGTCGGTATCGCACGACCTGCGTTCGCCGCTGGCCTCGATGATCGGCGCGGCCGACACGCTGGCCAGCTACGGCGAACAGTTGCCGCCGGGCGAGCGCCGCGAGCTGCTGGAGGCGATCCTGGGCGAGGGCCAGCGGCTGGACCGCTACATCCAGAACCTGCTCGACATGACCCGGCTCGGCCACGGCACGCTCAAGCTCAACCGCGACTGGACCGATGTCGCCGAGATCGTCGCCGCCGCGGTCGGCCGCCTGTGCAAGCTGTTTCCGACACTGCGGGTGGAGACCATGCTGCCGTCCGACACGCTGCTGCTGTTCGTGCATCCGGCATTGATCGAACAGGCGCTGTTCAACATCCTGGAGAATGCCGCGCGCTTCTCGCCGGCCGACGAAGCGGTGCAACTGGTGGTGCGCGGCGAGGGCGACCGGCTGCTGATCGACGTCAGCGACCGCGGCCCCGGCATCCCGGAGGCGGAGCGGGCGCTGATCTTCGACATGTTCTATTCGGTGTCGCGCGGCGACCGCGCCAGCCAGGGCACCGGCCTCGGCCTGGCGATCTGCCGCGGCATGATCGGTGCGCACGGCGGCAGCGTGGAGGCGTTGCCGCGCGACGGCGGCGGCACCACGATCCGTATTACCCTGCCGCTGCCCCCACCCCCCGACCGTGCGCCATGAATGCCTCGCCCCGCGTGCTGGTGATCGACGACGAGCCGCAGATCCGCCGCTTCCTCGACATCGGCCTGCGCGCCGAAGGCTACGAGGTATTGCTGGCCGCCACCGGCGCGGAAGGCCTGGCGCTGGCGGCCACGCAGTCGCCGGACCTGGTGATCCTCGACCTCGGCCTGCCCGACATGGAGGGCCACGCGGTGCTGGCCGAACTGCGCCAGTGGAGCCAGCTGCCTGTGCTGATGCTGTCTGTGCGCAACGCCGAGAGCGAGAAGGTGAGCGCGCTGGACCAAGGCGCCAACGACTACATGACCAAGCCGTTCGGCATCCAGGAACTGATGGCGCGACTGCGCGCACTGCTGCGCAACCGGCCGGGCGAGCCGGAACATCCGCCGCGTTACGACGACGGCCATCTGGCCGTCGACCTGGCACGACGCGAGGTGAGCCTGGACGGTGCGCCGCTGGCACTGACCCGCAAGGAATACGCCGTGCTGGCGCTGCTGCTGCAGCACGCCGGTCGCGTGGTCACCCAGCAGCAGCTGCTGCGCGAGGTGTGGGGGCCGACTCACACTAGTGACAGCCAGTATCTGCGCATCGTGATCGGCAAGCTGCGGCAGAAACTGGGCGACGATCCGGCCAACCCGCGCTGGCTGAAGACCGAGCCCGGCGTGGGCCACCGCTTCATCGTGAACTGAACGCCCGGGCATGCGCGGGTCGGTGCCGACCGCCGGCAGCGGACGGCGCCGACCCGCGGTTCAGGTTTTCCGCGTCTGGACTCGGCCCTTCCCGCGGTTATGATAGCCAGCCTGATTCACCACTCCGGCCGCAACCCATCGCATACTTGCGGCCGGCTCAACGAGGACATTCCCATGGCACGTGGCGTCAACAAAGTCATCCTGGTCGGCAACCTGGGCGCGGACCCCGAAATGCGCCACACCGGCGGCGGCACCGCCATCTGCAGCTTCAACCTGGCCACCTCCGAATCGTGGACCGACAAGCAGAGCGGCGAGAAGCAGGAGCGCACCGAGTGGCACCGCGTGAAGCTGTTCGGCCGGCTGGCCGAGATCGCCGGCGAATACCTGAAGAAGGGCCGCCAGGTCTATATCGAAGGCTCGCTGCGCACCGACAAGTACACGGACAAGCAGGGCGTCGAGCGCTACTCGACCGACATCATCGCCAGCGAGATGCAGATGCTCGGCGGCGGCAGCGAAGGCGGCGCGGGCGGCGGTGGTGGCGGTGGCTTCCAGCGCGAACGTCCGCAGGGTGGCGGTCAGCGTCAGGGCGGCGGCCAGTCGCGCGGCGGCGACTACGGCAACCAGCCGCGCCAGTCCCCGGCCCCGGCCGACAGCGGCTTCGCGGACGACGAGATTCCGTTCTAGACAACACCCATGTGTTGGCAAAAAGCCCGCCTTGCGCGGGCTTTCTGTTGTTTGTCCAGGCGTTTGCGGCGCATGGTCGATGGGGAAGGAGCAAAGCTTGCCGCGTCGGTCCCCTCCCTCTGGTGGGGAGGTGGGAGGGCTTTACTTCACCTTCAATGTATTGTTGCCGCGGTTGGCGTCCGGCAGCGCGTGCGCCGGATCGATGGTGGCCGACACCAGCCTGTGGGTGCCGGCCACGTGGATGACGTAGCTGCGGTGCTGCTGCCAGGTTTCCACCGGCACGCGGATGTCCTGCTTGCTGCCGTCGTCGTAGACCACCTGCAGCGTGGCCGGCAGCACCAGCCGGTCGAGGTTGGCCACGGTGACGTCGGCACCCTTGCGGTAGTCGCCGCCGGTGTAGGCGACCTTCTGCACGGCCAGGTCGAGCTGCCAGTTGTGCTCGTACCAGCCGCGCCAGAACCAGCCCAGGTCCTCGCCGGTGTCGCTTTCCATGAAGCGGAAGAAGTCCGACGGGCTGGGGTGCTTGTACGCCCAGGTGGCGATGTAGCGGCGGAACGCCGGGTCGAAGCGTTCCGGCCCGATGATCTGCTCGCGCAGCAGCACCAGGCCGAACGCGCCCTTGAAGTAGCTGATCGGGTGACGGTACTTCTCCAGCGTCATGTCGGCGCCGTTGAGCGGGGCGGGCGCGGCGGGATCGGCCAATACGGCGGCGATCTCGTCGGCCGGGTTGCCGCCACCGGGCGCGTACTCGCTGTCGCGCTTGGGTGCGTACTCGCCGTGGTTGAAGGCGTCGTCCTCATAGACGTCGATGAAGGTGTTGAAGCCCTCGTCCATCCACGCGTCGCGGCGCTCGTTGCTGCCCACGATCATCGGGAACCAGCTGTGCCCGATCTCGTGCGCGATCACCATGTGCAGCTTGCTGCCCTTGGCCAGCTTGTGGTCGAAGGTGATGCCCGGGTATTCCATGCCGCCGGCGGTGCCGGCCTCGTTGATCGCCACCGGCCACGGGTACGGATACCACTGCTTCGAGAAGTATTCGGTGGAGGCCTTGAGGTATTCGGTGGCGCGGCCCCAGGCTTCCTTGCCGCCGCTTTCGACCGGATAGACCGACATCGCCAGCGCGGTCTTGCCCTCCGGCAGGTTGATCCGCGCGGCGTCCCACACGAACGCCTTCGAGGCGCCGAACGCGACGTCGCGGGTGTTCTGCATGCGGAAGTGCCAGGTCAGCGTGCCGCTCTGTTTCGGACGGCTGGACGGCTGGGTGACTTCTTCCGGGGTGCGGATCATCACGGTGGCGTCGCTGCGGCGGGCCTGCTCCAGCCGCTGTCGCTCGGTTTTCGTCAGCACCTCGTCGGGGTTCACCAGTTCGCCGGAGCCGGCCACCAGCATGTCCCACGGCACGGTGATCGCGTAGTCGAAATCGCCGTATTCCAGATAGAACTCGCTGTTGAGGTAGGGCGCGGTGTCCCACCCGCGCAGGTCGTCGTACACGGCCATGCGTGGGTACCACTGCGCGATCTCGAAGATCTCGCCGTTCTTGCTGGGGTTGACGTCGGTGCGCCCGCCGAATTCGCCGGGCACGGTGTAGCTCCACGCGACATGCAGGCGCAGGCTGCCGCCGCTGCCCTTCAGCGCGGTGGGCAGCTGCACCTGCATGCGCGTGTCGGAAACCAGCCACTTCACCGGTTGCCTGCGGCCGTGCGCGTCGTCCACCTCGACCGAGGCGATCTTGTAGCCATCGGTGAACTCGGTGGGGAACTTGCTGGTGAACGCGCCGCGGGCGTCGCGGCGATAGCGGTTCTGGTCCAGCTGCAGCCACAGCACGTCGAGCGCGTCGGGGCTGTGGTTGGTGTAGCTGATCACCTCGCTGCCGCTGAGCAGGCGCGTGGCCGGGTCGAGCGTGGCGGTGATCGTGTAGTCGGCGCGGTTCTGCCAGAACAGCGGGCCGGGCTTGCCGCTGGCCGAGCGGTACGCGGTGGCCGGTTGCGGATAGCTGTACGGGGCGAAGGTCTGCAGCGGGTCGAAGCGCGCGGGGGCGCTGTCGGCGGCGAACGCGGGCGCGGCCAGCAGCGTGGCGGCCGTGACGGCGAGGGAAATCGCGAACTTCATCATGCAGTGCCTTGGGGGAGGGTGGTGGATCACGGCTGGCCGCCGGCGCGCAACAGCGCCAGCACTTCGTGGCAGGCGCCCATGGTGTGGTAGTCGGTCTTGCCGGCCGGGCTTTTCTCGTCGCTGTACTTGCGATTGTCGCGGGTGAGGATGCGGTACCAGGCGCCGTGGCGGTGGTCGATGAAATGCTGCCACGCGTACGCCCACAATTTCCCGTACCAATCGTCATAGGCCGGCTCGCCGGTGCGCGCATGCAGCAGCGCGGTGGCGGCCAGCGATTCAGCCTGCACCCAGAAGTACTTGTCGTCGTCGCAGACGCTGCCGTCGGGCGCGAAGCCGTAGCAGATGCCGCCGTACTCGCTGTCCCAGGCGCGCGCCAGCGCGGTGTCGAACAGCTGCCGCGCGGTGGGCAGCAGCCAGTCCTCGTCGTAGCCGCGTGCGCGCAGCAGCGGCTCCATGATCAGCAGCAGCTTGGCCCATTCGGTCTGGTGGCCGGGCTGGAAGCCCCACGGGCGAAACAGGTGCTTGGGATCGTCGCGGTGGTAGTCCCAGTCGATGGCCCAGTCGCGGTCGTAGTGCTCCCACACCAGCCCGCCGGCCAGGGCCGCCTGGCGGCGGGTCATGTGGTCGGCGAGGGTGTACGCGCGGTCGAGATAGCGCGGTTCGTTGCTGGCCTGGTAGGCGGCCAGCATCGCCTCGCACATGTGCATGTTCGCGTTCTGGCCGCGGTAGTCGCTGAAGTGCCAGTTCGCATCGGCCTCGTCGCGGTATAGCCCGGCGTCGGCGTCCCAGAAGCGCTGCTCCAGCAGGTTCCAGGTTTCGTCCATCCAGGCCGCGGCCTCGGCGATGCCGGCCTTGCGCGCGCTGGCGTAGGCGAGCAGCACGAAGGCCACGCCGTAGGCATGGTTGGTGCGGTCTTCCGGCTGCTCGTCGCGGATCGTCCAGGCATAGCCGCCGGTGTACGGGTCGCGATGCACTTCGCGCAGGTAGCGCAGGCCGTGGCGCGCCGCCTCAAGGTATTCGCCGGTGGAAGCCGCCGCGTTGTCGAATTCGATCGCCGCCATCGCGTAGTTGAAGACGAAGCGGGTGCTGCTGACCAGGTGCCGGTGGGTACGGTCGTAGATCGTGCCGTCGTCCCGGAAGTAGTGGAAGAAGCCGCCTTCCGGGTCGATCGCCCGCGGGTGGTAGAACGCCATCGTCTGCGCGATGTGCTCGCGCAGGAAGTCGGCGGAGCGGAAGTCGGGGGTGGCGTTCATGCCTGTTGTTCCATGAAGGCCAGCACCTCGTCGCCGCGCGGCATCGCGGCGAACGAGCCCTGGCGGGTGACGGTGAGGGCGCCGCAGGCGGCGGCGAAGCGCAGCATCGCGTGCAGGCGCGGCAGTTCGGTGACCAGCCGGTCGATCCGTTCGGCGCCGGCGTCGAGTTCGGCCAGGCAGCACAGCAGGCCGCCCATGAAGGCATCGCCGGCGGCGGTGGAGTCGACCACGGCGACCGCGTAACCGGGCAGCTCGCCTTCGGCGTCGGGATGGAACCAGCGCAGCGGCTTGGCGCCGTCGGTCACCACTACCAGCCGGGTGCGGCCCAGCCACAGTCGGTCCAGCGCGGCCTGTTCGCCGTCCGGCGCCAGCCAGGTGAATTCCTCGGCGCTCAGTTTCACCACGTCGGCCAGGTGCAATGCCGGCCACAGCAGCGGGTGCGGATCGACATCGGCCGGCCACAGCGCAGGGCGCAGGTTGAGGTCGAAGCTGACCAGCGCACCGACGCCATGCGCGCGCTGCATGCCTTCGCGGGTGGTTGCGGCGAGTGTCGGGTCGGTCATGCTGTTCGAGCAGACGTGGAACACGGCGACGTCGCGGAAGGTGTCGGCGCGGAAGTCGGCCGGCCGGAACAGCAGGTCGGCGGTGTTGTCGCGGTAGAAGCTGAAGCTGCGTTCGCCATGCGCATCCAGGGTGACGAAGGCCAGCGCGCTGTTCGCCGTATCGGTGCGCGCGACGTCGGCGGTGCCGACGCCGGCCTGCTGCAGGCTGTCGAGCAGGAAGTCGCCGAAGCGGTCGCGCGCCAGCATGCCGGCGAAGCGGGCATGCCCGCCGAGCCGTGCGGCGGCGACCGCCACGTTCGCCGGCGCGCCGCCGGCGAACGGCGTGAAGCGCGCGGCGAAGCCACGCTCGTCGAGGCCGTCGGCATGCAGGTCGATCAGTGCCTCGCCGAAGCACAGGATGGGTCGTGTGGGCATGCTCAGCGATTCCCGCCGGTGTCCGGTGCCGCGATGCTGCGGATGCGCGAGCCGCTGAGGCCATAGAACACGATGTACAGGTAGCACAGCAGCGGCAGGAAGAACGCGTGCTGCAGGCCGATGTGATCGGCGAACACGCCCTGCACGTAAGGAATGATCGCACCGCCCACGATCGCCATGATCAGCAGGCTGGATGCCTTGCTGGTCATCGGCCCGAGCCGCTCGATGCCGAGCGCGAAGATGGTCGGGAACATGATCGAGTTGAACAGTCCGATCGCGATGATGCTGTACATCGCCACGGCGCCGCTGCCGAGCATGGTGGTCAGCACCAGCAGCGCGTTGATCGCGGCGAACAGGGCGAGCAGCTTGCGCGGCGAGAACTTCGCCATCAGCGCCGAACCGACGAAGCGGCCGACCATCGCGCCGCCCCAGTACCACGACACGTAGTGCGCGGCCTGCTGCTCGCTGATGTGGCCGATCTCCGGCATCGACAGGTAGTTGACCATGAAGCTGCCGATCGACACTTCCGCGCCGACGTAGAAGAAGATGCCGAGCACGCCGAACAGCACGTGCGGATGGCGCAGCACCTCGACGAAGCCGTGGCGGTCATGGTCGCCCCGGTCGGTGGCCTCGGTCAGCGCCGGCAGGCGGAACAGCCACACGAAGATCGCCAGCAGGAACAGCACCACGGCCAGGCCGATGTACGGGAACTGCACCGCCTGCGCCTGCTGGGTGTCGTAGAGCAGGCGCTGCGCCGGTTCCAGCGCGGCCAGTTCGGCCGGGCTCTTCACCACATTGGACAGGATCAGCAGGCCGCCGAACAGCGGCGCCAGCGTGGTGCCCAGCGAATTCAGCGCCTGCGCCAGGGTCAGCCGGCTCGAACTGGTCTTTTCCGGACCCAGCAGCGCCACGTACGGGTTGGCCGCCACCTGCAGCACGGTGATGCCGGTGGCCAGCACGAACAGCGCACCGAGGAAGGCCGGGTACAGGTGCAGGCTGGCCGCCGGCCAGAAGCCGAGCGCGCCGACGCCGGCGATCGCCAGTCCGGCCACGATGCCCTTCTTGTAGCCGAGCGCGGCGACCAGCCGGCCGGCCGGCAGCGCCATCAGGAAGTACGCGCCGAAGAAGGTGAACTGCACCAGGATCGCCTGGGCGTAGTTGAGCTGGAAGATCGACTTCAGGTGCGGGATCAGGATGTCGTTGAGGCAGGTCAGGAAGCCCCACATGAAGAAGATGGTGGTGAGCACGCCCATCGCCATCGGGTAATCGGTATAGCGCTCGCCATGGGCAGGCGAGCCGGGCGTCGGTGACGGAACTTGGGCGAAGGCCATGTGGATTCCCCGGGAGAGTGTGGTGTGGTCAGGCGGTGGGTGGTGGGCAGCTGCTTTCGCGAACGATCAGTTGTACCGGCGCCACGGTCTGCTGGCTGGCGGCCTGTGGTTGCTGCAGGCGCTGCAGCACCAGTTGCGCCGCCTGCTGGCCGCGCTTGTGCGGCGCGGCCGACAAGGTGGTCAGCGGCGGCATGCCGAGCGCCGCCTCGGCGATGTCGTCGAAGCCGGTCAGCGCGAAGTCGTGGCCAGGGCGCAGGCCGCGCTGGTTGAGGCCGAGCACCAGGCCCAGTGCGACCGCGTCGTTGTAGCAGACCGCCGCGGTGGGGACGAGTGCGCCGGCGAACAGGGCGGGCGCGTGGTGGGCGGCGTCCAGCCGGGTCGGTGCGCATTCGATGCGCCAGTACGGTTCGGTGCGCAGCCCGGCCGTGTGCATCGCCTCGACATAGCCGGCGTGGCGTTGCCGGCACGAGCTGGAATCGTGATGGCCGCCGAAGAACGCGATGTGCCGGTGGCCGCGGGCGATCAGGTGCTCGGTGGCCAGGCGGGCGCCATGCTGGTTGTCCAGCATCAGCTGGTCCCAGTGCGCGAATTCGGGCAGCGCGCCGCCCAGTTCGCGGTTGAACAGCAGCAACGGCACACGCCGCCCGACCACGGCCAGCACGTCGTGCGCCTTGCTGTGTTCGGCCGGCGACAGGATGATCCCGGCCGGGCCGTGTTCCAGCAGCGAGCCCAGCACCGCCTGTTCGCGCGCCGGCGACTCGCCGGTGCAGCCAAGCAGGGTGACGAAGCCGGCGGCGGCCAGCGTCTCGTCCACGCCGGCGGCGAATTCGGCAAAGAACGGATTGGCCAGGTCGTTCAGCACCAGCGCGATGCTGGTCGAGGTGCGCCGGCGCAGGTTCGCCGCGGCACGGTTGTAGACGTAGCCCTGCCGGCGCAGCTCCTCCTCGACCCGGGCGCGGGTAAGCTTGTTCACCAGCGGACTGCCGCGCAGCACCAGCGACACCGTGGCGCGCGACACGCCGCAGCCGGCAGCGATGTCGTTCAGGGTCACCTTGCGTCCCACAGGGGTATGGTTCGGCATGCAGTTTCGCCTGGTTAGAACGATCCAAATGTAACTTACCAAGACCATTGGGCACGTCGCGGCGCAACATGCCTTGTCCGGCAGCGGATGTTAGCGTGCCGCTTTGGATCGTTCCAATAGCGAGACTGACGATGACTATCCCGTTGCATGGCGTGCTTCCCTGTCTGCTTGGTGCCGCGGTCGGCATGGTGGCGCTGGCACCTGCCGGCGTGCTGCATGCCGGTGCCCGTGCGGAGGGCCATGCCGCGGCGGTCGACCCGCGCATCGGTACCGGCGGCGATGGCCACACCTTTCCCGGCGCCACCGTGCCGTTCGGGATGATCCAGCTGTCGCCGGACACCGCGATGCCGGATTTCAAGCACGCCTACAAGTGGGCCGCCGGCTACCAGTACGGCGACAGCAGCATCCTGGGGTTCTCGCACACGCACTTTTCCGGCTCCGGCCATTCGGACCTGGGCGACGTGCTGGTGATGCCGATCGCCGGCGACGTGCGGCTGGAACCGGGCGACCCGGCCAAGCCGGGCAGCGGCTACCGCTCGCGTTTCTCGCACGACAGCGAAGTGGTGCAGGCCGGCTACTACGCGGTGACGCTGGGCGATTACGGCGTGCGCGCCGAACTCACCGCCGGGCGCCGGATCGGCTGGCACCGCTATACCTTCCCGGCCGGCAAGCCGGCCCACGTGCTGCTGGACCTGCGCCCGAGCATCTACGACTACGCCGGCAAGGTGCTGTGGTCGAGCTTGCGCGTGCGCGCGGACGGTACCGTCACGGGTTGCCGCACCACCCGCGGCTGGGCGCCGGGGCGGGAGCTGTGCTTCGCCATGCGTTTCTCGCAGCCGATGACCTCGCGCGAGCTGTTCAACCGCGAGACCGACATCACCTACAAGGGCTTCAAGGGGCCGGGCAACCAGGCCGAGGATCGCGATGCGCAGGACGGCCGCGCGCTGGTCGGCGTGTTCGACTTCGGCAAGCTGAAGCAGCCGCTGGAGGTGAAGGTGGCGATCTCGCCGGTGAGCGAGGCGAATGCGCTCGCCAACCTGGACAAGGATGGCGCGGGCTGGGATTTCGACGCGCGCCGCGCCGAGGCGAAAGCCGCCTGGGACCAGGCGCTGGCGGTGATCGACGTGGATGCGCCGAAGACCGCGAAGACGCAGTTCTACACCGCGCTGTACCACGCCATGCTGTCGCCCACGCTGAGCATGGACGTCAACGGCGAATACCGCGGGCCGGATCATGCGGTGCATAAAGCGGACGGCTTCGAGTTCCATTCGACCTGGTCGCTGTGGGACGTCTACCGTGCGCAGCAGCCGTTGATGGTCTTGCTGAATCCCGGGCGCAGCACCGATTTCATCCGCTCGCTGATCGCCGCGCGCGAGGCCAGCCCGTTCGGCATCCTGCCGGTATGGGCGTACCAGGGGCTGGAGACGTGGTGCATGATCGGCTACCACGCGGTGCCGGTGATCGCCGATGCGTACATCAAGGGCGTGCGCGGCTTCGATGCGGACAAGGCACTGCAGGCGATGGTGGCCAGCGCCACCTATGCGCCGTACGGCGACCTGGCCGACTACATGAAGCTCGGCTACGTGCCGATCGACAAGGAACCCGAAGGCGCCTCGAAGACGCTGGAGTACGCCTATGACGACTGGTCGCTGGCGCAGATGGCGAAGGCGATGGGCAAGACCGACGTCGCCGCCACCTTCAGCAAGCGGGCGGCGAACTGGCGTCATGCATGGGATCCGAAAACCGGCTTCATGCGCGCGCGGCTGAGCGACGGCGCGTTCCGCGAGCCGTTCGATCCGGAAGCCGCCGGCTACGGCAGCGACTACACCGAGGGCAACGCGTGGCAGTACTCGTGGTACGTGCCGCAGGACGTGGCCGGGCTGATCGCCGCGATGGGCGGCGATGCGAAGTTCGTGGCCAAGCTCGACGCGTTGTTCGAGGCGAAGGTCGACCCGTCGCACTTCAAGCATGTCGAGGACATCACCGGGCTGATCGGTTGGTACGCGCACGGCAACGAGCCCAGCCATCACATCGCCTATCTCTACGACTACGCCGGTGCGCCATGGAAGACGCAACAGCAGCTGAAGCAGATCATGGACAGCCAGTACGCACCGCGCCCCGACGGCCTGAGCGGCAACGACGACCTCGGCCAGATGTCGGCCTGGTACGTGTTCACCGCGCTGGGTTTCTACCCGGTGACGCCGGGCAGCGACGAGTACGCGATCGGCCGGCCGTTCGTGTCGCGCGCCGCGATCCATGTGGGCAACGGCCGCACGTTCACGATCACCGCGTCGCCGCTGGACGATGCGCACCCCTATGTCGGCGCGGTAACCCTGAACGGCAAGCCGCTGCAGCGCACGTATCTGCGCCACGGCGAGATCGTGGCCGGCGGCGAACTGCATTTCACCATGCAGGCCGAACCGAACCGGGAATGGGGCCGTGCGGCGACGGACCGGGCGGCCGCGATGAGCCATTACGGTGGGTGAGCGGCGCCCGCGCGACTTGGGCGAGGCGCGGATAAAACATGCCAGAATGCGGCGGGAACCCTCCATCGCGGGTCTGCCGATGCGGCGAGCGGGATGAAAACGGGAAGCATCATTCGCTGGCGTACCGCCGGCCTGCTGCTGGCGATGCTGATCATCGTCGGCCTGCCGTACATCGTCACGCTGCAGGGGTCGCGCGATACGGAGCGGGCCACCGAGTGGGTGACCCGTTCGACCGAAGTGAAGTCGCTGGCCTACCGCGTTGCCTATGTCGTGCATGACAGCGAGGCTGCGACTTACCGGTTGCTGGCAGGCGACGTGAACGAGGCCACGCATGCGCGCGCCGAGCGGGTCGTCAAGGAAGTGCCGCCGCTGCTGCAGCAACTGCGCCGGATGACGCGCAACAACCCCGACCAGCAGACCCTGATGGGCTCGCTGGTCAGCAGCGTCAACGGCCGTGTCACCCTGATGAACCAGGCGCTGGCCAGGCTGCGGCAGGGCGAGGCGGGCGGTGCCCGGCAGTCGCTGCGTGACGCCGACGACCTGTTCGGGATGAATGCGCAAATCGCCGGCATCGTGGAGATCGAGGACGGCCTGCTGAAGCAGCGCCAGGCGGAAGCCACGCGGCAATCACTCGACGGACGCATCGTGCTCTCGATCACCGCGCTGGCGCAGATCCTGCTGCTGACCATCATCGTGATCGCTTCCGAGCGGCAGATCGGCCGGCGCCAGTTGGCGGAGACCCGCGAGGGTCGCGCGGTGATGCGTTCGCAGATGATCTTCCAGGCGGTACGCGAGCCGATCGCGCTGTTCGACGAGCACCTGAACAGCCTGCTGGTGAACAACGCCTTCAGCGAGCTGTACGGGATGGACCCGGGGCAACGCGCCCAACCGCTGGCGCGGATCGGCGACGGCGCCTGGAGCGACAGCGTGCTGCTGCAGCGCCTGAACGACGTGCTGCTGCGCGATCGCGAACTGTGGGACTACGACATGGTCCAGCGCACCGTCGACGGCGTCGACCGGCATGTGGTGATCAATGCGCGGCGTCTGCAGCAGCACGATGGCGGCACGCCGGCGCTGCTGTTGACGGTCAGCGACGTCACCACGCGCGCGCTGGCCGAGCAGCAGGTGAACGAGCTCAATCGCCAGCTGGAAGGCAAGGTGTCGCAGATCTCCGACGTCAACCGCGAGCTGGAGGCGTTCAGTTATTCGGTGTCGCACGACCTGCGCGCGCCGCTGCGCCACATCGCCGGGTTCGCGCGCAAGCTGGAGCAGCACCTGGGCGACCATGTCGACGAGAAGTCCGGCCATTACATCGAAGTGATCGCCAGTTCGGCGCAGCGCATGGCCGTGCTGATCGACGACCTGCTGGTGTTCTCGCGCCTCGGCCGCGGCGCGTTGCGGCTGCAGGCGGTGGACATGCAGTCGCTGGTCGACGAGGCCCGCGTGCTGGCCGAATCGGGCGTGTCGGATCGGCGTATCGTGTGGACCATAGCGCCGTTGCCGATGGTGATCGGCGATGAGAACATGCTTCGCACGGTATGGCAGAACCTGCTCGGCAACGCGGTGAAGTACACCGGGCACTGCGAGGTGGCTCGCATCGCGGTGAGCGTGCAGCAGGGGCGCAGCGGCGACTACGAATTCACGGTGAGCGACAACGGTGCGGGGTTCGACATGCAGTATGCGGACAAGTTGTTCGGCGTGTTCCAGCGCCTGCACCGCGCTTCGGAATTCCCGGGCAACGGGATCGGGCTGGCCAACGTGCGACGGATCGTGGCGCGCCACGGCGGTCGCGTCTGGGCCGAGGCCGAGCCGGGGCGCGGTGCCCATTTCCATTTTTCGCTGCCGGCCACCGATGCCGCCGGCGCACGCACCTGAGGGCCGAGCATGAACAAGAAAGACCTGCGTACCATCCTGCTGGTCGAGGACAGCCTGGCCGACGCCGAGATGGCGATGGACGCGCTCGGCGAGGCGCACCTGGTCAACCCGGTGGTGCACGTGGAAGACGGCGTGGAGTGCATGGACTACCTCTACTGCCGCGGTGCGTGGGCCGCGCGCGATCCGGGCGATCCGGCGGTGGTGCTGCTGGACATCAAGATGCCGCGCATGAACGGGCTGGACGTGCTGACCGCGATGCGCGCCGACGAGAAGCTGCGGCGGATTCCGGTGGTGATCCTGTCGTCCTCGCGCGAGGAAAGCGATCTGGCGCGCAGTTGGGACCTGGGCGCCAATGCGTACGTGATCAAGCCGGTCGACGTGGACCAGTTCTTCGATGCGGTGCGCACGCTGGGACAGTTCTGGGCGGTGCTCAACCAGGCGCCCGAACAGGAATGAACGAACGACGGGGCAAGGGGACACGGTGATCAGCGCAGTCCGCAGGTTGTTTGCGGACGCCGGGAACGATGCAGAACAGCGGCGGTGAACCACATGCCAAACCGGCAATCACGGGCGATGCCGACCATCCGGGTGCTGCAGGTCGAAGACAACCGGCTCGACGCCGAACTGGTGCTGGCCGAGTTGGACGCGGACCACATCAGCTACGAGGTGCGCCTGGTCGACGACGAGGCCAGCTTCCTCGCCGCGCTGGCCGAGTTCAGGCCGCACATCGTGCTGTCGGATCTCAGCATGCCCGGCTTTTCCGGCCAGCATGCGCTCGACCTGCTGCGCCAGCGCGACGAGGACCTGCCGTTCATCTTCGTCTCCGCCACGCTGGGCGAGGAGGCGGCGATCGAGGCGCTGCGCAACGGCGCCACCGACTACATCCTGAAGCAGAACCCGGCCCGGCTGGCCAGCGCGGTGCGCCGCGCGTTGAGCGAGGCCGAGGCGCGCCGGGCCAGCCGCCGTTCCGAGGCGGAGCTGATCCGCGCGCAACGTTTCGAAAGCCTGGCGATGCTCGCCGGCGGCCTCAGCCACGACCTGCGCAACCTGCTGCAGCCGCTGCTGCTGGCCGGCGACAGCCTGCAGGATTACCAGGACGACCCGCGCCTGGCGCGGCTGGGCAAGCTGGTGCGCGACTGCGGCAAGCGCGGCCTGGACATGGTGCACTCGATGCTGTCGTTCGCGCGCGGAGCGCGCCGCGCGGAGCAGGTGCGGCTGGGCGCGCTGTTCAGCGCGTTCGGTCTGCTGATGCAGGGCAGCGTGCCGCGCGCGGTATCGATGGAACTGGTCATCGACGATCCCGAGCTGTCGTTCGAAGGCAACCACACCGAACTGCAGCAATGCCTGCTCAACCTGTGCCTGAACGCGATCCAGGCCATGCCGGACGGCGGCCACCTGCGCGTCGAGGCGGCGCAGACGTCATTGTCGGCGGACTTCTTCCTGCCGGAGCAGCCGTCGCGGCCGGGCCGTTACCTGTGCATCAGCGTGATCGACGATGGCCCCGGCATGGATCAGGCCGTGCTCGATCAGATATTCGAGCCGTTCTTCACCACCAAGGAAGGCGGCACCGGTCTCGGCCTGCTGTCATGCAAGCGGATCGTCGACAGTCATGGCGGCGTGATGCGGGTGGACAGCGAGCCGGGCCGCGGCACCCGTTTCGACCTGTATTTCCCGCTGGAGGAACCGGTGGCGGACGTCGACCGACTGGACGATGGCGACAGCCTGGAAGGCGCCGCCGAACGCGTGCTGGTGGTGGTGGAAGAGGCCGGCCAGCTGTCCCTGCTGGCCGATACGCTGGATGCCTACGGTTACCAGGCCCATGCCAGCCAGAGCGGTACCGCCGCGCTGCAATGGATCGAGGCCGCCGGCCTGCCCGACCTGGTGGTGCTGGACGCGGACATGAACCTGTTCACCGGCGTGCGCACGCTGGCCGCGCTGATCGAGCAGGGCTACAGCGGCGCGGTGATCCTGCTGGCGCGCCCCGGCGCCATGCCGGACCTGCACGAATTGCCCCCGCTGGAACACCTCTACGTGATCGACAAGCCGGTCACCACCCAGGTGCTGCTGCGCACCTTGCGCAAGGCGTTGGACACGGCCGGCAACGCGGCCGATGCGTGAGCCGCGCGGAGGCGGCGACCGGGAGGACAGGGATGTTCGCGTACTATCTTGATCTGGCCCTGCGCAGCTTCCGCCGCAGCAAGGCGCTGACCGCGCTGGTGATTGTGCTGATGGGCTGCGGCGTCGCCACCTGCATGGTCAGCTTCGCGGTGTTCCGCGCTGCCGCGGCCGACCCGATCCCGTGGAAGTCGAACCAGCTGTTCGTGCCGCAAATCGACAACTTCGGGCCGGCGCACAACTGGAAGGGCGAGCCGCCGCAGCTCCTCAGCTACACCGACGCCGTGGCGTTGCTGCATGCGCGTCAGGCGCGGCGGCAGGTGTTGATCTACGGCAGCAAGTGGACGGTATTGCCGGGTGATGCGCAACACCTGCCGTCTTCGCAGGAGGGCGACGCGGTCAGCCACGACTTCTTCGCGATGTTCGATGCGCCGTTCCGTTACGGCGGCGGCTGGTCGGCCAGCGACGACGATCAACGCGCCGCGGTAGTGGTGATCAGCAGCGCGCTCAACCGGAAGCTGTTCGGCGGCGCCGACAGCGTGGGCCGCGAGATCAACCTGGACACGCACAACTATCGCATCGTGGGCGTGCTGGACGACTGGAATCCCAGCCCGCGTTTCTTCGATGTGAGCAGCACGTGGTATCCCTTCAGCCATCCGCGGCAGCTCTACGTCCCGTTCAGTCGCGCCATCGACCTGCAGAAAGCCGCCAGCACCAACTTCTATTGCAGCACAAACTCGGTCGATCCCTACCTGCTGAATTGGGACAGCGTCCTGCACAGCGAATGCGCGTGGATCGCCGCATGGGTGGAGCTGCCCACGCGTGCCGACGTGGAGCGCTACCGCGACTGGCTGCACAACTACGCGGCCGAACAGCAGCGTGTCGGCCGCTTTGCCTGGCCGCCGAACGTGCGCCTGTCCGATGTCGGGCAGTGGCTGCAGATGATGAAGGTGGTGCCGAAGGCGTCGGCGCTGTCGATGATCGTCTCGGTGAGTTTTCTGCTGATCTGCCTCGTCAATGTGGTGGGCCTGATGCTGGCCCGTTTCATGCGCCGCGCGCCGGAGATCGGCGTGCGCCGCGCGCTGGGCGCTTCGCGCGGGGCGATCTATCGCCAGTTCCTGACCGAAGCGGCGGCGATCGGTTTGGCCGGCGGTGTATTTGGGCTGCTGCTGACGGCGCTGGGCATGGCTGGCATCGGCAAGGTGTTCGAGCCGGAGATCGCCAGGCTGGCGCGGCTGGATGCGTCGCTGTTTCTGCTGACCGTGCTGGTCGCGGTGGCTGCCAGCATGATCGCCGCGCTGTATCCCACCTGGCGCGCCGCCCAGGTGCAGCCGGCGTGGCAGCTGAGGTCGAACGGATGAACACGGCCATGCAGATACGCCCGATCCTCGCCGCGCTGCGCCGTCACAAGATGGCCACGCTGCTGATCGTGCTGCAAATCGCGCTGACCCTGGCGGTGGTCAGCAACGCGCTGTTCATCGTCAAGACGCGGGTGCTGCATCTGTCGCGCCCGACCGGCACCGACGAGGCGCATCTGTTCGTGATCAGGAACGAGTGGATCGGCCAGCCGGACGCGCCGCACATCGACGCGCAGATGCGCGCCGATCTGGCGACCTTGCGCCACCTGCCGGGCGTGCGCAACGCGTTCGCCAGCCAGGCCTATCCGATGGAAGAGGGCGGGGGTGGACTGGTGCGCATCAAGCATCGGATCGAACAGACGACGAAGGCCCAGCTGGCGCTTTCCTATTTGGCCGACGAGCACGCGCTGGACACGTTTGGCGTCGCGCTGGTGGCCGGCCGCAACTTCCGCGCCGACGAAATCGCCAGCCTCGGCCCGTACGACAAATCGCAGCCGGCGGTGATCATCGTCACGCGCGACCTGGCCCAGAAACTTTTCCCCGATAGCGCGGCGGTGGGCCAGCGCGTCTATCTCAGCGACGATGGCCCGAGCACGATCATCGGCATGGTCGATCGCCTGCAAGGCAGTTACGCAGGCAGCAGCACGCGCTCGATCGACGAGGACACCGTCCTGGTGCCGGCGCGTTACGCCAGCTCCGACGATGGGGCGAGCTATCCCGGCGGTACGATCTATCTGGTGCGTGCGCAACCGGGCCAGCTCGCGGCGGTGCTGCGCGCGGCGCCGGCCGCACTGGTCGCGCAGAACCGCATGCGCGTGATCAGCCCGGAAGACGGCGTGGTTACGCTGGCACAGGCACGCGCAAAGGCTTACGCCACCGATCGCGGCGTGGCGATCATGATGGGTGCGATGTGCGCCTTGCTGCTGCTGGCGACGGCCGGCGGCATCGTGGGCCTGAGCAGCTTCTGGGTCGGCCAGCGGCGCCGATCCATCGGCGTGCGGCGCGCGCTGGGCGCGACGCGTGGCGACATCCTGCGTTATTTCCAGACCGAGAACGCCCTGATCGTCGGCATCGGCGTAATGCTGGGCGTGGCACTCGGCGTCGTCGCCAACCTGTCGCTGATGACGCACTACGAATTGCCGCGGATGCCGCTGTGGCTGCTCGGCGTCGGCGCGTTGTTGCTGTGGCTGCTCGGCCAACTGGCCGTGTTCGGTCCGGCGCGGCGCGCCGCCGCCGTGCCGCCGGTGGAGGCGACGCGCTCGGTGTGAGCGTGCTGCCTCAGTCGATGCCGAGCTTCTTCAGCTTGTAGCGCAGTGCGCGGAAGGTGATGCCGAGTTTGCGCGCGGCGGCGGTCTTGTTGTAGCGCGACTCTTCCAGCGCCTTGACGATGGCGGTGCGCTCGAGATTGCTGATGTAGTCGTCGAGGCCGCCGTTGGCGCTGGCGGCCGCCGGTGGCTGCGGCGGCTGGCCCGGTGTCGCCGCTTCCTGGCCAGGCCGTGCGCTGCGTTGGGGCAGCATCAGGTCGGCCGCTTCGATGGTGCTGCCGTCGCACATCGCCATCGCGCGTTCGAGGATGTTTTCCAGCTCGCGCACGTTGCCGGGGAATTCGTACGCGTCCAGCGCGTCGCGGGCGGACGGCGACAGCTGGCCGACGCTTTCGCCGCTCTTGCCGGACAGCGCCTTGAGGATGAACGCGGACAGCTGCGGCACGTCACCGCGGCGTTCGCGCAGCGGCGGCACGCGTAACTCGATGACGTTGATGCGGTAGAACAGGTCCTGGCGGAACTGGCCTTGCTCGACCAACTGGCCGAGGTTCTTGTGGGTGGCCGAGAGAATGCGTACGTCGACCGGGATCTCGTCGCGGCCGCCGATCGGGCGCACCGCTTTTTCCTGGATCGCGCGCAGCAGCTTCACCTGCATGTGCAGCGGCAGCTCGGCCACCTCGTCGAGGAACAGGGTGCCGCCCTGGGCGGCCTGGAACAGGCCTTCCTTGTCCACGCTGGCGCCGGTGAAGCTGCCCTTGCGATGGCCGAAGAACTCGCTCTCCATCAGCTCGGACGGGATCGCGCCGCAGTTGACCGGCACGAACGGGCCGCTGGCTCGCGGGCCCTGCTCGTGGATCAGCCGGGCCACCAGTTCCTTGCCCACGCCGGATTCGCCGGCGATGTAGACCGGCGCCTGGTTGCGCGCCAGCTTGCCGATGGTGGAACGCACCTGTTGCATCGCCGCGGAGTCGCCGATCAGGCGGTCGCCGGAATCGCCGGTTTTCGCGGCGGCGCCGCCGTTGCGTTTTTCCTCGGCCAGGCGCAGTGCGGTGCGCACCAGCCCGCGCAGCATCTGGATGTCGACCGGCTTGGAGACGAAATCGAACGCGCCGGCCTTCAGCGCGTTCACCGCGGCGTCGACGTTGCCGTAGGCGGTGATCATCGCCACCGGCATGTCCGGATGGTTGGCGGCGATCAGCTCGATCACCTCCTGGCCATTGCCGTCGGGCAGCCGCATGTCGGTGAAGCACAGGTCGTAACTGCGTTCGGCCAATGCGCGGCGTGCCTCGCCGACGGTACCCACGGCGTCGACCTGCAGGTCCATCCGCCCCAGCGTGATGGTCAGCAGTTCGCGGATGTCGCGTTCGTCGTCAATGACCAGGACGGTCTGTGGGTTCATGGCACGGCGCGTGGCTATCGATGTAACAGAGAATACCCGGCCCCGCGCTGCGGGGCAAAGACTGCTAATGCCCCAGCCGGCGGTCGAAGAAGCGCACCATCACGGCATACGCCTCGCGCGATTCGGGCATGTCCGGGTCCGAGAAGAACGAATGCCACATGCCGTCCCAGACATGCAGCTCGGTATCCACCCCGGCCGCGGTCAGCAGGGTCTGGCTGTGCAGGACCGAGCTCAGGGTGAAATCGCGGCTGCCGGTGATCAGCAGGGTCGGCGGAAACTTCGCCAGCAGCGCGGGCGAGTTGGCCGGGAATACCAGCGGGTCGCTGGCGCTGGCGCCCTTGAAGTACGGCAGGTCGGCCAGCTTGAGCGGTCCGGCAGGCGGCGGGTCGCCGCTCAGCACGGACGCCACGTAGGCGGAATCGCCGCCAAGGTCGCTGATCGAACCGCAGAAGGTGCCGATCGCTCCCGGCACCGGCAGCTTCTTGGTGATGATCCGCGCCACCGCCTCGCCGGTGAGCACGCCGCCGGCGGAGCAGCCGTAGATGCCGATGTTCCGCGCCGGGTACTGCTTGAGCAGGGCGCGGTAGACCGCCTCGACGTCCTCGCTGGCGGCCGGGAACACGTGTTCCGGCCCCTGTCGGTAGTCCACGCTGATGACCTTGATCCGGCCCAGGCTGGCCAGCGGGATCGCCTCCACCAGCCCGCCGCTGTGCGCGCCCCACAGGAAGGCGCCGCCGTGCAGGTTGATCAGCACCCGGTGCCGCTGCCCCGCGGCGATGCCCTGTGCCGGCAGCACCACGTCGGTGGGCACGCCGCCGACGGTCTCGGCGTGGACCTTCACCGGATAGAGTTTTTGCATGCGATCGGCGCGATCGGTGTTGATCCCGTCGTAGTAGGCGCGACTGGCGGCGATCGAGCCGATGCCCGGCGCGTGCCGGCTTTGCTCGAGCATCCGCTGGAACTGCCGTTGCGCCTCGGGCGACGCGTACGCCGAGTACGGCACGACGAAGGCGGGCACGCTCACGTTACCGTGGCTGTCGACGCCGGGCCGCTGCGCCTGCGCGAACGCCGGGGCGCCGAACATGCCGATGCAGAGCAGGCCGGTGCAAAGCAGGCCGGCGCCGAACAGGACGGTTTGCATCAGTCGTGGGGCGCGTGTTGCAGGCATGGTCTTTCTCCTCGTCAAGTCGGGGTGGCGCGGCAGTTCAGCGTGCGTGGCGGACCAGTTCCGGCTTGCCGTCGGCCGCGCGGCGGACCGTGATGTCGTAGTAGCGGCCGCGCAAGCTGACGTGCTTCAGCGTGAACGACTTCCACGGCGGCGGCAGCACCGGCGCATAGGCCTCGACCAGTCCGCCCTGTTCGATGCGCAGGCCGGTGAAGCCGTAGAGGATGTTCTGCAGCAGGCCGCCCGAGGCGGTCAGGAAATAGCCGGTGTTGTTGCTGGCGGTCTCGGTGCGCACGTTGAACGGCGGCTTCAGCACGTGGGTGGTGAGGTTGCGCTCGAACCACGCGCCGGCCGTCTTCGCGTCCCCCAACGTGGCCGCGGCGATCGACACGGGCGAAAGCCCCATGCTGTTCGGCTCCTGCCGCGACCGCTCGATCAGCCCCATCGCGTAGTCGAAATCGTTGCGACGCACCTCGGCGCTCATCGGCAGGTCCAGCGAGGGATAGGCGAGCGCCGGCAGAGCGGTGTCGCCCCAGGCGTCGATGTCGTGCGGCACGCTTTCGTCGAAATCGAGATGGTGTCCGTCCTTCGCCGAGAACGGGATGTGCAGGTGCGCGGCGACATCGGCCCAGTGCGGGTCCGGCTTTGCGCCGACGACGGACGCGACGGCCACGGCGATGTTCAGCGCCTTGCGTGCCGAGGCGTTGGTAAACGTGTCGTTCGGTACGTCGTTGTAGGCCTCCAGCACGGAGGTGACGTGGTGGATTTCGTAGCGGTGTTTGTCTGCCACCCAGGTCGCGCGGCTGGCCCAGAAATCCGCCACGTCGCGGATCACCGGCCAGCCGTAGCGGGCCAGCCACTGGCGGTCGCCGCTGGCCAGGTAGTACTGCCACTGCGCGATGGCGACGTCGGCGTTGACGTGGATCTCGCGTTCGCCGAGCACGTAGGCCATGTGCGGCGTCTGCTCGCTGCCGTTCTGCGGATCGGCCTCCCACGGGAACATCGCGCCGCGCAGGCCGCGTGCCTGCGCACGCGCTTCGGCCTCCGGCAAGGTGCGCGAGCGGAACATCACCAGCGATTTCGCCCGCTGCGGATGCAGCAACAGCAGCGCGGGAAAGACCCAGGTGTCGCTGTCCCAGAACACGTGGCCGGCGTAGCCGGGCGTCATGCCGCAGCCACCGGTCGCCCAGGCGGTGTCGGGGGTGGTATTGGACAGCAGGTAATAGAGGTCGGAGTGGACGATCCGCTGCGCCTGCGGATCGCCGTCGATGCGGATGTCCGATGTCCAGAGTTCGCTCCAGGCATGGCGGTGCGCGTCGAGCAGGTGCTGGAAGCCGGCCGTGCGCGCGGCGGTGGCCAGCGCGCGATCCTGCTGGGCATCGCCGCCCCAGCCCGCGCGCGACAGCGCGACGAACTTGGTGAAGGTGTACGTCTGTCCCTTGCGCACTTTCGCGGTGAGGTTCAGCGCCAGCCGGTAGCGGCTTCGGTACACCCGCAGGTCGCTGGGCTGCAGGTCCGCGGGGAGGTCGATCGCGGCCGCCTCGGCCATCGACAGGCCCTGCTCGGCGTGGCCGTCCAGCCATAGCGTGCGGTCGCCCGCGTCGCCATCGGCGGCGGTGACATGCGTGTCGCCGTGGTACCAGAGCGCCGCACGGTCGGGCGTGGCCGGTGCGACCGGTTCGAGCTTCAGGTTGTGCGCCGCCACCGCTTCCTGCATTTCATCGCCGCTCAGGCGGGCCAATGGGAAACGCGGCTGATGCGGCGCCCACAGGTTCAGTGCGAACGACAGCTGTATCTCGCCGTCGAACTCCGGCGTGATCGACAGCCGGGTCGCGGCGAGGTGCGGCGAGGCCTGGCTGACCAGGCTCGTCACTTCGATGCGCGTGGCTCGGCCATGGTCGAGGTAGCGGTAGCGCGTGGTGAGCGTGCCCTCGTACAGATTCAGCTGCTGCCGGTAGTCCTGGAATACGGCCGGGTCCAGCGCGGCCTGGTTGAGCCAGAAGTGGCCGGCCGGCGAGTCGCCCGTGCTGTAATCGATCTCGCTCCAGCCGGGCACCGCGGCCGGGCGTGCGATATCGCCCTTCGCATAGTCCATGAACGCGACCAGGTAGGCCAGGTTGCCCTCGGTGCCGCGCGGCGCGGTCAGCGTCGACAGGTAGCCGTTGCCGAGCTGGCCGGGAAAGTAGCTGGCGAAGTCCTTCGCGGTGGCCGTCAACAGGAAGCTGGGATCGGTCGCGGCCCGTGCGCCGACGGCACTGCAGAGGCCGATGACGGCCAATGCCGCGAGGTGCCACCGTCGACGGGATGCACGCTTCATCTCGACCTCCACGGTCTTGCCGGTTGTCGCCGGCCGCACCCCGTCCTCCGGGGGCGGCATGGTGGCGGTATTTCAGATCGCCGTGCGGGTCAGCTTCGCCTTGCCGTCGGCTCCGCGATCGATGCGGATGTCGTAGTGCTTGCCGCGGAAGGTGATGCGCCTGAGCGTCAGCGATTTCCATCCCGGCGGCAGCACCGGCGCATACGCCTCGGCCAGACCGTCGTCCTCGATGCGCAGGCCGCTGAGGCCATAGACGAAGCTCTGCACGAAGCCGGCCGACGTCGCGAGGATGTAGCCCGCGTTGTTGGCGACGGTTTCGGTGCGCACGTTGAACGGCGGCTTCAGGAAGCCGACCAGGTTGCGCTGGATCCACTCGCCGGCGGCCTTGTCGTCGCCCAGCTCGGCGGCGCCGACGGCGAGCATCACCATCATCATTTCGTTGGGATCGTCGCCATGCACTTTCAGTTCATGCAACTGGAACGCGAAGTCGTTGCGGCGCACCTGCGGCGACATCGGCAGGTCCAGGTTCGGATACATCAGCCAGGCCAGCGACGAGCCCATCCAGGTGATCTTGTCGTGCGGCACCGAAGCGTCGAAATCGAGATGGCGCTGGTTCTTCTCGTCGAACGGGATGTACATCTTCGCGGCAATCGTGGCCCATTGCGGATCGGGCGCGGCGCCGACGAGCTTCGCGGCCTTGATCGCGATCTGCAGCGACTTGCGTGCGGCGGCATTGGTGAACGAGTCGTTCGGCACGTCGTCGTAGGCCTCGTCGGG
>Ga0207664_10000089_pt1 | contig 85149 bp, 94 predicted proteins | sample LARL83metaG_FD_184349 | JGI IMG/M metagenome (GOLD analysis project Ga0207664, IMG submission 184349) | Corn, switchgrass and miscanthus rhizosphere microbial communities from Kellogg Biological Station, Michigan, USA - LAR L8-3 metaG... | ecosystem: Host-associated > Plants > Roots >...
ACTCCATAAGCCGCAGCTGCCAGCTGAACCTGACTTGGAGGTCCGGATTCCATTCCTGCAGCACACCGCAGAATTCACGCAGTCCCTTCTGGACCCATACCAGGGTCTTCTGTCCCCGGTCGTTCTCAAACACCTCGATGTTGCCTGCCAGGCGAGAAGGCCGGATGCGGTGCAGAGAAGCGAGTGGCATTCGGCCGGATCGGAGCGGCGCCTCCCAGAACAACTCCTCTGGCGTTGCGCTCAGGCGCAGCACGGCTCGGAAGCAAAGCCAGTAGCCGTTCCAGCCCACGATCGCCAGCCACAGAGCGACAAACCACAGGGATGCCGACGGATTGGACAGCTCCGTTACCAATACGCCGAAGCCTACGAGCGCCATGAACCCGACCATGACGACGGGCATTAGTCGCATCAGTACGAACGGGCCCATCGTGTAGCGAATCCTCCAATCGCTGATGTTCTGAAACCTATCCGAGTGGGACGGACACCTCCAGCACGGGCCTCCGGCTGCGACCCCAACAAGGGCCTTCTACTTGGCACCAACCACAGGTCAGAGACGAGACAGGAGGTCTGCCTTCTTGGCCTCGAACTCTTCCTCGGTGACAATCCCCGAGTCGCGGAGCTGACCGAGCTTCTCTAACTGTACGAGTACATCCGGAGCTGGTTGAGGTGGGGCAAGCGCGGATGCCTCAGCGGCGACTCGGCGCTGAGTCGTGGTTGACCGCTCGCGGACCCACGTGACGGTGAGCGGGTCGCCCTTTCGGGATGGCCGCATTACAGCCCAAGGCAACCACACGCCGGCCTTGAGCACAGTTCGGCCCATGTTGACCTTGCCTCGCCCGCCACTCGCAGTTGCTTCAGGCCGCCATCCTGAAGAAACCATCGACGCAGCGTCGCGCTCGTACTCGCTAGCGCTCCGATAGGTCTTCACCTGGACCTCGGGCTGACCTTGAACCTCGAACGTCTCGTACTGATCCTGAGCCGCGTCGACCGCTGCCTTGATCGCCTCCAGCGCATCGAGCGGCCACAGAGGCATGGTCATCTCCACGAGGTTGCCAGGGCCGTCGTAGATCCAAGCGTTGCCCTGGTCGTTGGTCTCGACGATGGCGCGCCCTAAGGGGATCTGGACGACTCGCGGCGACGCGTTGCCAATAAGGCGCCGAATTGGAGGAACGCGAAAGGTGAGGACGCCGTCCTCAATGGTGAGTGTCGATCCGGCCTTCGTCGTGGCTACCGGACTATCTGTGGGAGTTTCCACAAGGGCCGGATGGTACGCCACCTCGGAGACGAACGCGACGCGCCTTGCATGAACCTGGCGCGCGCTCTCAAAGGGTGGCCGCAGCACAGCTAAACATCGTTTCTCCATCCCACAGGCAGATCGTGGGGCAAGCCGTCATAGGGTCGCGCAATGCCGCAGGAGAAGGTCGGTCCGGGCGAGGCTGACGCTAGCCCAGCTCCAAGCCGCCCAGTCGAAGCGCTCATCGATGACCGCGAGCCGGGAGCCTGGGTAATTCCCTACGCGCCACTTCCTCGTGAAACGGGGGCGCAGAGGGGTTGGTATCAGACGACCAAGTTCTGGTGGACCGGGAGCTACTGGGCTTGGATTGAGAAGGGGTCGCCCGAGTCACACCTTCTTCCGCCGGAGCCGGGTCGCCCAGCCGATGTCCGCCCGCACCGGGAGGGAAACTCCAGCTTCTACTGGGATGGCGATCAATGGTTGCTTGTGCCGGATGGATGTGCTCCTCGCTATCGTCCCGAATCACTAGAGAGTTTGCCCAGCGCTGCAGCATCGGGCGCGCAGCGAGAAGGTCGATGCTCGAACTGCGACGAGCCCTTGAGCGTTTTGGATGCTCGTTGCATTCGCTGCGGCTGGACCGTCGTTGGCAGACGCACCGTCGCGCCACTCGGGATGGAAGAGGGATGGTCAGCGCGAGCCACGCCGCCCAAGAGCCCCTTGCTCAGGCTTGTCGTAGGTCTGTCGATCATCGCTGTCGCTTTAACAGGCTGCTCGATCTGGCTGCTAGCGAGTGTCAATAGCGCGGCGGCGCGGTCGGCTGCGTTGTCCGACCAGCTTGCGAGCGCACGGGCGCAGCTTGCTGATCTAGGCGCGAAAAACCGAACGTTACAACAGCAGGCGGACCACCCTGATTTGGCGATGTGGAACTCTTGCGGAAGCGTGAGCCCGTGTAGTCTGGATGCGACGGGGTGGCGCGAAGGCAGTGTTCCTGATACTTTTCGTTTTACTGCGCATCTCAAAGCTACACAGCCGATTGCGCTGGGCATCTTGACTTACGCGGAGTTCGTTACGTTTCGCAATTGCGTTGACAATCCATATAGGACGCAGGCCGATCAATTCTCTATCACATCGAGCTGTCTTTGGAATGACGCCTTGAATCATGACAGCCACAGGTGGTGGCAGGGCAGCAGCATCGATGCGTCGTTCGACGGAGCCACTGGCTGTGCCGAGTATCTGGGGGTGATCGTGACGCTATACAAGAGTCCGGCGGTTATCACGCCTGATGTGAGGGTGACCTACGACCCCGCATCGTCGGCCACGGGCGTCTGCGCCGGCTCGTAGCCCCCACCACTGCAGCACCTTGCAACCTGTGGAAGGCGACCTAGCCGACGCTCAGGGCTGGCTGGATCGCTTGACCCGACACTCCACAGACATCACCCTGGCCAACTACCCTGGCCAGCTCCTTCAGCTGGCTGGAGGCGGAACCATCGGCCTTCGGGCAATTTCGTCTGCTGCCGGGCCGCCGACAATTGACCTGAACCTCAGCGCAGAAGGTCTCTATTGGAAGTTCAAGTTCTTGCTGTGAGTCGAGTCGAGGAAGCGAAGACCGAAATCCGCGATGCACTGCTGCGCATGGTGACCGAGGACTTTACCGGGTTGGGGGAGCTGCCAGCGTTGCTGAAGGTCCTATTTCCCGAACTGTCAATGGAGGAACGGAAGAGCATCACGTTAGAAGTGGTTGGGCAGTTGCTCCAAGACCGGATGATCCGGGCGGGGAAGCTAGACGATGCGGGCGGGAAGTTCATTGGAACTGACCTGACGGCGGACGAGGTCGTCGCGGCGATGGACCAAGAGTGGCAGAGGATCGGCCGAGATCCGCACATTGGCGAGATCTTCTGGTTGGATACGGTCGATTGACAAGATCGATTGTCCAGTGGCCTCCACTGACGACCATGGGGCAACAGCCAGCCAGGACTGTTAGGACTCGCCGGCCGACTCGGAGAACGTCAGGAGCTGCTGCATAGTCTCGGCCACCGCCCGCTGGCCGCCTTCGACCAGATGCCCATAGATCGCAAGCGTCGTCGTTGGGCTGGCATGGCCCAACACTGCTTGAACCTCGCGCACAGGTAAACCGGCGGCTACGAGCATGGATGCGGCTTGGTGCCTGCAATCGTGCAGCCGGAACTTGGCCGGCAGGCCGATCGATGCCAGGTGCTCCTGGAAGCGGTGGGTCAGGAGCGAGCCGTTCAGTGGCAGTCCCCTCGGGGACCTGAATACCAAGCCGTCCCAGCTCCCGTCCCAGCTCTTCGTCGCCAGACGCTCCTTGGCTTGGAGCGCTTTCTGTCTCCGAAGGGCGCCGAGCCCTAATTCCGTGAGTGGCACAGTGCGCCGCGAGAGACGCGTCTTGGTGTCCAGCAGCTGATACGTCCCGTCCAGGCGGTGAAGCGTTCGCCCGATCGACATGGTGCGCGCCTCTTCGTTGATGTCGCTCCATCGCAGCGCGAGCGCTTCTCCTGTCCGGCAACCGGTGGTGAGCAGGAGGATCCAAAACGGACCGTCTCGATGAGCCTCCGCGGATTCCAGCAGAAGCTGCAACTCGTCCCGCTTCAGTAGCGACAGTTCCCGTCTGCCCACCCGCGGCGGACTCGCGAGGGACGCCGCATTGCGTACCGCTAGACCGTCGCGAATGGCCCGGTTAAGCACCGCCCGCAAGGCGGTTCGGATGTGTCCGACGGTGCCAGGCGACAGGACGCCTCCGCGGGCGGGTTCCTTGAGCTTGGCGCTGAGCAGGGCTTCCACGTCGCCCGGTTGAAGCTTGGCGATCTGCTTGGTCCCGAGCGTTGGAAGGACGTGTTGCTCGAGGAGCTCGCGATACCGAAGGAGAGTCCGCGGACCCAGGCGATGCTCCGCGCCGGGCAGATAGACCTCGCGGACATAGCCGGCCAGAGTCGCGCCCCGGCCACGGGTGACCGGGGTGGCGCCGGTCTGGAGCTTGGCCTGAGCCTCGGCCATCTTGGCTCGGACCTCGGCGGCCGTCGGTCCGTAGTACGCCCGTCGGACCTGGCGTCCGTTCTCGTAACCGAGCGTGATCCGCCCCATCCACAGGCCGTTCGGCCTGCGGGTGATCCCGCCGGCTCCATTTCCGCCCTTGCGTCGCGACGAACGGACCACTTCTTCGTTGGCTACCGTACTCCTACGCGTACTCCTACGCAACGGCAGAAAACGGTAAATGAGTGGAAAGTGCTCCTCTACAGGAGGAGTCACTTTTGAGTTCAACTTGAACTCGGAAAGGTGGTGCCCGCCCGGGGACTCGAACCCCGAACCAACGGATTAAGAGTCCGCTGCTCTGCCAAATTGAGCTAGGCGGGCGCATCGCCCTGGGCCGGCAGCGCGATTCTACCCGGCTCCCACCCGGGCCCTTAACAGGCTGGGTTGGCAACGGGCGATTCCCGGCTTAGCCTCCTGCCCGCAATGCCACCCCTCCGCGCTCGAGCCCCGCTCGACCTCGACCTGGAAGACCACCTGATCTTCGGGCTCACACCGGTCCGCTTCGGCTATCTGGCGGTGGGCGCTCTGGCCGCCTACACGCTGGGATCCCACGCGCCGGGCCCGCTCGGCCTGCCGCTCGCGGTCCTGCTGCTGAGCCTCGCCGCGGCCTTCGCCTGGCTGCGCTGGCAGGGCCGGCCCCTCGATGCCTGGCTCCTGGACCTCGCGATCCACGCGCGCCGCAATCTGGAGGTCGAGTTCGACCCAGTGGTGCTGCGGCGGATTCGGGCGCCGATGCGCCGCTCCAAGCAGCGGACGATAGCCGTGAGTGCGACGCATTCCGGGGCGGGCGCGACCACCGTGGCGGTCGAGCTGGGCGCGGCGCTGGCGATGAAGGGCCGGTTGGTTTCGCTGCGGCCGCAACCCGGTGCGGCCGGCCCCGAGGTCAGGCTCAGGCTCGACGCTCGCGGCGTGCATCAGCGCAGTGGGCTGCACGTCTCGGACCGGCACGCCCAGCCCGGCGCCGAATGCGTGATCCTCGACCTGGGCGCCCGTCTCCGCGCGCGGCGCGCCGACCTATCGCTGGTCGTGGTGGGGAAGCGTGGCGTCGCAGAGCCTGCCTCCCGGTCTCGCGCCCGGTCCGCGCACGTCGAGGTGATCGCCAACCGCGTCGACCCCAACTCGCCCGCACGGCGCCTCGCCGTCCCGGAGGACGCCGCCGTGCAGCTGGCGCAGGATGCCGAGGAGTCGGTGATCCTGCAGTTCCCGACCTCCCGCGTGGCCGCGGCCTTCCGCGATCTCGCCGATGCGGTCGACCCAGGTCGGCCAGGACCTTGGCAGCAGAGCGCCTCCGAAGTGCCGCCGGCCGGCTGAAGCTCCCGCTGGCGTTGGGGCCTCTCACGCTGCGCCGCCGGCGCCTCGGCGCGGGATCGTGGCCGGCGTCGGCCGCCGCCGTCGCGCTCGGGGTCGGGCCGCTGGGCTACGCCGGCGCCTCCGATGAGGATCAGCAGCGCTGGTCGGAGGCCTTCCGCCGGCTGCTCGACGGGCTGGACTCTCCTCTGCAGATCCTGATCCGGTCGCAGCCTGGCACCGGCCGGCGCGCCCCGGCGCCCACTGGGGCAAGTCGCCGGGAGCTGGACCTGGAATACGTGGCCGAGCTCGATAGCTCACCGGACTCGCTGCGTCGATCGCTGTCGATGGTGACGGCGCCGCCGGCCGAGGCGGCCCTGCGGCGCGCGTTGGCGGACGTCGGCGCCGCCTGCTGGAAGGAGCCGAGACCGGACCTGGGCGCTCCGGAGACGGAGGTGGTGCAGCACCTGCACGTGGGCCGGCGGCTGCACCGGACGTGGTACCTGCAGCGCTTCCCTGGGCTCGAGCTGGAGCCGGGCTGGCTGTACCGGCTGGCGCCGCCACGGGCCGAGGTGACCGTCGCCGTCCACCTGGTCCCGCTGCCGACCTCCTGGATCGTCGATCACCTGCAGCGACGGCTCACGGCGATGCGGGCGGCGCGCATCGAAGAAGCGGCCGGCGGCGGCTCCGATCCGCAGCTCGCGGGGGCGCTGCCGGCCGCGCAGGAACTGCAGCGGCAGTTGGTCGCCAGCCAGGAGCGCGCCTTCCTGGCCTCGGTTTACGTGACGCTCACCGCGGCGGATCCGGACCAGCTGGCCGAGCATTCGGCGGCGATCGCAGCCGCCGCGCGGGCTCTGCTGTGCAGGCTCGAGCCCTGCTCGCTCCGCATGCTCGACGGCTACATCAGCACGCGCGCTCTCGGGCTGGATGCGCTCCAGCGCGCCAAGATTCTGCACACCTCGGCGGCCGCGACGCTATTTCCCTGGTATGACTCCGACCTGCGCGAGCCCGGCGGCGTCCTCGTCGGGCGCAGCCAGGCGACCGGCCGTCCCGTGCAGGTGGACCCCTTCGACCAGGCCCGGCATCCGAACGCGAACATCGGCATCTTCGGGCACTCCGGCGCCGGCAAGACCTACCTGATGTCGGTGCTCGCGCTGAGTGCGGCCGCGGCCGGTGCCCAGGTCCTGGTCATCGACCCCGAGCACGAATACGGCGGGCTGGCGCGTGAGCTGGGGGGCGTGGATGTCCCGCTCGGCCTGGGGTCGGGCGTTGCGATCAACGTGCTCCAGCTCAGGGCGTCCGCCGGCGCTGCGGATGAGAGCTGGCTCGGGCCCGCGGCTGCGGACGCCGTCGATCTGGTGTCCGTGATCTGCGGAGGTCTGGACGAAACCCAGCGGGCGGGCGTGGAAGCCGCGGTGCGTGGCGCTTACGCCGAGGTCGAGATGCCTCTCCTCCGAGACGTCGCCGAGCGGCTCGACGCGGGCTCGCCGGTACGCCGGGTGCTGCAGCGCTGGGTGGACGGCAGCCTTGGCGCGATGTTCAGCCGGCCGACCAACGTGGACCTAGATGCGCCGGTCGTGGTCTTCGGCATGCGCGAGATGCGTGAGGAGCTCGTCGCCCCCGTCCACTTCCTGCTCGCCGAGGCGCTGTGGGGACGGATCAAATTGCGTGGTCGCCGGCGCCTGCTCTTCGTGGACGAGCTCGGTCTCCTGTTCGAAGACCCGACCATCCGCCGGTTCGTGGTCAACCTGGCCCGGCGGATCCGCAAGTACGACGGTGGGCTCGTCTTTGCGACGCAGAACCCGGGCGACCTCCTCAACAGCGAGCCTGGGTCGGTGGTCGCCACCAACCCGGCAATCCACTTCTTCGGCTCGTTGAGACCCGGCGAGGCGGCCAAGGTTCAGCGGGTCTTCCAGCTGAGCGACCGGCAGCGCACGGGTCTGGAGACCGCGCGCCGCGGGGAGTTCCTGCTGGCGAGCGGCAACGACAGGGTGCCTCTGCGCGTGCTGGCTCCGCCCTGGCAAGCGGAGCTCATGGGGCGGGTTCGGGCCCCGCCCGGTCCGTTCGTATAATCGCCGCCCGATGGACGCGGCCGCGCCGGAGCTCAGGCTCGCGGGCGGCGCACTGGAGCTTGTCGCCGCCGTCTGTCGGCTGCGGCAGGGGGACAAGGTTGTCGAGGCGGCCGGCGACCGCTGGAGCACCGAAGACGGCGGCCTGGTCTGCGACGCCGGCCCGCTGCGGATCCGCGTCGGCCTGCGTTGGGGGCGCAGGCGGCTCGACCTGAGGCTCACCGCTCGTGCTGCCGCCGCGGCGGAGGTGCTGGCGATCGGGTTGAGCTTCCGGCCCGCAATCGCCGGTGGGTTCCCGAACTGGGTGGTCTACGACGGCTACCAGTCGTGGGACTCCGCCGGCATCCTGCCCTGGGATGCCGCACCCACCTCCTGGTGGCGGTGTGGCCTCGCAGACTCCGCCGGCTCCGGGGTGGCGCTGACGGCGCTGTCGGCCGCGCGGCATGCGACTCGATTCGACCTCGGACCGGACGAGGTGCGCTGGCTGCAGGTGGCGCCGCCTGCCGGAGGCGGGGACCAACCGGTCTGGCGCACCGCCACCACGCCGAATTTCGAGGCGGAGCCCCTGCGACTGGCCGCCGGCCCTGACGTGCGAGAGCTGCTCGCCGCGTCGCTCCCCAAGCTGGCTCGAACCTCCGGTGCCCCGCCACGGGGCTGGCTCAGCTGGTACCACCTCGGGATCTGGGTGGACGCGGCGGCCGTCCTGGCCAATTCGGCGCTGCTGGCCGAGGGGGCGGCCGGCGATCTGCGCCCGGCGGTGGTCCAGATCGACGACGGCTGGCAGATCGCGTACGGAGATTGGCGTCCCAACACCAAGTTCCCGGACCTGGCGAGCCTCTGTGCTGAGCTGGGGCGACGCCGGCAGGTGCCGGGCATCTGGACCGCGCCCTTCCTCGTCAGCGCCGGCGCGGATCTTGCCGGCACCGCGCCCGAGGCGTGGTTCCTGCGTGACCCCGCCAGCGGCGAAAGGCTGGTGGATCAGCAGCACACCGTCTTCGGACCGATGTACGTCCTCGACCCGCGCGAGGCCGGCGTGCGCCGCCACCTCACCGCGGTCTTCCGGGAGCTTCGACAGTTGGGCTTCCGTTATTTCAAGATCGATTTCCTCTACGCGGGCGCCTACTCCGGTCTGCCCGCATTCCGTCAGGCGTTGCAAGCCATCCGGCGCGGCACCGGCACCGATGCATACCTCCTTGCCTGCGGCGCCCCGGCGCTGCCCGTCGCCGGGCTGGTCGACGGCTGCCGCATCGGACCTGACACCTGCACACCGTGGCCTGACCTGACCACCGGCGAACCCCAGCCGACCTTTTTCGGGGATGAGGTTCGCAACGTGATCCGCAACGTCGCCGCCCACGCGGACCTCGCTCGCTGGTTCCAAACCGACCCTGATGTCGCGGTGGCCGGAGGCACCTTGAGCCTCGGCAGGGCGCGTCAACTGCTCACGGCGGTTGCGCTCTGCGGTGGCCTGTATTTCGTGAGCGACGACCTCCGGGTTCTCGACCCGGAGCGCCTGGCGCTCGTCGCCAACCCCGCCCTGGCGGCGATCGCCGCCGGCGGCCCGGCCCGGCCCGACTGGGAGCCGGAGGCCGGGGATCTTCCGCCCCGGACCTGGCGCCGCGTCCAGGACCTGGTGGCGGTCTTCAACTTCGGCAGGAACCGCTTCGAGCATCGCATCGACGTGCCCGGAGGCCGGCTCGCGCACGACGTCTGGTCCGGCGAGCAGTTGCGTGCGAGGCAGGGTGCCGTGAAGGTCTCGGTCGGGCCCGATGACGTCTGCCTGATTCGCTTTGACCCCAGCTAGGCTGTAGGCATGAGGCGGGTGCTCCACTTCCGGCTCCTCGGCCTGGCCGACGACCGCCTGGAACGCCTCGAGCAGCAGTTCGCCTCCCTCGCCGAGCTGCGCGACTGGCGCAGCGGGCCACCCTGGATCGCGACATCTCGATCTCGCGGACTCTTCGAGTCCGAATACTTGCGGCATCTGCGGCTGGACGAGGGGGGGCACATCGCCGGAGCAGGCTTCCTGAAGATGGCGGGCGACGAGACCGACGCCCTGATCCTCACCTTCTTTCTCCGCGATCTCAGCGCCGAGTACGCCCTGAGGGTGGTGCTCAAGGACCCCGACAATCCGCTCGCCAAGCTGCGCAGCCTCGACTTCCGGGCCGGCCGCTTGAGCTCGGGCCTCTCACTCGAAGACACGCTGGCTCGGCGGCCGGTGATCAAGAAGGTGCGCGGCGAGTCGATCATGTTCTATCCGCCCACCTGGCGCCTGCACTCGCAGTCCCCGCCCGGGACCGGCGAATGGGGGTACGCGCTCTGCGGGCTGCGCGCCTATGCGCCCAGCCTGCTCGAGGCCGAGCAGGAAGCGCTCAAGATCCTGCGCGGTCTCCGGCACCTCGGCACCTGACGCGACCGTGCGGCTGATCGTTCAGCGCGTCGCCGAGGCGGCGGTGAGCTGGGACTCGGGCGCCGGACCGCAGCGCCGCCAGATCGGGCGCGGCCTGGCCATCCTCGCCGGAGCGGGAGCCGGCGATACCCGTGCCGACGCCGAGCGTCTCGCCCGCAAGGTCGCCGAGCTCAGGATCTTCGCCGACAACCAGGGCCGCAGCAACCTCTCGCTGCTCGACGTCGGCGGCGCCGCGCTGGTGGTCTCCCAATTCACCCTCTACGGCGACCTCTCCGGCGGCCGCCGCCCTTCGTTCATCGCCGCGGGCGACCCGGAGGCCGCCGCGCGCCAGATCGAGGACTTCGTCGGGGCGCTGCGCTCGATGCAGGTCCCGGTGGAGACCGGCGAGTTCGGCGCCCAGATGCGCTTCGAGATCGCCAACGACGGCCCGGTGACCTTCGCTCTCAGCACCGACGATTGGGTCACCCGTGTCTGACTACCTACAGCACCATCTCGCCGAGATCCGGCGCGCGCAGCAGCGCATCGAGAGCTACGTCCGGCGCACGCCTTTGCTGCCGACCGACCTCGACCCGGCGCTCTACACCAAACCGGAGTGCTTCCAGCCGACGGGATCGTTCAAGGTCCGGGGGGCCTTCAACGCGCTGCTCTCCTTGCGGGAGTCACCGAACCCGCCGCCCGGCGTCGTCGCCGTCAGCTCGGGCAACCACGCCCAGGCCCTGGCGCTGGCAGCGCGAACCGCGGGCCTGCCGGCTCTGATCCTGATCCCCGAGGATGCCAACCCGGCCAAGATCGCCGGCACGCGGGCGCTGGGTGCGGAGGTGATCACCGCCGGCATCACCTTCGCCAACCGCGAGGAGAGACTCCGCGAGGCGGCCGCCGACCGGGGCTATCGCGTGGTCCATCCCTTCGACGACTGGGATGTCATCCACGGCGCCGGCACCGCCGCGCTGGAGGTTGTCGCCCAGCTGCCCGAGGTCGGCGCCCTGGTCGTGCCGGTCGGCGGCGGCGGCCTGCTTTCGGGGTCGGCGCTGGCGGCGAAGGCGCTGCGCCCGGACATCAAGGTGATCGCCGTCGAGCCCGAGCAGGCCGCCGACGCGGCCGCGACCTTTAGCTCGCGCGAGCTCAACGTGCTGCCGACCTCACCCACCACGATCGCGGACGGCGTGCGCTCGGTATCCGTCGGGCAGCGCACCTTCGAGGTCATGGTCGAGCACGGCCTGGTCGACGCCGTGGTCACGGTCAGCGAGGAGGAGATCGCCGCCGCCACGGCCACCGCCTGGCAGCGCCTGAAGCTGGCGTTGGAGCCGACCGGCGCACTGCCACTCGCCGGCTGGCTGGCGGGCCGGCTGCCGAGCGCCGGCGGTCCCACCGTCCTGCTGCTGACGGGCGGGAACGCCGATCTCAAAGTCGTCGCTAGACTGCTCGCTGATGCCAGCCGTCAAGGACGTGATGACTCGTGACGTCATCACCTTCCACGTCGAGACCTCCCTCAACGAGATCGCCGAGACGCTGAGCCGCCGGCACATCACTGGCGCTCCCGTCCTCGATGGCGACGGGTACGTCGTCGGCATCGTCTCCGAGGTGGATGTCTTCGCCCGGCGCGGCCAGGCCGCCCGCGACGTGATGAGCCCGAACGTGATCACAGTCGGAGAGGAGACGAGCCTCGAAGAGGTGGCCCAGATCATGGCCGGGGAGCGCATCCGGCGCCTTCCGGTGCTGGCAGCCGGCAAGCTCGTCGGCCTGGTCAGCCGCTCGGACGTTCTCGATTTCTTCGCGCAGAGCCACTGGACCTGCGAGACCTGCGGCGCGTTCGAGCACGGGCTGACACAGCCAGACACCTGTCCGCACTGCGGAGGGACCTCCTTCAGGCTCGACCGGGGCGCCCCGGGCACCTGACGGCTCAGGGCGAGCGCGAGCTCGCCGACCCGTTGTGGGCCGCCTTCTCGACGGCCGGCAGCACCACGTTCTCGATGTAGGAGCGGATCCCGGCCGAGAGCGCCTGCAGCGCCGCCCACTCCTGGTGCTCGAACGACGACTGGTCCTGGTTCAGACCAGAAAGGACTCCACCGAGGAAGCCGGAACCAGTGCCGATCCCCGGGTGCGGTGCGGGAGATGCGCTCGTGCCGGGCGGCAGCAGCTGGGAGACGTTGGGATCGGCGGCGCCGGAGGCAGGACTCGGCGCCGTCAGCAGAGGCGCCGCCACCGCGGAGGCCGGCAGTGAACGGCTCAAGAGATGGATGGCGCCGAGCAGGAAGGCGCCGGTGACCACCGTCTCCGCGGCGATGACCCAGACGAGCGGGCGACGTGCGAAACGCGGCAGCGCCGGCCGAGGGAGCCTTGCCAGCGCCGCCCACGACAGCTTGGGCAGCGACGGCAGGCGCGGCCGCCGCGGCGCCCCGGGCGGCGGATCGAAGATCTGCACGCGGGCCAAGCTAGCCGCGGGCGGGCGGCTTGGGAACCCAGCCTGTTAAGAAGCCCCGGCCGCCTCAGAGAAAGCTGAGCGCATGAGCTCCGAGAGGGTCGGATAGGCGTGCATCATGCGGGCGGCCACGCGCACCGGCACGCCGCCCGCGATCATCACCGCGGCCTCGTGGATCATGTCGCCGGCGGTCTCGGCCATGACCTGGCAGCCGAGGAGCATTCCGGCGGCGTCCGCCACCACCTTGACATGGCCGATCCGCTGCCCGTCGATCTCGGCCTTCTCGGCGTCGGCGACGCGCGCGAAGCCGATGCGAACGTCGTGGCCCGCCTCCCGCGCCTGCTTCTCGGTCAGGCCCACCGAAGCGACCTCGGGATCGGTGAAGGTCACGCGCGGGACGACGCGAAGATCGATCTCCTCGTCGGCGCTCTCGCCGCGGCGGCTGCGCAGGGCGTTGCGGGCCGCGACCTGGCCCATCTCGCTGGCCACGTGAGTGAAGAGCGCGCCGCCGACCACGTCGCCGGCCGCCCAGGCCCAATCCGCCGTGGTCCGCAGGGTGGCATCGGTCTTGACGCCGCGGGGGGTCCATTCGATGCCCGCCGCGTCGAGACCCAAGGAAGCGCCGTCGAGGCTGCGGCCGGCGGCCACCAGGATCTGGTCGGCCTCGATGCTCGCGGCGGACTCGAAGTAGATCCGGCGCGCGCCGTTGGGCGCGGCCTCCACCCCGGTCATCTTCACGCCGGTGCGGACCTCGATGCCCTCCGCCTCGAAAGCCTCCAGCAGCGCGGCGCCGGCCTCCGGCTCCTCGGGCGGCAGCATCCGGTCGGCGACCTCGATCACCGTCACCTGGACGCCGAAGCGCGAGAAGACCTGGGCGAACTCGCTGCCGATCGGGCCGGAGCCGATCACGGCCAGCCGGTTGGGCAGCTCGGGCAGCTCGAGGACGCTCTCGTTGTCCAGATACCCGCTCTCGCGCAGGCCCGGCACGGGCGGCACCGCGGCCTCGAGGCCGGCGGCGATCAGGACCGTTCCCGCCTCGACCTCCTCGCCGGCGCCATCGGGCCCCTCGATGCGGACTCGGTGCTCGCCTGTTACAACGGCGCGGGCGGGGAAGCGCACTTCGACGCCCGACTCGCGGAAGGGAGTCGCTCCGAAGCGCAGCATGTGGTCACGGACTTGGAACGCGCGGCCGATCGCCCGGCGCCACACGATCTCCCCCTCGCCACCCTGGACGCCGAAGGCGGCGGCCTCGCGGGTCTCGTGGAGGAGCTTCGCCGCCCGCACCAGGGCCTTGGTCGGCACGCACCCGTGGTTCGTACAGGTGCCGCCGAAGTGCATCGACTCGGCGAGGAGAATCCTCGTCTTCCCGCCGTCGGACACCGAGAACGCGGCCTCGGACCCGGCGGCGCCGCCGCCGACGATCACGAGGTCGTAGCTGGTCGTCAGGCGCTAGCCCTGCTGCTCGGACTCCGCGACGGCGACGGTCTCGCCCTCGGCGGGAGCCTCCTCGTGGTTCTCGTTCTCCTCGGGGCCTGCGGGCTGCATCGAGATGTTGCCGTTGAGCATGGCGCCGTCCTCGACCGAGAGCCGCGAGACGCGCACGTCCCCGTTGAGGGCGCCCGACCCGGCCAGCGTCAGCCGGCGGCGGGCGACGACGTTGCCCTGGACCTGGCCCTGGACGGTCACGTTGCGGCCTTCGAGCGTGGCCTTGACCGAAGCGGACGAATCGACCTGGATGTCGCCGCTGGCGGCAAGCTCGCCTTCGACGGTCCCCTGGACATGGAGGTCGCCGGCGATGGTCAATTTGCCGATCAAGCTGTCGCGCGGGCCGAGGCGAACCTGGTTGTTGCCGCCCTCGTATCCGTTGTCGTCCTGTCTGCTGCGGTCTCCTCGGGCCATGGTGGCCTCCTCCAAAATCTGCAATTCGTGATCCAAGTCCGTCTCTCCCCAGTGTCCAGCCGGTCGCGGGTAGAGGAGCAATGTTAGCGCCGCCCGGCGACATTGACGCCGGCCGGTGAGCACCTCGCAACCCGACCCGATCGAGGTCTCGGTCGAGCACACCATCGACTTCTTCGACGCCTTTGCGCCGAGCTACGAGGAGTGGGCGGGAGGACTGCACCGCAAGGTCGCCGCCCGCGTCGTGGAGCTTGCGCTGCCGAAGCGCGGCGAGACGGTGCTCGACGTGGGCACCGGTACTGGGCTGGTGGCTCGAGGCGTGGCGGCGAAGGTGGGCAAGAAGGGTTCGGTGATCGGGATCGACGTCGCGCCGGCGATGCTGAGCCTCGCCCACGAGCTCTCCAGCGGCCAGGCCAACATCGCCTATCTCGTCCAGCCGGCGGAGGCGTTGGTGTTCAAAGACGAGAGCTTCGACCTGGTGACGCTCTCCGAGGTCCTGACCTACCTCCTCGACCCGCCACACGCGCTCCGCGAGATCCGGCGGGTGCTGCGGCCGAAGGGCCGGTTGGTGCTCTCGCTGCACCGGCGCAGCCTGGGGACGGAGGCGATGGATGCGTTCTTCAACGTCCTCGACAGCTTCGCGCGCTCGCACTTCCTGTCCGTGCCGAGGCTGCCGGCGGAGCGGGCGGATTGGGGCGAGCCAGAGGTGCTGCCCTCGGTTCTGGAGCCGGCCGGCCTCGAGCTGACGCAGACCACACAGCTGGTCACCGGCGGCCGCGCGCGCACACCCCGCGAGTGGACGGACCTGATGGCCGGCGCCGGGCCGCTGCCGCACACCGTGCTCTCGGTTCTCGGGCCCCGGCTGCGAAGCGAGCTGGAGGCCGCGCTCAGCGTCGAAATGGACCAGCTCGGGGACGACGGCTGGCGCTTCCACCACGCCTTCACCGTCGCCGTAGCCCGCCCCGCCTGACCGGCTCTTCTGCGCCTCTGGCACCCGGGGCCGCGCGGACTGCCCACCGCCAATGCCCCCCACCCTCGGGGGGATGTGGGAGCGGGCGGGAGTTTAGTTCGGGCCCGGCCAGGGTGGCAACCCTGCCTGTTAAGGCCGAACCGAACCTCAAACTGCCCGTTTCTTATAGCGCAAATATCAGTTAAAGTGAGGACGCTATGACTGAGATCAGCGCCGGCGACGCGGCACGCCCGCCTCACGGCGAAGAGGTCAAGGACGACACGGTCTTCTTCGCCGTGCTCGACGAGGCGATGGCCGCGCTCGCAGACGCCGGCATTCCCTTCGCGCTCATGGGCGGCATCGCGTCGGCCGCGCTCGGCCGTCACCGCTGGACCCACGACATCGACTTCTTCGTGCGCCCAGAGGACGCGCGGAAGGTGCTCGACATCCTGGAGCAGAAGGGCTTCACCACCGAGGAAACCGACCAGGCCTGGCTCTACAAGGCCTTCAAGCAGGACATCCTCGTCGACGTCATCTTCTCGGCCAAGGGCGGCATCCGCTTCGACGAAGAGGTCGAGTCGCACGTCCGCAACACCGAGTTCCGCGGCCGGCGGCTGCGGGTCGTCGCCCCGGAGGACCTGGTGGTGATGAAAGCCATCGCCCATGAGGAGCACACGCCCCGGCACTGGCACGACGCCCTGGCCCTGCTCGCCGGCGAGGACTTCGACTGGGACTACGTGGTCCGCCGCGCCCGCTACGGCCGCCGACGCGTGCTGGGTCTGCTGGTTTACGCGCAGGCAAACGGGCTCGAGATCCCCGACGAGCCGATCCGCGCACTGTTCACCGCCGTCTATGAACCGGGCAGCGAGCGGCCGCAGCCGCGCCACGACCTTGTCGCGCGCGTCCGGGAGGCGGTGGCCAACGATCCCCGCGCCGCGGAGCTTGACGTCCACGTGACCGTCGCCGGCCGCAAGACCTTCCTGACGGGCACGGTCGCGACACCCGAGCGCAAGGAGGCGGTGGCGACCGTGGCCAAAGAGGCCCTTCCCGACCACGAGGTGGAGAACCTGATCCAGGTCGTCGAGCTGACTCACGCCGGCGCCCCACAGCAGCCGCCGGGTTAGGCCGATGGCGATGAGGATCGCCGCCGTCGGCGACATCCACTTCGCGCCCGACTCGTCCGGCAGGCTACGCCCCCATCTCGAAGCCCTGCCCGAGCAGGCTGAGGCGCTCCTGATCGCGGGCGACCTGACCAAGACCGGCGAGGCCACCGAGGCGGCGGTGCTCGGCGAGGAGCTCCGCAACCTGCCCTATCCGGTCATCGCAGTGCTCGGCAATCACGACTGGCACCGCGGTCAGGAGAAGGCGATCCGGACCGTGCTCGAGCAGTCCGACGTGATCGTGCTGGACGGCGAGAACATCACGCTCGATCTGCCCTCCGGCCGGCTCGGCATCGCCGGCTGCAAGGGCTTCGGCGGCGGCTTCGCGGGTGCCTGCGCCACTGAGTTCGGCGAGCCCGAGATGAAGATGTTCGTGGGCCGGACGCGCCGGGAGTCGGCCCGGCTCGAGGAATCTCTGAGCGGGCTCGACGCGGATGCCCGGATCGCCCTGCTGCACTACTCGCCCGTGCAGGCCACGTTGATGGGCGAGCGGCTCGAGATCCACGCCTTCCTGGGCTCGTACCTGCTGGCCGAGGCGATCGACCGGGCCGGCTGCGACCTGGTCGTGCACGGGCATGCGCACAACGGGAGCGAAAACGGCCAGACCGCCGGTGGGGTGCCGGTGCACAACGTGGCGATGCCCCTCATCCGCCGAGCGTTCCGCGTCTTCGACCTGCTGCAGGAGGCGCCGGCCGAAGCGCCCCTGCACTCAGTCCTGGCTTCGCGCTAGGACGACGCCCTCGGCGGGCGCCAGCCGGCCGTCGAAGGGACGGCCGGCGCGGACGTGATCGGTCCCGAGCAGCACCTCGCCGCGCAGGTCCAGGACGACGTCCGCCTCGCCCAGGTTCAGGGCTACCGCAATCCCAGGCCCGCGGCTGAACGCCCAACAGCCGGCCGGCGCCTCCAGAGAGGCATAGGGCGCGCTCACAAAGCGCCGCCTGAGCTCGATGAGGTCGCGCGCCAGCCAGAGCACGGAATCGCGATCCTCGCGCTGGGTGGCCACGTTGCAGGCGAAGTAGTCGCCGAAAGGCAGCCAGGGGCGCACGCCGGCGGCCGTGAATCCGCCTCCGGCCTCGCCGCTCCACTGCATGGGCGTCCTGGCCACGTCGCGGACCCCGGCCGGGTCGAGCACGTCGTCCGGCCCGATCTCGCCGTCCGGCATGCCGATCTCGTCGCCCTGGTACAGGAAGGGCGTGCCGCGCAGGGTGAGCAGGAGCATCAGCGCGCATCGGATCAACGCCTCCGAGCCCGCGCACCACCGCGTCGGGAAGCGGCTGACGTCGTGGTTGGACGCCGTCCAAACCGGCCAGCCGTGACCGGGCAGCACGGCCTCCGTCTCGGCGACGATGCCCGCCAGCGTCTCGGCCCGAAACGGCGCGTGCACGAAGGGGAAGTTGAAGGCGAGATGGAGCTCGTCGCCGGCGCCGTAATAGGGCGCCAACTGGCGGACGTCGAGGACATATGTCTCGCCGACCAGCACCGGCTCCGGGTCGAACTCGCCGCACACCGACCGCCAGCGCTTGAGCACGTCGTGCACCTCGGGCTGGTTGGCGGTGTGGATCGGCTTCCAGCCCCGGCGGCGAATGTACGGGTGGTCGGTCTCGTCGGCCGGCGGATTGTCGCGCAGCAGCCGGTCCTTGACGATCAGGTGCGCGGTGTCGATGCGCACGCCGGCCACGCCGCGGCCGAACCAGTGGCGCAGGATCTCGTCGAACGCCTGCCGCACGTCCTCGTGCCACCAGTTGAGGTCGGGCTGGCCGGCGGCGAACTGGTGCAGGAACAGCTGCCCGGTCCGCTCGTCCAGGGTCCACGCCGGGCCGCCGAAGGCGCTGCGCCAGTTGTTGGGCGGCCCACCGTCGGGGGCGGGGTCGCGCCAGACGTACCAGTCCCGATGCGGCGCCTCGCGGCTCGATCTCGAGTCGCGGAACCAGGGGTGCTCGTCGCTGGTGTGGTTCGGCACCAGGTCGAGGAGGACGCGGATACCGCGGCTCCCGGCCTCTGCGACGAGGCGATCGAGGTCTTCGGCGGTGCCGAGTTCGGGGTGGACGCCGAAATAGTCGGCGACGTCGTAGCCCCAGTCCGCGTTGGGCGAGGGGAAGGTCGGCGAGAGCCAGATGCCGTCGACGCCAAGCCAAGCCAGGTGGTCGAGTCGGCTGGTGACGCCGTTCAGGTCGCCGACGCCGTCGCCGTTGGAGTCCTGGAACGACCGCGGATAGACCTGGTAGAGGACTCCATCGCGCCACCAGGTCACGGCGGCAGAGCTTAAGGGCAAGAGAAAGGGCCGCGCCCCTGAAGGCGCGGCCCTGCGTCAGCGTTTGCTAGGACGCGCTCTGGGTCGCTTCGACGACGGTCGTGCGGTCCTTGTTGGCCTCTTCGTACTCCCGGACCCGCTCCTTGCGGTTCACCGGAAGCTCCTGAACCTTGTCCACGATCTGGGCCGCCGTCTGCCCGTCGTAGCCGTTCCACGGCTGACGGTTGGCGGCCGCGGTGTTGCCCGTCGCGGCCCGCGTGGCGGCCCGGGCGCGAGTGCTCGCGGTGCGGGTCGCGGCCTGCGCAGTCCGGCGGGTGCTCTTGGCGGCGGTTTTGGCCGTCCGCTCGGTCCGCCGCACGGTGGTCCGGGCTGTCCGCCGCGCGTTGCGGGACGCTGTGGTCGCGGTCCGCTTGGTCGTCCGGCGCGCCGAACGCGCGACCGAACGGGCCTTGTCAGCCGCGCCGACCGTTGAGACCAGGACCTGCTTCCGGCCCTGGATCTCGGCCGCGGTGACCATGCCGACCAGCTGCGGCACGTGCGCCAGCAGGCGATCGAGGAACAGCCGCTCCTCGCGCAGGATGCGCGTCGCCATATCTGCCGTCTCGGTGTCGCCGGCCTCGCGGGCCAGCGTTTCGATCGCCGTGTAGGTGGCGATCTCCAGCGCCTCGGTGGCGCACTCGTCCTTGGCGTTCTTGAGGATCTTCTCCTCCAGGCTCATGCCGCGGACCATGTCCAGCGGCATCTTGCCGAGGGCCAGGATCTGGCCCGCGATCGTCTCGGCCAGGCCGAGTCCGAGCGCCAGCGGGTTGAAGCTCGTGCCCAAGCGGCCGATCCGCTCGCGGACCAGCTGGGCATGCCGGCGCGTCAGCCGGAGGTGCTCCTCCAGGTCGTTGCGGTACTCGCCGCGGGGCGTCATGGCGATGTGCCCGCGGAGCGTCGAGACCAGCGCCTGCTCGGTCGCCTGAGCCTCGTTCAAGTACTGCAGAAGCTTGTCGTGCGTGGTGGTGCTCACGTTCACCTCCTCGGCGCGTGGGCGCCAAACTATGGCTGTCGGGAACTTGATAGCAGCGCTATCAATACCCACCATACGAAGGTGCCCCGGGGGCCCATCAGTTCAGCTCGATTCGATTTTTCTGCGCAGCCAATTGCGCGCAGTTCGGGCATGCGCGGCCTGGAACGCGCGCAGCCCCGGCAGCCCCGGCAGCGCCGGCCGGTGGGCCTGCCAGGTCAGCCCGCCGGCCAGGGTGCAGAGCAGCGCCAGCACGCCGGCGGGAGGCGCCACGCGGCCGGTGCGGCTCCAGCGCAGTACCTCGTCGGCCGGCGGGCCGCCCTCGCCCTCCACGAAGAGGGCGAAGACCACGACATCCATCCACGGCGCGCCCCGGAGCGGCCAGGCCCAGTCGACGACCCAGCATTGATCGCCGGCGATGATCAGGTTGTCCGAGCGGATGTCCAGGTGCACGAGGGTCTGCCCGCGCGTGAGCTCCGCCAACCGCGCTTCGATCTCGTTCAGCTGAGCGCCGCGGGCGACGAACCAGGGCTCGAGATCGGGTGGGGGCTCGGCGGCGAGCTCGCTCCAGCGAGCCCAGTCCTCGGCCATGCGCTCGCCCTGCTGCCCGGCCTCGATCGGGGAGGGCGTCAGCCTTTCGGCCAGGAGGTCGACAGCCTCGATCGCCGCCCGGAGGTCCTCGGCGACCCAGGGCAGATGCGGCGGCCGCCCGTCGACGTCTTCGAAGAGGAGGACCACCCAGCCGCCGGACCCCTCGTCGAGCGACCAGAGGAGCTTGGGGGCGGGGATGCCGCCGGGCATGCGGGAGGCCACCTCGATCTCCCGCCGGTAGATGACCGGAGTATCGGGATTGATGTCCGGCGGCACGGCCTTGACGAAGGCGCGGCGGCCCTGCTCGGTCACCAGCCGTGCGGCCACGGCGGGGGAGAAGCCGTGGGGCTGGGTCGTCGCGGCGACGACCGGGCTGCCCAACACTTCGCCGACGGCCCGGTGGATCCGCTCCGGCGCGGCGTCCCAGGGGATCCGCTCGCCGCGAGCGACCGGGATCTCAGGCAAGCCGGTCGCTCACCCCAGCTGTTTCGGCAGCTTCTGCTTGAGCTTGGCGACCGGCGCGAAGAGGTCGCCATGCTTCTCGACGCGCTTCAGGACGTCCGCGGCCTCGAAGACGAGCAGCGACGGGTCCTTCTTTTCCAGACAGCCCTCTACCTCTTCCCAGGTGACTGGCGTAGACACCGTCGGGTGCGCGCGGGCGCGCAGCGAGTACACGTTGATGGTCGTCTTCATGCGGTCGTTCTGTGACCAGTCGATGAAGACCTTGCTGGGCCGGACCGCCTTCTCCATGCGCGCGACGACGAGGTCGCCGTGGTCGCGCGTCATGAGCTCTGCGACCTTGCGTGAGATGCCCTTGGTCCCCTCGTAATCCGTCTGTGGATTGTTGAGCGGCACGTACAGCTGCAGGCCCTTGGAACCCGAGGTCTTCGGGAAGCACTCCAGGTCGTGCTCGCGCAGCAGCTCACGCACCCACAGCGCGACCTGGCAGCACTCGACGATGGTCGCGGGCGGACCTGGATCGAAGTCGAAGACCATCGTCGTCGGGTGGTCCATCTTGTCGCCGCCCTTCGACATCGACGTGTGGAGCTCGATGGTCGCGAGGTTGGCGAGATAGACGAGTGACGGCAGGTCGTTCGCCATGCAGAAGTCCATGAAACGGTTGTTGCCGCCGCTCCAGACCGGCGTCGTCTCGAACCAGTCGGGGCGGTGCTTGGGGCAGTTCTTCTCGTAGAAGAACATCTCGTCCACGCCGTTCGGGTAGCGCTTCAGCGTGATGGGCCGGTCTTTGAGGTGCGGGAGCAGCGCCGGCGCGATGCGCGTGTAGTAGTCGATCACCTCGCCTTTGGTGAAGCCGGCGTCCGCATAGAGCACCTTGTCGAGGTTCGACAGCTTGAGCTTGCGATTTCCGACGGCGACTTCAATGCTGGGGCTCGGCATCAGGCAGGCTTCTCCCGCACAACTTCGGTGGGCTGCTTGTCAGAGCGAAGGCCCTTGAACGAGGGCTGTCTCAACTGTCCCTCCCGCGTCCACTCACTGAACTCGAACTCGCCGACGAGCTCCGGTTCCACGAACTGGGCCGTGCGCGGCAGGCCACGGCCGCGTGTGAACGGCGAGCCGTCACGCTGCAGTGGACGGAGGCGTTGTTCCAGCTCGTCCAGCGTGCGGTCACTGAAGCCGGTTCCCACGCGACCCGCATAGACGAAGTCCTCGCCCTCGTAATAGCCCGTCAGCAGCGCGCCCAGGTGTCCCTCGCGGCGTCCCGCGCCAGGCAGCCAGCCGCCGATGACCAGCTCCTGCGACGCATGGTTCTTGATCTTCAGCCATTCGCCGCCGCGCGAGCTTTCGCGATAAGGAGTGTCGATCCGCTTGGCGACGATCCCCTCCAGGCCGCTGTTTCCGCTGGCGGCGTACATCGCGTCACCGTCGTCCCACTCGACCGGCGGCGTCTGCCAGTTGGCGCCGGCCAGCTTCAGCTTCTCGAGCGCCGCCCGTCGCTCCCGATAGGGCTTCGCCATGAGGGTGCGGCCCGCGTCGTAGAGGAGATCGAAGATGAGGTAGAACACGGGCACGTCCTGCATCCGGCGCCGGATCTCGGTGTCAGAGTTCAAGCCCATTCGCTGCTGCAGCAGCTCGAAGCGGGGTACGCCGCCGGTGTCGAGCGCCACCAGCTCGCCGTCGAGCACGGCGCTGTGTGAACCGAGCTTCTCGGCCAGCGCCCGCAGCTCCGGGTAGCGGCGGGTGATGTCCTCGAAGTTGCGGCTCTGCAGACGCAGCCTTCCACCTTCGATGAATGCGATCGCGCGAATGCCGTCCCACTTGAACTCGTAAGCCCAGTTGGCTCCCTTGGGAACCTTCGCGGACAGTTTGGCCAGCATCGGTTTGACCTGCTTCGGCAGTGGTTCGTGCTCGGGATCCTGGGGCGGATCCATGCGGTGGATCATCCAGTTCTGGCCGTCGGTCTGAAAGAGGACGTAGCGCCCGTGCAGGCGCTTGCCTCGCAGTACGACCATCACCTCGCCCTCGCGCCACTTCTCGGTCTCGTAGGTGCCGGCGTCCCAGATGCTGACCTCGCCGGCCCCGTAGCTGCCGGCCGGGATCTTGCCCGCGAAGTCGATGTAGTCGAGCGGGTGGTCCTCGACGTGGACGGCCAGGTGGTTCTGCTTCGGGTCTTCGGGGACGCCCTTGGGCACGGCCCAGGAAACGAGCACGCCGTCCCTCTCGAGCCTGAAGTCCCAGTGCAGCCGGCGCGCGTGGTGCTCCTGAACGACGAATCGAGGCTGCTTGGCGGAGGGCTTGCGGCGCCGGGCGCCGGCGGGCTCAGGAGTCTTCTTCAGGTCCCGCTTGGCCTTGTACGCCTTGAGCTTGCCCATCGAAGGTTGAGTCTAGGTCGGGCGTCTTAACACCCTGGGTTCCCTTTCCGGCTCTCGCCTCCTAAGCTCGCCCGCGGCCCGATGGCCGAATTCCTTCAGGAGGTGCGTTCGTGGGAGCCCCGGATATCTCGCCGATCCAGCATCTGATCAACAGCTGGGTGCTGGTCGCGCAAGCGCTCGTCGGATCGATCGGAGCGCTGGCGTTCGTTCTGGCCTTCTTGTGGAAGGTGATCGCGACCGAGCCGCGCTCGGTGACGATGGCCAAGCAGTGGATCCAGCGGATCGTCATCGGGACGCTGGGCGTCGAGATGGCGACGCTGCTGGCCAGGGTCCTGACGGACACCGCGCCGAAGTAGCCCGTGGGTCAGATCCAGCAGCTCATCGACCTCCTGCAGACGGTGACGGATCCGCTCGGGTGGATCCGCTCCGCTTGGCAGTCGCTCGGCACCTCGCTGTACGAGCAGGTCACGGGCTTTGTCACATCGACCACCGGTCCCCTGAGCCTGGAAGGACTGACGTCCGGACCGACGGTCGTGCGCTACGTGGTGCTGACGCGGCTGATCGCCGACGCGGCGCTGGCCGGCGTGCTCGTCTGGGCGTTTCTGGGCGTCATGTGGCAGCAGAGCGCCTACGGCCACTACCGGCTGCGGGTGTTGCTGCCGAGGCTGCTGCTGGCGTCCGTCCTGATCAACTTTTCCAGCCCGCTCATCCAGGGCGCGATCGACCTGGAGCGCGGGCTTTCGCTGACGATCTTGCACGCGGGCGGCGTGCAGCTCCACAGCCTCTTCGCCGATGTCACCAACGACCTCGGAGCGAGCCCGGCGCCGCTGGCGTTGCTCGTTGCGCTCGGGATGTTCCTGAGCTTCGCCCTGCTGCTGGTCGTCTACGTCCTGCGCTACGCGCTGCTGACTGTCCTCGTCATCACCGCGCCGCTGGCCGCCCTGCTCTTCGTGCTGCACGAGACCAGCGAGCACGCGCGGCAGTGGTCGGCGCTGTTCGTCACCAGCCTCTTCATGCAGCCGCTGCAGCTGATGATCCTCGGCATCGGCTGGAGCCTCGACACGCACGACTTCGGGCTCGGCCCGCTTCGCCATGCCTTTGCCCTGGCGTGCATCGTGCTGTGCTTCCGCGTGCCGGGAGTACTGCACACGAGCGCGCTCGTGGGGCGCAAGGGCTACAGCACCGGCCACAGCCTGGCCAAGGACGCGTGGAAGCAAGCGACAAAGGCCCACGCCCATGCGTAAGGCCAGTGCTCCGACGACTCAGAACACTCCTCCCCACCATGGGGGCAATCCCCTAAAGGGGACCCCTTTTCCGGTGCCGCCGAAGGCGGCGGAGGGGACCCCGGTCTGATGCTCCATCTGATCGGAGCACGAGCAGGCTCCTCGCTGGTCAGGCCGGTCCTCTGGACGTTGGGCGGCCTGGCGGTGCTGCTCCTCGCGGGCGCGTCAGCCCTGCCGCGACCGGCCGCGGCCGGCGCCACGACGCTCCCGCTGGCGGGCGCCACGGTGACGCAGGGCTTCGGCTGCACGTCGGTGCCGTTCGAGCCGGTCGATCCTGCGTGCCCGACCGGCCACTTCCACAGCGGTGTGGATCTTTCGGCGCCGGCCGGCACGCCCGTCTACTCGGTCTGCGCGGGGCCGGCCGCGACCGAGGTCACCGCCGGCGGCTACGGCATCCACGTCGTGGTCGAGTGCGGCGGCGGGCTGGAGATGCTCTACGGACATCTCTCGGCCTCCGCGGTCACCGCGGCCGCGCTGCTGTCCAGCGGGACGCTGTTGGGCTGGGTGGGCTCAACCGGGCTCTCGACCGGGCCGCACCTGCATTTCGAGGTCCGCCGCGCTGGTGCCGCGGTCGACCCCACGCCCTGGCTGCCGGCCTACGCCGGCGCCTCAACTCACAGGAGGGATCAAAGATGGTGAACAAGGTCATTCTCATCGGTCGCGCCACGGCGGACCCGGAGCTGCGCACGACCGCGACCGGCACAGCCGTCGCCAATGTGCGGCTGGTGACGAACTCGTACTCGGGCAAGGAGGCCGACGGGACCCGGAAGGAGCACTCGGAGTTCCACACGCTGGTCTTGTTCGGCCGCCTGGCCGAGATCGCCGGCGAATACGTCCGCAAGGGCCGGCTCGTCTACGCGGACGGGCGCCTGCAGACCCACAGCTGGGATGGCCAGGACGGCCAGAAGAAGCACTCGACGGAGGTCATCGTCGACACGCTGCAGCTGCTGAGCCCGAAGCCGTCGGCGGCGGCCGAGGCGGCATGAGCTCGCCCTCCGCGAAGGCCGGCCGATGGGGACGCGGGCGATGCATGAATGAGGGATCGAGGCACGCTATGCGGTTCCAGCCGTCCTCGACGAGTCGGGGCTTAGGTCCGTAGCGCCGCTCCCGATCGAGCGGTTAAGTGAGGCCCATGAACAGTCGAAAGTGGTTCGTGATGGGCATGGCGTCTGTCGCGTTGGCACTCCCAGCCTGTAGCGGCAACGCCCAGGGCGATCTCCCCCCTGTAAGTCCTTCTACGTCGTCCGCCACTCCAACGCCCGCCATTAGTCCCACCCCAACGCCCGTAGCCTCCCCGTCCCCCATGGTCATCGGGAAGACTTTCGTTCTCACCGTGAACGGCACCTATCAGGCTGGAGACTGGTTCTGGTTGAAGTTCCCCATCCCGGGCGGTTCTCCGGACAGCTTCGGGCTCTGCCTGCCAGGGCAGCAGTCATCAGCCCCATGTCGGGCAGGCGCAGCAACCTTCCATTACGGTCTTTCGGTCGGCGCGGCGAACATCGGACACCCGGTTCAATGGACCTTTTACCGTCACGACGCTAAGACCAACACCGACATCGCCTTCGCCTCCGGCACCGATCCGATGGTCGCGACGTCGACAATCGCCGCGTCGTACAGCTACGGGCCCTAGGCTCGCCTGCACAGGAAGTCCGCCTCCTGCACAGAAACTAGGCCGAGGACCGGGCTTCTAGTGCAAAGCCAGGGGCGCGTGTAATGATGTAATCGTCATGGCGCAGGACCTCGCCGCGTGGTTTGCGGCGCGCATCCCCGACGGCTGGTTCGCGGCCGCGCCGGAGGTGTCGTCGGACGGGGAGGAGATCCTCGTCGTCGGCTCGCTCCCGGACGTGGAGCCCGCAGCCACGGAGTCCACACGGGACGAGGCGCGCCGAGCGCGGATCTCACGCTTTCGCCAGGAGTCGCGCGACCGCCGGATGGCGATCGCGGCCGAAGCGGAGGGCCGGTTCGGCAGGCGGGTGTCGTGGGGAGCCGAATGCGGAGGCATCAGCGAGCTGTTCACCACGGCGAGCGTCCCGGTGATGACGCGGTTGCGCATGGCGGAGCGACATGTCCTGGACACCCTGGTCGCCGCCGGCGTAGCCAGGAGCCGCTCCGATGCGCTGGCCTGGTGCGTTCGCCTGGTCGGCAAGCACCAGTCGGACTGGATCGACACGCTGCGCGAAGCACTGACGAAGGTGGAAGAAGTCCGCCGCCGGGGGCCGACCTAGGAGAGGCCCCTCCCCGGCGCATTCGCGCCGGACCTCCCCACCAAGTGGAGGAGTCTTGTTCCGCCTCGGCTAGGGCGTTAGATGCCCCGTCGACGCGAACACCGTCCACGCGATCGCGATCGGCGCCTCGACCGCCAGCACCAGCGCCAGTGGCCAGCGGCGGAGGGGCCAGTAGATCGGGAAGGCGACCATCGAATAGCGCGCGAATGAGCTGACCGTCCCTGCGGCGAGAGGCGCGGCGAGAAGCGACAGGGTGGTCGCCAGGGCCGGCGGCCGCCATCGTGGATCCCGCGCCAGCAGCACCAGCAGCGCGACGACGCCGACCAGGATCGGCAGCTCCGCCACCTGCTGCCAGTCGCCGTATCGAGCCCACAGAAGAGCCGTCTGCAGCAGGCCCCAGGGCCGCCCCGGGGAGAGATTGCCATGGCTGAAGAAGGCCCGTGGCAGCGCCAGCGGCTGGCCGGTGTGCAGGCCCAGGTAGGCGGCGACGAGCAGCGTTCCGGCCCCCGGGGCCAGCGCCGCCAGCCGCCGGCGGCCAGGCCTGAGCAGAATCAGCATCGGCACCAGGAGGACGAACCCGTCGGGCCGCGTCAGCCCGGCCAGCAAGCCGGCGGCCGCCGCCACCCAGGTGCGCTGCCGCCACGACGCCCAGAGGCAGGCGATCGCCAGGACCAGGAACAGCGACTCGGTGTAAACGGCCGACCAGAAGAACGCGGCGGGCCAGAACGCGGCGGTCCAGACAGTCCGGCGCGCGGCGTCCAGGTCGAGGACGGCGGCCGTGAAAGCGCCGAGGGCTGCAAAGGCGCAGAAGCCGAGCAGGGCCGCGAGGGCCAGCGCGGCCGGGTCGCCGGCGCCGACAGCTCGCAGCAGCAGGGGGAAGAGCGGGAAGTAGCCGTTGTTCCCCGAGGGCGCGATCACCTGCAGCGGATAGCCATGGCGGGCGATGCCGAGGTAGTGCTCAGCGTCCCAGCCGACGAAGCCCTGCAACCAGGTGCCGCGCTCGCTGTCGTGGATCGGGCCGTAGGGGAGGAGCCGGTTGGCTACGAAAGCCGCCGTCCAGAGCACCGCGCGCGAGACCAGGTACGGCGCGACCGCCAGCCGCGCCCCGACTCGCAACGTGTCCGCAACCGTCACCCTCACAATGGTGGCGTGCTCTCGCCCACGGCCTTAGCCGCCGCCGTCTCGCCAGGGCGCGACATCCCTGGTGCGGTGCAGCGCGTCCAGCGCGCCGAGCAGCTCGGCTACGAGTCGGTCTGGATCAACCAGCTGCCGCAAACACGGGAAGCGGGTGTCGTGCTTGCCGCCTATGCGCTCAACACCAGCCGGATCGGGCTCGGCACCTCCGTGCTGCCGATCTACACCCGGCACCCGACCGCGATGGCGCAGCTCGCCCAGACGCTGGACGAGCTCTCCGGCGGACGCTTCCGCCTCGGCATCGGACTCTCGCACAAGATCACGGTCGAGCAGTACTGGGGCCTCAAGCTCGAAGAGCCGGTGCTGGCTATGCGGGAGTACGTCGAGATCCTTCGCACCACGTTCCAGACCGGGGCGTCGGACTTCACCGGCAAGCACTTCAGCGCCCACTGGCAGTACGCAGGAGCTCGCAACGCGAACCTGCCGATAGTGATCGCCGCGCTCGGGCCGCGCATGCTCGAGCAGGCGGGAGAGATCGCCGACGGCGTGGCGCTCTGGATGTGTTCCCCGGGCTACATCGAGAACGAGGTCGTCCCACGCGTGCGCAAGGGCCGCGAGAAGGCCGGCAAGTCGATGGATGGCTTCGTGATCGCCGCATCGCTGGCCGTCTGCCTGACCGAGGATGTCCCGGCCGCGCTGGACGCGTTTCGCGGCACCGCCACCGTCTACTCGAACCTCCCCTTCTACCGGCGCGCACTCGAGGGCGCGGGCTACGGGGAAGACCTGGCCGCCGGCCCACCGACCGACCGCATGCTGCTCGACCTCGGCGGCATCGGCGATGAGAATGTCGTGCGCGACGCCGTCCGCCGCTACCGCGACGCGGGGGCCAACCTGCCCGTGGTGGGGCCGTTCAGCGCACCGGGCTCAGCGCCGACGGACGCGGCTTTCGAGGCCGCGATCAGCAGCTAGCAGAGGCCCCTCCGCCGGAGCACAGCTCCGGCACCTCCCCACCAAGTGGGGAGGAGTCTGTTTGCCGCTTCCTTACTCCAGGTCGCCGAGCGCTTCCGCCACGGCGACTCGGGCGGCGGCAAAGTCCCGGTGGATCGCGGCGTCCTCGGCCCGCGCCAGCGCCTGCGCCACGGCGGCGAAGCGCTCGGCGTCCTCGCCCAGGAGCGACACGCGCACCTGCCCCATCGTCTGCGTCGCGAAGAGCAGGCCGCCGCCCGGGTTGTCCACGATCTCGGATGCGATCTTGAGCTGCTGCCGGGCCCAGCCCAGCAGCTCGTCACCGGCCGGGCGGTGCGGGCCCTTCGGGCTGCGGACATCGACGCGCGGGGGAATCACGGCCCCTAAATCGTATCGGCGAGCCGCCCCAGGGCCTCGCCGCCGAGGGTGTAGCCCAGCCATTCGCCGGTGTCGGGCTTGGCGCCGAGCCGGTCGTAGAACTCGATCGCGCTCTGGTTCCAGTCGAGAACCACCCAGGCGACCTGGTGGCAACCGCGCTCGCGCGCGATCGCCGCCACCCGGGCCAGCAGCCGAACGCCCGCGCCGCTCCCTCGCGCGTCGGGGCGCACGTAGATGTCCTCCAGGTAGAGCCCGGGGCTGCCGCGAAAGGTCGAGTACGTGTGGTGGAAGATCGCGTAGCCGACGGCCGACCCGTCGCGCTCCGCGATGAGTGCCTCGATGTATGGCCGCGCACCGAAGAGGTCCTCCGCCAGGCGATCAGGCGTCAGCGTGAAGACATGGGTGAGGCGCTCGTAGTCGGCGAGCCCACGGACCAGCTCGACCAGGGTCTCGACGTCGGCCGGCGTCGCCGGCCGGACCGTCAGCTCGCTTCCGATGACGCGCCTTCCACCTGGCTGCGGACGGCGGAGAACACCACGACCCCGACGAGCCAGGCCGCATACCCGCCGATCACCGTCGCGATGGCGAGGGTGACCGCCAGGGCGGTCGGAGAGCCGTTCAGCAGGCGTTGGTAGAGGACAAGGCCGGCCAGCTCGGCCACACCGAGCACGACGGCGCCGCTGCAGGCGCCAGAGACCAGGGCGGCTAGTTGACGGCTTCCCAAAGACCCGTCCTCAGGCTGCGGAGGTGCGCTTCCTTCGCTTGCGCTCGGTGACCTCTCTCCGCGCGGCGTTCTCCAGCGCGGCGGGGTCGTGGTGCTGCCAGCGGCTCAGATAGCTGGCGTGGATGCTGCGCGCGAACTCGTCCACGCCGCGGGCGCCGGCGTCAGGCTCACGGCCGGCGGGCGGAGGCGCGGGCCGCTGAGGGGCGGGCGACACAACTCGAGATTCTGCGGTGGGGGGACGATGCTGTCAACCGATTCGGACAGTTTCGTCAGACCGTCACCACCTGGAAATCCGAAACCGCGTCGGGGGGGCTTCCTGCGTAGACGTGGTTGAAAAAGAACCGCGTGCGTGGATGCCGCGCGGCCAGCTCGGCGGCCTGCTCCCAGCTCGTGTGCGACATCGGTTCGCCGGGCCCCGTGGCCTCGACGATGGCCGCATCCGTCCCCTCGACGAGCTGGTCCAGGGCCGGGGTCGCCTCGGTGTCGCCGGAATACGCGAGCAGCTGCCCGCCCAGGCGCAGGCGGTAGCCCGTGACGGTGTTGCCGCCGTGCTTCAGAGGCACGGTCTCGTAGGAGACGCCGGCGACGGTGCCGCTCTGCCCGGCCTCCGCGTAGGTCAGCTCGAAGCGCGCCCGAAAGTCAGGCCACTCCGGTCCCCAGCAGAGCTCGAAGAGCTGTTCGAGCGTCGCCTCGACGCGGGGTGGGCCGACGATCCGCAGCGGCCGAGGGTCGATGAACGCCCGATGCAGCATGAACGGCGGCAGCCCGAGCAGGTGGTCGCCGTGGAAGTGGGTGATCAGCACCGCCTCGATGCCCCCGGGGTCGATCCCCAGGCGGTGCAGGTGCGGCAGCAGAGGGGCGCCGCCGTCGAGCAGAAGCCGGCGGTCGACGACGATCGCGCCGTTGTAGCGCTCCAGGGAGAACGCGGCGCCGCTGCCCAGGAAGGCGAGCTCCACTTGAAAGGAGCTAGGCCAGGGTCACTTCGGGATTGAGGTAGACGTCCTGGATCGCGTTGAGCAGCTCCACACCCTCCTCGAACGGCCGCTGGAACGCCTTCCGGCCGGAGATCAAACCCGTGCCGCCGGCGCGCTTGTTGATCACCGCCGTCCGCACCGCCTCCGCGAGGTCGCCCGCGCCCTTCGACTCACCGCCCGAGTTGATCAGCCCGGAGCGTCCGAGGAAGCAGTTGATGACCTGGTAGCGGCAGAGGTCGATCGGGTGGTCGGAGGACAGCTTCTCGTAGACCAGCGGCGATGTCTTGCCGAACTTCAGCACCTCGAAGCCGCGGTTGGTCTCCGGCAGCTTCTGCTTGATGAAGTCCGCCTGGATGCTGACGCCGAGGTGGTTGGCCTGTCCAGTCAGGTCGGCGGCGAGTGAGTAATCGGTGCCGTTCTGCTTGAACTCGTTGTTGCGCAGGTAGCACCAGAGAACGGTCGCCATCCCCAGCGAATGTGCCTCCTGGAAGGCGCCCGCAATCTCGACAAGTTGACGGTCGGCTTCCGGGCTGCCGAAATAGATGGTCGCCCCCACGGCCGCGGCTCCCAGCTCCCAGGCCTCTTTAACGGTGCCGAAAAGGATCTGGTCGAACTTATTGGGATAGGTGAGCAGCTCGTTGTGATTGATCTTGCAGATGAAGGGGATTCGATGGGCGTACTTGCGCGCCACCGAACCGAGCACCCCGAACGTCGACGCGACCGCGTTGCAGCCGCCTTCGATGGCCAGGCGGACGATGTTGTCGCCGTCGAAGTAATCGGGATTGGGCGCGAAGGAAGCGCCCGCCGAATGCTCGATGCCCTGGTCCACCGGCAGGATCGAGAGGTAGCCGGTGCCTGCCAGCCGGCCGTGGCCGTAGAGCCGCTGGATGTTCGTCAGCACGCGGGTCGGCCGGTCGCTCAGCGCCCAGACGCGGTCGACGAAGTCGGGCCCGGGCCGGTGCAGTTTCGCGGCCGGGATCGTCTCGCAGCGGTGACCCAGCAGGTCGCGCGCGTCGGCGCCCAGAATCTCTTCGAGCTTGCCGGTTTTTGTCGCGGTGGCCATCCAGCCCTCCTCGTAAGGTTTCTACAGCGCAGGTTACATCTGATCTCGCCGTCAACCAATTTAGGTTGCGCATCGGGGCCGATGTAAAGCGATGCGTAAAAACACTGGACAAGAAGAGGGGGTGCAGCAAACCACAGAACAAGTTCGTGAACTTGCCGTCCAGCTGAGAGCACGTGCGGACGAGCTTGCCGCGCAAGCCGTCGAGACGCTGGGACAACGGGTCCCCGACTACCTGCGCCAACTCGGATTCGAAGGTGTGAGCGCCCTCGAGGTTTCGCGCGCGGACATCGACGCCATCGCCGGAGTCCTGGCGACGACCGGGACGCCGCTTCCGCGTGAGGTGATCAAGCAGGCCGTCGACATGGGGCGCCGGCGCGCACTTCAGGGAGTCACTCTCGAGCATCTGCTGGAGGCCGACGTGATCCTGCGAGAGGTCGCGGTGCGCCACCTCGAGGCAACCATCGAGGAGGGGCCGCAAGGCGCTGACACGCTCGCGCTCGCCGAGCGCAGGCTGGATTCGCATCGGGATGCCGCGATCCTCGCGCTCACCCGCGGCTACCTGGCGGGTCACGCCGAGGGTTTCGAGCGCGAGCATCGCGAGCTGGCCGCGCTGATGTCGATCATGCGCGCGGTCAGCCGGTCCCTCGACGCCGGTGAGATCGCGGAGGCCGCCGTCACCGAGACCTGCCGTGCCATGGGCCTGGAGCACGGCGTCGTCTGGTTGCTGCCGCGTGAGCGCCCCGATTCCATGGTCCTGCTGCGCAGCTACGGCCTCACGATGAAGGACGAGAAGGCCCTGGGCGCCGAGATGCCGATCCCGCCCGAGCTCGAGGAGGCCTTCATCTCCGACCTTCCCGTGCAGCTCCAGCTCAACCCGAAGAATCCCGGCTTTCCGGGCCAGCGCTCGGTCCTGGCCGTCGCGCTCCGCGGCCGCGGGGACACCGTCGGGCTGATGGTAATCGGCACGCCCGGCTCGCATGAGTTCAGCCCGCACGATGTCGCGCTCGCCGCGCTGGTCGGCGAGCATGTAGGCGTCGCCCTGGCCAACGCCGAGCAGCACGTTCGCGAGGCGCGCACCGACCATTTGACGGGCCTCGCCAACCGGCCGGAGTTCGAGCGAGCGGTGCAGAGGCAGATCGCGGCGTCCAAGCGCTACGGCCGGCTGCTGACCGTCGTTCTGCTGGACCTCGACAACCTGAAGCTGATAAACGACACCCACGGCCACCACTGGGGCGACGCCGCCATCCAGGCGGTGGCGCGTTCGCTGCGCAGCGTCGTGCGCGCCAGCGACGTGTGCGCCCGGCTGGGTGGCGACGAGTTCGGGCTGGTGATGCCCGAGGCCGGGCCTGACGAGGCCGCCGTGATCGTCGACCGCGTGCGCCAGGCCTTGGACCTCGCCAGCCGCGAGGTGGAGCTGCCGGAGCCGGCGGGCATCAGCATAGGCTTCGCCACCTGGGAGCGCGGCACCGATTGGAAGCGCCTGCTGCAGGCCGCAGACGAGCGTCTTTACGAGGACAAGAGGGCTCGTCACGTCCGGAGCGCCCAGACCCCCTCCTGACGGCCGTACCGGTCCCGCTCGAGTTCTTCGCGCGCCCCACGCTGGAGGTCGCCCGTGACCTCCTCGGCAAGCTGCTCGTGCGCCAGACCACGGACGGCGTCCGCTGGGGACGGCTGACCGAGGTCGAGGCGTACTGCGGCCCCGAGGACTTGGCGGCGCATTCGTCGAAAGGCCGGACACCGCGGACTGAGGTCATGTTTGGACCGCCCGGCCACGCCTACGTCTACCTGATCTACGGCATGTACCACTGCCTGAACTTCGTCACCCGGCCGGAGGGCGAGCCGCAGGCGATCCTGGTGCGCGGCCTGGATCCCGGTCCCGACGTGGACCGCTGCAGCGGCCCCGGGTTGATCTGCCGGGCCCTGGACATCGACCGCTCGCTGAACGGCGCGGCGCTGGAGCCGCCGGCCCTCTACGTCGCCGATGACGGTTACCGCCCGGCCGAGGTCTTCACCTCACCTCGCATCGGAATCGGCTACGCGGGGGAGTGGGCTGCGCTGCCCTGGCGGTTCCGCAGCGCCGGCGGGCGGCGCTAGGCCTTCGCGCAGCTCCACGCGCCGGATACACGCTCGGTCTGGCCGCCATAGCCGAGTAGCGTCAGGTCGAGCGAACCCGCGATGGCACTGGGTTTGTCGGACACGACCACCACCGCCCCGCCACCCTCCGACCGCCAGTCCGAGCCCGAGCCCCCGCCGCCCGCGGTCAGGCGCACCCCTCCCGCGGGCTCGGTCTGTTCTGCCCCGGTCGCATAGCTGCCCGGCCCGTGGTAGTCACGGCCCGGCGCCCCCCCGACGGTGATCTCGAGCACCACGCCCCTCCGGCCCACGTCGCCCTCGATGTGTGCCGAGTAGCCGTGCCCGAACGCGGTCGCTTTGCACTGCACGGCGCTGCCGGTGCACTTGAGGCTGCCGCTCACGGGCCCGGCGAAGGCGAGCTGCTGCGCTTGCGGACTGCAGGTCGCGCTGACCCCGCCGGGGGACGCGGTCCCGCCAGGCCCGCAAGCGCTGGCGAGCGGGAGGAGGGCCCCGAGGGCGACGAGTGCTCGACGCAAGGCGAGGCGATTCTCTCTCAGCCGGGTCGGTCGTCGTACACCCAAAATCCCCGCAGGAAGACCGCACAGGCGATGGTCGACACGACGCAGAGCACGCCGCCCGACACGATCGAGAAGCGCAGCCCGAAGGCTGCCGCCACCGCGCCCGCCTCGAAGTTGCCGAGAGTCGGCCCGGACGTGTAGCTGATCAGCTCGATGCCCGCCAGCCGCCCGCGCAAGCGGTCGGGGATGGTCTGGTTCCAGATCGTCGAGCGGAAGACCCCGCTGATGGTGTCGCCGGCGCCCGCCAGCGCCAGGAAGACCACGGCGATCGCCAGCGACGGAGCCAGGCCGAAGCCGATCACGGCGAGGCCCCAGGCGCCGGCTGCAAGAACGATGGCGCGACCGTGGCGATGAACGTGTCGCGTCCACCCGCTGCCGATGCTGATCAGCAGTGAGCCGGCCGCCGGCGCGGCGGTGAGAACGCCCAGCACCGCCGGTCCGCCAAGACGGTCGGCGACCGCCGGGAAGAGCGCGATCGGCATACCGAAGAACATCGCCGCCATGTCGACCAGGTAGGTGCCGAGCAGGTCCGGCCGCCCGCGCGCGTAGTCGAGGCCCTCGCGAATACGACGCAGGCTCGGCCGCTCGGCCCCGGTCGGCGGCGGCGAAGCCCGCATGGCGACGATCGCGACCAGCGAGAGCAGGAACATCCCCACGTAGATCCCAAAGGCGGCGGGCAGGCCGAACCCGGCGATCACGATGCCGGCGACGGCCGGCCCGCCGATCGCGGTGGCGTTGAAGCGGAGGTTGTTCAGCGCCGCAGCCGCGGTCTGCTCGTTCCGGTCGACGAGGCGCGGCATGAGCGAGTCCAGCGATGGTCGCTGCAGCGCGTAGAAGGAGCTCGCCACCAGCTCGAGGCCGTAGATGGGCAGCAGCTGCGGATGGGGCAGCAGGGAGTTGACCAGCAGCAGCGCCGCGGCCAGGCCGAAGCCGGCCTCGGAGAGCAGGACGATGCGGCGCCGGTCGTGGGCGTCGGCGAAAGCGCCGCCGACCAGTCCCAGCGTGACCAGCGGGAAGAAGGCGAACAGCTCCAGCAACCCGACGGCGAGCGTGGAATGCGTCAGCCGGTAGATCTGGAAGGGGACGGCGACGCTTTCGACCATCCGGCCGAAGTAGCTGGCGGTCAGGCCCAACCAGAGCAGCCGGAAATCGCGGTGGCGCCGCAGCGGGCCGAGGTCGATGGCCGCCTGGCCGGCCAGGCGGCGGACCGAGCCTAGGGCCAGTCGGGCTTGCTTGGGTTCCTCCGCGGTCTGGCCTCCCAATCGGCGCGCCGAGGGGTGAAGACGTCGACCACGCTCGCCCCCGCTCCGCCGGCCTGGGCAGTATGGGGCACGTTGCCCGGGATCACGTAGGTGTCGCCGGGCCGGAGGAGCCGGGTCTCGCCGCCGACCCTCAGCTCCATCTCGCCCTTCACGATCAGGCCGATCTGCTCGTTCTCGTGCTGGTGCTCAGGCAGGACCGCGCCCGGCTCCAGGTCCACGACGGCGAACGTCATGCGCTCGCCCTCCACGGCCCTGGCGACGAGGCCCGCGCCGAGCTCGATCGGCGCGAGCTCCTCGATCGGCCTGAAGACCTCAGTCAACTTTGCGGTCGATGATCGTCGCGGTCCCGATGCCGCCGCCGCAGCACATCGTCTCGAGGCCGTAGCGGAGGTCGCGGCGCTCCAGCTCGTGGAGCAGGTGGTTCATCAGCCGGGCGCCGGAGGCGCCGAGCGGGTGGCCGATCGCGATCGCGCCGCCGTTGACGTTGACCTTCTCCATGTCCGCGCCGGTCTCCTTCTGCCAGGCGAGCACGACCGAGGCGAAGGCTTCGTTGACCTCGAAGAGGTCGATGTCCTTGAGCTGCAGGCCGGCCTTCGCGAGCACCCGCTCCGTCGCGGGGATCGGGCCTTCGAGCATCAGCACGGGGTCGGTGCCGACGACCGTCTGGGCGAGGATGCGCGCCCGCGGCTTGAGGCCGAGCTCGGCCGCCTTCTCCTTCGCCATCAGCAGCACCGCGGCGGCGCCGTCCGAGATCTGGCTGGAGTTCGCGGCGGTGATGAAGTGCTCCGGGTTGAACGCCGGCCGCAGCGCGGCCGCGGCCTCGTAGCTGGCGTTGGGGCGGATGCCCTCGTCCTGCGTGAACAGCTCGTGGTGACCGTTGACCGGCACCTCGACGGACATGATCTGGGACTTGAGGTAGCCCTTCTCCGTGGCTTCCAGGGCCAGCTGATGGCTGCGCACGCCGAACTCGTCCATGGCCCGGCGCTCGACGCCGTACTTCTCGGCCACGAGCTGGGCGGAGATGCCCTGCGGCACGAGGTCGTAGAGCTCCTGGAGCTCGGGCGGGAAGGCGAAGCCGCAGTCGGCGGCCGTGGAGCCCATGGGCACGCGGGTCATCGACTCGACGCCGCCCGCGACCGTGATGTCGCAGACGCCGGACTGGATGAGGTTGGCCGCGAAGTGGATCGCCTGCTGGCTCGAGCCGCACTGGCGGTCGACGGTCGTGCCGGGCGTCGTCACTGGGAAGCCGGCCGTCAGCCAGGCGTCGCGGGCGATGTTGAGCCCCTGCTCGCCGTGCTGGCTGACGCAGCCGAAGACGACGTCCTCCACCGAGCCCGCCTCGATGCCGCTGCGTTCGACGAGCTCCCGCAGAACCAACGAGCCGAGGACCACCGGGTGGAGATCCTTGAGCTTGCCGTTGCGCCGCCCGATCGGCGTCCGCACGGCTTCGACGATGACAACCTCACGCATCCCTGACTCACCCCTTCGTACGCTGGCGTACTGAATTCGCTCTTGATTGTAAGTCGCAGTCGCGGCGGTTTATTCGGCTGCCTTTCGTAGCCTGGCTGCGAACTACTTTTCGGGCCTTGACTCCCCCTGGCGGCGGTCGGCTACCCTACGGCTCGCCCCAAGCGGCTGAGTACGGTGAACCTGGGGATACCGAACGTCGAGTAGGTGAAAGGTGGGCTCGCGAGAGCCTTGCTGGAAGCCGAAAAACGCATAGGGGACTTCAGGGTAAACAGGAAGGTTGCTTGGGGCATTTCTGTGTCTGAGGGCACGTCCGAGGAGACACCCTGGCGACCGTGGTCGCCCTCGGAGGTCGCCAACCGTCTGAGAGATGTCAGCGCGCCGTGGGCTTTCGCCGCCGGCTGGGCGGTGGACCTCTTCGTGGGTGAGGCGACCCGCGAGCACGACGACGTCGAGATCAGCGTTCCGGCGGCTTCGTTTCCGCTTGTCGCCGAGGCGCTGCGGCCGGGCGAGTTCCAGTTCGTCGCCGGCGAGCATCAGAGCTGGCTCCTGCTCGATGGCGCCTACCGGTTAGACGTCTTTCGAGAGCCCCACGACGGTGACATCTGGATCTGCCGCCGCGATCCAGCGATCCGGCGGCCCTACCGCGACGTTGTCGCGCAGACCGCCGAAGGGCTTCCTTACGTAGTTCCGGAGATCGTCCTGCTCTTCAAGGCGAAGGCGGCGCGGCCGAAGGACGAGCTGGATTTCGAGCGGGTCCGGCCAAGGCTGTCCACCGCCGCGACGGCCTGGCTGCGCGACTCTCTGGCACGGGTGCATCCAGGGCACCGTTGGCTCGAGATGCTGCCCAAATAGCCTGAAATCGCACCCGGCGCCGTTAACATGCGCAGGCCCGTGGACCAGCCACCTTCCTTCGAGTACGTCACACCGCCCGACGCCGCGCCTGGGCCGCCGCCATCGCCGGCCCGCTTCCTCGGCCTCCCGCGTTTCGCCATCGGACTGGCGGCCGGTGTGCTGTTGCTGGTTCTCGTCGGCGCCGCCGCCGTCACCGTGTTCATCCTCGCCGCGGGCCGGGGCACGGTCCTGGATCGCATGGTCCCCGCCGGCGTCGCCGGCTACGCGTCGGCCAATCTCGACCCGCCTGCCGACCAGAAGCTTGACCTGCTGAACCTGAGCCACAAGCTGCCGAAGCTCAGCACGCAGCAGGACGTGGACAGGAGCATCGACCAGGCCCTGCAGCCCCTCGGTCTGAGCTACGCCGGCGACATCAAGCCGTGGCTCGGCGCCCAGATCGCCGGCGTCGCGGGTGGTGGCTCCAAGCCCGAAGGCGTGGTGCTCATCGACTCGAAGGACGACTCGGCCGCGCAGCGGACCCTGAACAAGCTGCTGGCCAAATTCCCCCAGGCCGGATGGCACACGGTTTCGCATGGCGGCGTCACCCTCCACGTGGGCAGCCAGAGCAACCAGACGGTGGTTCTCGCCTACTTCGACCACACCCTGCTCGCGGGCTCGTCCGAAGCGCTCGCCGACCAGGTCATCGACACCGACCAGGGCAAGCACGCCCGGCTGGACTCGACCGCCGAGTACAGGACGATCACCGGTCGCCTCCCGTCCTCGCGACTGGTGACCGTTTTCGTGGACGGCCGGGGCGTGTCGGGCTGGGCGCAGGGCCTTCTGAAGTCGGTCGGTGGCGCGACGCCGGGAGGCGTGCTCGTCCCGTCCAGGCCAATCGACACGAGCGGCCTCGATACGACCCTGGCCGCCTTCCGGGGTTTCGGCTTCGCCGTCGCCGCTCGGAGCGACGGCCTCGCGGCGGACATCGAGACGGATGTCGACACCTCGAAGCTGTCCCCTGACCAGCGTGCCATCTACGAACGGAGTCCAGCTGAGAACGTGGCCCTCCGGCAAGTACCCGCCAGCGCCGTGGCCGTCTTCGGCCTCACCGACCTGGACCTGGTCTTCAAGACCGCGGCCGGGCAGGCCGGCACCTCGCTGCCGCCCCAGGTGGCGAACGTGGCTGCCAAGCTCAGCGGCGACGTGGCGCTCGAGGTCGAGCCGCAAGGCCGAGACGTGGCGTTCGGCGCCGTGATCGGAACCAACGACGCGGCGGGCCTTCGCGCCCTCCTGCACGACCTGACCGGGAGCCTTGTCAGCCTCTACTTCGCGAACAGCGGCGACCACATGCTCGTCGCGACCACGCCGGCCGAGCTCAGCAAGCTGGAGGCCACCGGTCCGTCGAACAGCTTCGAGTCCGCGGCGGGTTACCGCCAGGCGCAGTCGTACGCTGTCAGCAATCCGACGAGCCTCGTGTACGTCGACGTCGCCGGCGCCTTCCGAGCCGGGAACAGCCTGGGACTTGCCTCGAACCGTGACTTCCAACAGGCGCAGACCCAGTGGTCGGCCCTGCACTCGGTTCTCGTGACCTGGGGCACGCAGAGCGCCCGTATCCACGTCCTGATCGGCTAGAGCCGCGCGCCTAGAGCTTCTTCAATCCCAGCGCCCGGACCGCGGGTGCGACCTCGGCGAGGTGCTTCTCCTCGTGGTCGGCGGCTCGCTCGAGCACCGCCTCGGCCTTCACGCCATCCGAGGCGGCGGCGCCCTTCCAGAGCCGCTCGAGCGAGCCGCTCGCCTCCTCAAGCTGGCTGACCGGATCCGGGTTCTCGTAGCGGATCCAGCGATAGGCGGCCGGGGCGGACCAGGACTCGCCCATGAACTCCTGATGGAGCAGGCGATGGTTCTCGATCACCAGGTGCTCCACGGTGCGGAGCACGCTGCCGTGGGGCAGGCCGCGCTCGGCGATCAGCTCGCTGAAGCGCTGCTTGCGCATCCAGCGCAGCAGCCTGAGCCTTCGTTCGGCCGCGCGGCGCGCCCGGCCGCCCGCCGGCCCTATGTCGCGGCGGCCGGCGCGGCGAGCTCGGCCAGCGGCGAGAGGGGTGCGAGCTCGCTCAGCACCGAGCGCTTGAGCGAGCAGATGAAAGGCAGGTTGCGGTACTGCTCTCGATAGTCGAGCCCGTACCCGACCACGTAGTCGTTCGGGATCTGGAACCCGACGTACTTGAGCGGCACGTTCACGAGCCGGCGGCCCGCGCGATCGAGCAGCACCGCCACCTCGAGCGAGGCCGGGCCACGCTGGCGGAGGTTGCTCAGGATGTAATCCAGGGTGAAGCCCGTGTTGACCATGTCCTCGACGAGGATCACGTGCTTGCCCTCGATCGGCGCGTCGAGGTCGCGTACAAACCGGACCCGCTCGTTGGGCTGCGCGCCGGAGTAGCGCGCGATGGCCAGGTAGTCGATCCCGACCGGCACCTTGATCTGCCGGGCGAGGTCGGCGAGGAAGAAGGTGACGCCCTTGAGCACTCCGACCAGGAGCACCGGCTCGCCGCGGTAGTCACGGGAGATGCGCCGGCCGAGGGCGCGGACGCGCGTCTCCAGCTCCACCGGGGAGATCAGGATCTCCTGGATCTCGTCCTTGCGGATGTGGTGCGGGTTCTCGAGGACTCCGTAGCCGGCCTGCGCGAGCAGCTGCTGGTAGTCGGCCCGGTACAGCAGCCGGATGTTGATGTCGGGGTAGAGCTCCTTTAGCAGCCGCACCTTGCGGTTCTTGGGCGTGACCAGGCTCTGCTTCATGGTCGTCAGCTCGACGTAGAGGTCGTGCTCCGGGAGGTAGAAGTCCGGCGTGAAGAGCTCGGTCGGCTGCTCGCCTTCGCCCGCGATGGGGAAGCTGACCGGCTCGTACGCCCACCGGATCCGGTAGTAGTCGAGGAAGCGCCCGAACTCCTGCTCTGAGGGGTGGGCAAACGCGACCCGAGTGTGCGGAGGACCGGACCGACGGACCAGCCGCGACCGCTGTCGGACCGGCCGGCGCCACCTTTCGAGGATGTCTGCGGAGCTGGAGGACGCCACCAGGACTGGGGCGAATTCTAACGGGCGTGGCGGGCGTAGCCTCGCTCCAAATGGAGGACCGGCGCCGGCGCATGGTGGCCGAGCAGCTGCGGCCGCACGGCATCACCGACGACCGCGTTCTCCGGGCCCTGGGCGCAGTGCCGCGCGAGGAGTTCGTCTCCGCCGACCTCCAGCCCTACGCCTACGTGGACCGCGCCCTCGGCATCGAGGCCGGCCAGACGATCTCGCAGCCCCTGGTGGTCGCGGCGATGACGCAGGCGCTGGACGTCGGCCTCGAGGACACGGTTCTCGAGGTCGGCACCGGGTCCGGCTACCAGGCGGCGGTGCTGAGCCTGCTCTGCTCCCGGGTGATCACCGTGGAGCGGGCGCCGGTTCTCGCGGAGCATGCCGCCGCGACTCTCCGGCGTCTGGGCTACGCCAACGTCGAGGTCGTGCTCGGCGACGGTTCGGAGGGGTATCCCGCCGCGGCCCCCTATCCGGCCATCCTGGTCGCCGCGGCCGCCCGCGAGGTGCCGGCCGCCCTGCTCGACGAACTGGCGGAGGGGGGCCGCATGGCGATCCCGGTGGAGGTAGTCGCGGGCGGCGAGAACCAGGAGCTGCGCCTCTACCGGAGGCTGCGAGGCGCCATCCAGTACGAGGTGCTCTTCCCGGTCCGCTTCGTTCCCCTGGTTACGGGCTTGGCGTAGGTGCAGGGGAGGGGGAGGGCGTCGCCTGGCCCTCTATCTGCGCGGCGTCTGAGTTCACCTGCTGCATCTCGGACGCGTAGCCGGCCAGGTCGCCCTTTTTCAGGTCTGCCTGGGCGGCCGCGTAGTGCTTGGTCAGGTCGGCCACCAGCTGCTGGAGCTTCGACGAGCCCAGCACCGGAGGAGGCGGCGACGGCGTCGAGGCAGTCGGCGGAGCCTGCCCCAGCAGCTGGGCGAGCGCGCTCGGCAGGTCGTCCGCGTAGGCCACCGTCTGCGAGTCCACGAGGATGACCTTGCGCAGCTCGACGAGGCTGGTGCCGCTGGTCGCCTCAAGGTAGATCGGCTCCACATAGAGGAAGGTGTTGCCGATCGGCACCACCAGCAGGTTCCCCTGCTTGACCTGCGACCCGGCCTGGTTGAAAAGGGTGAAGTCGCGCGCGATCGTCGCCTGCTCGTTGATGCGCTGGCTCACCTGCTGCGGCCCGAAGATGACGCTGCCCTTCGGCAGCAGGTAAGACACCATCTGCCCGTAGTGCGGCGCGTCATTGCGCACCGCCAGCCAGCTGATCATGTTCGCCTTGCCGTTCGGCGTGAACGGCAGGATCTGGAGGTACTCGGGCGCCGACTCCCCCGGCAACCGCATGAGCACGTAGTACGGCAGCAGCGTGATCGCGGGCGCGTTCGGGGCTGGCGTCTCCTGCGCGAATGACCACACGTCCTCGCGCTGGAAGAAGACCGCCGCGTCGCTGACGTGGTAGGTGCGGTAGATGTCGGCCTGCGTCGTGAACATGTCCTGCGGCACGCGGATGTGGGCCTGCAGGGATGAGGGCATCTGGTCGAGCGGCTTGAACATCGCCGGAAAGACGCGCTGGTAGGCGCGGATCAGGGGGTCGTTCGGCGCGGACACGTAGAACTGCACCGTGCCGTCGTACGCGTTCACCACGGCCTTCACCGAGTTGCGCACGTAGTTGATGCCGGCGGGCAGGTTGCCGAAGCCCGTGTCCTCAGCCTGCGCATAGGGGTAGGTCGACGCCGTCGTGTAGGCGTCGACCATCCAGTAGAGTTGGCCGTCCGCGTCGACCATGTAGGGGTCGTGGTCGAAGGTCAGGAACGGCGCGATCTCGTTCAAGCGGCTGCTCAGGTCCCGGCGGTAGAGGATCTGGCTCTGCGAGGTGATCTGGTCTGAGATCAACAGGTTCAGGTCGCTGGTGCGCATGGCCCAGAGCGCTCGGGACAGGCCGGCGGCAAGCGATACCCCGTGGGTGCCCTTGTAGCTCGTGTAGACGTCGGTCGAGCCGCGTGGGTAGTCGAACTCCTGGCTCTCGGACGGGGCGACCACATAATCGTTGGTGGTCTCACCGAAGTAGATGGCCGGCTGGTCGACCTTCAGCGGGCCCGCGGGCGGGAGGTCGCCGACCACGTAGGCTGGCAGCCCCTCGCCCTGCACGGCGCTGACCTGGCTGGCCGCCACACCGTAGCCGTGGGTGTACTTGAGCTTCTGGTTGACCCAGTTCTGAGCGGTGGCCGGCAGCTGCGTGACGTTCACCTCGCGAGCTCCGATCTCGACCTGCTGGTAGACCCCCTTGATGAGGTAGCGGTCGAGGTCGATGGCCGGGAAGGAGTAGTAGGTGCGGATCGTCTGCAGGTTGTCGTAGGTAGCCGCAAGCTGGCGGTCGTCCCAGAGCCGTAGGTTCTGGACCGTGGACTGGTCGGCGGTGACCTCCTCGTTCGTCAGCGGCGAGGCACCGCTGAACTGCGAGGTGCCGACGTTGGCGAGCCCGTACGCGGCCCGAGTCCCGACGATCTCACGGACGATGAAAGGCGTCTCGACCTGCTGCTCGGCGGGGGCCACCTGCAGCCGCTGGACCAGTCCCGGGTAGGCGCCGCTGACGATCGACATCAGGACCCAGGCGCCGACCGCACTGGCGACCACCCCGCCGCGCCGGAGGCGGCCGTTGGCGAGCAGCAGAACCGCGAGCAGGATGCCGACCACGGCTGACACCGTGGCCAGCGGGATCCGGGCGTTGATGTCGGCGTAGCCGGCGCCCCAGACGATCCCGTTGTGAGACGAGAGCAGGTCGAAGCGGTCGAACCAGCGCCGCACGCCAAGCAGCAGCGCGACCATGGCCAGCAGCACTGAGAGGTGCGCCAGGGCCCGGCCTCCGAGCAGAGCTTCAAAGCCGCCCAGGCGCCACGCGTGAAGCGCTCCCGCGAGCAGCAGTCCGATGAACGCGAGCGCGATCGCCCAGGCCAGGACCGCCTCGTAAAACGGCAGCTGCAGCAGGTAGAAGGAGACGTCCAGGTGGAACACGGGGTCCACCGTGCCTGTGTTGGAGGCGCCTTCAAAGAGCGCCAGCGTCTGCCAGGACGCGCCGGCGCCGAGTGAGATGAAGAGCGCCAATAGGACCGCGCCGATGGTGGCAACAACGCGCTGGACCCGCCCGCTCGGCCCCCCGACCCCGACCGCGCGCAGGGCCCGCGGCGCGGCCGAACCGGTCGCCAGCCTGGCGTTGGCATAGAGGTAGACGAAGGAGATGAGCAGCGAGCCGGCGAACAGCTCCCACTGCAGCCGGAGCCGCGTCAGGTAGACGGAGTCCAGGCCGAGAGCCTTGTACCAGGCCAGGTCGGTGAAAAAGGTGACCAGCGGGCTGGCCAGGATGATCACGAGGATCGCCGCCCCGACCAGGCCGAGACCGATCCATACGCGCCGCGGCGGGCGCGGGATGCGGAAGTCGTAGCGCTCGAAGTCGAATGGCGGTTGGTCGCCGCCGCCGGGCGGCTCCCATGGGTAGCGGCGCATCTAGCCGGGCAAGCTTAGCCCTGAGCTGGTTACCGACCGTTCACGATGTTTGGGATGGCAAGCGCCGCGTACCGCTCGTGGAGCCGGGTACCACTCGTGTTCGTCATGCCCTTGATGGCTGTTGCGGCCTGCACTACTGGCGCGCCGCCGCCGTCGGGTCGCGCCGAGATCACGCCGCGGGTCAGCGCGGTCGCCACTCCGGGGGCGTTCGCCTCGCCGGCGCCGCCGTCTCTGCCTCTGATCGTGGTGGTTGAAGCGCGCGGGAAGACCGCACATTACGGCGTGCTGCCCGGGCTCGGCGACGCCTACGACACCGTCGCGATCGCCGGCTTTGACGGCTTCGCTCGCGCCCGGCAGACCTTCACGCCACGCACCGTGCCGAAGCTGCCGGCGGGCGGGACGCCGCTGCTGCCGCCGCCGGCGGTCACGGCGGCCGACTCGGCGTACTTCGCCGATGGCGCCGGCGTCGTGCGCCGGCTGACGCCGGAGGGAATCGTGAGCCAGGTGGCCGACTTCGCCACAACCGCTCAGCAGGAGCTCTGGTTTGCGGTCAGCCCCGACGGCAAGCAGGTGGAAGCATCGGTCCTGACCGTGCCCGCCACCGGGAGCGCTTGGAGCGAGGATCTCGAGGTCGCGGACGCCGGCGGCCAGCCGCGGAAGGTGCGCCACTATGACCTGGGCACCGGAACGCCGGCCCCCACCCTCGTGGTTGGCTGGGATCTCGGCGGGCCGCTCGCGACACTCGACACCAAGCTCAGCGGTGGCGTGGCGGACGGCGGCTGGCGCCTGCACGGCAGCGCGCTGGTCCACCTCGACGACCAGGGCAGCCCGGGACAGCCGGTCGGCGGCAGCAACTGCAAGCCCTGGAGCTCGGCGCCGGACGGCACAGTTCTCTGCATAGGCTCGCCGCCCACCGTGCGCGACCCCGCCGGCAATGTGCTCTGGACCCTCCCGGCCGGCTCCTACAAGCTGTTCGGCGGCGCGCTGGCGCCCGATGCCGGGCACGTTGCGACGGACTCGATCCTGATCGCGGCCGACGGATGGGCGGACAAGCTCGCCTTCGGTTTCGTTCCCGAGGCCTGGGTCGACCGCGGGCACCTTGTCGGCCAGATCGTCGATCCGGCCGGGAAGGGCGCCCTCGACTACGTCAACACCAACGATGCGCTGCGTGGGCACAACCTCGGCTTCGTCGGCGCCGTGATTGGCGGCATCGCCACGCCGCCGGGGATCAAGAACACGCTGCCGTCGCCTCCACCGAAGCCGAGCCCCAAACCCAGCCCGACTCCGAAGCCCACCCCGAGCCCAAAGCCCACCTGAGGGGCCGCCCCGGCGGGCGAGATGGCCGGTTGGCGCCCGAATCCGGCGGCGATCTCGCCCTAAATGCCCGATTGGTGCACCAATCCGAGCCGTTAAGGAGCTTGCAACGTTCCCGGTCCCCCGACTACGCTCCGGCCGACCCCCCGGGTGGGTGGCTCCGATGGAGGTGGGCAGCGCCGCCGGTGGTCGGCAGCGCCGCCGATGGTGGCAGCGCCGCCGGACGGGGGAAGCGCGTCAGCCGGCGAGGTTCGCCGGGTCCAGCAGGTCCTCTTTGTTGCGGGTGATGGGCTCCCGCGCCCGCATGATCTCGATCAGCTTCTTGCGGCCTTTGGGCGGGCCGATCATGATCGCGCCGACCAGCTTGTCTTCATAGAAGAAGAGCTTTCGGAAGAACTTCTCTTCGAACGAGAACGTGCGCACCGAGTCCAGCCCAGGCTGCACGTCGGGGGTGATGCCCATCACCGCGAGCGTCGAGCCGAACATCGTCGTCGTGTAGGTCGGGACGTCGAAGAAGTCTTCGTTCGCCCCGGCCATGTTGTGGGCCGCAACCTTGCCATGCGCTTCGGCGTTGTCCCAGGTGCCCATCTGGTTGTGCTTGCCGATCATCAGGTCGAAGAACACGGCGATGTCCCCGGCCGCGTAGACGTCCGGCAGGCTGGTCCGCAGCTTGGCGTCACAGACGATCCCGCGGTTGAGCTCGGCGCCGGCGCCGGCCACCGGCTCGACGTAGTAGTCCAGACCGACGCCGTAGGTGAGGATGTCGAACTCGGCCCGCTTGCCGTTCACCGTCTCCACGGCGTAGTGGCCGTTGACCCGGTCGAACCTGGCCGCTTCGTCGTTGACGATGAACTCCACGCCTTGCGCCTCGCCCAGCTGGTGGCAGAGCTGGCCGCCCTCGGCGTCGAGGACGTAGCGGAGGAACCAGGGACCGCGCATCAGCCAGACCACCTTGGCGTGCTCGCGGTAGCTCACGCCCTCCGCTAGCTCGTAGGAGATGAAGCTCCCGCCCATCACCAGCACGGTCTTCACCGCGTCCGAGCGCTCGATGATCGTGTCCGTGTCGTCGATGGTCTGGAAGCCGTAGGTCTCATTCGCCGCCACCTCGACCCCCGGCCACGGCGCCGGCTTGGGGCGGCCGCCGGTGGCGACCAGCAGGGCGTCGTAGGGGAGCTCGCCGGCCTTGTCGGTGACCACGACTTTTCGCTCCGGGTCGACGCTGGTCGCGAGCGTCTCGAAGTGGATGTCGATGCCCTTCGCCTCGTAGTCCTCGACCGTCCGCATGAAGACCTTCTCGCGGCGCAGCTGGCCCCTCAGGTAGCGAGGTAGGGCCACCCGGTTGTAGAGCGGGTGCCGTTCCGCGGCCACGATCGTGATCTGGCAGTCGGGGTCGAGCGTGCGCAGCTCCTCGGCGCAGGTCTGCCCGGCGATCCCGTTGCCGAGGACGACGTAGCGGCGGGTCAAGCTAACCCAACCGGCACGGCAGGGGTGGCGCTAGAGATCCAGGGCGTAAATCGACAGCTGGCCGGGCTCACGGCGGAAATCGTACCCGGCCGCCTCGAGCTGACCGGCCGCCGGGTGGTCTTCAGGTCCCCAGACGATGGCACCGTCGAGGTCCTCGGCGTCAGCCTCGAAGCGCAGCCGCATCAGCAGGTCGTCGAGCGCGCCGCCCGAGCCGGCGAGAAACGTAATCGGCAGGTGGCGCCAGCGGGACCGGGAGTCGCGAACGGCGGCCAGCGCGCGGCCGCCGGGCCCGACGCGCAGCAGCCCGGCCTCGGCCTGGCGGGCGAAGTTGGCCGCGGACGGCGTCCACGCGCCCCCGAAGTCGGCGACCAGCCCGCCGTAGGCCCCGAATGCAGGCTCGGCGAGCGCCCAACTCGCCAAGCTCTCAGCCTCCGCCGGGGAGGGGATCCGGGGCGGGTCGTCGCCCTCCAGTCGGAAACCTTCCCAGCGCACGGCGTTCACGCGGAGCCGGAACCCCTCCGACTCAAAGAGCACGACGGCGTGCGGGTTGCCCGTGGCGAGCCGCATCTCGCGAGCCCCCTGGCGGCGCGCCGTGTCCAGGGCGAACCGAAGCATGGCGCGGGCGATGCCCTGGCGCTGGTGGGTCGAAGCGACGCGCAGCCCCTCGTACCAAAGCACCCCGTCGCCCAGCGGCCGCACCCGCTGCAGTCCGACCAACACGCCGTTCAGCTCGGCGCCGTCGAAGTTGGCGGCCGGGTCGGCGACCCACTCGTCGAAGACCTGCGGGAGGTAGTCATTGCCATCCCAGATGTCGGCCGTGATCTCCTCCACCCGGGCGCGGTCCGTGGCGCGCAGCGGGCGGAACTCTAGGTCGACCAATGCACGATCCCCCCGACCATGTCGCCCTTGTAACTCAGCCGGCCGTCGTCCCGCCGCTGCAGGTGCTCCTCCAGCCAGGGCCGCGCCCTGCCCTCGTCCCAAACGGCGCTCAGCCGCTGGCGGCACTCGGCGACCGCCGTGTCGAGGTCGTCATAGACCTGCTCGGCTTCGTACTCGACCGTCTCGAAGTCGGGCGCGAGGCCGAGTGAGCGGACCAGGTTCCACGCGTCGGCGGCATACGGCATCCGCGTGCGCGGTTTGCCGGTGAGCACCTCGTAGAGCGGCTCGCTGGGCGCCACGAACTCGCGGTCGCGCATGAGCACGAAGACTCGTTCCTTGGCTGAGCGCGAGAGCTTCTCGAGGAATGCTCGGACATCGGCGACGAAGTAGAGGACGTGCGCGCAGACGACGAGGTCCGCGGGCGCGACCTCGGCGTCCTCCCACGAGCTGGCCACGACGGTCAGGTTGTCGCGGTGGGGGATGACCGCCCGCATCCCTTCGGAGGGCTCGACGGCGGTGACCCACTCCAGGCGGTCGGCCAGCGGCACGGAGTGGCGGCCGGCGCCGGCGCCCGCGTCGATCGCCGTTTTCCGCCGGTCGAGGTAGGGCTCCATCACCTTCAGGAGCGGGTCGTCGGCCGCCGCCGCGGGGTCGTATGCCAGGTGCGGCGCGACGCTCGCCCAGAAGTCCTGGTCCGGGTCGATCGGCGCCTCCGCCTCTCGCGTCGCGACCAGCTGCCGCCAGTGCTCGGCCCAGTCGAAATCGGTGAGCGGGTCCATGTCCCTGGACCGATAATTCTCGGGCCAATGCCCTTCACGGCTCAGCAGGAGGCCGCGCTCGCGCGTTACTTCACCAACCTCGACCGCCCGGTCTTCGCGCTGCGCAACCTGCCGGAGGTGGTCAAGGGGGCGCTCTTCAGCCGCTATTCGCGCACGGAGAAGTCGCTGCGGGAGGTGCTGCTGACGGAGTTCATCGAAGAGCCCGCCTCGGGTTTCGGCGACCTCGTCGGCGAGCCCGCCGGGGACGACCTGGTGGCTGCGCGGCGGGCCGAGGAGTTCTACGAGCGCGTGCTGGTCGGCTACGGCGACGACTCCGTGGCCGAGCTGGCGGGCGCCCACCTCGCCTGCGAGCAGGTCTCGACGCTCGCCGCCAAGGCCCTCGAGGACTCGCGGATCGGGATCTCGCCGCTCGAGAAGTCGACCCGCTATGTGCGCTTCGACCGCCCGGGCGACGACGGCCGCTTCCTCTACCACCGCGGTCCGGAGCTCGCCGACCCGGAGTACGAGGCGGCGATGGACGCCCTCTTCCAGACCTACTCCGACCTGGTCATGCCGCTGACCGAGGCGGTGCGCGAGGCCTACCCGATGGAGGAAGGGGAGACGGAGCGCGCCTGGAAGGCAGCGACGCGCGCCAAGGCTCTGGACCTGCTGCGCGGGCTGCTGCCCGCGGCGACGCTGACCAACGTCGGCCTCTACGGCAACGGCCGCGCTTTCGAGTACCTCGTCACCAAGCTCGCGGCTCACGGACTGCCGGAGTGCCGGCGCCTGGCCGAGGACATCCACGCCGAGCTCTCGCTGATCATCCCGGCCTTCGTCCGCCGAGCCCTGGACGAGAAGTACGGCCGCCCCACGGTGGACCGGCTCCGACAGGTGCGCGAGCGGGTCGCAGCGGCGTCCCCCTCCCCGCCTGCGGCGGGACTCCCCCACGAGGTGGGGGAGGGTCCTGTGGTTCACCTCCTCGAGTGGGAGGGCGACGCCGAACGTAAGATCGCCGCCGCTGCTCTCTATCAGCAGACCGACCGCCCGTGGCAGGAACTCGACGCCGATCCCGGGCCGATCCTCGAAGCTCTCCTCGCCGGTCGCCGGAACCGGCGAGATCGGGCGCCGCGGGCGCTCGAGCACACGAGCTACCTGTTCGAGATCGAGGCCAACTTCGGCGCTTACCGCGACCTGCACCGCCACCGGATGCTCAGCCAGGAGCGCCAGCTTCTGAGCACGGATCTCGGCTACGACGCGCCGCCCGGCCTGGATCGCTTCGGCTTCGGCGACCGCTTCCGCGGCGCTGTGGCTGCGGCGGCGGCGGCGCACGCCGGCCTCGAAGCCAGGCTCGGGCGCGAGCTGGCGCAGTACGCGGTCCCGCTCGCGTTTCGCGTCCGCTGGCACGCCCGGCTGAACCTGCGCGAGCTGTACCACCTGTGCGAGCTGCGGACCACCCCGCAGGGCCATCCCGACTATCGCTGGGTGGCGCAGGAGATGTTCAGGGCGGTGCAGAAGGTGCACCCGCGGCTCGCGTCCTACGCGACCTTCGTCGACCTCAGCGAGGGCGACGAGCTCGAGCGCCGGGCCTCGGAGCAGCGGCTGGATGAAAAACTGAGCCGCTTGTAACCGCTCATTGCCGGCAGTGGTCCACTTTGCTGCCGGCCAGATGTGACCATTGCCGGCAATCGTCGGTGGTGGCCCACTCCCGAAGGAGGTGCGAAGTGATCAAGGACTTCAAATCGTTCGTGCTGCGCGGCAACGTGGTCGACCTCGCGGTCGGCGTGGTGATGGGCGCCGCCTTCGGCGCGGTCGTCACCGCGCTGGTCAAGGACCTCGTGACCCCGCTGATCGCGGCGATCTTCGGCAAGCCGGACTTCAGCGGCCTGGCGTTCACCGTCCACAGCTCGAAGTTCCTCTACGGCGACTTCATCAACGCGGTGATCGCCTTCCTGCTGATCGCGATCGCCGTCTTCTTCTTCATCATCCAGCCGATCAACGCCCTGATCGCGCGGACCCGCCACGAGCCGCCGGCCGAGCCCGACACCAAGAAGTGCGCAGAATGCTTGAGCGTGATACCCGCCGCCGCGAGCAGGTGCGCCTTCTGCGCGCAGCCCCAGCCCTCCTGATCCACGGCGGAGCGGGAGCTCCGCCTGTGGCCGAGTGCGCCGAGCGGCAGGCGGCCGTGGACCGCTCGCTGGAGGCCGGCTGGGCGAGCATCGGCGCCGGTGCCCTCGAGGCGGCGGTCGCCGCGGTGAGAGCCCTCGAGGACGAGCCGTCTCTCAACGCCGGGATCGGCGCCTGCTTCAACCGCGACGGCGTCATCGAGCTCGACGCCGGCGCGATGGAGGGAACCGAGCTGCGGGCCGGCGCGGTGGGCGCCGTGCGCGACGTCCGCCACCCGGTCGACCTCGCCCGAACCATCCTCGAGACCGGCCCGCCGGTGCTGATCGTCGGCGAGGGCGCCTCCCGGTATGCGCGGGAGCACGGCCTGCAGATGACCGAGCCCAGCACCTTCGAGACCGAGCGCCAGAGGCGCAACCTGGAACAGATGCTGGTCGAAGCCGACACCGTCGGCGCGGTCGCGCGCGATGCCGAGGGGCACGTGGCGGTCGCGGTCTCCACCGGCGGCATGACCGGCAAGCTGCCCGGCCGGCTGGGCGACACGCCTGTGCCGGGAGCCGGTTTCTACGCCAAGAACGGTGCCGGCGCGGCCTGCGGCACGGGCCTCGGCGAGGCCTTCATCCGCCTGGCGCTATGCCACCTCGCGATCGTGGAGCTCCAACACGGCATGTCCGCGCAGGAGGTGGCCGAAGGCGCTGTCGAGTACCTGGGCGCGAAGACCGGCGCCAAGGGCGGGATCATCGTTGTGCCTGCCGAAGGCGACCCTGCCCACGCGTTCAACACCCCCTTCATGCCGGTGGCGATGCGAGTTGGCTGAGCCTGCAGCTGATGTCTGAATCTGCGAATGCGGGCGACCTGATCGTCCGCGCGCTGCGGCGCGGCAGCTCGAGCCCGCTCTTCACGTTGAACGGCGGCCATATCTGGCCGATCCTGATGGGCGCCGAGGAGCACGGCCTGCGCATCGTCGACACCCGCCACGAGCAGACGGCGACGTTCGCGGCCGAGGGCTGGTCGAAGGTCACCCGAGACTGCGGTGTCGCCGCCGTCACCGCCGGACCGGGCGTCACCAACTCGATCTCCGCACTGGCCCAGGCGCGGGGCAACGACAGCCCGCTGCTGGTGCTGGGCGGGCGCGCGCCGAACGCCCGCTGGGGCATGGGCTCGCTGCAGGAGATGGACCACGTGCCGGTGGTGTCGACTCTCGTCAAGTCGGCCCGCACGCTGCAGGACGCCGACGAGGCGTATCGCACCATCTCGGAGTCGATGCGCACCGCGCTGAGCCGGCGGAGCGGCCCGGTCTTCGTCGACGCGCCCATCGACGTCCTCTTCGCCGCCGGCGAAGTGCCGGAAGCGACGGAGCATCTAACGCGGGATGGTGGCGAGCCGCCCGACCCCGAGGCGATCGCCGCGGTGGCGAAGCTGCTGCGGGACGCCGAGCGACCCGCCCTCATCGCCGGCACCGACGTCTGGTGGGCTCACGCCGAGACCGAGCTCCGCGCCTTCGCCGAAGCCGCGCATGTGCCGGTGGTGCTCAACGGCATGGCGCGGGGGATGCTGCCGCCCGGCCACGAGCAGCTGCGGACCCGCGCGCGGTCGGTCGCGCTGGGCGAGGCCGATCTCGTGCTCGTCGTAGGCGTGCCGCTCGACTTCCGCCTCAACTTCGGGATGCCGCCGGTGATCTCGGACGAGGCGAAGATCGTCTACGTCGACGTCGACGACTTCCGCAAGCACCGCGCGCCCGCGGCCGCGATCTACGGCGACGTCAAGGCCGCGCTGGCGCAGCTTGCGGAGGCGTGCCGCGACACGCCGGCCCGCGCCGAGTGGCTGGCGAAGCTGACCGAGCGCGACCAGGCCTCCCGGCAGCGAGACGAGGCGCTGCGCGCTGCCGATTCGTCGCCGGTCCACCCGGCGCGGCTCGTGCACGAGGTGGAGTCGTTCCTCGACCCCGATGCGATCGTCGTCGTCGACGGAGGCGACTTCGTCTCCTTCGCCGGCCGCCTGGTGGAGAGGCGGGAGCCCGGCCAGTGGATCGACCCTGGCCCGTTCGGCTGCCTCGGCTCCGGCCCCGGCTACGCGCTGGCCGCCAAGCTCGCGCACCCTGACCGCCAGGTCGTTCTGCTGAGCGGCGACGGCGCCTTCGGCTTCTCGGCGCTGGACTTCGACACCCTGGTTCGCCACCAGGTGCCGGTTGTCTGCGTGATCGGCAACAACGGGATCTGGGCCACCGAGAAGCACCCCATGCTGGCGATGCTGCAGACGTCGATCGCGGCCGACCTCCGGCCCGGCACCCGCTACGACAAGGTCGTCGAGGGGCTCGGCGGGTACGGTGAGCTGGTGGAGCGACCCGGGGAAATCCGGCCGGCGCTGGAACGGGCTTTCAAGGCCGGCGTGCCCGCCTGCGTGAACGTGATCTGCGATCCGAGCGCCGAGTATCCTCGCTCGACGGTGCTGATGTAGATGGCTGCCACTCAGCACGCCACGGTCTTCGAAGAGGCCAGCGAGTGGCGCACAGCCCAGGCGCAGTTCGACGAGGCGGCGGACATCCTGAACCTCGAGCCCGAGCTGCGCCAGATCCTGCGCGAGGTCCAGCGCGAGTTCACCTGCCACTTCCCGGTGAAGATGGACGACGGTCACGTCGAGGTCTTCACGGGCTACCGGGTCCAGCACAACATCAACCGGGGTCCGGCCAAGGGCGGCATCCGCTTCCATCCCGACGTCTCGCTCGACGAGGTCAAGGCACTCGCGATGTGGATGACCTGGAAGTGCGCGGTGGTCAACATCCCCTTCGGCGGTGCCAAGGGCGGCGTCATCGTCGACCCGCGCAAGCTCTCGCTGAACGAGCTCGAGCACCTGACGCGGCGCTTCGCCACCGAGATCTCTGTCATCGTCGGCCCCGACCGCGATATCCCGGCGCCGGACGTCAACACCGACGGCCAGGTCATGGCCTGGATCATGGACACGCTCTCCATGCACTACGGGTTCTCGGTGACCGCGACCGTGACCGGCAAGCCGGTGGAGGTCGGCGGCTCACTGGGCCGGATCGACGCCACCGGCCGCGGCGTCACGATCTGCACGCTCGCGGCGCTGGAGCACCTCGGTCTGCGCCCGCATCAGGCGCGCGTCGCCGTACAGGGCTTCGGCAACGTCGGCAGCGTCTCGGCGCGCCTGCTGGAAGAGGCCGGCTGCACCGTCGTCGCCGTCGGCGAGGACTACGGCGGCATCCACAACCCGCTCGGCCTGCCGGTCAAGCGGCTGCTCGAGTACCGCCAGGAGCGCAAGAACCTGCGCGGCTTCCCGGGCGCCCAGGAGATCGGGCCGATGGACATCCTCGAGGTGGACTGCGACGTGCTCGTGCCGGCCGCCCTCGGCAACCAGCTGACGTCGAGGAACGCGGGGCGCGTGCAGGCGAAGCTGATCGTCGAGGGCGCCAACGGCCCCACCACGCCGGAGGCGAGCGAGATCTTCCGCAAGCGCGACATCTTCGTCGTGCCCGACATCCTCGCCAACGCCGGCGGGGTCACCGTGAGCTACTTCGAGTGGGTGCAGGACCTGCAGTCGTTCTTCTGGTCGGAGCACGAGGTGAACCAGAAGCTGAGCTCGATCATGGAACGGGCCTTCAAAGAGGTGCTCTCGACCTCATTGGAGCGAAAGCTGGACATGCGGATGGCCGCCTACGTCCAGGCGGTGCAGCGGGTCGCGGCGGCAACCCGCGACCGGGGGATCTACCCCTAGAGCAGAGCCGCCGCCAGCGCGCCCTTCAACCACCGCGCCCATCGGCCGGGCGGCCAACCGCGCTCCGAGACGGCCATCCAGTAGAGGTCAGGGCTCATCAGCATGAACAGGACGTCGACGGCCTCGTCCAGCTTCACGCGGAGCTCCGCCTTCCTGGCCAGGGCTTGCACGATCTTGCGATAGCCGTCATGGCGCAGCTGCTCGCTGCGCTGCCACATCGCCACCACCTCCGGATCCCCGGAGCGGAGGACTCGGGCCAGCGGCGCGACGCGCGCGAAGATCGGCATGGTGTTGTCGACGACCATCGCGATCGCGGTGCGAACGTCGGGCTCGGAGGCCATGGCATGGAACCACGGCCGTTCGTGCGGGGGGATCGGCTGGTCGTCGCCCAGCACAGCGAGAGCGAGCGCCTCGTTCAAGAGCGCGACCTTAGTGTGGAACGTGAAGTAGAGGGTCTGCACCGCCACCCCGGACTCTTCCGCTATGGCCGTCAACGGCACGCCCCAGCCGCGTTCGGCAAAGAGCTTGTAGGCGGCCTCGACCATCCGGCGACGTGTCGCCCGCGCGCGCTCACGTCGAGCTTCAGCCATCGTCGCCCAGTTTACTAGTTGCACGCGCTAGAGATATGCGCTAGAGTGACGCTCTAGTCAGGGGCGCGGGTCACGGAAGGGCCGGCTCAGGAGAGAGGAGATGGTCCAGCGGATCGGAGGGGCACTAGTCATCTTTTCGGCGCTCGCGAGCGTCATCATCGGCGGCGCAACCAGCACTGTGGCGCCGCGCTGGCACGATCCGTCAGCAGCCGAGTTCAACAGCGTCGGCGCCGTGCTGGTCGGGCTCCATCTGCTGTTCCTCGCCGGCGTCGCGACGCTGGCGGGAGGCGGGATCGTGCGCGGCCGGCTCGCGGTTGCCGGCTACGCCGTGACCATGGCCGGACTGGCGCTGCAGGTCGTGGCAGAAGCGACGCTGCGCTTCTCGTTCGCAACCGGGAGCAGCCTCTTCGGGATCGTCGAGCCGCTGATGGCCGTTGGCTTCATCGTGGTCGGCATCGCGGTGGTCCGCAACCGCGTGTGGGCCGGCTGGCACCCTGTGACCCTGCTGGCCTGCGGTCTCTACGTCCCGTTCGTCCTGATCCCGGCCTTCGTGCTTGCCCACGGGCCGAGCTTCCCCGCGATCACGGCCTGGCAGCTCTGCTTCCTCGCGTTGGGCGCTGCGATGTGGTCCGAGTCGGCTCAGATCTCCCGGCGGGCGAAGCTCCAGAGCGCGATCCCGAGCACGACGAGCACCCAGAACGCGCACCAGGCGTCATAGGCCACCGGCGGCGGGGCCGGTGCGAAGAACGGATTTGCGCTCGCATCGCGTCCCGCCGCCTGGGCCGCCGTCAGCACGCTCGAGGGTTCCAACGACCAGAGCGCGCCGCGCCAGAGCCCATCGGAGGGCAGCAGGAGCCGGCTGGCAGAGCCGACGTTCATGATCGCCGTGTTCTGAAAGGCGGCGCCGATCGCCCCGACCACGCCGCCCAACCAGGCAGCGAAATAGGCGCCCAGCGCGATCACGCCGCCGGTCATGCCGCTCAGCCGCGTCGAGAGCGCCATGGTCAGCGAGACCATCACCACTCCCTCCGCGGCGAGGAAGGCGAACAGCACGGCCGGATGAGGAGGGGTGTAGCCCACCGCCAGCCGCACGGCCACCAGCTCCAACGCGACGCCGACGGCGGCGTAGCCGATGACGACGACCGCGTGTCCCAGCGCCTTGCCGAGCAGCACCTCGGCGCGCGAGAGCGGACGCGCGAGCACGGCCAGCAGCACGCCAGACTCCGCCTCGCCCGAGATCGAAGCCGCGGACACCAGGACCGCGGACAGGGCCAGGACGCCGCTGAACATGAACATGACCAGCGTCAGCAGCTGCGAGGCGATCAGCTTCACCTCGGCAGCCGGGATCGGCGGCGCTCCCGGGTCGCCGCTGCGGATGTCGGGGATCTTGGTGAAGCCCCAACCGGTGAAGACGACCACCACCAGCGAGAGAATCCCGAGAGCGAGCAACAGGCGCCGCCGGGACGCCTCGACCAGCGTGATACGCGCCAGCACGAGCACGGGCGGCATCAGCCGGCGTCCCCTTCACCGAGGAGCTCGAGGAACAGCTGCTCGAGCGAGCCCTGGCGCGGCTCGGCGGCGTAGATCCGCCCGCCCAGCTCGACCACGGCCGCAACCAGCTCGGGAACCCGCTCCGGCTCGCAGCCGCGGACGACCAGCCAGCCCTCCTCCTCCTGCACCGCGCCAAAGCGCGCGAGGGCGCCGCGGTCGGCCGGCGTCAGCCCGCTCACCCGCAGCCGTGCGGCGTGTCCGGCGAGCAGCTCCTGCAGCGGCCCGGTGGCGATGACCCGGCCACGGTGGACGATGGCCACGCGGTCGCAGACCTGCTCAACCTCACTGAGGAGGTGAGAGTTCAGAAACACAGCCGTCCCGTCGGTGCGCAGCCCGCGGATAATCTCGCGCACGTCGTGACGGCCGACGGGGTCGAGCGCCGAGGTCGGCTCGTCGAGGATCACCAGCTCGGGGCGGCCGAGTAAAGCGACAGCGAGACCGAGCCGCTGCGTCATCCCCTTGGAGAAGGTCGCCACTCGGTCGCCGCCGCGCTCGGTCAGGCCCGCGACTCCGAGGACGCGATCGATCTCAGCGGCCCACTCGGAGCGCGGCTGCCGCGCGAGCTCGAGGTGGAAGGCCAGCACCTCGCGCGCCGATAGCCAGCCCTGGTAGCGGAAGAGCTCCGGCAGGTATCCCAGTCGCCGGCGAGCGCCGACGTCGCCGAGCGGCTGTCCGAGCACCGAGCCCTCGCCTGCGCTCGGCGCGAGCAGGCCGAGCAGGAGCTTGACGGATGTGGTCTTACCCGCGCCATTGGGCCCGAGGAAGCCGAAAACCTCCCCGCGCTCGACCTGCATGCTGAGGCCGGCCAGCGCCTCGATGCGGCCGAACGACTTGGCGAGGTCGACGGTGCGGACGGCGGGGGAGGCGGCCGAAGCCGCCTCCGCTCGCTTTCGGGCTACGTCCAGCAATCGATCAGTGGAGGCTCCGGGCCACGCTCAGGATCGTGTCCTGCGGCTGCGAGCCGGCGACCCCATAGACGTAGCCGCCGGTGACCCAGATCGCGCCTGCCCCGAGGCCGGTGTCGTCGCCGATCACCTCAGCCTCGACCCCGTTGACATCGGCTTGCGAGGTGCTCGCGCGGTCGACCGGGATCGGCAGCGGGAGCGTGGTGGTCGGGTCGCCCAGCGCTCGCAGCTGCGCCGCGAGGCCGGCGGGGAAGCCGGGGACGGAGAGCAGGTAGTCCTCGATCTCCCGGACCGACGGGCCGGTCGAGGCGAGCGTGGGTGAGCGCATCTTGCCCACCGCCAGCTGCGGGATCTCGCCACCGGAGGAGCCGGCGCCGTAGAGCTCGACGATCGCCGGACCGGCGGTCAGCTCCAGCGAGGAGCCGTCGAGGCCGGCCGGCATCGCCGGCAGGGTCACGTTGTGCGCGGCGGCCCAGGCCTGGGCCTTGGCGGCGCTGAACGTGAACGTCGCTGTGGACTGCACCAGCACCGCGTACTGAGGCGCGCCGCTGACGCCCGTGGGGGCGGTCGCCTGCGGCGCGGAGAAGCCCGCGGCCTGCGCCGCCGCGGCCGCATCCGCCACCGGTGTGACTTGCGGATTGCCACTCCAGTGCACCGTCCCGAACTGGGCGAGGTCGGGCATGGCCTGGAGCTCCGAGGTGGTCACGGGCACGACGGTCACGTTGGTCGGCTGCATCACCGTCAACAGCTGCTGGGCGGCCCCGGTCACAGCCAGGGCCACGATCGCCACCGCGGCGATGCCCGCCGCCACCGCGGGCCGCCAGGGCAGCCTCCGCCGAAGCGCGACGACCGGTGCCAAGGGCCGGCCCGCCCTCACGCGGGCGAGCGCCGCGGCAGTGTCCACCTCGGGCGCCGTCACCTCGAGCAGCGCCGCTGCGCGCCGCGCATCGGCCGCGACCGTGTCGAAGCGGCCGCTGCACTGGTTGCAGACTGCGAAGTGCGCCCGGTCGGTCTCCGGGACTCCGAGCGGGTCGTCGTAGAGGCGCCGCAGCGCCCCGTCGTCAAGATGTCTCACGTTTCAAGTCCTCCAGCCGATGGGCCAATTCAGCCTCGGCTCGTCGCAGCAGCGTCCCCACCTGCCCGGCGCCCACGCCCAGGGCGGCGCCGACCTCGGCGTAGCTGAGCCCTGAGTAGCGGAGCGCCAGCACGGCGGCCTTCTTCTCCGGGAGACGCGCCAGCGCCAGGCGGACCTGCCGCCGCTCGTCCTCCCGAAGATGGTGCCGCTCGGGGTCGCCGAGCTCTTCGGGTTCGCGCCTCCGCTCCGCCAGGTCCTCGCGCCGCTGTCTGCGCCGCCGGCCGCGCAGCCGGTTGAGCGCCGTGTGGACGGCGGCCGAATGGAGCCAGCGGCCGGCCAGCGGCAAACCCTCCGGGTGCCGCCGGTGCAGGTCCCAGAAAACCTCCTGGGCCACGTCCTCGGCTTCGGCCGGGTCGTCCAGCACGCGGTTGGCGACCGCCACCACCCTGGGGTACTCGCTGCGAAACAGGGTTTCGAAGAAGTCCGGACGGCGCGGCTCCGGTTCGAGCTCCGCGGTTCGAGCCTTCGCTTTCACTCGCTCTTACAGCACCGCCGCGCCGCGATTTGTGACATCTGTGCCTAGGGGAGGAGCTTCTTGAACTCCCGGCCGAGCTCGCGCAGGAATGGGCCGCCCCAGAGCCCGATCGAGAGCAGGGCCCCGAACCCGAAGGCGGCGCGCACGCTCTCCTTGCCCTGCTTGGTCCAGTAGACGTCCTTCAGGTTCAGCCAGAGCGCGAACTCGTCCAGCGTCAGCGCCGAGGCGGCGCCGTAGGCCACGGCCGTCGCCCGGGCCGTCGGCGTGTTGCCGGCCTCCCGCCGCGCGCCGCCGAGGAGCCAGACGTAGCCCACGCCGAGCAGGCCGCCGATCCCGAAGACGAGATGGTGGAGGTGAAAGCCACCCTTGCCCTCGATGTTGTGGAAGGGGCCGATGTTGAGCCTGATCAGGTGGGTGATCGCCCGCGCCGCTCCGAAGCCGCCGAAGAAGCCGAGCGACGAAAGAAACAGCCGCTCTCGGCGCGGATCGGCCTCGAAGTAGTCGTGGTAGACCCTGGCCGGCGAGAAGCCGCGGCTCTGCGCCCGCTGCTTGATGGCCGCCGGGGTGGCGCTCATGCCGCGCCCGAGCGGTGGTGCTCCCGTTCGAGCTCACTCTCGATCAGCTGGAAGTCCGTCCGCGGCAGCTGGTGCAGGTTGCCCTGGAAGGCCAGCGTCCAGTGCTCGGGTGGCCACTTGCGGACGTATTCGAGGCGGAACGCAACGTCGCGGGCGGTGATCCAGGTGGAGTCGTCCAGCACCCGGTCCGCCCGGATGTGGACCCGCCAGGGATAGTCCTCCTCCCGCCGCGCGGAGCGCCAGGCGGGAGTGTGGTCCTCGAAGACCGGCGAGGTGACGGTGGCTGTCGCGGCGAAAGCCATCCGGCCCGTGACGTAATACAGCACGCGGTCCCCGGGCTTGACGCTGTCCATCCGCCGCCGGTGCCGGCGCTTGACGCCCTGCACGCTGAACCCGAGCTCGCGGGTCTTGCGGAAGTTCTCGGGCGAGGTGACGATCATCCAGTACGAGGCCGGGCGCCCGCCGCCTCCGCCACCACCGCCGCCGCCCTTCCGCCGACGGCGCCGGCCGCTGCTGCCGCCGCTGCTGCTGCCGCTGCCGCCGCTGCCGCTGCCGCCGCCGCTCGATGCCGATCCTTCCTCGCTCACCGGTTGGCATTCTCCCAGAGCCAACCTGCCCTGCCGTACGTTGTCATGCGTGGCGCGGGTCCTGATCGCCGTCGGCGGTGTGCTCCTGGTCGTCGGCATCGCCCTGGGCGGCTACCAGGCGTACCTGAGGTACCAGACGGCCGTCCAGCGGCAGCAGGTGGACGGCTACAGCGCTGCGGTCCAGCGCCCGGCCGAGCAGGCGGGCCGGCTCGTCGCGCAGACGATAGTCCCGGAGATCGACGCCTTCGTCAGCGGCAAACTGCCGGCGAGCAAGGTCGCGATCGATGCGGCGATCTGGAAGGCCTTCTTCACCCGTACCCGCCAGGAATTCGGCCGCGTGGCGCGTCCGGACCCGGTGCTGGGGATCGCGAGCCAGTTCGACAAAGCGCTGGCCGAGTACATCCAGGCGGTCGCGGACCTGGAGCAGGTGGCGGCCGCCAGCGGCGCCGGGCGCGCCCTGGCGACCGGCCAAGCGGAGGCGCACCTCGCGGACTGCGACTACGGCCGCGCAGCCGTGGCTTTGACGCACCTGCGCCGGTCCCTGGACCTGCCGGACATCGGCACGTTCGCGGCGGCCACCACGATCGGCTGCAAGTGAGGGGTTTGCCAGGCGAGCCAGGCTCTCCTTAGGGTTGTGACGTGGTCGTGAAAGCCCCCGCCCGCGGGCGAAGCCTGCCTCCGGGCCCGCCTTTCCCGGCGGTGATCCAGATGGCGATGTTCCTGCTGCGCCCGGGCTCGTTCCCGAAGTGGTGCCGGCGCCGCTACGGCGACGTCTTCACGCTGCGGCTGCCCCTGGCCGGCAAGGCCATCGCGATCGCGGACCCGGCGCTGGTCAAGACCATCTTCGCGGGCGACGCCGAGCTGCTCCACGCCGGCGAGACCAACGGGGAGGTCTTGACGCCCATCCTCGGCCGCCGCTCTGTGCTCGTCCTCGACGAGGCGGACCACATGCGCGAGCGAAAGCTGATGCTGCCGCCCTTCCACGGCGAGCGGATGCGCGTCTGGAAGGACGAGATCGAGGCGCTGGCCGTGGAAGCGGTGGAGGGCTGGCCCGCCGGCCGCGAGCTCGCGCTCCTGCCCGAGATGCGGCGGCTGACGCTGGAGATCATCCTGCGCGTCGTCTTCGGGCTCGACGAGGTGGAGCGGCTGGCGGAGTTCCGCCGGCTGCTGCAGGGCATGCTCGACTTCTCGGACAACCTGCTGGCGCTGCTGCCCTGGTTCCGCAAGGAGGGGATCTCCTGGACGCCTTGGGCGCGTTTCGTGCGCCTGCGCGAGGAGGCCGACCAGACGATCTTCGCCGAGATCGCACGGCGCCGCGACGTGGGCGTCGAGGGGCGGACGGACGTCTTCTCGATGCTGCTCGAGGCGAAGCGCGAGGACGGGTCGCCGATGACCGACCGCGAGCTGCGCGACGAGTTGATGACGATCCTCGTCGCGGGTCACGAGACCACCGCCACGTCGCTCGCCTGGTGCTTCGACCTGCTGCTGCACAACCCCGACAAGCTCGCCAAGCTGCGCGCCGACCTGGCCGAGGGCCGCGCCGAATATCTCGATGCGGTGATCAAGGAGACGATGCGGCTCCGGCCCGTGATCGCCGTCATCGGCCGGCGGCTGACGCGCGATTGGGAGCTGGGCGGCTACCAGATCCCGGCCGGCTTCTCGGTCGAGCCGCACATCTGGCTCATCCACCACCGCGAGGACGTCTATCCCGAGCCCGAGAAGTTCGTCCCCGAGCGGTTCCTGGAGGGGCCGCAGCCGGACGCGGGGTCCTATCTGCCGTTCGGCGGCGGGCTCAGGCGCTGCCTCGGCGCCAGCTTTGCGACCTTCGAGATGAAGACGGTGATCCCGGTCGTGCTCGACCGCGTCTCGATGCGCCCAGTGCTGTCACGGCCGGAGCGGGTCAAGCGCGAGGCCGTCACGATGGTCCCCGCACGCGGCGCGCGCGTCGTCGTGGAATCCCGGGGCGAGGTGGCGGCTAAGGCCGCCGGCGACCGCGCTCCGGCTGCTTGACGTAGTCCGTCAGCCCGACGACGTTCCCCCAGGGGTCGGCGAACTCGATCACCCAGCCGCTGTTGATCTCGCGCACCTCGGCGATCGGTTCGAGGCCCGCCTCGATCAGCCGCGCTCCCGACGCGCGGGCGTCCGCCACCTCGACCCAGAGTCGCGCTGACGCCGGGTCCGGCGCCTTCTCCGGCACGTCCTGTACGCGGACCAGCAGCCCGGGCTCCTCGGCTCCGAGCCGGAACCCGATAAGTCCGATCTGCTCGAACTCGAACTTCATCTCGAGGCCGACGCGGTTGCTGTAGAAGTCGCGGGCCTGCTTGAAGTCGCCGACTGCGAAGAGCACGTTGTCGACGCCGAGGATCTCGCTGTTCATCACGTGTTTAAGCCACCGGGATGAGCGCGGTCAGGTTGCGCAGCTGGGACAGGTGGCCGAGCTCGTGGCCGAGGGAGCGGCGGCAGAGCTCGATCAGGGTCTCGTCTTCCAGAGTTCGGTCCCAGCCGTCCTTGGGCAGGCCGCGGAGCAGGTCCACCGCCCTCCGCCGCTGCCGCTGCCAGTCCGCGAGCACCTCCGCGAGAGGGGCTGCGGACGGCTCCGCCGGCTCGGCGGCCGCCGTGTCCAGACAGGCGGCGGTGACCTGGACGTCGAGGCGGGCGCCGCGGCCGGCCAGGTGGCGCGCGAGCTCGTCGGCGGTCGGGAAAGCCGGCCCGTGGCGGTACTGGAGCTGGTCCAGGCTGAGCCCGAAGAGGAGGTCGGTGACCCGCTCCGGGACGCTCTGCAGAAGCATCATCGCGTCGTCGCTCGCGATCTCCGCGGGCGGCGCCTGCACCTCGGTTTCACCCTGGACCTCGTCCTCGGCTTCGTCCTCAGCCACCACGCCCATACTGGCAGAGCAATGGTGGTTCAGTCCGAGCAGACGAACTGCGACCGCTGCCAGGCGGAGCTCCAGCCCGGCGCCGCTTACTGCGACCGCTGCGGGACGCGCACCCGGAAGGCGCGGGCCAACGTGCGCCTGGCCATCCGGGTCGAGTTCCTGCTGCTGGGCCTGATGATCCTCCTGATCTTCGGCTTCAGCTTCGTCTTCCTGAAGCAATAACCTCCCCTCCGGGGAGGTCCGGCACCACCTCCCCTACGGGGAGGTCCGGCGCCTAAAAGGCGCCGGGGAGGGGGCGTGGTAGGCCTCGACGCAACCTTAGAAGGAACGTTCTCCCGACCCCTCCCCAACCCTCCCCGGAGGGGAGGGAGAGCTACCTTCGGAAGATCGCCTTTCCGTCCAGCTCGTCCTTGTTCAGGCGCTTGGCCAGGTGCAGGCCCTCGAGGATGAACTCCAGGGCCGACGCTCGCGCCTCGGGGCGGTCCGGCAACCCCAGGCGCGCCAGCGAGTCGCGCAGCTCCGCCGCCGGCACCGCCTTCTCGTAGGACCCGGCCGGCATCGCCTCGCCCACCTCGACCATCTCGCCGTCCTCGAACTTGGCCACCAGGCGGTCGAACTCCGCCGGCGAGAAGTAGCGGCCGAACACCGAGCTGATCGCGCCGCGCTGGATCCGGCCCAGCACCTGCTCCTCCTTGCCCTCGTCCAGCGCCTCGATCTCGACGCGGCCGGCGGTCGACGCGACCAGGAAAGCCAGGTCCGAGATGCGCGGGACCGCGAGGTTCTCGCCGAGCCGGACCGCGCGGCGGATCGCGTTGGAGGCGAGGTTCTCGTAGTTGCCGATCGACATCCGGACCGACACCCCTGACGACTGCGAGATGTGCGGCGAGCGCCGGGCCAGCTGCGTGATCTCGGCCACGATCTCCTTCATGTAGGTCGGGACGATCACGTCGACGTCCGGGGCGTGGCCCGCGCTCTCGCCCTCCATGATCGCGACCTCCTCGGAGGCGTTGAGCGGGTAGTGCGTGCGGACCTGCGACCCGAAGCGGTCCTTCAGCGGCGTGATGATCCGGCCGCGCGACGTGTAGTCCTCGGGGTTGGCCGAGGCGACCACCATCAGGTCCAGCGGCAGCCGCACGCGGTAGCCGCGGATCTGGACGTCCTTCTCTTCCATGATGTTCAGCAGTCCGACCTGGATCCGCTCCGCGAGGTCCGGCAGCTCGTTGAGCCCGAAGATGCCGCGGTTGGTGCGCGGCACCAGGCCGTAGTGGATGGTCAGCTCGTCGGCCAGGTATCGACCTTCGGCCACCTTGATCGGGTCCACCTCGCCGATCAGGTCGGCGATGGAGATGTCAGGCGTCGCCAGCTTCTCGCCGTAGCGCCGGTCGCGCGGCAGCCAGTCCAGCTCGAGCTCGTCGCCGTGCTCGGCCACGAGGTCCCGGCAGCGCTTGCAGATGGGGTCGTAGGGATGGTCGTTGATCTCGCAGCCCGCGACGATCGGCACCACCTCGTCCAGCAGATTCGTCAGCGTGCGCATGAGCCGGCTCTTGGCCTGGCCCCGCTCGCCGAGGAGGATCAGGTCGTGGCCGGAGATGATCGCGTTGGCGATCTGCGGGATGACCGTCTCGTCGTAGCCGACGATGCCGGGGAAGAGCACCTCGCGGGTCCGCATGCGCTGCAGCAGATTGCGGCGCAGCTCCTGCTTGACCGTCTCGCGTTCATGGCCGGAGGCACGCAGCTCGCCGAGGGTGCGGGGCTGGGCAGGAGCGGCTGAAGCAGGCACGGGCTGAGCATAAACTCCGACCGGGCATGGCCAGTCAGCTCTCGCTCGGGCACCGTTACGAGGAGGCGCGCGCTGCCGGCCGCATCCTGGTCGGCGGTCATCGCGGCAACCCGGAGGAGCACGCCGAGAACACGCTGGCGTCGTACCGCTCGGCTCTCGAACTGGGGGTGGACCTGATCGAATGCGACGTCCACCTGACGGCGGACGACGAGCTGATCGTCATCCACGACCACACGCTGGACCGCACCACCAACGGCACCGGCCTGGTGCGCCAGAAGACTCTGGCCGAGCTCCGGGAGCTGGACGCCGGCGGCGGGGAACGGCTGCCGCTGCTGGAAGAGGTCGTCGAGCTGGCCCGCGGCCGGGCCGGACTGGCCGTCGAGCTGAAGCAGGCGCCGCTGCCCTACCCGGGCCTCGAAGAGAAGGTGGTTGACGCCCTGCGGCGCCTCGATTTCATCGAAGAGGTTTGCGTCATCTCTTTCTGGCACCCATCCATCCGCCGCGTCAAAGAGCTCGAGCCGCGCCTCCAGGCGGGCATCCTCGAGGTGGGCCGGCCGGTCGACGCCGTGGCTCTGCTGCGGCAGTCGGGAGCCGAGGTGTTCTCGGTGCACTGGTCGGGCGCCGACCGCGAGCTGGTCGAGCAGGTGCACGCGGGCGGCGGCTACGTCGGCGTCTGGACGGTCGACGACGAGGTGGCGATGGCCTGGACGAGCGTCATGCGCCCGGACTCGGTATTCACCAACCGGCCAAGGGAACTGCTGCCGCGGCTGAAATCCCTGTGATTACAGGATTACATCCCGCCCCGCGGCGGTATTAACGGCTGCGAATGTATTGGCACGGCGGACGGATCGACTGGGGTGACAAGAGCCAGGTAAAGGTCGAGTGGCCGCTCTTCCTGCGCGCGCTCGGCTACTTCAAGCCGCACTGGAAGATCGCCCTCGCGGTGGTGGCGCTGATCGGGTTCGGATCGGTGGTCTCGCTGGCCCCCGCCTACACCACGACCCAGCTGATCAACGTCGCCTTCCACGGCACCAGCTACTCCCTGATCGTGGTCCTCGTTGCAATCAGCTTCGCCGGGGTGGCGGCCGACTCGCTCGCGAGCGTCGGCCAGTCCTACCTGAGGGCGCTGATCTCGCAGGGGATCATGTACGACCTTCGCCGGCAGCTGTTCGGCCGGATGCTGAAGCAGTCGGTCTCGTTCTTCACCCGGAGCCGCACCGGCGACGTCATGTCGCGCCTCTCGAACGACGTCGGCGGCATTCAGGACGTCGTCTCCGGCACCGTGTTCGACGCGATCTCCAACGTCGGCGTCTTCACGGCGACGGTGATCTACATGCTCCATCAGAACTGGAAGCTGGCTCTGGTGGCTCTGGCGGTCATCCCGTTCTTCGCTCTGCCCACCCGCCGGGTCGGGAGCCGCACGTTCCTGGCGCGCAAGGACACCCAGGCACAGCTCTCCAAGGTCACGGCGTTCATGCAGGAGACCCTCGGCATCTCGGGGATGCTGCTGGTCAAGGCGTTCGGCAAGGAGCGGTCGGAGACGGCGCGCTTCCACGCGCTGACCGAAGAGCTGCGCCGGCTCGAGATCCGGCAGACGATGGTCGGCCGCTGGTTCTTCATGACCATGCGGCTCCTCGGGTCCGGCGGCCCGGCGGTCATCTACCTCTTCGGTGGCTGGCTCGTGATCACCCACCAGGCATCTGTCGGGGACGTCGTCGTCTTCGGCACCCTGCTCCTCGGCCGCCTCTACGGCGCCGTGTCGACGGTGGCGGGCCTGCAGGTGAACGTCGTCGGCTCGCTCGCGCTGTTCCAGCGGATCTTCGAGTACCTGGACCTGCCCTTCGAGGTGGATGAGAAGCCGGACGCGAAGGCACTGGTGCCGGCGGGCGGGCGCGTGACCTTCGACAACGTCACGTTCAGCTATCGCGCCGACGCACGCCCGGCGCTGGAGGACGTGGCCTTCGACATCCAGCCGGGCCAGCTGGCGGCGCTGGTCGGGCCGAGCGGGGCGGGCAAGACGACGGTGACCTCGCTCATCCCCCGCTTCTACGACCCTCAGCAGGGCAGCGTGCTGATCGACGGCCAGGACGTGCGCGACGTGACGCTCGAGTCACTCGCCTCCCAGCTCGCCATCGTGTTCCAGGACACGTTCCTGTTCCACGACACGGTGCGCGCCAACCTGCTCTACGCGCGGCCCGAGGCGACCGAAGAGGAGATGATCGCGGCGACGCGGGCGGCCAACATCCACGAGTTCATCGAGTCCCTGCCGGACGGCTACGAGACGATCGTCGGCGAGCGCGGCCACCGGCTGAGCGGCGGCGAGAAGCAGCGCATCGCGATCGCTCGCGTGGTGCTGCGCGACCCGCAGATCCTGATCCTCGACGAGGCCACTTCCAACCTGGACACGGAGTCGGAGCAGCTCATCCAGGCCGCCCTGCGCCCGCTGATGCGCGACCGCACGTCGATCGTCATCGCGCACCGGCTCTCCACGATCCTGGCCGCGGACGTGATCCTCGTGATGGACCACGGCCGCCTGGTCGAGCATGGATCTCACTTCGAGCTGCTGGAGCGTGGCGGGCTCTACGCGAGGCTCTACGAGAAGCAGTTCGCGCAGGCCGAGAAGGCAGTCGTCTAGCCGGAAAAGATCAATCCGCGCGTAGTTCTTAAGAGATGCGACCGCTGATCGTGGTCGAGCAGGTCACGCTCGACGGCGTCATCGAGGGACTGGGCGCGGACGAGGACCTGGCGGCGGCCGCCGTCCAGCGCGCCACGACCGCCTATCTCTTCGGCCGCAGGACGTACGAGCGCATGGCCGCGTACTACCCGCTGCAGCCGGCCACCGACGAGGTCGCCAAGCACTTCAACTCGACGCCCAAGTACGTCGTCAGCCGGACGATCTCATGGCCCAAGTGGGAGAACACCCAGGTGATCGCCGGCGACGTGGTGAGCGCGGTGAACTCCCTCAAGGCGCGCGACGTGGGCAACATCGTCGTGCTGGGCAGCGGGATGCTCATCCAGGAGCTGATCGCACGCGACCTCGTCGACGGGTACCGTCTCTATCTGCACCCCGTCGTGGTCGGGACCGGCAAGCACCTGTTCCGCGACCTCGAGCGCCCGGTCCGCTTGCGGCTTGTCGACTCGCAGGTGATCGACGGCGGGACGCTGGTGCTCAACTACTCGCGAGTGCGCTAGCCGTCCCGAGTCAACCGTTTTCGGCTGTTGACCCCACAACTGCGGCCAGGGCCTCGATGAACTCCGGCCGGTCATTGAACATCTGAGTCCGGCGCAGCTCGACGCCCCGCTCGCGGCAGAAGGCCTGGGCCTCGACGTCGAGGTCGTAGAGGATCTCCAGGTGATCGGCGACGAAGCCGATCGGGCAGACCAGCACCGACCTCGCGCCTGATCTCTCGATCGACTCGAGCAGGTCCGGACCCAACCACGGCTCGCCGGTGTGGCTGGCCGACTGGTAGGCGAACTCCCACTCAAGGTCGAAGCCTTCGGCCGCCAGCTCGCTGGAACGCAGCAGCTGGTCCTGGTAGACGTCCCCCTCGGCGAGGATCCGTGCGGGCAACGAGTGGGCCGTGAAGAAGACGCGCTCCGGCCTGAAGTCCGCTAGCGCCTCGCGCAGGCGGAGCTGGACCGCGGCGATGAAGAGCGGGTGGTCGTGAAAGCCGGGCACGAAGTCGAGCTCGCCCTCCCAGGCGGCGCGCAGCGCTGACTCGTAGGAGCCGAGGCTCATGCGCGCGAAATGGGGGGCCAGGGGAAGGCCGACGAGCCGGGTGATGCCCGCGGCCGCCGCCTCGCGAGCGCCGTCCGCGATGAAGGGTGGCGCGTGCTTGAAGCCGACGAAAGCCGGCAGCCCTACGCGCTCACTCAGCGCCGCGGCCTGGCGGCGCGTGATCTCGTCGAGCGGCGAGGAGCCGATGCTGCGGTAGCGCTCGGTCAGTTCGGCCAGGGCCTCGTCGGAGGGCCGCCGGCCGCCGCGGATGTGCGTGTAGTAAGGCTCGATCCCAGCCTCGCCGGCCGGGCTGCCGTAGGCCATGCAGAGGATGCCGGTGCTCGGGCTGCTGTCAGGCATTGACGGGGGTCCACTCGTGCACCGTCTCCACGAGCAGCTGCAGATTCTCGAGCGGGGACTCGGGGAGCACCCCGTGGCCCAAGTTGAAGACGTGGCCGGGCCGGCCGCCGGCGCGGCGGAGGACGTCGCGGGCGCGTTCGGCGACCAGCGGCCCCGGTCCGAGCACCACCGCCGGGTCCAGGTTGCCCTGCACGCCGAGGTTGGGGCCGACGCGCCGCCAGCCCTCGTCGAGCGGCACCCGCCAGTCCAGCGAGACGACCTCGCAGCCGGACGAGGCGATCAGCTCCAGCAGGCCCGCCGTGCCGGTGCCGAAGTGGATACGGGGCACGGCGAGGTCGGCGGTCTCTTCGAAGATCCTCCGCGTGTGCGGGAGCACGCGCTCCGAGTAGTCCTCAGCCGCCAGCGCGCCCGCCCAGCTGTCGAAGAGCTGGATGGCCGTTGCGCCGGCGGCGACCTGGGCGCGCAGGTAGTCGATCTGGGTGCTGGCCAGCTTGTCGAGCAATGCGTGGAAGGCCCCCGGCTCGCGGTACATGAACTGCTTGGCCAGCTTGAAGTCGCGCGATGGACGGCCCTCGATCAGGTAGCTGGCCAGCGTGAAGGGCGCGCCGCTGAAGCAGATGACGGGCACCGGCGACTCCCGCGCGACGTAGGCGACGGCGTCCAGGACCTGGGGCACGGCCTCGTGGGCGACGCCGACTCGCAGCGCCTCGACGTCCGCCGGCGAGCGGATCGGCCGCGCGATCACGGGGCCGACGTCCTCGACCAGCTCGAAGTCGACGCCCATGCCCTGGAGCGGCAGCATGATGTCCGCGAACATCACCGCCGCGTCGACGCCGAGGCGCCGGACCGGCTGCAGCGTGACCTCGGCGCAGAGCTCGGGCTGGGCGACGATCTCGACCAGCTTCCAGCGCTCGCGCAGGGCGCGGTACTCGGGCAGGGAGCGGCCGGCCTGGCGCATCAGCCAGATCGGGGTCCGTTCGACGGGTTCGCGCCGGCAGGCGCGCAGGAAGATCGGCTCGGAGCTCACGGCGGTCCACGTTACTCGGCGTCGTGGAGCGGCGTTTGCTCCCTAGAGACGCGGTGCCGGATCATCCACGACGTGGCGCCGCTCAATGAGTTCGAGGGTGTCTATGGAGAGCTGTTCAACCGGATCTACGCCTACGTTCGCGCGCAGCTGCGCAACGATGCGGACGCGGAGGACGTCACGGCGACGGTGTTCATGAACGCCTACCGAGCCTGGGGCCGCTACGAGCCGCAGGCTGAGACGCCCGCGGCCTGGCTGTTCCGGATCGCCCGCAACGCGGTGCTGGACTTCCATCGCGGGGCAGGGCGCCGGGAGCGCCTTCTGTACGTCGTGGGCCGCGAGCGGGAGGACGTCGACGACCCGGCGGTGATGGCGGAGCGCGGTCTCGAGCACGAGCGCCTTTTGGGGGTGGTCGAGCGGCTGCCCGACCGCCAGCGCGAGGTGGTGCGGCTGCGGATGGCCGAGCTGTCCTTTCTCGAGATCGGGACTCTGCTCGAGTGCACAGACGACGCCGCCAAGATGCTCTACCACCGGGCGCTGCGCGCCCTGAGGGAGATGCTGAGCGAATGAGCGACGAGTTCGAGTCGGAGGATTTCGACGAGCTCGAGCGGCAGCTACGCGAAGCACACGCGCTTACGCCGCGCGCCGGCTTGCAGGAGGAGATCCGCGCGCGGCTCCGTCCGCGCTGGATGGTGCCCTGGGCGGGCTTCTCCGCCGCCGCGGCGGTGCTGCTGGCGGTGGTCGGCGTCGGCTTGCTGCTGCACTCCGTGCCGCGTGGGGGCGGGGGCGGCGGTGACGCTGCGAGTGGGGCCTCGTTCGGCGCGCGGTCGGCCTCGGGAGGCGCGGTCGCCAGCTTCGGGTTGCTGCCGCCGCCGGATATCCACCAGACGTCGGGGGCGGCCGCTGCGGAGCCGAGTCTCAAGACCCAGGACGGCATCGCCACCAGCGCAGGCGCGCCGGCCCCGGTCGCGATCTTGCCGGCGACTGCATTGGTGTACCGCTACCGCGTTCCCGGCCCTTCCTGCTCGCAGGACCCGAACTTGCGGCTTGGCGGTGATCCCGTCGTCGGAGGAGCGCCCTGCTGGGCATACGACGCAGCGGTGCCCTACGGGCTGCGAGCGGCGCCGTCAGGCGCCACGCTGGCGTACGTCGGCGTGCCGGACGGCTCCGTCACGTACTACGAGCCGGTCTATGTCCTGCCGAGCGGTGTGATCGAGTCCGCCCTGACCCCGGACGAGCTTCGCAGCTAGGCCAGCATCGGCTGGGTAGATTGGGCTCGTGGCCCTCAAGCGAATGGACAACGTCGGCATCGTCGTCGACGACCTCGCGACGACCATTGAGTTCTTTCGCGAGCTCGGCCTCGAGCTCGTGGGGGAAGCCATGATCGAAGGGGAGTGGGCGGGCCGTGTCACGGGACTCGGCGACCAGCGAGTGGAGATCGCCATGATGCGCACGCCTGACGGCCACAGCCAGCTGGAGCTCTCGCGCTTTCTCGCGCCGCCGGTGGTCGCCGATCACTTGAACGCTCCCGTGAACGCCCTCGGCTACCTGCGTGTCATGTTCGCCGTCGACGACATCGACGAGACGCTGGCCCGGCTCCGCAAGCATGGTGCGGAGCTCGTCAGCAGCGAAGTGGTCCAGTACGAAGACGCGGCTCGGCTCTGCTACATCCGCGGGCCAGGCGGCCTTCTCATCGGGCTCGCCCAAGACCTCGGCACGCCCAACCGCGAGAGATAATCGGCCCAGAGTGCGCATCCTCCCCGAGAACACGTATCTCGCCGACCCGGCGCTGCGCTCGCTGCTTGACGCCTGGCTGACGCCCGAGGCGAAGGCGTTCGCCGAACCGCGGCTGCGGGAGATGGGCCGTGCCGCCGGTCACGAGCTGAGCGAGTGGGGCCGGGAGTGCGAGCGGCAGCCCGCGTGGCTGCGCACGATCGAGCCCTGGGGCGAGCGGGTCGATGAAGTGGTCTACAGCGACGCCTGGCGAAGGCTAGGCAAGGTCGCCAGCACGGCCGGCCTGACAAACCTGCCCTATAACCCGGAGGCGATCGGCGCCTGCGGCCCGGACATCCGCGTCGTCCAGCTCGCGATCTGCTACCTGTTCGAGCCCGGCACCGCGACCTACAGCTGCCCCGTGGCCATGACCGACGCCGCGGCCCGGGTTCTCACCGAGTTCGGCCCGCAGAACTTGCAAACAGAAGTCCTCCCGCACCTGATCAGCATCGATCCCGACGACGCCTGGACCGCCGGCCAGTGGATGACCGAGCAGCAGGGCGGCTCGGACGTCGGCGCCAACCAGGTCGAAGCCCGGCGGGAGGATGGCGAATGGCGCCTCTACGGCCGCAAGTTCTTCTGCTCCAACGTCGGCGGCGAGGTGGTCCTCGCCCTGGCCCGGGCGCCGGGAGGTCAGGCGGGCACCCGCGGCCTGGGACTGTTCTTGATCCCACGGCTGCAGAAAGACGGGCGCCGCAACAACTATCGGATCGACAGGCTCAAGGACAAGCTGGGCACGCGTGCGATGGCGACCGGCGAGGTCACGCTGGAGGGCGCCGTCGCTTACCAGGTGGGTGAGCTCGAACGAGGCTTCGCCCAGATGACGCCGATGCTCAACATCACGCGGCTGCACAACTCCGTCGCGTCGGCCGCCGCCATGCGCCGCGGTCTTCAGATGGCGCGCGAGTTCGCGCGCGAGCGCTCTGCTTTCGGCCGGCCCCTCGAGCAGCAGCCGCTGCAGCGCCACGTCCTCGCAGACCTTGCGGCCAAAGCCGAGATGGTGCTGCTGTTCACGATGCGGATGGCGCGCCTCCTCGGCCGCGTCGAGAACGGGCAGGCCGATCAGCAGGAACGCCAGCTGTTCCGCATCGGCACCTCGCTGGTGAAGCTCTACACGGCCAAGGTCGCCGTCGCCTATGCCTCGGAGGCGATCGAAGCTTTCGGCGGCCAGGGTTACATGGAGGACACCGGCATCCCGCGGCTGCTCCGCGACGCGCAGGTGCTGCCGATCTGGGAAGGCACCACCAACGTCCTTTCGCTGGACGCACTGCGGGTGCTCGCCAAGAACCCGGACGTCGCCGAGTCCTATGCCGATGAGCTCGAGCGCCTCGGCTCGCCGCAGCGCGTGGAGGTCATGGACCTGCTCGGCAAGGTGGCCGGGCTCGAGGGCGACGTCGCCCAGCGCTGGTCCCGCCAGCTCGCCTACCGGATGGCCGACGCCTGGGCGCACGGGCTAGTGCGCGAAGCAGCGAGCCGGGGCCCGCGCGAAGCAGCTGTCGCTGCGCGGATCGAACGCGGCCAGGAGCCGTCCGACTCGAGCGAGGACGACTTCGACCTTGTCGTCGATGGCGTCGGAGTCGCGCAGCCGGTCGGCTGACCAACCCGCCGGCAGCCCCCCGATAGACTCCCCCTAGATGGGTAAGAAGCGCGTCCAGGTCCGCCAGCAGCGCGCGCGCATGCGCCAAGTCAAGCCGAAGCTGCCGGCGGCGGCAAGCCCGCAGCAACAGCGCCGCCAGCAGGAGAGGTTTCTCACGGCCGGCGGCTTCCTCCAGGGCTATGCGCCGGACCGTGTCGTTCGGATCGGCTGGTACTGCGCCGCCGGCGTCGTGCTCTGCCTCCTCATCGGAGCGGAGCTCCTGCTCGGCCCCGTCGCGCCGCATGGCTTCCCGGTCCGCCTCGTCAGCGCGCTGGCCTGGATCGTGCCCATCGCGGTGGTCTTCAGCTTCATCGGGCCCGGGGTCCGCCTGGCTCTGCAGGACCGCAAGGCGGAGCCCAAGGTAATCCAGGGCCAGCTGCTGGGCGCTAGCAGCGTCAGCACCTCGTTCGGCCTCGGCATGGTCATGGTGCAGACGCGGGGCGGCGTCGAGCAGTACCTGGTGCCGCCCGAGAAGCTGAACAAGGTGCCGGGCAACCAGGTCCAGGTGATCCTGACCGTGACGCCGAAGCTCCGCCACGTCCGCGGGCTGCAGGTGATGGGGCAGCGCATGGTGCCTCGCGCCGAGCCCCCGGTCCCGGACCTCGTGAACCGTTTGCGCCTCCTGCCACTGGTCACGCCGGCCGTCCTCGCGGGCGCGGTGATCATCGGCGACGACGCCACCGCCTTCGCCCCGATACCGGGCGACGGCATCCACGCCGTCCTGGCCGTCGTCGTGGGCGCGCTGCTTGGCGGCATCGCTTACGGCGCTTTCTTCCTGGTGCAGCGGCGCCTCACCGCCCAGGCTCAAGCACTGGTGCCGAGCTGATGCAGCCGAAGGACGTCCACGTCACCCCCGAAGGCCTAGCCGTGATCAAGAAAGAGCTCGAGGAGCTCGTCAAGGTTCGCCGCCCCTACATCGCGGACAAGATCCGAAGCGCGCGCGAGCTCGGCGATCTCTCCGAGAACTTCGAGTACCACGCCGCCAAGAACGAGCAGGGCTTCATCGAGGCGCGCATCGCCGAGCTCGACGCGATCGTCAAGAACGCCGTGCTGATCGAGCAGCCGGCGACGACCGGTGAGGTCTCGGTGGGCAGCACCGTCACCTTCGAAGAGGACGGCGGCTCGGAGACCTACAAGATCGTCGGGCCCGCGGAGGCCGACTACACGGCGGGGAAGATCTCCTTCGAGTCGGAGCTGGGCCAGGCCCTGATCGGGCGCAAGGTCGGCGACGAGGCCGAGGTGAAGACCGCCACCGGGGCCACCTACACCGTCCGCGTCACCGCGATCTCTTAGGGGTCCCCGCAAAATCGCAGATTTTGTGGGGTGTCTCGAATGACTTTGGAACGCATTCGGGCCTGGCTCGCCGAGCAGGGCGGGGACGTGGCGCTGATCACCAAGCCGGCCTCGGTCGCCTACCTGACCGGCGTCTTCGTCCACCCGCACGAGCGGCTCTTGGCGCTCGCGCTGAGCGCCGACGCCGCGGTCCTCGTGCTGCCGGCGCTCGATGCGGCCAGGGCGGACGCTTCCGTGGCCTCGGGAGTGGAGCTTCGCGGCTACGAAGATGGGCAGGACGCAGTCGCTCTCGTGCCGCGCGGCAGCCGTCCGGCGGTGGAGCGAGGCCACATGACGCTGCGCTTGGCGGAGCGGCTGGGCGTCTTGGCAGCGATCGACGCCGGGCCTGCGCTGCGCGAGCTCCGGATGCGCAAGACGCGCGACGAGCTGGAGCACCTGCAGCGGGCGGCCGACATCACCGACCAGGTCACGGCCGCCATCCTGGCCGAGCTGCGACCGGGCCAGAGCGAGCTGGAGATCGCGGGCCGCGTGCTCGAGCTCATCGCCGATGCCGGTGCCGAGCCGTCGTTCGACCCGCTGATCCAGTCCGGGCCGAACACCGCGTTCCCCCACGGCCGCCCGACGGCGCGCCGCCTGCAGGCAGGTGACCTCGTTCTCATCGACATCGGGGCGGCCTGGCGTGGCTACAAGGCCGACATCACGCGGATGGCCGTGATCGGCGAGCCGGACGAGCGGCAGTTGAAGCTCCACGCGTGGGTGCTGGCGGCGCACGACGCTGCCATCGAGACCGCGAGCCCCGGCGTGACTGGTGCGGATGTTGACGCCGCCGCCCGAGGCGTGCTCCAGGATGCGGGCGAGGGCGAGCGGTTCATCCATCGCACCGGCCACGGCCTCGGCCTCGAGAGCCACGAGGACCCGAACTTCGCGCCGGACGACCACACCCCCCTCGAGCCGGGCATGGTCGTCACGGTGGAGCCCGGCTCCTACGCGCCCGGCTGGGGCGGTATCCGGATCGAGGACGACGTGGTCATCGAGGCCGCCGGAGCACGCTCGCTGACCCGCTCGGAGCACAGCCTCTACGTCGTAAACGCGACAGCGTAGCGCTCACATCAGCCACCACTGAACTCTTATTGCGACTCGGTCGCAAGAGCGGTAACATAGGGGCCGATGGCATCCGTACCCATCGTCAGCGCGTTCGACCGCGGTGAGCGGAGGCGCCTCGGCGGCTTCTTCTCGGCTGTCGTGGCCCTGCACATCGTGGGCTGGGGCATGCTCGCCGTCTACGGGATGCGCAACCCGGCGTTCATCGGCCTGGGCGCCCTGGCCTACACGTTCGGGCTGCGGCACGCGTTCGACGCGGACCACATCTCCGCCATCGACAACAGCACCCGCAAGCTCCTGCAGGACAAGCAGAAGCCGGTCGGCGTGGGCTTCTTCTTCTCGCTCGGGCATTCGAGCGTCGTCTTCCTGCTCGCCCTGGCGCTGGGCGTCGCGGCTCGGACGGTCGCGGGCATGGTCGGCGGCAACGGCCAGCTCTCGCAGATCGGCACCTACGTCGGCACCAGCGTGTCCGGCACCTTCCTGCTGCTCATCGGGTTCCTCAACCTGATGGTGCTGCTCGACATCTTCGGCGTCTACCGCCGGATGCGGAGCGGCCAGTACGACCGCGACACGCTCAAGCACGACCTCGTCGCGGGCGGGCTGATGACGCGGATCTTCGGCCGGCTCTTCCGGCTGGTGAACCGCAGCTGGCACATGTACCCGGTGGGCTTCCTCTTCGGGCTCGGCTTCGACACCGCGTCGGAGGTCGCCTTCCTGGCGATCGCGGCGGGCGCGGCTGCGCAGGGACTTCCGATCTATGCGGTGCTGGCACTGCCGATCATCTTTGCGGCCGGCATGTCGCTGATGGACACGGCCGACGGCGCCTTCATGTCAAAGGCGTACGCGTGGGCGTTCTCCAACCCGATCCGGAAGGTCTTCTACAACATGACCATCACCGGGCTGTCGGTCTTCGTGGCGATGTTCGTCGGCCTGGTCGAGGTGATGCAACTGCTGATCCACGCGACGCACGCGAGCGGCGGGGTCTGGAACGTGCTGGTCAACCTCGACTTCAACACGATGGGCTTCATCATCGTGGGCGCCTTCGTCGTGACCTGGATCGGCGCCCTCGCGTTCTTCAAGCTCCGCCGCGTCGAGGAGCGCTGGGGCACGCTCGTCTCGGAGACGGCGTAACGCCCACCTCGCGCCCGCCGCTGGCGCCGGGCCTCCGGCAGACCAAGCAGCGGCAGCTCGTCTGGCAGGCGATCGAAAAGCTGGGCGGTCACTGCACCGCCGACGAGATCGCGGCGCAAGTCGCCGCCGCGGATCCCGGCCTCGCCCGAAGCACGGTCTACCGGGCGCTCGAAGCGCTTGCGGCGAGCGGCGCCGTGCACGCGGTGCGCCTCGGGAGCGGCGCCATCCACTACGAGCTCGCCGGCGAGGAGCACCAGCACGCCCTCTGCCAGGTCTGCGAGGGCGTGCTGCACATCGAAGACGAGCTCGTTCACGAGTTGGAGCACCACCTCGAGGAGCGGCACCGGTTCACGCCAGTTCGCACCGAGGTGCTGGTCGTCGGCATCTGCGAGTCTTGTGCCCGCAGCCGCGGCAAGACCCCGGCGCGACGGCGCCTGTTGGACCACGTGCATTTTCAAGACGAAGGTCCTCCCCGCTTGCGGGGAGGTGGCCCGGAGGGCCGGAGGGGATTATGAACAGCCAGATCCAGGGCAGCGTGATGCCGGTGCTCGAGGTGAGCCTCGACAACGGCGAGACCGTGTTCAGCGAGTCCGGTGAGCTGGGCTGGATCAGCGCCAGCGTGCAGATGAAGACCGGCGCCTCGGTCGGCGGCCAGAAGGGAGGCGTCTTCAGCGCCCTGGGTCGCGCTTTGAGCGGCGGCACCCTGTTCATGACCGAGTACACGGCGGCCGGCGGTCCCGGCCTGGCCGTGTTCACCACCAAGCTGCCCGGACAGATCGTGCCGGTCGAGCTGGACGGCTCCCGCGGCTACCTCGTCCACCGCCACGGCTTCCTGGCCGCGCAGCTCGGCGTCCAGTTCAGCGTCGGCTTCCAGCAGTCGCTCGGCGCCGGCATCTTCGGCGGCACCGGATTCCGGATGCAGCGGCTTACCGGGAAAGGCACTGCCTGGGTGGAGCTGAACGGCGAGGTGATCAGCTACAACCTCGAGGCGGGCAACTCCCTGCGCGTGCACCCCGGGCACGTCGGGATGTTCGAGGACGGCATGAGCTTCCAGATCACCACCGTGCCCGGGATCCAGAACGCGCTCTTCGGCGGCTCGGGGCTGTTCCTGGCCACGCTGACCGGGCCGGGGAAGGTCTGGCTGCAGTCGATGACGATGAGCCGCCTCGCGCACGCGATCTACGAGTACCTGCCCCAGAGGGACAGGTAGGCGCCGCCCGGCTCGCCTGGACTGCCCACCACCCCGATAGCCACCCGCCCTGGGGGGTGGCCGGGAGCGTATTCAGGCGCCGGGTGGGCTGTCAACCCAGCCTGTAAACGCGCGACTTCGCGCCCGGTGGGCCTATTGGTGCACGAATCCGCCACCAAAGCCCCGCGAATGGGCCTATCGGTGCGCGAATCCGCGGACAGGAGCGCGCGCAGGCGACGCGGAGGGTCCGTATCCTCAAGGTGATGTTGAAGCTCCGCACGTTCGTGGCCTTCGGCGCCGGCGCCGCCGCCGCCTACTTCCTCGACCCCCAGCACGGCGCCCGGCGCCGCAACGACGCGCTGCGCCGCATCCAGGGCGATGTCGCCCCGCATGCGAAGGCCCACGTCACCTCTCTGCAGGAGGCCGGCAGCGAGATCGTCCGCCGCGCCGCCCCCCGCAAGCGCGCCGACGGCGGCGGTTCCGAGCCGGCGAACCTCGGCGAGGCTGGCGTCACGCCGAGCCCAGCCCCGGGAGCGACGCCGCCGATCACCGACAACTGAGACACCTGGGGGCTCGCGTCTCGATCTAGCAACTGGACAGCCGGCGCCCGCACCGGCTTCTCACCAGACGGCGGCGGAGGAGCTCTTAGTCCTCCACCGGGGCGAACCACTCGACGCCGCCGGCCGCGATCGAGATATGGGCCATGTCGGAATCCGGCGTAGCCCCATGCCAGTGCTTCTCGCCGGGGTCGGCGACCACGAAGTCGCCGGCCTCCAATTCGACGACCTCGCCTCCCTCTGACTGAACCCGGCCGCGGCCACTCATGACGTAGAGCACCTGGCCGCCCTCGTGGATGTGCCAGTGGTTGCGGGCCCCAGCCTCGAAACGCACCACGGCGACGCCCGGCGGCTGCTCGACGCGCGCCACCGGATTGAGCGACACCTGGCCCGCGAAACTTTCCGGCCCGCCTGGCGAGCCGCCGGTCGTATCCGCTGCTCTGATCACTTTCATTCGAAGTCCTCCAAGTCCAGCTCCACGCGGCACACGCGTCGCGCCGGGCCGCGCTGCTCGAGCGAACCATCATCCAGCTTGCGGACCCACAGCTCCCCCCCGGGCATCTGCACCGCAACCGACTCTCCGACGAGACCCTCGCGCATCAGTGCGGCGGCGACGGCGCTGGCGCTCGTTCCGGAAGCGAGCGTGTACCCGGCGCCCCGCTCCCAGATCTCGCAGTGCGCGGTCTCGGCGTCCACCGCCTCTGCGAGCTGCACGTTGACGCGCTCGGGGAAGGCCTCGTGATGCTCCAGGTGCGGGCCCAGCTCCAGGCAGCGCTCGCGCGTCACGGGCTGGCCGAGCACGACGCAGTGCGGGTTCCCCACCGAGACGAGCACGGCGTCCACCAGGCCGGCCGGCGTCTTCAGCCGCACCTGGCCGGGCTCACCCTCGAACCGCGCCGGCAGGTCCTCCGCCCGAAAGGACGGCGGCCCGATGTCCACCTCGCTCACGACCTCGGCTCCGCTTCGCGCCACGATCCGCACCGGGTTCGATCTCCCCGGCGTCCCGAGCTCGAACTCGTCGGGGCAGCGATGGTCGAGGACCGCGTGGGCCGCCGCGATGCGGAGGCCGTTGCCGCTCTTCTGCGCCTCGCTGGAGTCCGGGTTGAAGATGCGGATGCTCATCGTCTTCGGGTCGAAGGCGAGCAGACCGTCCGATCCCGGACCCAGGTGCCGGTCGCAGATCCTCGGCAGCAGCGGCACGATTCGCGCCAGCGGCGCCGGCAGGTCGATGACCAGGTAGTCGTTGCCGAGGGCCTGGTACTTGGTCAGCCGGAGCTTCACCACTGACCCATTCTCGACTTAGCCGCCTCACCTTGGTTACGAACTCGGGAATTTGGGACCTGCGCCTGGGATTTCATACAATCGACGCGATGCAGGAAACCATCCTGTGGCCCGCCCAGCGCCTGGTCCACACTCCTACCTGCTTCTGTATCTGAGCCGGTAGAGCTCGGCCGCAGCGCGGCCATCGTCTCGCCGGTTTCCTTCTCCAACCTCCAGCGGTTGGTTTGCCATTTCTCGAAATTCATATTTGACGTGAGGAGCAGTAGATGACTGACAGCAACGGACACTGGGCCAATCCCAACGCCCTGGTGTCGACAGAGTGGGCGGCCGAGCACGGCCGCGACGACGGCATTCGCCTGGTCGAGGTCGACGTCGACCCGACGGCGTTCGACAGCGGCCACATCGAGGGCTCGGTCGGCTGGAACTGGCGCCGCGACCTGCAGGACCAGACAGTCCGCGACATCGCGTCAAAGGGCGCGCTCGAGGCGCTGCTCGGCCAGAGCGGGATCAGCCCGCAGACGACGATCGTGCTCTACGGCGACAACAACAACTGGTTCGCCGCGTACGCCTATTGGGCTCTCAAGTACTACGGCCACGACGACGTCAAGCTGATCAACGGCGGCCGCGTCAAGTGGGAGAAGGAAGGCCGGGAGTACACGACCGACGTCCCCTCGTTCCCCGCGACCGAATACCGCTTCCAGGGCAACCCGCGCGAGGAGTTCCGGGCCTACCGCGACTACGTCGCGCAGAAGATCGGCCAGGCCGGTCTCGTCGACGTCCGCTCGCCGAAGGAGTTCTCGGGCGAGCTGCTGGCGCCGGAGAACCTCCCACAGGAGGGCGCGCAGCGCGGCGGCCACATCCCGAGCGCGACCAACATCCCCTGGGCCACGGCCGTCAACGAGGACGGGACATTCAAGAGTCCGGAGGAGCTGAAGGAGATCTACGGCGGCAAGGGCATCTCGCCCGACCGTGAGGTGATCGCGTACTGCCGCATCGGTGAGCGGTCCGCCCACACCTGGTTCGTGCTGAAGGAGCTGCTCGGCTACGACAAGGTCCGCAACTACGACGGCTCGTGGACCGAGTGGGGCAGCGCCATCCGCTCGCCGATCGAGAAATAGGGGATCAGAGATGAGTCAGGAGATGGTCGACCACAGCGCGCTCAAGGTGAACCAGGCCGGGATCATCATCACGGTGCTGGTCGCGTTCCTCGGCAGCATCGTGGCCGCGCCGTTTCTGTTGCTCATCCCGCTGCTGGCGATCGTGCTCATCGTGGGCACGATCGACCCGCAGATGGCGGCTTTCAAGCAGCTCTACTTCAAGGTGCTGAAGCCGCGCGGCATCGTGCAGCCGCACGCGATCGCGGACAGCCCGGCGCCGCACAACTTCGCGCAGGGGATGGGGGGAGCGGTCGCCGCGATCGCCTCGATCCTGCTCCTGTTCTCGGTGCCCGCCGGACTGGCGCTGGCTCTGCTCGTCGCCGTGCTGGCGTTCGTCAACTTCGCCTTCAACTACTGCGTCGGGTGCCAGATCTACTTCCAGCTCGGCAAGCGCGGCTGGATGGTGCATCCCGGGTGACACAGCTTTACGCGCTGGCGGCGGTCGCGATCCTGGTCGGGCTCGCGATCGCCGTCGAGCGGTCCCGGGCCTGGTACGGCCGGCGGGCCGCGATCGGGGGCGGCCGCGCCGACTCGCGCGGCAAGCCCTACGTCCTCTACTTCACAGGCCCGAACTGCTCGATCTGCCGCACGCACCAGGAGCCGGCGCTGAGCCGCCTCGAGGATGTCCACGTGGACAAGGTGGACGCGGTGGAGCGCGCCGACCTCGCGGAGCAGTTCCACGTCTACACGGTGCCGACGACCGTGGTCATCGGCGCCGACGGCCGGCCGGCGGCCGTGAATTACGGGTACGCACCGGTGGAGAAGCTCCGCCGGCAGCTGGAGCTGGCTTCTTAGTTACTCTCGGCTAGGTGAAGTTCCGCCTGGCCGTGCTAGCCCTCGCCGCCGTCGTGCTCGGCGCCTGCGGCTCGGCGAGCTCCGCGTCCAACCAGCCAGTGCTGGTCGTCGGCGCGGTGTACCCCCTTAGCGGCCCCCAGGCCGAGGGCGGCCACCAGGAGCTGACGGGTGTGCGCGCGGCGCTCGCGCTGGCGCAGCGCTCGGGCGTGCTCAAGCAGCGCATCGATCTGCGCGTCCGCGACGTGGAGACGCCGGCCGCGGCCGCGGCAGCGGTGGACCGGTTGGCTCATGTCGACCGTGTGTCGCTGATCGTCGGCACCTACGGCTCGACGCTTTCCGAGGCCGCCGCCGCCCGCGCCAACGCCGACCACGTTCTCTATTGGGAGACGGGCGCCGTCGCCGACAGCGTCACCTACGACCGGCCCTGGGTCTTCCGCACGGTCGCGACCGGCGGCACGCTCGGCCGGATGGCGGTCGACTTCACAAGCGACGTTCTGGCCAAGCAGGCCGGCTTGACCCACCCAACCGCCGCGATTGTGGAGGTCGACGACGTCTATGGCCGCTCGGTGGCGGACGCCGAGGCGGCGACGGCTGAGAGCTACAGCATCAGGGTGATCGACCGCGTCCGCTACTCGGCCACCAGCTACGACGCGTCCGCTCTTGTGACGCGCCTGGCCGGTGATCGCCCCGACTATCTCTGGGACGTCAGCTATCTCCAGGACGGAGTTGCCATCTGGCGCTCGGTGCTCGCCCAGAGCTGGCGGCCGCGCGCCGCGGTCGGCACCTCGAGCGCCTTCTGCATGCCGGAGTTCGGCGCCCAGCTGGGGGCGGGCGCGGTGGGCGTCTACGCCGCTGACAAGCCCAACCAGGCGGTCAGCCCGAACGCGCTCGATCCCAGCGCCCGTGCGCTGCTGACGAAGGCGACTGCCGAATACACAACGCTCGGCGGCGGCTCCACGATGGAGATCCCCGGCATGGCCGGCTTTGTCGGCGGCTGGGTGCTGTTCCACGACGTGGTCCCGCATGCGGCGGCGCTGACGAGCGCCGGACTCCGCGACGCAGCGTTCCAGCTGGATATCCCGGAGGGCTCCGAGATCAACGGCGGGGGAGTGAAGTTCGGAGTTCCAGGCACCTCCGACCAGGGCCAGAACCTGCGCGCCGCGTCGATGGTGGCGCAGTGGCAGGGGGTCGAGCGACTCGGTGTCGTCTACCCCCCGACCTACGCGACTGCGGCACCTTCGTCGACGTCCGGCATGACCAACTGGTAGGGGCAACCGCGGCCCCTCCCTGGCCCTCCCCGTAGGGGAGGGAAGGGCGATCCCCTCCCCTCCGGGGAGGGTTGGGAGGGGTTGTGGTTAGGCTGCCACCTCGGCCGCGTTGGCCTGCGGCATCACCAGCGCCGCGTCGATCTCCAGCTTCACCTCGTCGCTGACCAGCATCCCGCCGGCTTCGAGCGCCTGGTTCCAGTTCAGGCCCCACTGCTTGCGGCTCAGCTTCCCGCGCGCCGAGATGCCGACCCGGTCGTTGCCCCAGGGGTCGCGGATGCGGTCGCCGAGCTCGATCTCGAGCGAGACCGGGTTCGTCACACCGCGAATGGTGAGCTCGCCGTCGGCGCGGTAGCGGTCGCCGCCGAGCGCCTCGATGCGGCTGCTCACGTAGCGCAGCTCGGGGTGATTGGCGGCGTCGAAGAAGTCGGCCGAGCGCAGGTGCTCGTCACGCGGCCCCACGCCGGTGTCGATGCTGGCGGCCTGGATGGTGAACTCCGCCTGCGCATTGGTCGCCTCACCGTCGGGGAGCTCGACATGGCCGGAGAACTCGCCGAAGCGGCCGCGAACCGTGGTCACCATCATGTGCTTGACCGCAAAGCCGATCGAGCTGTGAGCCGGGTCGATGTTGAACGTCTCAGTCATTTCTGAATTGCCTCCTGGTGTGGTCATTCACCAGAAAACGATTCAGCAACGAACTATTCCCAACGGCCGGACTTGTTCGGCCGAACTACTCGAGGGACCTTTGAACCAGCGTGAGATCCATCCACCGCTCGAACTTGTACGCGGCGTCCTTGAGAGTCCCGACGACCTCGAAGCCCAGCTTCTCGTGCAGGCGCAGCCCGGCGCGGTTGTCCGCGGCCAGCGAGGCCACGATCGTCTTGTAGCCGAGGTCGCGCGCCGCCTCGATCAGGTTCGCCAGCAGCTCGCGGCCGAGTCCCGCCTGGTGGTGGAGCGGATCGACGTAAACGAGGTCCTCGACGATGTCGAAGCCGCGCTGCTTCCAGGGGAAGAGGCGCGCCCAGCCGGCGACTCCGTCGTCCTCGAGGTCGGCCACGAGCAGCGGGTAGCGCTTGGCGTCCTGCCACCACTCGTGGGCCTCCTCGGCGGAAAGCGGCTCCTGGTCGATGGTCGCGAAGGTCTGATTGACCGCCCAGTTGTAGATGCCGACGACCGCGGGCAGGTCTTCCACCCGCGCCGGCCGGATCGTGAACGTCTCTGCCTTCGTCCCCATCCCACCTAGTGAAGCACGCAGGGGCGGCGCCGGGCCCTGATACGCTCGTCGGCGCCGTGAAGATGGAGATCCGCCGCCCGCAGATCCGCACGCCGCTGCCCGGTCCCCGGGCGTCGGCGCTGATCGACCGCGACAGCCACGCGATGTCGCCCTCCTTCACGCGCGCGTACCCGTTCGTGATGGAGAGCGGGCAGGGCTGCTGGGTGACCGACGTCGACGGCAATGTCTTCCT
>Ga0207664_10000090_pt1 | contig 84944 bp, 73 predicted proteins | sample LARL83metaG_FD_184349 | JGI IMG/M metagenome (GOLD analysis project Ga0207664, IMG submission 184349) | Corn, switchgrass and miscanthus rhizosphere microbial communities from Kellogg Biological Station, Michigan, USA - LAR L8-3 metaG... | ecosystem: Host-associated > Plants > Roots >...
AGGTAGTCGCCGAACTGCCAGTAGTTGAGGTTGTGCATGCAGCGCCGGCCCGGCTGCGCATACGCGGAGATCTCGTACTGGCCGTAGCCGGCGGCGGCGAGACGCGCCTCGCAGGCTTCCTGCATCGCCCAGGCATGGTCATCGTCCGGCAGAGGCGGCGGATTGGCGGCGAACGCGGTGTTCGGCTCCAGGGTCAGCTGGTAGTGCGAGATGTGCGTGGGCTGCAGCGCGACCGCACGCTCCACGTCGGCCAGCGCGCCATCCAGGGTTTGTTGCGGCAGCGCGTACATCAGGTCGAGGTTGATGTTGGCGTAGCCGGCGTCCTGTGCGGACTTCACTGCGACCTCGGCTTCGCCGGCCGAGTGGATGCGGCCAAGCCGCTTCAGCTTGTCGTCGTCGAAACTTTGTACGCCGAACGAGATGCGATTGACGCCGGCCGCCAGGTAGCCGTCGAAGCGGCCGTGCTCGACCGTGCCAGGGTTGGTTTCCAAGGTGATTTCGGCGTCGGCGCGCAATGGCAGGCGCTCGCGTACGCCATCGAGCAGACGCGCGATCAGTTCGGGTGCGAACAGGCTGGGCGTGCCGCCGCCGAAGAAGATGCTGATCACCTCGCGGTGTTCGAGCGCCGAAGCGAAATCGGCGCGGTCGGCGTCGAGGTCGGCCAGCAGGTGGTCGATGTAGTCGGCGTAGGGCGGCGGTTCGCTGCGCAGGCCGTGCGAGTTGAAGTCGCAGTACGGGCACTTCTTCACGCACCACGGCATGTGGATGTACAGCGACAGCGGTGGCGCGACCAGGCTCATGCGTGGCGCAGTTCGCGCAACCGCTCATGCAGCAGGGCCAGTGCCTGGCCGCGGTGGCTGAGGCGGTTCTTCAGCGCATCGTCCATTTCCGCGACGCTCTGGTCATAGCCCTCGGGCAGGAATACCGGGTTGTAGCCGAAGCCGCCGCTGCCGCGGCCTTCGGTGAGGATGCGGCCGTGCCAGCGTGCCTCGGCGATCAGCGGCGCCGGGTCGTCGGCATGCTGCAGCAGTACCAGCACGCAGATGAAGAAGGCACCGCGACGTTCCGCCGGCACGCCGTCCAGCGCGCGCAGCAGCTTGGCGTTGTTCGCCGCGGCGTCGCCGTGGCCGCCGCTGTAGCGCGCCGAATACAGTCCCGGTGCGCCGTCGAGGTGATCCACGCACAGGCCCGAATCGTCCGCCAGCGCGGGCAGGCCGCTGGCCTGCGCGGCATGGCGCGCCTTGAGCAGGGCGTTCTCGACGAAGGTCAGCCCGGTTTCCTCGGCGTCGGCGATGCCCAGGCTGGCCTGGGGCACGACTTCGAGGCCGCTGTCGGCGAGCAGCGCGCCGAACTCCTTCAGCTTGCCGGGATTGCTGCTGGCCAGCACGATGCGCGACATCGGGCTCAGCCCTGCGCCAGCGCCGCGCGCTGCGCCGCCACCAGTTCGCCGATGCCTTTCTCGGCCAGCGCCAGCAGCGCATCCATTTCGTCGCGGCGGAACGCATGGCCTTCGGCGGTGCCCTGCACCTCGATGAAGCCGCCGCCGTCGTTCATTACCACGTTCATGTCGGTATCGCAGCCGGAGTCCTCGATGTAATCCAGATCGAGCACCGGCACGCCCTGGTAGATGCCCACCGACACCGCGGCGACCGCGCCGACGATCGGGTTGCGCTTGAGGTTCTCGCGCTTCATCAGCAGGTTCACCGCGTCGACCAGGGCCACGTAGGCGCCGGTGATCGCCGCGGTGCGGGTGCCGCCGTCGGCCTGCAGCACGTCGCAGTCCAGCGTGATCACGCGTTCGCCCAAGGCCTGGCGGTTGACGCAGGCGCGCAGGCTGCGGCCGATCAGGCGCTGGATTTCCATGGTGCGGCCACCCTGGCCGCCACGCGCGGCTTCGCGCTGCATGCGGGTGTTGGTGGCGCGCGGCAGCATGCCGTATTCGGCGGTGATCCAGCCCTCGCCCTTGCCGCGCAGCCAGGCCGGCGCGCGATCCTCGATGCTGGCGGTGCACAGCACGCGGGTGTCGCCGAAGCTCACCAGCACCGAACCCTCGGCGTGGCGGGTGTAGTGACGTTCGATGCTGACGGCACGCAGCTGGTCGCTGGCGCGGCCGCTGGGGCGGGTGACGGGTTTCATGGGTTATTCCTGGCGTCGCTTGGCCGGATTGGGCAAGGCGGGACCGGAGAGTTTACCATTGCGCTCTTTCCCCACGTCAGGAAGGCGCCGATGATCCGCAGCATGACGGCTTACGCCAGTGCCGAAGCCACCGGCCCCGCCGGCACGCTCAGTTGCGAGCTGCGTACGGTCAACCACCGCTACCTGGAACTGAGCCCGCGCCTGCCGGACGAGTTGCGCGGTTTCGAATCGCAGTTGCGCGAACGCGTCGCGGCGAAGCTGTCGCGCGGAAAACTCGACCTGACCGTGCGTTTGCGCGGCGGCGAGGCGCGCGGCGATTCGCTGCACGTCGACACCGCGCTGCTGTCGCGCCTGTCCGAACTGAACCTGGACATGGCCGCGCTGTTTCCCGGCCTGCAGGTGCAGTTCACCGAGCTGTTGCGCTTCCCCGGCGTGATGCAGCAGGCCGAAGTCGATCCGGAAGCGCAGCAGGCCGCGTTGTTCGAGGTGCTCGACCGCGCGCTGGATGCGCTCACCGCCACCCGCGAGCGCGAGGGCGGGAAGCTGGGCGAGATCCTGCGCGACAAGCTGGACGCGATCGAACGCGTGGTCGCCGACGTGCGCGGCTGGATGCCGGAAATCCGCGCCGCACTGCGCACCCGGCTGGAAACGCGGCTGGCCGATCTGAAGCAGCCGGTCGAGCCGGGCCGGCTGGAACAGGAACTGGTGCTGCAGATCACCCGCACCGACGTCGACGAGGAACTCGACCGGCTCAGCACGCACATCGGCGAGACGCGCCGCGTGCTGGGCTTGGCCGAGCCGGTCGGGCGCCGGCTGGATTTCCTGATGCAGGAGTTCAACCGCGAGGCGAACACGCTGGGCTCCAAGTCGGTCGACGCGCGCAGCACCAATGCCGCGGTCGAGCTGAAGGTGCTGATCGAGCAGATGCGCGAGCAGGTGCAGAACATCGAATGAACGCTTCGATCGAAGGCACGCTGTTCGTGGTCGCCGCGCCCTCCGGCGCCGGCAAGTCCACCCTGGTCAACGCGCTGCTCGAGCGCGAGAGCGCGATCTCGCTGTCGGTGTCGCACACCACGCGGCCGCCGCGGCCGGGCGAGACGTACGGGCGGCATTACTATTTCGTCGAGCGCGCCGAGTTCGAGCGTGAGATCGCCGAGGGCGTCTTCCTGGAGCACGCCGAGGTGCACGGCAACCTGTACGGCACCTCGCGCACCACCGTGCAGGAACTGCTGGGGCAGGGGCGCGACGTGCTGCTGGAGATCGACTGGCAGGGCGCCCAGCAGATCCGCCGCAGCAAACCCGACTGCGTCAGCGTGTTCATCCTGCCGCCGTCGCGGGCGGAACTCGAACGGCGCCTGCGCGGTCGTGGTTCGGACAGCGCCGAGGTGATCGAGCGCCGGCTGCGCAATTCGCGCGGCGAGATCGCCCACGCGCACGAGTTCGACTACATCCTGGTCAACGACGTGTTCGACGAGGCGCTGGGCGGGCTGCAGGCGATCGTGCGGGCGGTGCGCCTGCGCAGCGCGCTGCAGTGGCAACGGCACGAAGTGCTGATCGGCGAGCTGCTGGCCGCCGGGGCCTGAGTGACCGCCCATCCATCACATGGCCTTCGAACAGCGCTTCCGCTACCTTGTCCGCTTCCCCATCGCTGCCGCCACCCATGACCGAACCCGTTCGCACCACGCCTGACGACCCCGCCCTGGTGCGGATCCGTGGCCTGACCACGGTGCTCAACGGCAAGACCATCTTCGACGCGCTGGATCTGGACATCCCGCGCGGCAAGGTCACCGCGATCATGGGCCCCAGCGGCACCGGCAAGACCACCCTGCTCAAGCACATCACCGGGCAGATGCGTGCCGACGCCGGCGAGATCCGTGTCAATGGCGAGAACGTGGCCGAGCTGTCGCGCGAGCAGCTATACAAGCTGCGCGAGGGGATCGGCTACCTGTTCCAGAACTCGGCCCTGCTGACCGACTTCGACGTGTTCGAGAACGTGGCGTTTCCGCTGCGCCAGCACACGAAGTTGCCCGAGGTGCTGATTCGCGACCTGGTGCTGCTGAAGCTGCAGGCGGTGGGCCTGCGTGGCGCCGCGCGGCTGACCCCGAACGAGCTGTCCGGTGGCATGGCGCGTCGCGTCGCGCTGGCCCGGGCGATCGTGTTCGACCCGATGCTGATCCTGTACGACGAGCCGTTCGTGGGGCTCGACCCGGTGGCGCTGAACCAGGTGCTGAAACTGATCCGCACGCTCAACCAGACGCTCGGCATCACCAGCGTGCTGGTGGCGCACGAGCTGGCCGCCGTGCAGCGGGTCGCCGACCACGTGTTCCTGATCGCGAACGGCAAGGTGGTGGCGCAGGGCGACCCGAAGACCATCGCGAACGACGGTTCGGCGTGGACGCGCCAGTTCTTCGGCGGCGAAGCCGACGGCCCGGTGCCGTTCCAGTACCCGGCCGGCGATCTGGCGCAGGCCCTGGGCTTTGCCGGAGCGGCGAAATGAACGTGCGCGAGCCGCAACGCAACAACGTGGTGAGCCAGTCGCTGGCGCAGATCGGCGCCTGCGGCCTGTTCCTGCTGACCCTGCTGGCGGCGGTTCCGCGCAGCTTCCGCTACGTCCGCGAGACGATCCGCCAGCTGTGGTTCGTCGGCGCGATGAGCCTGACCATCATCATGGTCTGCGGCCTGTTCGTGGGCATGGTGCTGATGCTGCAGCTGTACCACGTGCTGTCGATCTTCGGCGGCACCTCGGCCAGCGGCATGGTGGTGGCGTTGTCGGTGTATCGCGAGCTGGGGCCGGTGGTGACCGCGCTGCTGTTCGCCGGCCGTGCCGGCACCTCGATCACCGCCGAGATCGGCCTGATGCGCGCCACCGACCAGATCGACGCGATGGAGATGATGGCGGTCGACCCGATCGCCTACGTCGCCACGCCGCGCTTCCTGGCCGGGCTGATCGCGATGCCGCTGCTGTGCTGCGTGTTCTGCGCCATGGCGATCTTCGGCGGTCACCTGGTCGGGGTGACCTGGCTGGGGGTGGACAACGGCACGTTCTGGTCGAACATGACCGCCCAGGTCGACGTGCGTACCGACATCGTCAACGGCGTGCTGCTGAAGAGCCTGGCGTTCGGCGCGGTGGTATCGCTGATCGCCGTGTTCCAGGGCTTCACCACGCCGCCGACCAGCGAAGGGGTGGCCTACGCCACCACCCGTACCGTGGTCGCCTCGTCGATCGCGATCCTGGCGCTGGACTTCGTCCTCACCGCTTTCCTGATGTGACTGCCATGACCTATCGTTTCCCGAGGATTCTGCCGTGAGCCAACCGAGAAGTTCGTATGCCGTCGGCACCGGCCTGTTCATCGTGCTGGGCTTCGCCGCGCTGGCCTACCTGGCCACCCAGACCAGTTCGGTGGCGAACGTGCACCAGGGCGACAGCTATACCGTCGAGGCGCAGTTCACCAACATCGGCCAGCTGAAGGAGCGCGCGCCGGTGAAGATCGCCGGCGTGCGGGTCGGCCAGGTGCAGTCGATCACGTTGAAGCCGGGCCACGACGTGGCCGACGTGAAGCTGTCGATCGACAAGAACTACAACCGGATCCCGCAGGACTCGGTGGCGACCATCTTCACCAGTGGCCTGCTCGGCGACCAGTACGTGGGCATCCAGTACGGCACCTCGAAGCAGTTCGTGACGGCGGCTGGCACGCTGGCGCGAACCAAGTCGACCGAGCCGCTGGAAGAGATGCTCGGCAAGTTCTTCGGCGCCGGTGGCGTGGTCGACAATGTCGGCGGCAGCTACGCGGTGAAGGCGGCCTTCACCAATGTCGGCACGCTTTCGGCCGGCGCGCCGGTGAAGATGGCCGGTGTGGTGATCGGCAGCGTGCAGTCGGTGCATGCCGACCCGGTCAAGCTGAATGCCGAGGTCGTGCTGTCGATCGACAAGCGCTACGACGCGATTCCCGACGATTCGTCCGCCGCGGTGTTCACCAGCGGTTTGATCGGCAGCCAGTATGTTGCGATCCAGCCGGGCGGTTCGCCCGACTCGCTCAAGGACGGCGACGAGATGATCCTGACCCAGTCCGCGATGCAGCTGGAGGACCTGATCGGCAAGTTCCTGGTCAACGGTTCGCCCAGTGACAAGAAAGATGCCGGCAACGGCAACAAATAGCCCGCTATCCCCACCGGCTCGCTGAGCCGGTTCTGCTGAAGGAGTTACCCATGTTGCGCAGACTGGCTCTTGCCACCGCCATCGCGTTTGGCGCCGTCATCGCCGTTCCGGCGTTCGCCCAGGCGGATGCTGCTGCCCCGGCCACTGCCCAGCAGGCCCCGGTGGAGGTCGTGCAGGCCATCGCCGATCAGCTGGCCACGGCGATCGAGGGGCATCGCGACGAACTGAAGAAGAACCAGGAAAAGCTGATCAGCGTCATCGACGAGGTGTTCCTGCCGCACTTCGACATCGACTACGCCTCGATCCTGGTGCTCGGCCAGCATGCCCGCGAAGCCACCCCGGCGCAGCGCGAGCGCTTCGCGCGGGCGTTCTACAACTCGATCACGCATCGCTACGCCGAGGGTCTGCTCAACTACACCCGCGGCCGGGTCAAGGTGTTGCCGTTCAAGGGTGACCTCAACGACAAGCGCACCGTGGTGCGCACCCAGGTGGTGCTGGACGACGGCAAGCTGGTGTCGATCGACTATGCGTTCCGCAAGGGCCGCAGCGGCGACTGGAAGGCCTACGACGTGATCATCGAGGGCATTTCCTACGTCACCAACTACCGCAACCAGGTGGACGCGGAAATCCGCAAGGTCGGCATCGACCAGTTGATCACCAACCTCGAGACCCAGGGCTCCAAGGCGCTGGAGACGATGGCCAAGGACAACAAGGACAAGCCGTGACGGCGGCGGCCGGACACGGGTTCCAGCTGGACACCGGCACGCCCGGCACCTTGGGCGTGCGCGGCGAACTGAGCTTCGACACCGCGGCAGCGGCGTTGCAGGCGATCCAGTCCGCCCTGGCCGGCGGTGCCGTGTCGCATCTTGATCTGGCCGGCGTGCGCCACAGCGACAGCGCGGGGCTCGCCTGCGTGCTGGCGGTTGCGGCGGAGGCTGCCCGGCGTGGACAGGCGCTGCAGGTCGTGCACATGCCGGCCGGCATGCAGGCGCTGGCGCAGGTCTGCGAGGTCGATCGCCTGATCGCCTGATCGCCCACGGAGGGCAGCAACGAAGAAGGGGCCTCGCGGCCCCTTCTTCATGTCGGTTCGGTACCCGCCTATGGCTGCTGGGTCGCCTTGCCCGGATGCTTGCTTTCCCACTGGTGCTGCTGGTCCAGCAGTTCCTCGGGGTCGAAGTTCTGCTCGTCCAGCCCCTGCATCTGCTGGATGATCTCGACCGGTGGGTTGCCGTCGTAGATCTTGTACAGGCGCTGCTGCCGGTACGCGTCGCGGATGAACACGTAGGGATCGTAGGCGGACTGCAGGAAACCCTCCGCGTCGATCGCGCGCGAGCGGATCGTCACCAGGTACATCATCTGCGGCATGTACTGCAGGCCGTTGTAGTGGTGGTTGTTGGCGAACAGGGTCAGCGGATCGAAGAAGTAGCTGTCCACTGGGCGCTGCCAGATGTCGCGCACGGTGCTGGGGCCGAGGAGCGGCAGCATCAGGTAGTCGCCTTCCGGAGCGCCCCAGCGCGCCAGGGTGACGCCGAAGTCGTTGTCTTCCAGCGGCAGGCCAAGCTGGCTGGCCGGGTCGAAGAAGCCGCCGATGCCCAGGGTCAGGTTCACCAGGAAACGGCCGGTGCTTTGCAGCGCCTGCTTCGGGCGTGCCTGCAGCAGGTCGTTGGCGACCGTGACCGGCATCCGGATGTTGGTGAAGAAGTCGCTGAACGAACGCCGTACGGGCGGGTTGGTCACCTTGCGGTAGCCCAGCGCAACCGGCCGGATCACCGCCTTGTCCACCGCGTCGTTGAATTTGTACGCGCCGCGGTTGTACTTCTCCAGCGGGTCGTCGGTGCGCGGCTTGGCGATGGTGCAGCCGGCCAGCAGCGCAATCGCGAGCACGGGCAACCAACGGCTCAATAAGGGAAATCGAAGCGGTGAGGGCATCGGTGCGGGGATTCGCGTCGGGGGGACAGTAAGTGTACTGTCTGGTTTTATATCGTGCACGGCTTTCAGCCTGCTTCCATGAGGTGCATGCCGGCCCGTGGCCAGCCCACCATGATACGCGTCGCGCGCATTGCCAGCAAAGCACCCGCTGGCTACACTGTCAGGTCATATAAGTCACTATTCCCTAAGGATTTCGCATGGCACGTATTACCGTGGAGGACTGCCTCGAGGTGGTCGACAACCGTTTCGAGCTGGTATTGATGGCGACCAAGCGCGCGCGCCAGCTGGAAAAGGGCGCCGAACCGGCGGTCAATCCCGATCATGACAAGCCGACCGTGCTGGCGCTGCGCGAGATCGCCGCCCGCCGCATCGACCAGGCCACGATCGACCAGATCGACAAGGCCGAACGCGAGCGCGCCGAGCGCGAAGCACTGGAGTGGGCCGCGGCCGAGGTTGACGACGACCTGTCCAAGGGCGGCGACGACTGATGGACGGCGGTTGCTGTAGCACGCGTACCCGTCGCACCGGCACGTCCGGTGCGACAGACTGCGCGCATCCGGCAACCGTTGGAAGTTCCTGCCACGAGGTGAGCGCCTGACCAGGCGCAAGGCCCCGATGACTGCGGCCAGCCACCCCGCCACGGTCGACCTGTCCGCGCTGCCGCCGTACGCGCTGGCGCTGAAAGAACGTATTGCCTACCTGCCCGACGCGCAGGTCGAGCGCGTGCTGCGCGCGTTCCAGATCGGCGCACAGGCGCACGCCGGGCAGGAACGCAAGAGCGGCGAGCCGTACATCACCCACCCGGTCGCGGTGGCCGGGATTCTGGCCGAACTGGGGCTGGATGCCGAGACGATCATCGCGGCGATCCTGCACGACACCCTGGAAGATACCGAGCTCAGCCGCGAGGCGCTGGCCGCCGAATTCGGCGAGGTCGTGGCTGAGCTGGTCGACGGCGTCACCAAGTTGGACAAGATGCGCTTCGGCAGCCGCCAGGAGGCTGACGCGGAAAGCTTCCGCAAGATGCTGCTGGCGATGGCACGCGATATCCGCGTGATCCTGATCAAGCTGTCCGACCGCCTGCACAACATGCGCACGCTCGGCGCCAAGGATGCGCCCTCGCGCCGCCGCATCGCGCGCGAGACGCTGGAGATCTACGCGCCGATCGCACAACGTCTCGGCATGAACAAGTTCAAGGCGGAGCTGCAGGACCTGGGCTTCCGCGCGCTGTACCCGGACCGCTACCGGGTGATCAGCGAGCGCATCCGCGCCGCGCTGGGCAACCGGCGCGAGGCGATGGGCAAGATCGAGGCGGCGCTCTCCGCGCGGCTGGCCGCCGACCACCTGCCGGCGCGCGTGGTCGGCCGGATCAAGTCGCCGTGGAGCATCTATTCGAAGATGCGCGGCGATCACAAGAGCTTCGCCCAGTTGATGGACGTCTACGGTTTCCGCGTGGTCGTCGACAGCGCGATGAGCTGCTACATGGCGCTCGGCGTGGTGCACGCGCTGTACAAGCCGGTCGACCGCCGCTTCAAGGATTTCATCGCCATCCCGAAGGCGAACGGCTACCAGTCGCTGCACACCGTGCTGCTGGGTCCGTTCGGGGCGCCGATCGAGGTGCAGATCCGCACCGCCGAGATGGATTCGGTGGCCGAGCGCGGCGTGGCCGCGCACTGGGCCTACAAGACCGATTCGGGCCCGGCCAACAGCGCGCAGGCACGGGCACGCGAATGGTTGTCCTCGCTGGTCGACAGCTCGGCGAGTACCGTGTCGTCGTCGGAGTTCATCGAGAACGTCAAGATCGACCTGTTCCCCGACGAGGTCTACCTGTTCACCCCGCGAGGCGACATCCTGTCGCTGCCGCGCAACGCCACCGCACTGGATTTCGCCTACGCCGTGCACACCGACGTGGGCGACCATGCGGTGGCCGCGCGGGTCGACAAGAAGCTGCTGCCGTTGCGCACCAGGCTGGAGTCGGGCCAGCTGGTGGAGATCATCACCGCGCCGTCGGCGGTGCCGAACCCGGCCTGGCTGGAAGTGGTCGTCACCGGCAAGGCGCGCACCGCGATCCGCCAATACCTGAAACACCTGCAGCACGAGGACGCGGTGGACTTCGGTCACCGCATGCTCGACCGCGCGCTGGACGCGCAGGGCAGCAGCCTGGACGGCATTCCGGCGGCGGTGCTGGACCGCTTCCTGGAAACCTCCAAGCTGAAGCGGCTGGAGGAGCTGCTGTCCGACATCGCGCTGGGCAACCGCATGCCCGACGTGGTCGCCAGCCAGCTGCTGGCGTCGCGCGGCAAGAAGGCGGGCAAGCCGCACGCGTCGGCGCACGCGCACGAGAAGATCCGCATCACCGGCGCCGAGCGCGGCGTGCTCAGCTTCGCCAACTGCTGCCATCCGCTGCCGGGCGACGACATCATCGGTTACCTGTCCTCGGGCAAGGGCATCGTGGTGCATCGCGAGGAGTGCCCGAACGTGATCGAGCTGCGCAAGTCGCCCGAGCGGTGCGTGGCGATCGAGTGGGATCGCGACGTGCAGGGCGACTACCGCGCCGAGCTGCGCATCGAGGTGATCAACCGCCCCGGCGTGCTGGCCACCGTGGCCGCCGCGATCGCCGCCGCCGACTCGAACATCGAGAACGTGGAATACGTCGAGCGCGATTCCGCCGCCGCGACCTTGCTGTTCGCGATGGAAGTGAAGAGCCGCAAGCACCTGGCCGACGTGATCCGCCGCGTGCGCCGCACCGGCGTGGTCAGCGGCGCCTACCGCTATCCCTTGTAGGAGTGAGTGGAAGGAAGCGGGAAACGGCAGACTGGTAACATACCCACTCGTTTTTCACTCCTCTTCACTGGCCACTCGAGGCAACCCCATGTCCCGCAGCATCATCTCCACCGAGAAAGCCCCCGCCGCGATCGGCCCGTATTCGCAGGCCGTGCGTGCCGGCAATACCGTGTACTTCTCCGGCCAGATTCCGCTGGATCCGGGCACCGGTGCGCTGGTCGAGGGCGACATCACGGCGCAGACGCGGCGGGTATTCGACAACCTCACCGCGGTGGCCGCGGCGGCCGGCGGCTCGCTGGCGCAGATCGTGCGCGTCGGCATCTACGTCACCGACCTGACGAACTTCGCCGCGGTCAATGCGGTGATGGCCGAATACTTCCAGCAGCCGTACCCGGCGCGTTCCACCATCGAGGTGTCCGGCCTGCCGAAGGCGGCGCAGGTCGAAGTCGACGCGGTGATGGTATTGGACTGAGTCCGGTCAGCGCCCCACGCCGACAGCCATTGTCGGCGTTCGGCTTACGGCAAGAGACGGCGCTCGGTTAGGCTTGCAGGTCATGGCCACCCGCACTGCCCGTCCCGCTTCCGCCGTCGGTACCGATCCGGGCATCACGCCGGTTGGCGCGCTGCCGGGTGTCGGCCCGGCGCTGGCCGCATCGCTGGCCCGGCTCGGGCTGGAGCGGGTGCAGGACCTGTGGTTCCACCTGCCGCTGCGCTACGAGGACAAGACCCGGATCACCGCGATCGCCGACCTGCGCGTGGGCGAACGGGCGCAGGTCGAGGGTGTGGTCGAAGCGGTCGAGCGCGGCTTCCGCTATCGCCCGCAACTGAAGGTGGCGATCGGCGACGCCAGCCGGCAAACCCTGCTGCTGCGCTTCTTCCACTTCAACCGGGCACAGGCCGAGCAACTGCTGCCGGGAACGCGCCTGCTCTGCTATGGCGAAGTACGGCACGGCGCGCAGGGCCTGGAGATGGTGCACCCGAACTACCAGCGCCTGAGCGGCGACGTGGCCGCCGCGGTCGACGAGTTGCTCAGTCCGGTCTATCCGACCACCGAGGGGCTGGGCACAAAACGGCTGGCCGGGGTGATCGGCAAGGCGCTGGCGTTGCTGCCGCCGGCCGCGCAACTGGAGCTGATCCCGCCCGAGCTGTGCGCCAGGCACGGCCTGACGTCATTGCGCGATGCGCTGCTGTACGTGCACCGGCCGCCGCCGGACGCCCATCTGGGCCAGCTCATGCTGGGCCAGCATCCTGCACAGCAGCGACTGGCGTTCGAGGAATTGCTGACCCAGCACCTGAGCCTGAAGCGCATGCGCGCGGCGCTGCGGCGTCGGCATGCGCCGAAGCTGGAGGGTAGCGGCGCTCTGCGCCAGCCATTGCTTGCCGGGTTGCCGTTCCGCCTGACCGCCGCGCAGCAGCGGGTCAGTCGTGAAGTCGAGCGCGACCTGGCACGGCCCCGGCCGATGCTGCGGCTGGTGCAGGGCGACGTCGGCAGCGGCAAGACCGTGGTCGCGGCGCTGGCGGCGCTGGCGGCGGTGGAATCGGGGCATCAGGTTGCGCTGATGGCGCCCACCGAACTGCTGGCCGAACAGCACTTGCACAATTTCCGGCATTGGCTGCAGCCGCTCGGCGTCGAGGTGGAATGGCTGGCCGGCAAGGTCACCGGCAAGGCGCGCAAGCAGGCGCTGGCCCGGGTGGCCGAGGGTGCGCCGGTGGTGGTCGGCACGCATGCGTTGATGCAGGAAGGCGTGGCGTTTGCGCGGCTCGGCCTGGTGATCGTCGACGAGCAGCACCGCTTCGGCGTGCAGCAACGGCTGGCGCTGCGCGACAAGGGCAAGGATGGCGAGATGGTTCCGCACCAATTGGTGCTGACCGCCACGCCGATCCCGCGCACGCTGGCGATGAGCGCGTATGCCGACCTCGACGTCTCGTCGATCGACGAACTGCCGCCCGGACGCACGCCGGTGCAGACCATCGCGATCTCGAACGCGCGGCGGATCGAGGTGATCGAGCGCATCCACGCCGCCTGCGGCGAAGGACGCCAGGTGTACTGGGTGTGCACGCTGATCGAGGAATCCGAGCAGCTGCGTGCGCAGGCGGCCGAAGTGGCGCACGCGGAACTTTCCGCGGCGCTGGCCGGCTTCAAGGTCGGCCTGATCCACGGCCGCATGAAGCCGAAGGAAAAGCAGGCGGTGATGGACGCGTTCAAGTCCGGCGCGCTGGCCGTGCTGGTGGCGACCACGGTGATCGAGGTGGGCGTGGACGTGCCGAACGCCAGCCTGATGGTGATCGAGAACAGCGAGCGGCTGGGGCTGGCCCAGTTGCACCAGCTGCGCGGGCGGGTCGGCCGCGGCGCGGTGGCCTCCAATTGCGTGCTGCTGTACCAGCCGCCGCTGGGCCAGCTGGCGCGCGAACGACTGCAGGTGATGCGCGATACCAACGACGGTTTCCGCATCGCGGAGAAGGATCTCGAACTGCGCGGCCCGGGCGAGGTGCTGGGTACCCGTCAGACCGGCCAGCTCAGCTTCCGCATCGCCGACCTCACCCGTGACGCGCACCTGTTGCCGGCGGTGCAGCAGGTCGGCGAACACATGCTGGCCGAACATCCGCGGCAGACCGGGCAACTGATCGAGCGCTGGATCGGCGGCGCGGCGCGCTACGCGCATGCGTGATGGCTGGCGTCCATCGAATACACTGAGCGGCTAAACCCATAAGACACGCCCATGAGCAAACCGCAACTCCTGATCGATACCGACCCCGGCGTCGACGACGCGCTGGCCATCCTGATGGCCTACGCACATGCCGACATCGCCGGCCTCAGCATCGCCGCCGGCAACGTGGGCCTCGCCCATACCGTGCGCAACGCGCGCACCCTGGTCGACCTGGTTGGTGCGGCCACGCCGGTATTCGCCGGCTGCGCGGCTCCGTTGGTGCGCGCCGCGGACGAGGACGCCGCGTTCGTGCATGGCCAGGATGGTTTTGGCGACATCGGCTTCGCCGAGCCGGCGGCCGCGCTGGCCGATGAGCCAGCCGCGCTGGCCCTGCTGCGGCTGACCCGCGAGCGGCCGGGCGAGCTGACCCTGGTGGCGCTGGGCCCGCTGACCAACCTGGCGCTGGCGTTGCGGCTGGATCCGGGCTTGCCCAAGCGGGTGGCGCGGCTGGTGGTGATGGGCGGCGCGGTCACCGGCTACGGCAATACCGGCAAGGTGCCGGCCGAATTCAACATCGGCTTCGACCCGGAAGCGGCGCACGTGGTGTTCGAGGCGTTTCCCGCGTTCGATCTGGTCGATTGGGAGGCGACCCTGCGGCATGCCTTCGACGATGCCGAGTTCGATGGCTGGCTAGCCGCCGGCGATCGGCGCGCGGACTTCTTCGGCAAGATCATGGGGGCGGCGCGCCGCTACAACGCGAAGCACGACCGTCGTGGCGTGATCGCCGCCGACGCGCTGGCGATGGCGGTGGCGCTCGATCCTTCGATCGTCACCCGGCGCGAAACCCGGGCGGTGGCCGTGGAACTGGACGGCCGCCTGACCCGCGGCGCCACCGTGGTGGACTGGAGTGCGCGCCTGGGCCGGCCGGCCCAGGCGAACATCGTGCTGGAGGTGGACCAGGCCCGTTTTGCCGCGATGGTGCGGCGTGCGCTGGGCGTGCCGGGCTGACCGCCGACTTGCAGGGGCAGCCGGTTCCTCGTTACAATGCCGCTCTTTTCACCACCGCTTTAGAGCCAGCCATGAAGCCTGATATCCATCCGAACTACATCCCGGTGGTGTTCCAGGACCTGTCGTCCGACTTCGCGTTCCTGACCAAGTCGACCATGTCCAGCAAGGAAACCATCAAGTGGGAGGACGGCAACGAGTACCCGCTGATCAAGGTGGATATCTCCAGCCATTCGCATCCGTTCTACACCGGCAAGCAGAAGACGCTGGACGTCGGCGGCCGTGTCGACAAGTTCCGTCGCCGCTATGCGGGTTCCGTCAAGGAATAAGTGACGGCGGCAGCCGGCGCCTGACGCCGGTCGCGCAGATCCGATTCAAGACACGGGGCAGGCGCAGGCTTGCCCCGTGTCTTTTCGTGCCCGGCATTCGACCATTCGCCATCGAATGCACACGGGACCTTGTGCGATAATGGTCAGTGAACTGACGTCACCGCGTCCGTTGCATCGCGTGTTTTCCCCGGCACGCCATGCCCAAGCATTCCTTCGCCGGCCGGCGCCGCCATCGCGGTTCCCGGCGACGACGACCCACATGTAAGGAGGTTTCCGTGTCCGATCCCAAGACCGTCAAGCTGGTGGATGAGTCGAACAACCGCAGCAGCGAACTGCCGCTGGTCAGCGGCACGCTCGGTCCGGCGTGCATCGACATCGCCACGCTGTACAAGGACACCGGCCACTTCACCTACGACCCGGGCTATGGCAGCACCGCCAGCACCAAGAGCGCGATCACCTACATCGATGGCGACAAGGGCGTGCTGCTGTACCGCGGCTACCCGATCGAGCAGCTGGCGGAGAACTCCAGCTTCCTCGAAGTGGCCTACCTGCTGCTCAACGGCGAGCTGCCGAAGCCGGCCGAGTTCGCCACGTTCGAGCACGACGTCGCGCATCACACGATGCTGCACGAGTCGCTGAAGAACTTCTTCCAGGGCTTCCACCACGATGCGCATCCGATGGCGATGCTGGCCGCCGCGGTGGCCTCGCTGTCGGCGTTCTACCACGACGACCTCAACGTGGACGATCCGGCCGACCGCAAGCTCGCCGCGATCCGCCTGATCGCCAAGATGCCGACGATCGCCGCCGCCTGCTATCGCTACTCGATCGGCTGGCCGATGCGCTATCCGCGCAACAACCTGGAGTACGTCGACCGCTTCCTGCACATGATGTTCGAGGTGCCGAGCGAGCCGCTGCAGATGAGCCCGGTCGCGGCCAAGGCGCTGGACCTGCTGTTCATCCTGCACGCCGACCACGAGCAGAACGCGTCCACCTCGACTGTGCGCCTGGTCGGCTCCACCGGTGCGAACCCGTACGCGTCGATCGCCGCCGGCATCACCGCGCTGTGGGGTCCGGCGCATGGCGGCGCCAACGAGGCCGTGCTCAAGCAGTTGCAGGAGATCGGCACGCCGGACAACGTCGAGTCGGCGATCCTGCGCGCGAAGGACAAGAACGACAGCTTCCGCCTGATGGGCTTCGGCCATCGCGTGTACAAGAACTTCGATCCGCGCGCGAAGATCATCCGCGAGATGTGCCACAAGGTGCTGGCCGAGCTGGGTGTCAACGACCCGCTGCTGGAAGTGGCGATGAAGCTGGAAGAGGCGGCGCTGAAGGACGACTACTTCGTCGAGCGCAAGCTGTACCCGAACGTCGACTTCTATTCCGGCATCATCTACAAGGCGCTGGGCATTCCCACCGAGATGTTCACCGTGATGTTCGCGATCGCGCGCACCGCCGGCTGGATCGCGCACTGGATCGAGCAGCACGAAACGCCCGGGTCGCGCATCGGCCGCCCGCGCCAGGTCTATACTGGTGCCGACGTACGCGATTACGTGACGACCGCGAAACGCTGATCGCGGCATCCCGCGGGAATAAAAAAAGCCCCGGCCATGGCCGGGGCTTTTTGTGCGATGGCAGTCCCGGCTCAGCGCAAGGCCGCGCCCAGTCGCTGCTCGAACGCTTCGTCGGGGCCTTCGTCGAGCAGCATTTCCACCTGGGCCAGCGAGGCGCGCCGCATCGGCCGGTCGTCGGCGCGGTCCAGCGGGGCCTGGCGCAGCGCATCGCGCGGCAGCACGGTGAGATCGAATGGCAGCTCGTCGGCGGCGAACAGCAGCACCGGGTATTCGGGCTGGTCGTCGCGGCTGTAGCGCAGCCGGCGCACCTGGGTGTCGATCGGCACGCCGTGTTCGCGCAGATACAGCACGACCGCCTCCGGATCGTCGCTGTACACGTGCAGGCAGACCGCCGAATGCGCGTCGGCGGTGCCCTCGAGCACGGCGCCGACCAGGCGCGGTTCGAACGCGGCGAGGAAACGCATCGCCTCGACCGCCGCCTCGCGTCGCTGCCGCAGCAGCTGCGGCTGGCTGTCGGCGAGGAACAGGCGCTGGTGCTCGCGCAGCGCCTGCTCGATCTCCAGGTTGCGCGGCAGCGCCTGGGTGTCGAGGATGCCCAGCCGCTCGGCGGCCTTCAGCTTAGCGTGGTGGAAGTCGCGGATGCCGTGCTCGCTCATCAGCCGCGCGGCTTCCTGGGCCACGCGCAGTCGGTTGCGTTGCAGGCGGTCGTGCGCGTGGATGCGGTGGTGGTCACCTCGGGACATGGCGCGCTCCTCATCGATCGGTAACCGGCAGCTTCCTTTTGCCGGAAGCTGCGTCGAAGGCTCAGAAGATGTCGTAGGCGTGCTGCTGGTCCTGCTCCTTCTGCTGGGCGGCCTGGCTGCGCAGGCGGTCGACGTCTTCCACCTTGAACATCTCGTTGATGCCGTCCGGATCGCCCGACGCGGCGGGCAGGCCGCTGTAGCGGTTGATCAATACCGTACTGATTCCCGGTGGCATCGGCAACGTGCTCGGCGGCGTGTCTTTCAGGACGCTGCCCATGTAGGACATCCAGATCGGCAGCGCGGCCTTGGCGCCGAACTCGCCGCGGCCGAGCGAGCTGTAGTCGTCGAAACCCATCCATACGGCGGTCGACAGGTCGCCGTTGAAGCCGACGAACCAGGCGTCGCGGTGATCGTTGGTGGAGCCGGTCTTGCCGGCCAGGTCGTCGCGCCCCAGCGCGCGCGCGGCCGAGCCGGTGCCGCGCAGGATCACGTCCTTCATCAGCGAGGTCACCAGGTAGTCGTTGCGTGCCTCGATCACCCGCGGCGCGAGCACCGGCGGGTGTGCGCCGTCGCCATGCGCGTCCGCCGGCAGCACCGCGTCGCCGACGCCGTCGACGCTGCTGGATTCGGCGGGAGCCGCGGATGACGCGCTGACCAGGTTGTTGGCGGGGGTGGGGTTCATCTCGGCCGGCGGCGGGCCGGGCGGCCGCGTGTCGAGCAGGCGCTCCTGGCAGTTGCGGCAGGCGCGCGCGGGGTTGGCCACGTACACCGGCTTGCCGTTGCGGTCGTCGATCTCGTGGATGAAATACGGCGTGACCAGGTAGCCGCCATTGGCGAACACCGCGAAGCCGCGGGCCATGCCCATCGGCGACACCGAGGCGGTGCCCAGCGCCATCGACAGGTTGGCCGGGATCGCGTCCTGCGAGAAGCCGAAACGGGTGGCGTATTCGCGCATGTAGCGCACGCCGATGGCATCGAGCAGGCGCACCGAGACCAGGTTCTTCGACTGCACCAGCGCTTCGCGCAGGCGCATCGGCCCGGCGAACTTGTCGTCGTCGTTGGAGGGCGTCCAGATGCCGTTCGGGCGCGACGGGTCGGGCAGGGCGAGCGGCGCGTCGTTGATGATCGAGGCCGGGGTGAAGCCGCGCTCGAACGCCGCCGAATACAGGTAGGGCTTGAAGCTGGAGCCGGGCTGGCGCGCGGCCATCACGGCCCGGTTGAACTTGCTGCGCACGAAGTTGAAGCCGCCGACCAGGGCCTGGATCGAACCGTCTTCCGGCTCGATCGAGGTCAGTGCGGCCTGTGCAGCGGGGATCTGCGCCAGCTGCCACTCGCCCTTGTCGTCGCGCGCCAGCCGGATGATGTCGCCGCGCTTGAGCACGCCGTCGACCCGAGTCGGCGCGGCGCCGACGCGGTCGTCATTGATGTGCGGACGCGCCCAGCTGACCCCGGCCAGGTCGAGGATCGCGCTTTCGTGGCTGGACAGGTAGACCGTCGCCTGCTTCGCGTCGCTGGCCGTGACGATGCCCGGCTGCATGCCGGAGACGCTGCCGTAGTTGGCCAGCAGGTTGTCGAAATCCGCTTCGCCGGCGCCGGCCGGCAGGTCCTGGTGGGCTTCCGGTCCGCGCCAGCCATGTCGGCGGTCATAGGCGATCAGCCCGTCGCGCACTGCTTCCACGGCAGCCTGCTGGCGGCCGCTCTGCACCGTGGTCCTGACCACGTAGCCTTCGGTCAGCGCATCGTTGCCGAAACGGTCGAGCACCTGCCGGCGCACCATCTCGGCGAGGTAGGGGGCGTCCACCTCGATCGGCTGCTCATGCGGGTAGGCATGGTTCGGCTCGGCGATCGCCTGCTCGTACACGGCCTTGGTGATGTAGTCGTGGCGCAGCATTTCGCCCAGCACCCAGTTGCGCCGGGCGATCGCGCGCTTCTGTCCGTTGATCGGGTTGACCACCGACGGCAACTGGAAGGTGGAGGCGATCAGCGCGCATTCGGCCACGGTCAGCTGGTCCAGCGTCTTGCCGTAGTAGTACTCGGCGGCCGCGGCCACGCCGTACGAGCGGTGACCGAGGAACATCTTGTTGAGGTACAGCTCGAGGATCTGGTCCTTGGTGAGTTCGTGCTCGATGCGCAGCGCGATGAAGATCTCGGTGAGCTTGCGCGAATACAGCTTTTCCGGGCTCAGGAAGAAGTTGCGGGCGACCTGCTGGGTGATCGTCGAACCGCCGGGGCCCTTGTCGCCGCCGGTCACCACGACATGCCAGCCGGCCCGCACGATGCCGTGCCAGTCCACACCCGGGTGGTGGTAGAAGTCCGCGTCCTCGGCCGACAGCACGGCATGCTTGAGCCGGTCTGGCACCTTCTCGATGTCCACCGGGATGCGCCGGGTCTCGCCGAAACTGGCGATCAGCTTGCCGTCGGCGCTCAGCACGCGCAGCGGCACCTGCATCGGATAGTTCTTCAACTCGGCCACCGAAGGGAGCCTCGGGGCGATCAGCCAATACGCCACACCCACCGCGACAATTGCCAGGAGCAAACCGGAAAAGGCCAGGATCAGAGCCCAGCGCAACAAGCGTTTGAAAATTTGCATGGTGTGGGGATAGCGAGACCTGAGTCAAAACATGACAGAGTATAGATGTAGGAGTATTCCCCACATGAGCAGCGGTCGACCAATACAAAAACCGGCCTCCAAAGCAAGGGTCAGGCCAACAGGGGGTTTGCCTTAAATGTGGCGGGCATCACGCCAATCACATGAGAAAGTTCCCGTAGACCGTTGCCATTACGTTATTTTTTCGATTTAATGCCATTGCGCACCCCGCCAGGATTCTGGCTACGGGCGTCAGCGGCAAGGGGGAAACACCGTGGGGCTCTTTACACCGAAGAAGCCGGCGCTGATTGGTGTCGACATCAGTTCGACTGCCGTCAAGCTGCTGCAGCTAAGTCAGGCGGGCGGTCGCTATCGCGTTGAGCATTACGCGGTCGAGCCGTTGCCGCCGAACGCCGTGGTCGAGAAGAACATCGTCGAGATCGAGGCGGTGGGCGATGCGATCCGTCGCGCGCTGGCACGCTCGGGCTCCAAGCTCAAGCACGCCGCTGCCGCGGTGGCCGGGTCGGCCGTGATCACGCGCATCATCCCGATGACTGCCGAGCTTTCCGACGATGATCTGGAAGGCCAGATCCAGGTCGAGGCGAACCAGTACATCCCGTACCCGATCGACGAAGTCAGCCTCGACTACGAGGTGCTCGGTCCGGTCCGCGACAACCCCGACATGAACAACGTGCTGCTGGCGGCCTCGCGTACCGAGAACGTCGACATGCGCGTGGCCGCACTGGATCTGGGCGGGCTCACCGCCGCGGTGATCGACGTCGAGGCGTTCGCGATGGAGAACGCGTTTGCGATGATCGCTGACCAGCTCAACGTCGGTCGTGACGCTCTGGTGGCGGTGGTCGACATCGGCGCCACCATGACCACGCTGTCGGTGTTGCGCAACCAGCGCACGATCTACTCGCGCGAACAGGTCTTCGGCGGCAAGCAGTTGACCGACGAGATCATGCGCCGCTTCGGCCTCTCCTACGAGGAAGCCGGCCGCGCCAAGCGCAAGGGTGGCCTGCCCGAGTCCTACGAGACCGAGGCGCTGGAGCCCTTCAAGGAGTCGCTGATCCAGCAGATCAGCCGCCTGCTGCAGTTCTTCTTTGCCGGCAGCGAATACAGCAAGGTCGACCAGGTGGTGCTGGCCGGTGGCTGCGCCTCGATCGAGGGGTTGGGACCGATGCTGGAAGAGCAGCTCGGCGTGCCCTGCATCGTCGCCAATCCGCTGGCCCGCATGTCGCTGTCGCCACGGGTACAGGCACAGTCGCTGGCGCAGGACGCTCCCGCATTGATGATTGCGGTCGGCCTCGCCTTGAGGAGCTTCGACTGATGGCACACGTCAATCTACTTCCGTGGCGCGCCGAGCGGCGCAAGCAGCGCGAGCGCGAGTTCTACATGCAGCTCGTCGCCGCCTTCGTGGTGGCGCTGGGCGTGCTGCTGCTGTGGGTCTTCTGGATGGACCAGCGTATCGACAACCAGAACGAGCGCAACGCCTACCTGCAGACCGAGATCAAGCAGCTCGACGTGCGCATCGCGAAGATCAAGGACCTGGAAAAGGTGCGTGAGCATCTGCTCGCACGCAAGCAGATCATCGAGCAGTTGCAGGCCGACCGCTCGCAGATGGTGCATCTGTTCGACGAACTGGTGAAGACGATTCCCACCAGCGCGCGCCTGTCCGGCCTGAAGCAGAGCGGCCAATCCATGTCGCTCGACGGCGTAGCCCAGTCCAATGCCAGCGTCGCCGAATACATGCGCAACATCGAGACTTCGCCGTGGATGGGCCATGCCGATCTGCGCAAGACCGAAAACACGCATAACGGCACCCGCATGCCGTATGTGTTCGGCCTGAACGTGTTGCTGAGCAAGCCGAAATCCGACGAAATCGACGGCAAGACCCCGGTGTTGTCGGCCGGCGCCAGCTCCGGCGCGGCTCCGGCGGTGCCGGCGGCGCTTGGTGCGGCAGCCAAGGCGGCCACCTCGCCGGCGAAGCCCGCGACAACGGCTACCCCGGAAGCCCATCCGGTGAGTGTGCCAGCCGCCACGGGAGGTGCCGGATCATGAGTTTCTTCAACGATCTCCAGAACCTCGACCGCAACAACGTCGGTGGTTGGCCGCAATCGGTCAAGATCTTCTTCACTGTCCTGCTGATGGGCTTTGTGCTGCTGGTGGGCTGGTACTTCTTCGTCAGTGACCAGCAGGACAGCCTGAAGACGCTGGCCGGCAAGGAAAACCAACTCAAGCAGGAGTTCTCCACCAAGCAGGCCAAGTCGGTCAACCTGGAGGCGCTGCAGCAGCAACTCGACGAGATGCAGGACATGCTGCGTCAGCTGCTGCGCCAGTTGCCCAGCAAGACCGAGATGCCCGAACTGCTGACTGACATCTCGCAGACCGCACAGTCCGCCGGCCTGGAGACCGATCTGTTCCAGCCCGGTGCGGAAACACCGAAGGACTTCTACGCGGAGAGGCCGATCGCGTTGCGCTTCACCGGTACCTACCACCAGTTCGGCATGTTCATCAGTGGCGTGGCCTCGCTGCCGCGAGTGGTGATCCTGACCCTGCATGACGTCTCGCTGACGCCAAAAACGGCCAGCAAGGGCGATGGCACCTCGAACGGTCAGCTGGTCCTGCAGGGCACCGTGAAGACCTACCGCTATCTGGACGACGAAGAGAGCTCCACTGCTGGCGCCGGCAAGAAGGCGGGGGGGGCGAAATGATGAACAAGCTGACAACCATCAAGCCAACCCGTGTGGCGCGTGTCCTGCTGATGCTTGGTGCCGTGCTGGTGTTGGCCGGTTGCACCCGCGGCATGTCCGACCTGCGCACCTGGGTCGCCCAGGAAAAGGCCAAGAAGGGCGCGCCGATCCAGCCGTTGCCGGTAATCAAGACCTTCGAGACGTTCAAGTACGATGACCAGGATCGGCGTGATCCGTTCAGCCCGAGCACGGCCGAGCTGGACAACAACAACGCCACCAGCGGCCCGCGACCCGACGCCAACCGCGCCAAGCAGCCGCTGGAGCTGTTCGCGCTGGACAGCCTGAAGATGGTCGGCACGGTCGGTACCGGTGCGGGCATGGAGGTGCTGGTCAAGGACCCGGGTGGTGTGATCCATCGCGTCCATGTCAACGAATACATGGGCCAGAACTACGGGCACATCACGGCGATCAGCGAAGACCATATCGACCTGGTCGAGCTGGTATCCAACGGTAATGGTGGCTGGATGGAACGTCCGGCCAGCATCGCGCTTGACGCGAAATAGGTAGACAGGGGCTGATGCAATGACCAACCAAATCCAATCCGTCCGGGGCCGTGTCATGCGCCATGCGAGTCGCTACATGCTGATGGGCCTGCTGATCGCCGGTGCCACCTGGGCCAGCGCTGCGATGGCAGCCACCACCACGTTGAAGAACATCAGTTACGACGCACTGCCTGGCGGCAGCGTCGAGCTGCACATGGACTTCGGCGATGGCCCGGTGCCGGAGCCGAAGATCTTCACCACCGGCAATCCGCCGCGCATCGCGGTCGACTTTGCCGACACTGACAACGCGGCGGCCCGACACCTGGACATCGGCAAGGGCTCGACCTCCGGCGTATCCGCCGTATCGGCCGGCGGACGCACCCGCGTGGTGGTCGAATTGATGCGCGAGTCGAGCTACCGCTCGCGCGTCGAAGGCAACAGCCTGGTGTTGACCGTCAACAACGGCAGCACGGACCAGTCCGTGACCACCGCGTCCACGATCGACCCGACCAAGGCGCTGCCGTCGTCATCGGCCGGTCCGGCCATCTCCAACATCGACTTCCGTCGCGGCCCGAACGGCGAAGGCCGCGTGCTGATCAACTTCAGCGGCAGCGGCGCGAATGCCGAAATGACCCGCAAGGGCGACAAGGTGCTGGTCACCATCGACCACGCGAACCTGCCGGCCAACCTCGCCCAACGCCTGGATACGCTGGACTTCGCCACGCCGGTGCAGTCCATCGTCACTCGCGCCGGCAACGGCGGTGGTGCGCGCATGGAGATCGCGGTCAAGGGCGACGTCGAGACCTCGGCCTACCAGACCGCTGACCAGTACGTGGTCGAGGTGGCGCCGAAGAAAGCCGCGGCCAAGGACGAGAAACTGGCCAGGCTGGACAAGGAGCCGAGCTACAGCGGTAATCGGGTCACCTTCAACTTCCAGGACATCCCGGTGCGTTCGGCGCTGCAGCTGATCGCAGATATTTCCAAACTCAATCTGGTCGCGTCGGACAGCGTCGGCGGCAGTGTCACCCTGCGCCTGGTCAACGTTCCGTGGGACCAGGCGCTGGACGTGATCCTGCGTGCCAAGAGCCTGGACAAGCGCCGCAACGGCAACGTGATCTGGGTCGCACCGCAGGCCGAGCTGGCCAAGTACGAGCAGGACGTGGCCGACGCCAAGCTGAAGGCGCAGGACACCGCCGAGCTGGTCACCGACTACGTGCCGATCAGCTACGGCAAGGCGTCCGCTATTGCTACGTTGCTGACCAGTGGCAGTAAGCAAGGCGGTGGTGGTGCCGGCGGCGGCAACACCCAACGTGGCTTTCTGTCGCCGCGTGGCAGCGTGTCGTTCGACGAACGCACCAACACGTTGCTGCTCAACGATACGCCGGAGAAGATCAGGCAGCTGCGTGAACTGATCGCGGTGCTGGACAAGCCGGTGCAGCAGGTGCTGATCGAGTCGCGTATCGTGGTCGCCAGCGACGATTTCACCCGCGAGCTGGGTGCCAAGTTCGGCGTCAACGGCCGGGTCAACAATACCGAATTCCAGAATGCCGCCACGGCTACGCCGGCATTGACCGCGGGTATCGGTGGCGGCAACGTGACTTCGGGTGGCCTCAACGTGAACCTGCCGGCCAGCCCGGCGGCCGGCACCTTCGGCCTGGCCATCCTCGGCGCCAACTACGCGATCGACCTGGAACTCTCCGCGGCCCAGACCGAGGGTCGCGGCGAAGTGATCTCCAGCCCGCGCGTGATCACAGCGAACCAGCAGGAAGCGGTGATCCGCCAGGGCCAGGAAATCGGCTACGTCACGTTCCAGAACAGCGCCGGCAGCGGCGCCGGAAGCGGCACCGCTACGGTGCAGTTCAAGGACGCCGTGCTGGAGCTGAAGGTGACCCCGACGATCACTGCCGACAACCGGGTCTACCTGATGATCAACGTCAAGAAGGACGCGCTGGCCGGTTACGTGGACGCACCCGGAAGCGGCAAGATTCCGACCATCGACACCCGCGAGATCAATACCTCGGTGCTGGTCGACAACGGGCAGACCGTGGTGCTGGGCGGTATCTACGAGATCAACAAGTCCAACACCATGACCAAGGTGCCCGGATTGGGCGACATCCCCGGCATTGGCATACTGTTCCGCAAGACATCGCGGACCAACACCAAGGCCGAGCTGCTGATCTTCGTGACGCCGCGTATCCTCAGCGACACGTTGCAGTAATCGCGCAAGGTTGCAGTGAAAGGGGGCGGCTTCGGCCGCCTCTTTTTTTATGCGCTTCGGCCAAGCTGCCGGAGGCCGATTAAACTTCCTGCGTTGCCGATGGTCTGTAGCACGCCATCCGGTCCGCTGCATCCTGCCGCGCACCGGGCTGCGCCGCTGTCACGTCAAGAACGGAACCCGCTCATGGATATGCCCGAAATTTCAACGCCGAGTCGTCTGCAGCAGTCGTTCGTGCAACTGCGCGACGACCTGCAGCAATGCATCATCGGCCAGCCGCACCTGATCGACTGCCTGCTGGTGGCCTTGCTGGCCGACGGTCATCTGCTGGTCGAGGGCGCGCCGGGCCTGGCCAAGACCACGGCGGTGAAGGCGTTGGCGGCGCGCATCGAGGCGGACTTCCATCGCGTGCAGTTCACCCCCGACCTGCTGCCGGCCGACCTCACCGGCACCGACGTGTTCCGCCCGCAGTCCGGCAGCTTCGAGTTCGAGCGCGGCCCGCTGTTCCACAACATCATCCTAGCCGACGAGATCAACCGTGCGCCGGCCAAGGTGCAGTCCGCGCTGCTGGAGGCGATGGCCGAGCAGCAGATCACCGTCGGTCGCAGCACCTGGCAGTTGCCCGAGCTGTTCATGGTGATGGCGACGCAGAACCCGATCGAGCAGGAAGGCACGTTCACCCTGCCGGAGGCCCAGCTCGACCGCTTCCTGATGCACGTGACGATCGGCTATCCGGATGCGGTCGCCGAACTGGCGATCCTCAAGCTGGCACGCGAGCAGACCAATCGTCGTGCCCATCCCGTCGCCGCGCCGCCGGCCTTGCTCAGCCAGGCTGACGTGTTCGCCGCGCGCGATGCGGCGATGGCGGTGCACATGGCGCCGGCACTGGAGGAGTACCTGACCCAGCTGGTGCTGGCCACCCGCGATGCCGGCCGCTACGGACCGGAACTGAAGCGCTGGATCGCCTGGGGTGGCAGTCCCCGCGCCACCATCGCGCTGGACCGCTGCTCGCGCGCGCAGGCGTGGCTGGCCGGTCGCGATTACGTGCTGCCGGAGGACGTGCATGGCATTGCCCACGAGGTGCTGCGCCATCGCGTGCTGCTCAGCTACGAGGCGGAGGCCGAAGGCGTGCGGCCGGACCAGGTGATCGACCGCCTGCTGGATCTCGTGCCGCTGCCGTGAACGCCGTTGCGCCACATCGTATGGACGGTGACGGCCGCAGCCAGGTTGCGCTGGCCGAACTGATCGCGCTGCGCGCGCGGGTCGGCCGTGTGCGCATGGCGCCGCTGCTCAGCCGTGCCGCGCGCAGCGGCCAGCAGTCCAGCCGTCTATACGGCCGCGGCATGGACTATGCCGAGTCGCGCGTGTACCAGGCCGGCGACGACGTGCGCCGGCTCGACTGGCGGCTCACCGCGCGCAGCGGCAAGCTGCATACCAAACTGTTCCAGGAAGACCGCGAAGGCTGTCTTCTGATCGTGCTCGATACCCACGCCAGCATGCGTTTCGGCACGCGGACGCGCTTCAAGTCGGTGCAGGCGGCGCGTGCCGCGGCCGCCGCCGCGTGGTACGCGGTACGCGCCGGCGAGCGGGTCGGGGTGATGGCGTTCGGCCACGCCAACCTGTTGTTGCGGCCGCAGGCCGGGCCGCGCGGTGCCCTGGCGGTGTGCGGCGCGCTGGCCGAATGGGATGCGCAGCCCGCGTCCGATCGAGTCGAGCCATTGTCCGATGCGCTGGGCCGCGCCAGCCGTGTGCTGCATGGTGCCAGCCGCGTGCTGCTGGTCAGCGACGGATTCAGCTGCGACGCATCGGCACGGCAGCGCCTGCTCGACCTGGGCCGGCACGCCGGCGTCAGCGTGCTGGTGGTGGCCGATACATTGGAACTGGCGCCGGCCCCGCCGGGGCGCTATCCGCTGGAGCATGCCGGCGAACGCTGTGAAGTGCTGTTGCAGTCCGAGCGCCAACGCAGCGATTTCCAGCGTGCGCTGGGCGCCGGTCCGGCCCGGTTGGGCGAACTGGCGCAATCGCTGGGCCTGCGCTGGAACAGCATCGACACCACGGTTGATGTGTTCGATGCGGTCAGCGGCCTGCTGGGTGCGCGGAGGCCGGCGCGATGAGACTGCCGCCTGCGCCATCGCCCGGCCCGCAGCTGCGCGATATCCATCTGCCGCCGGCGCCGCCCTGGTGGCCACCGGCGCCGGGCTGGTGGGCGCTCGTCGTGCTGCTGCTGGCGCTGTTGCTGGCCGGCCTCTGGTGGTGGCGACGGCATCGTCGCGCGCTTCGCCAGCGCCGACAGGTGCTGCGCGAACTCGATCGGCTCGCACGGCAGCATCAGCGCGACGGCGATGGGCCTGCATTGGCGAGCGCGCTGCACCAGTTGCTGCGCCGGGTGGCACGCCAGCACGATGCGCGAGCCGCGCGACAACGCGGCGACGCCTGGCGGCAGACGCTGGCGCGGGTACCGATCGATGCCGCCACGCTGCAGCAACTGTTGGCGCTGGACCAGCAGATCTATCGTCCACCCGCATCGTTCGACCATGCAGCCAGCGTGACGGCCGTAAAGGCGTGGCTGCAACTGGCGTTGAAGCCGGCGAGCTGGAAGCCTTCCGCGACGGAGCACGCCGATGCCTGAGTTCGCCTGGCCTTGGGTGATCGTGCTGCTGCCGCTGCCGTGGCTGCTGCGCCGCTGGCTGCGTCCGGCCGCGCCGGGGCAGGCGCTGCACCTGCCGCAGCCGGGTGTGCGACTGGCTACGGTCGCCGGCAACCGCGCTCGCGGCGCCGCGCCGTGGCTGCTGGCGCTGGCCTGGCTGTGCCTGCTCGCCGCAGCGGCGCGGCCGCAATGGGTGGGGCCGCCGCAGGCGCAGCAACGCAGCGGGCGCGCGTTGATGCTGGCGGTGGACCTGTCCGGCAGCATGCGCACCGGCGACATGCAGCTGGCCGGCCAGGACGTCAGCCGCTTCGGCGCGGTCGAGGCGATCGCCGGCGACTTCATCAGCCGCCGCAGCGGCGACGAGATGGGGCTGATCCTGTTCGGCAGCCAGGCCTTCCTGGTGACGCCGCTGACCTACGACCTCACTGCGGTGCGCGCGCAACTGCAGGGTGCGGCGGTGGGGCTGGCCGGCACGGAGACGGCGATCGGCGACGCCATCGCGGTGGCAGTGAAGCGGCTGGCCGCGCTGCCCGAGCAGGCGCGCGTGCTGGTGCTACTCACCGACGGCGTCAACAACGCCGGCAGCATCGCGCCACGCGACGCGGCGCGCGCGGCGAAGGCGGCCGGCGTGCGCATCTACACCATCGGCATCGGCGCCACGCGGATGCGCATCCCCGGTTTCTTCGGCAGCCAGCTGGTCAATCCGTCGGCCGACCTCGATGCCGACATGCTCACCGACATCGCCACGCAGACCGGCGGACGTTTCTTCCGTGCCACCGACAGCGGCGAGCTGGCCGATGCCTACCGCGCGATCGACGCGCTGGAGCCGATGCCGCAGCACGGGCCCTCGCTGCGTCCGCGGCATGAGCTGTTCCGCTGGCCGTTGCTGGCCGCGATCGCGTTGCTGTTGCTGGTGATCGTGCCGCGCCGCTTCGCGCGTACGCGGGAGCTGCCCGCATGAACGAGCTGCTGCAGCCATTCCATTTCCTGCGGCCGTGGTGGCTGGCCGCGCTGCTCCTGTTGCCGTTGCTGGGCTGGCTCGGCGTGCGCCGCAACGTGGCGCAGGTGGAACTCTCGCGGCTGGTCGACGCCGAACTGCTGCCGCATCTGCTGCGCGGGCGCGCCGGCAACCGCAGCCTGCCGCTGTGGCTGTTCGCGCTGGGCTGGACGCTGTGTACGCTGGCCCTGGCCGGGCCGACCTGGAGCCGCGTCGAGCAACCGCTGTATGCGAGCCGTGCGGCGCAGGTAGTGGCGATCTCGCTGTCGCAGCACATGCTGGCGCGCGACGTGACGCCGAGCCGGCTCGATCGCGCGCGCTACAAGGCGCGCGACCTGCTGCACGCCAACCAGGACGGACTCAACGCGCTGGTCGGCTACGCCGGCGAGGCATTCGTGGTGGCGCCGCTGACCTCCGACGCGCGCAGCCTCGACGATCTGCTCGAGGCGATGGCGCCGGACACCATGCCGGTGGACGGCGACAACGCAGCGGCGGCGATCGAGCGTGGCGTGGCACTGATCCGCGACGGCAAGGCCAGTGGCGGTTCGCTGGTGCTGATCACCGACCAGGCCGATGCCGCGGCCGAGGCTGCCGCGCGCAAGGCAGACGCCGCCGGCGTGCAGGTGTCGGTGCTTGGCGTGGGCACGCCGCAGGGCGGTCCAGTGCCGTTGCCCGACGGCGGCTTCCTGCGCGACGCGCAGGGCGGCATGCTGCTGGCCCGCCGCGACGATGCCGCGCTGGCGGCGCTGGCCGCGGCAGGCGGCGGTCGCTACGCGGCGATGAGTGCGGACCAGCGCGACGTCGACGCGCTGCATGCGCAACTGCGCAATGCGAAGGCCACGCTGGCCGGCGGGCAGGTCGGCGACGCCTGGCAGGACCGCGGCGCGTGGCTGCTGCTGCCGCTGCTGCTGATCGTGGCGCTGGCGTTCCGCCGCGGCTGGCTGCTGTTGCTGCCGCTGGTCGTGCTGCCGTCGTTGTGGCCGGGTACGGCCGCGGCGACGACGTGGCACGACCTGTGGCAGCGCCGCGACCAGCAGGCCGCGCAGGCCTTGCGCGCGGGCGACGCGAAGCAGGCGCAACAGCTCGCGCGCGACCCGGCCTGGCGCGGCGCGGCGGCGTATCGCGCCGGCGACTACGCCGCCGCGGCGCAGGCCTTGCAGCAGGCGCCCGGCGGCGACGCGGCGTACAACCTCGGCAACGCGCTGGCGAAGCAGGGCGAGTACCAGAAGGCGCTCGCGGCCTACGACCATGCGCTGCAACTCGACCCGGCCAACGCCGACGCGAAGGCGAACCGCCAGGCGGTCGAGGACTGGCTGCGCCAGCAACAGCAGCCGTCGGACCAGAAGGAACACGAGGGTCACGGCGGCAAGCAGAACCAGTCGTCGCAGGGCGAGCAGGGCAAGAGCGGCAAACAGGATGCGAAGGATCAGTCATCCGCGGCGAACGATGCCGAGTCGTCCGGCCAGCCGGGCCAGGATGGCAAGTCGCAGGCGCAGGATCCCTCCGGCAAGAACGAATCGCAGCCAGGCAAGTCCGAGCAGGGCGGCGCCGATCAACCCCAACCGCAGACCGCGCAGCAGCAGGCCGAGCAGAAGGCGCAAGCGGAACAGGCGCGGCAGGCGTTGAAGCAGCAGATGGACGCCGCGCTGGCGAAGCCGGGCGACGGCAAGGCCGAGCACCAGCTCGGCGCGCTGGCCAAGGACGATCCGCAGGCGAAGCTGCCGGCCGACCTGCGCCATGCCCTGCAGCGCGTGCCGGACGATCCCGGCGCCCTGCTGCGGCGCAAGTTCGAACTGGAATACCAGCAGCGCCACGGCGGCGCACCGAGCGAGGATCAACAGCCGTGATGTTTCGACATGCCATGAGCGGATGTTTGCTGATGCTGGCGCTGGTCCCGGCGCTGGCCAGCGCGGTCGAGGTCACCGCCACGCTGGACCGCGACCACGTGCAGCTGGGCGAGGCGGTGACGCTCAACGTGCGCGTGGCGGGCGACACCGGCGGCGTCGCCGCACCCGACCTGCGCGCGCTGAGCCAGGACTTCCAGCTGCTCGGCACCTCGCAGAACAACAGCCTCAGCGTGATCAACGGCAAGGCCAGCTCCGAACTGACCTTCGGCGTAGCGCTGCGGCCCCGTCACGTCGGCGTGCTGCAGATTCCCGCCCTGAATGTGGGCGGCGAGCGCACGGCGCCGCTGCAGCTCACCGTGACGGCGCCGGACCCGGCCGCGGCCGCCGCCACGCAGCACGACGTCTTCATGGAATCGCAGGTCGAGCCGGCGCACGGCTACGTCGGCCAGCAGCTGACTTACGTGGTGCGCCTGTACTACGCCAACCGCATCGGCGGCGACGCACCGCCGCCACCGCAGGCCGACGGCGTGGAAGTCAGCGCACTCGGCAAGGGCCTGAACTACGATGCGGAGCGCGGCGGTCGCACCTATCACGTGCTGGAACAACGCTACGCGCTGATTCCGCAGCACGCCGGGAAGGTCGAGATTCCCCCGGTGGATTTCCAGGGCGAGGCCGCCGACCCGCGCGACCCCAACAGCTTCTTTGGCGCCACCGTGCCGGTCAGCGCCAGTGCGCCCGCGCAGACGATCGAGGTGAAACCGGCGCCCGCCGACTGGGGCGGCAGCGCGTGGTTGCCGGCACGCCAGCTGAGCCTGAGCCTGGACGGCTGGCCCACCGCGCAGGAGGCGTCGCCGCGGGTCGGCCAGCCGCTCAACCTCACCATGAACCTGCAGGCCACCGGCCTGTCGTATGAAGCGCTGCCGGCGCTGAGCCTGCCGCCGCTGGACGGCGCCACGGTGTATCCGGACAAGCCGGTCACCGGCAACCGCCAGGACGGCGAATGGATCATCGGCCGGCGCCAGCAGTCGTTCGCGATCGTGCCCGAACGCGCCGGTACGCTGACCATTCCCGCCACCACACTGAAGTGGTGGAACGTGCTGACCGACAAGATGGAAGTGGCGCAGATCCCGGCGCACAGCGTCACCGTGCTGCCGGCAGCCGGTGCGGCTGCCGCGCCACCGCCCGCGCCGATCGGGGCGGCGGACAGCGGTGTCGTCGGCAACGCCGTCCCGGCCGCGGCGACACCCACGCCATGGCGCCGGATCGCACTGGCCAGCCTCGGCCTGTGGCTGCTCAGCGTGCTGGCCTGGTGGCTGTGGCAGCGTCGCCGGCGCGCGTCGTCGGTGACACCGCGGGCTGCGACGCGCGCCTCGGCGCGCAGCGGCCAGCTGGCCTTTCTTGCCGCGGCGCGCGGCAGCGATCCGGCCGCGCAAGTGCGCACCTTGCTGGCCTGGGCACGCGCGGAGCGGCCGGCGATCCAGCACCTGGGCGAGTTGTCGGCGGCGCTGGACGACGCGGCGCAGCGCGCGGCGATCGAAGCCCTGCAGCAACGCCACTACGCTGCCGCGCCGTCACACGATGCCGGCGCGAACCTGGCCGAAGCGTTCAAGCGCGGCTTCGCCTGGCGTGCCGCTGTTGCCGACGAGGAGCCCGGGCTGGCGCCGCTGTATCCGTTCAAGCTGCACTGAGCGGCCCGCGCCGCAGGGCCTGCCGGCTTTTGCTGCGAGGTGACGCAAGAGCGGCGGGCAGTGCCCGCCCTACGCCTGGTCCAGCGCGTGCTGGAACACCGCGCGCATGGCGTCGCTGAAACAGCACAGCGTCACGTCGATGTCCTCCGTGGCGGCCAGCGCGTCGCGCAGCGTGGCCACCGCCACCGCGGCGGCCTGCGCGGCGGGGTAGCCGTAGACGCCGCAGCTGATTGCCGGGAACGCGATCGTGTGTAGCCGCTGCTCGCGCAGCAGCTGCAGTGCGTTGCGATGACAACGTTCCAGCAACTGCGCCTCATCCCGGGTACCGCCATGCCAGACCGGCCCCACCGTGTGGATCACCCAGCGCGCGGGCAGGGCGAAGCCGGGTGTGATGCGCGCCTCGCCGGTGGGGCAGCGTACGCCGGGCGCGATCTCCGGCAGCGCCCGGCAGGCTTGCAGCAGGGCCGGGCCGGCGGCGCGGTGGATCGCGCCGTCCACGCCGCCACCGCCGAGCAAGCTGGGATTCGCCGCGTTGACGATGGCATCCACCGCCAGGCGGGTGATGTCGGTGTGGATGATCCGGATGGGCATGGGGTGGCGGCTTACCTTATGCTTCAGGCAGGCATTCGAGCCTGGTGAGGCGGCTACCGGTCATGGCGAAAACAGAAGACATTTCCTTCGGCTATCTGCTCGGCGACGTGACCTTGCTGTTCCGCAAGCACTTCGATCGGCGCGCGGTGAAATTCGGGCTGACCCGCGCGCAATGGCGCGCGACCAAGGTGTTGTACCACCGCGAAGGCCTGCGGCAAACCGAGCTGGCCGAGTTTCTGGAAATGGAACCGATCGCGGTGGGCCGGGTGATCGACCGGCTGCAGGCGGCCGGCTTCGTCGAGCGCCGGCCGGACCCGAAGGATCGTCGTGCCTGGCGGCTGTACGTCACCGACCAGGCGCGCGTGATCGTGGGCGACATGGAGATCATCGCGCGCGAGCTGCGCAAGGACGCCACCCGCGGCATCGGCCACGACGAACTGCAGCAGGCGTTGGCGGTGATCGGCCGGATCAAGGACAACCTGCTGGCGCTGGAGCAGGGCGACGGCACGGCCTGATGCGCGCATGCGGCGGCACTGACCAGTGCCATAGGTCGGGGTCGTGCGCGGCGGAATCCGCGGCATAGTGGGCGTCTGGCGTGTCTTGCGGCGGGTCAACCTGAAGCCGTCACACGCGTTGTAACGAGCTTGGTGCATGGTCACCGGCCCTGCGGTTCCCCGACCGCGCAAGAACCCCGCCATCGCCACCGCGCGTGGCGCGAAGATCGAGAAGCCCCCGCGCATGTCCTGGAAAAAAATCGTCCTTGTGGTGGCTGTCCTGCTGGCAATCGCGCTGGCCATGCATTTCGGGCGCGGTGCCGGCGACAGCAGCAAGGCCACCAAGGCACCGGCAGCGGTGCCGGTCGAAGTGGCCAGCGCCAGCCAGGGCGACGTCGAACTGTCGCTGAAGCTGGTGGGCCGGGTCGAGGCGTGGTCGACGGTGAGCCTGCGCGCACGGGTCTCCGGCCAGCTCGAGTCGCTGTCGTTCACGCCTGGCGCGCTGGTGCGCAAGAGCAGCGTGCTGGCGCAGATCGATCCGCGATTGCTGCAGGCGCAACTGGACCAGGCGCGCGGCAGCGTGGCGCGCGACCAGGCGCTGCTGCAGAAGGCGCAGGCCGACCAGCGGCGTTATGCCGACATGCTGGCCAAGGGTTTCGTCTCCAAGGCGGACTACGACCTGTACCAGGCCAACCTGGCGGTGGCCCGGGCCACGCTGCAGAGCGACCAGGCCGCGCAGGAACTGGCGCAGACCCAGCTCGACTATGCACGCATCGTCGCCCCGTTCGACGGCATCGCCGGCGCGCCGCTGGTGTGGCCGGGCGCGCAGATCAGCGCCGACAGCACCGATATCGTGGTGCTCAACCAGGTCGAGCCGGTGCGCGTGGCGTTCAACATTCCCGAGGACAGCCTGCCCGCCGTGCGCGCCGCGCTGGCCAACGGCGCGATCGCCGTGCAGGTGACCATCTCCGGCGACAAGGGCGCGCCGCTGGCCGGCACCCTGGATTTCATCGACAACGCGGTCGACGCCACGACCGGCACCATCGTGCTGAAGGCGCGCTTCGACAATGCCGGGCACCGGCTCACCCCCGGCCAGTTCGTGCAGGTGAGCCTGCCCACCACGCGCCTGGCCAACGTGGTCAGCGTGCCGGTGCATGCGCTGCAGAGTTCCAGCAGCGGCAACTTCGTGTTCGTGCTCGGTGCCGACGGCAAGGTGCAGCAGCGCTACGTCACCCCTGGTCCGACCAGCGCCGGGCGTACCGTCATCGACAAGGGCCTGAAGGCCGGCGAGCAGGTGGTCACCGAAGGCCAGATGCTGCTGGTCGACGGCAGCGCCGCCGTCGTCAAGGGATGATCGGATGAACATCCCCGAGCTCTGCATCCGCCGCCCGGTGATGACCACGCTGCTGATGACGGCGCTGCTGGTGTTCGGCATCGTCGCCTATCCGCAGCTGCCGGTGAACGAGCTGCCGAACGTCGACTTTCCCACCATCAGCATCAGCGCCAGCCTGCCCGGCGCCTCGCCGGAAACGATGGCGTCGGCGGTGGCCACGCCGCTGGAAGGCCGGCTGTCGACCATCGCCGGGATCAGCTCGATGAGCTCGACCAGCGCGCTCGGCTCCACCTCGATCACGCTGAGCTTCGAGCTGGACCGCAACATCGACGCAGCAGCGCAGGACGTGCAGTCGGCGATTTCCTCGGCGCTGCGCCAGCTGCCGAAGGAGATGACCACGCCGCCCACGTTCCGCAAGGTCAACCCGGCCGACGCGGCGATCCTGTACCTGGCGATGAGCTCGTCGACGCTGCCGCTGACCCAGGTCGACGAATACGCCGAAACCGAGCTCGCGCAGCAGCTGTCGATGATCGACGGCGTGGCCCAGGTGAACGTGTACGGCTCGCAGAAATACGCGGTGCGCATCAGCGTGGACCCGGACCGGCTGGCGGCCAGCGGCATCGGCATCGACCAGGTACAGAACGCCATCGCCGACGCCAACGTCAACCAGTCCACCGGCTCGCTGTACGGCAAGCGTCAGCAGTTGCCGATCCGCAGCGACGGCCAGCTGCTGCGCGCGGCCGCGTACAACGACGTGGTGGTGGCGTACCGCAATGGCGCGCCGGTGCACGTGGGCGACATCGGCACGGCGCGCGACAGCGTGCAGGACGATCAGCGCGTCAGCTCGTACAACGGCAAGCAGGCGATCGTGCTGGCGATCCAGCGCCAGCCGGGCGCGAACACGGTGGCCACGGTGGACCGGATCAAGGCGGTGCTGCCCAGCTTCCGCGCCGGGTTGCCGCCGTCGATCACGCTGGACACGCTGTACGACCGCTCGCAGTCGATCCGCGAGTCGGTCGACGACGTGCAGTTCACCCTGCTGCTGGCCGGCGCGCTGGTGGTGTTCGTGATCTACCTGTTCCTCGGCAACCTGTCCGCCACGCTGATCCCGGCGGTGGCGCTGCCGATCTCGGTGCTGGGCACGTTCGGCGTGATGTACGCGCTGGGCTACAGCCTGGACAATCTCTCGCTGCTGGCGCTGACCCTGGCGGTCGGCTTCGTGGTGGACGACGCGATCGTGATGCTGGAGAACATCGTGCGCCACATGGAGGCGGGCGTGCCGCCGTACGAGGCGGCGCTCAAGGGCGCCGGCGAGGTCGGCTTCACCATCTTCTCGATGACGCTGTCGCTGATCGCGGTGTTCATCCCGGTGATGTTCATGGGCGGCATCGTGGGCCGGCTGTTCCACGAGTTCGCGGTGGTGATCAGCGTGGCGATCCTGATCTCCGGCATCGTCGCGATCACGCTGACGCCGATGCTGTGCAGCCGCTTCGTCAAGGCGCACGACCACGAGAAGAAGAACTGGCTGATCGCCGGCTTCGACCGCGGCTTCAGCGCCGTGCAGCGCGGCTACGCGAGCAGCCTGCGCTGGTGCATGGATCGTCCGCGTCTGGTGCTGGCCGGTTTCGGCGTGAGCCTGCTGGCCACCGCGCTGCTGTTCTACGCGACGCCGAAGGATTTCATCCCGGCCGGCGACAACGGCCAGCTGCGCGTCAACACGGAAGGGCCGGAGGACGTGTCGTTCGAAGGCATGCTGGCGCGCCAGCAGCAGCTGGTCGACATCGTGGCGAAGGACCCGAACATCGCCGGCTACATGTCCACCGTGGGCGCGGGCGGCGCGCGCAGCACGATCAACAACGGCTCGATCCTGATGCTGCTGAAGCCGGCGCACGAACGCAAGCTCGGTCCGGACGGTATCATCCAGGAGTTGCGACCGAAGCTCGCGACGGTGGCGGGCATCCGCAGCTATATCCAGAATGCGCCGGCGATCCAGATCGGCGGGCGGCAATCGAAGGCGCAATACCAGTACACGCTGCAATCGGTGAACCTCGACCAGCTGTACGAGTGGAGCGGCAAGGTGACCCGCGCGTTCGCCGCGCTGCCGGGTTTCGAGGACGTCACCAACGACCTGGATCTCAACAGCCCGTCGATCGTGGTCAAGGTCGACCGCGCCAAGCTGGCGCCGCTGGGGTTGACCATGGCGCAGGTGCAGACGGCGCTGGGCATCGGCTTCGGCGAAAACCAGGTTTCCACCATCTACGGTTCGTCCACGCAGTACTGGGTGATCCTGCAGGTCGAACGCAAGCTGCAGGACGATCCGGCGGTGCTGTCGCAGCTGTACGTCACCTCGAACAGCGGCAGCCTGGTGCCGCTCAGCGCGGTGGCCAGTTTCGCCCGCGAGCCGCAGGCGCTGACGGTGAACCACCAGGGCCAGCTGCCGGCGGTGACGGTGTCGTTCAACCTGGCGCCGGGCGTGTCGCTCAGCGATGCGGTGACCCGCATCAACAGCGCGATGGACACGATGGGCCTGCCGGCGACCATCAGCGGCAGCGTGCAGGGCACCGCGCAGGCGTTCCAGCAGTCCATGCAGGGCATGGGCATGCTGTTGCTGCTGGCGGTGTTCGTGATCTACCTCGTGCTGGGCATCCTGTACGAGAGCTTCATCCATCCGCTGACGATCCTGTCCGGCCTGCCGGCAGCGGCGGTCGGCGCGCTGCTGACCCTGGTGATCTTCAACGCTTCGCTGGACCTGTTCGCCTTCGTCGGCATCGTGATGCTGATCGGCATCGTCAAGAAGAACGCGATCATGCTGATCGACTTCGCGCTGGAGCGACAGCGCGAGGAAGGCATGTCGCCCGCCCAGGCGATCTTTGACGCCTGCCGCGTGCGCTTCCGCCCGATCATGATGACCAGCATGGCGGCGATGGCCGGCACCCTGCCGATCGCGCTGGGCATCGGCGCCGGCGCCGAGGTGCGCCGCTCGCTGGGCCTGGCGGTGGTCGGCGGCCTGGTGTTCTCGCAGATCCTCACGCTGTACCTGACGCCGGTGATCTACATCTACATGGACCATCTGCAGCAACGCTTCCAGCGATCGGGCAGGACATCGCCGGCGCGGTAGCTTGCGGCGTTCAGCCGTCCGCGACTAGGCTGGCTGCTTCGTCATCGAGGGAGCGGACATGCGCAACCCGACAGCGATCGCCGCCGTATTCGCCGTGGCCGCCCTGGCCGCCTGCGCCCATGCAGGTACCCCCGCGCAGATGGACGCCGCCGCCCTGCAGGCCTGGGCCGGCCAGCCGTGGGACAAGGCCGCGCTGATGAACACCACGGTGGAACTGGGCCGCTACCGCAATGTGCCGGTGGTCGCCGAATTCCCCTGTTCGGACGTCTGTCCGCAATACACCGTGCGCATCATCCACTACCAGCTGCCGCCGGAGGCCTCGTGCGCCAGCGTGGGCGGCGTCGAGAAGGAAGTGCTGGTGCCGATAGCGATCACCGTGCGGTCGAAGACGTTCTGCATCCCCGAACCGCTGGTGGCGTCGGGGCAGTACTACGCGAAGTGACCCGGCTATGCTCCTCCCCCTGCGAGCAGGGGGAGGTTGGGAGGGGGTGCTCTTGATCTTGCAGCGAAGAGCGACCCCACCCCAACCCTCCCCTGCAAGCAGGGGAGGGAGCAGAGTCCATCACTCGCCGGCGCCGTCCTTCGCGAACGCACCGGGCGCGGAGCCGAAGTCGCCGTTCGCTTGGGCAGCCATGTACGAGAACGCCGCGTACACCGCCACGTTCTGCGCCAGCTCGGCCGGATCGATCTTGTCCAGCGTGTCGTTGGGAGTGTGGTGCCAGTCGAAGTACTTCGTGCCGTCCTGGGTCAGCGACAGCGCGGCCATGCCCTTGGCGTGCATCTGCGACAGGTCCGAACCACCGCCGCCGGGACGCGTGGCGTCGTAGGCCACGCCGACCGGTTCCAGCACCCTGGCGATCTGGCCGATCGCCTCGCGTGCCTCGGGCTTCACGCTGGCGCTCATGCGCCAGATCTTGCCGGCGCCGAAATCGGACTCGGTGCCGAGCTGGAACTTCGCCACCTCGGCGCCGTGCTTGTCGGCGTAGGCGCGGCCGCCCCACAGGCCCATCTCCTCGTTGGCGAACGCGATCACCCGGATCGTGCGGTCGGGCCGCTGCGGCAGGTCGCGGATCAGCTTGCCGGCGGCCATCGCGATCGCCACGCCGGCGCCGTCGTCGATCGCGCCGGTACCCAGGTCCCACGAGTCGAGGTGGCCGCCGATCGCCACCACCTGGTCGGGGTGCTTGCGGCCGGTGATCTCGCCGATCACGTTGGCGCCGGTGTATTCGCCGACCACGCCGCAGTCGAGATCGAGCTTCAGCGTGACCGGTTTGCCGTAGGCCAGCACGCGCTCGAGCTGGTCGGCGTCGGGGTTGGTCAGTGCGGCGGCGGGGATCGCCTTGGCCGGGTCGCGGAAACCGGTGACGCCGGTATGCGCGGCGCGCTGCTGCGCGTCGGTGCCGACCGAGCGCAGCAGGTAGCCGGCGGCGCCCTTGGCCTGGGCGATCACCGCGCCCATCGTGCGCACGGCCGAGCCCATGCCGTAGCCGTGGCCGTCCTTCGCGCGCTCCATGCGGTAGCCGACGTAGACGATCTTGCCCTTGATGCTGGCCGGATCGGCCGCCTTCAGCGCGTCCAGCGTGTCGAATTTCACCACCTCGGCGGTCAGCCCGCCCTTCGGTGTGCCGGCCGAATAACCCAGCGCGGTCAGCACCAGCGGCTGCGGGAACGGCGCCACGATCGCGGCGTGCTCGCTGCGGCGCACCCACAGCGGGTACGTCACCGCTTCGGTGTAGACCTTGTCGTAGCCCAGTTCCTTGAACTTCGCCACGGCCCAGTCGACCGCGCGCCGGTCAGCCTCGCTGCCGGCCATGCGCGCGCCGACCTCGGTGGTCAGCGATGCAGTGACCTTGTACGCGGTGTCGTCGTGCAGCGCCTGGTCGCGCAGCTGTTCGGCCGTCTTTACGGCCGTGGCGGGAATCGTGGTGGTGGCGGCGCTGGCGATGCCGCTGGCCAGCAGGCCGGCGGCGAGCAGGGTGAGGGGAAGACGGCGCATCGGGGGACTCCGCTGGGTAAACCCCGATTATGGCGTTGTTGCCGGTTGCCGCTTAGGCCAGAAGTCATGGGTGGCGGGGCCGCTTCGCAAGGCGGGCAGTGCCGGCCCTACGAAGCCATGGCTTCTCCCGTTACGGCTTGTTCTTCAGCAAATCGCGGATCTCGGTCAGCAGGGCCACGTCGGCCGGCGGCGCGGCGGGGGCTTCTTCCTGCTTGCGGCTGAGCTTGTTGATCCCCTTGATCACCATGAAGATCGCGAACGCGATGATGATGAACTGGATCAGCGTGTTGATGAAGGCGCCGTACTGGATCGCCACTTCGGCCACCTTGTGCGCCGGGTCGGTGACGTCGGCCGGCTTGAGCACCCACTTCAGCTGGCTGAAGTCGATGCCGCCGGTGAGCCAGCCGATCGGCGGCATGATGATCTGGTCGACCAGGGAAGTGACGATCTTGCCAAACGCGCCGCCGATGACCACGCCGACCGCCAGGTCGATGACATTGCCACGCATGGCGAAGGCCTTGAACTCGCTGATCATGCTCATGCTGCTGGTACTCCCTTGGTTGGGCCGGATGGCGCGTCGAATGTAGCGCGACAAGCTAGGCGCGAACAGATGAAGGCTTCGTGGAAGATCAGACGATCCGGCCGCGCAGTTCCGCCACGCCGACCAGCTCGGCATGGAAGCGGTCGCCGCGCTGCAACGCAGCAACGCCGGCCGGCGTGCCGGTGAAGACCAGGTCGCCGGCCTTCAGCTCGAACAGCGTGGACAGCGCCGCGAGGATGTGCGGCACGTCATGCACCATCTCGCCCAGTGTGCTCTGTTGACGCAGTTCGCCGTTCACGCTGAGCCGCAGCACGATCTGTGCATCCACGGTCGCCGCGTCGGCCGGGCGCAGCGCGGAGACCGGAGCGGAATGGTCGAAGCCCTTGGCCACGTCCCACGGATGGCCCTTGGCCTTGGCCTGCGCCTGCAGGTCGCGGCGGGTGAGGTCCAGCCCCACGCCGTAGCCCCACACCAGCGCCTTGGCCTGCTCGGGGCTGAGGTCGTGGCCGCCGGCACCCAGCGCCACCACCATCTCCACCTCGTGGTGCAGGTCGGCGGTGGCCTGCGGGTACGCCACGTCGGCGCCGTCGGCGACCACCGCATCGGCCGGCTTGCAGAAGAACATCGGCGCGGACTTGTCCACTGTGGCGCCCATCTCGCGCGCATGCTCGGCGTAGTTGCGGCCGATGCAGAACACCCGGCGGATCGGGAAACGCTGGTCGGAACCGATGACCGGCAGACTGGGGATGGCGGGTGCGTCGATGATGTAGTTCATGCGCGCAAGCCTAGCAAAGCCGGGGTTACAGTAGGAGCCGGGTCGACGCGGATGACAGCTGTCACCGACGATGGCTGATGCTGCACCCTGATCGCCCTGTCTTCGATCAGCCAATCTTGTACTCATCAAACAGCCGGCAAGCGCCGGGCGGGGAGCACGAGTGGATAACGCGGGGTTGCTGAAAGAACTGCGCATCGAACGCCACCAGCGCGAGGACCACGGGCGCAACCCGGGACGCTGGCTGTGGATCGGTGGCGCGATCGTCGTGCTGCTGTTGCTGCTTGGCGGTGCCGCGCAGCTGTTCTTCGGCCATCGCGCGGTGACCGTGCAGACTGCCACCGCGGTGGCGCCCGGCGCCGGCAGCGAGGCGGGCGCGGTGCTGCAGGCGACCGGCTACGTCACCGCGCGGCGGCAGGCCACGGTGTCGGCGCAGATCACCGGCACGCTGACGGCGGTGCTGATCGAGGAAGGCGACCACGTGCAGAAGGGCCAGGTGCTGGCACGGCTGGACGACAGCGGCTACAAGGCCCAGCTCCAAGCGGCGAAGGCGCAGGCCGACTCGGCGCATGCGCAGGTGGCGCAGATCCGGACGCAGCTGACGCAGGGCAGCCACGACGCCGCGCGGCTCGACGCCCTGGCCGCCCGTGGGCTGGTGTCGAAGCAAAGCGCCGAGCAGGCGCGTACCCAGGTCGACAGCCTGCGTGCGCAGCTCAACGCGCAGCAGCAGCAGGCCAAGGCGGCCGACGCCCAGGCCGCGGTGGCCCAGGTCAACTTCGACTATTGCGTGGTGCGTGCGCCGTTCAGCGGCGTGGTCACCACCAAGGACGCGCAGGTCGGCGAGATCCTCTCGCCGCTGTCCGCCGGCGGCGGCTTCACCCGCACCGGCGTGGGCACCATCGTCGACATGGATTCGCTGGAGATCGACGTCGACGTCAACGAGGCCTACATCGGCCGGATCAAGCCGGACATGCCGGCCGATGCAGTGCTGGATGCGTATCCGGACTGGAAGATTCCCGCCCACGTGGTCGCCATCGTGCCCACCGCCGACCGCGGCAAGGCCACCATCAAGGTGCGCGTGGCGCTGGAGAAGAAGGACGCCCGCGTGGTGCCCGACATGGGCGCGCGGGTGTCGTTCCTTGAAGAAAAAACGAAGGCCCATGCCAGCGTGCCGCAAGGCGTGCTGGTGCCGGCCACGGCGATCGTGCAGCGCGGCGGCCATAGCGTGGTGTTCGTGCTCGACGGCGGCCAGGTGCGCCAGCGCACGGTGAGCCCGGCTGCACAGACGTACGGCGACCTGCGCCTGCTGCCCGCCGCGGTGAAGTCGGGCGACAGCGTGGTGGTGTCGCCGCCTGCCGAACTGCGCGACGGTTCGGACGTCCAGATCAAGGTGCCATAGGGCGCACCCCTTCACATTCACCGGAGAGCCTGCCATGTCCACGCTGATCGAGATCAGGGACCTTGCCAAGACCTACGAGCGCGGCAAGCAGAAAGTCGAAGTGCTGCACCACGTCAACCTGGACATCGCCGAAGGCGATTTCCTCGCGCTGATGGGTCCGTCCGGATCGGGCAAGACCACCTTGCTCAACCTGATCGGTGGCCTCGACACGCCGAGCGCCGGCAGCATCAGCGTGGGCGGTCAGCGCATCGACCAGCTCGGCGGCGGCGCGCTGGCGAAATGGCGCGCCTCGAACGTGGGTTTCATCTTCCAGTTCTACAACCTGATGCCGATGCTGTCGGCGCAGCGCAACGTGGAACTGCCGCTGCTGCTGACCCGGCTGTCGGCGGCGCAGCGCAAGAAGAACGCGGCCATCGCGCTGCAGTTGGTCGGCCTGGCCGATCGCGGTAGCCACAAGCCGGGCGAACTGTCCGGCGGCCAGCAGCAGCGCGTGGCGATCGCCCGCGCGATCGTTTCCGACCCCGAGCTGCTGGTCTGCGACGAGCCCACCGGCGACCTCGACCGGCAGTCCGCCGAGGATGTGCTCGGCCTGCTGCAGCAGCTCAACCGCGAGCACGGCAAGACCATCGTGATGGTCACGCACGATCCGAAGGCGGCCGAATACGCCAGCCATACGCTGCACCTGGACAAGGGCACGCTCGTCGAGCAGGCGCTGGCCTGAGGAGGCAACGATGAAATACCTCCACTTGATCTGGGCCGCGCTGTTCCGGCGCAAGACCCGTACGATTCTCACGTTGGTGTCGATTATCGCCGCGTTCCTGCTGTTCGGCATGCTCGACGCGGTGCGCACTTCGTTCGACCAGGCCGGCAAGAGCGCGAACGGTGCCGAGCGCCTGCAGACCGGCTCCAAGCTGTCGTTCATCCAGACCCTGCCGTCGTCGCTGGAGCTGCCGATCGGCAGGGTGGCCGGGGTCAAGGCGGTTGCGTATGCGAACTGGTTCGGCGGCGCCTACCAGGACCCGCACAACCAGATCTTCAGCTTCGCGGTGAGCCCGAACTACATCGATCTGTTTCCCGAGATCGAGGTGAGCGCCGAACAGCGCAAGGCGTTCGACGCCACTCGCACCGGCGTGCTGGTGGGCGAGGAGCTGGCGCGGAAGTACCACTGGAAGGTGGGCGACCGGCTGCCGTTGCAATCCACCATCTTCCCGACCCGTGACGGCAGCAAGAACTGGAGCTTCGACATCGTCGGCATCCTGCATCCGAAGGACAAGAGCGCGGGCGGCATGTTCAACCAGTTGATCCTGCTGCACTGGAAGTACTTCGACGACAGCACGCCGTACAACCAGGGCGCGGTGGGCTGGTACGTCAGCCGCGTCACCGACGTCAACCAGGCCGACCGCATGGCCAAGGCGATCGATGCGATCTCGGCCAACTCCGACCACGAGACCCGCACGCAGACCGAACAGGCCGCCACGGCGAACTGGATCAAGCAGCTCGCCGACATCGGCCTGATCGTGGGCTCGATCATGGGCGCGGTGTTCTTCACCCTGATGCTGCTGTCGGGCAACACGATGATGCAGGCGGTGCGCGAACGGACGTCCGAACTGGCCGTGCTCAAGACGATCGGCTTTTCCAGCCGCAGCGTGCTGTGCATGGTGCTGGCCGAATCGGTGCTGCTCTTGCTGATCGGCGGCGTGGTGGGGCTTGGCATTGCCACGGCGCTGATTCCCGCCGTCGGCGCCAACAGCGGCCTGTCGCTGCCGCCGGTGGGCGCGGGCAACTGGGCGCTGGGCATCGGCCTGATGGTGCTGATCGGCCTGGTGGTCGGCGTGCTGCCGGCGCTGCGCGCGATGCGCCTGAACATCGTCGATGCACTGGCCGGTCGCTGAGGAGTACGCCATGAACAAGTTCAAGAATTTCATGATCGGTCTGGGCCTGGTGGTGCTCCTGGTCGTGGCACTGGCGATCTGGGTCAAGCTGACCTGGCCGCTGGTGCTCGCTGCCGCCGCGCTGTTTGCCGTGTGGATGGCGCTGACCCGCCAGGGCCGCCAGGCGGCGTCGGTGACGGCGGTGGGCGTGAGCACCTTGCGCCAGCGTCTGGGTTCGTCCTCGGTAATCGTGATCGGCATCGCCGGCGTGGTCGGCGTGCTGGTCGCCCTGCTGGCGATGGGCGAGGGTTATGCCGAAACCCTGCGCAAGACCGGCAACACCGAAACCGCGATCGTGATGCGCGGCGCGTCAGCCTCGGAAGTGATGTCGGTGCTCGAGCGCGACAGCGTGGTGGTGATCCCGCAGGCCGCCGGCATCGCCCGCGATGCGCAGGGCAAGCCGATCGCCTCGCCGGAGATCGTGGTTGCCGCCAACCTTCAGTTGAAGGGCGGCACGGCGGACGACGTGGGCAGCGTGCAGCTGCGCGGCATCGGCGACGAGGCGTGGACGGTGCGGCCGAACGTCAAGTTGGTGGCCGGGCGCAAGTTCAAGCCCGGCATGCACGAACTGATGGTGGGGCAGGGCGCGCAGCGCGAGTTCGCCGACCTGGACGTCGGCCATCAGATCAAGCTGGGCAACCAGTTGTGGACCGTCGTCGGTGAGTTCGCCTCCGGCGATGCCCTGGACTCGGAACTGTGGGCCGACGCGAACGTGGTCGCCGAGGCCTATCGCCGTGGCGGCAGCCGCAATTCGGTGACGGTGAAGCTGGCCGACCCGCGCGGCTTCGACGCGTTCAAGGCCACGCTGCAGGCCGACCCGCGTCTGAAGGTCGACGTCAGCACCACCATCGACTACTTCAGCAAGCAGTCCGAGGGCACCTCCAAGATGATCAAGGCGATCGGCATCACGGTCGGCGTGATCATGGCGATCGGCGCGATCTTCGGCGCGCTCAACTGCATGTTCGCCGCCGTCGCCGCCCGTGCGCGCGAGATCGCCACCCTGCGCGCGATCGGCTTCCGCGGCATGCCGGTGGTGGTGGCGATCATGCTGGAGACGATGCTGCTGGCCCTGCTCGGCGGCCTGCTCGGCGGTGCGCTGGCGTGGCTGATCTTCAACGGCTATACGGCATCGACGCTGGCCGCGGGCTCCGTCGGCAAGCTCAGCTTCGAGTTCAGCGTGACCCCCGCGCTGCTGTGGAGCGGCCTGAAATGGGCACTCGCGATCGGCTTCATCGGTGGCTTGTTTCCGGCCGTTCGTGCAGCACGGTTGCCGGTGACCGCGGCCTTGCGGGAACTGTAGTCTTGCGATGTACGCGCAGGAGCCCGCTGGCGGGCGATGCTCTTGATCCAGGGCGTCGCCCACCAGCGGGCTCCAGGTATTAGGGCATCACTGGCGGCACGTAGGTCAGCGTCAGTCCCAGCAGCCACAGCATGCCAAGCACCAGCGGCACGTGCACCACCAGTTGTATGAAGGTATAGCCGACCACGTCGCGCGCCTTCAGCCCGAGCACGCCGAGCAGCGGCAGCATCCAGAACGGGTTGATCAGGTTCGGCAGCGCCTCGGCCGCGTTGTACACCTGTACCGCCCAGCCCAGGTGCACGTGCAGGTCGTTTGCTGCCTGCATCACATACGGCGCCTCGACCAGCCACTTGCCGCCACCGGACGGCACGAAGAAGCCCAGCACCGCCGAGTACGCGCCCATCACCGCGGGGAAACTCTCCTGGCCGGCGACCTGCACGAACAGGTTCGACAACCGGTGTGCCAGGGTGGCGCCATCGGCGCCGGGCACGTGGGTGAGCAGCGCGGCGATGCCGCCGTACAGCGGAAACTGGATCAGCACGCCGGAGGTGCTCGGCACCGCGCGGCTCACCGCGTCGAGGAAGCTGCGCGGGCGCCAGTGCAGCAGGATGCCCAGGGTGAGGAACAGGAAGTTGTAGGTATTGAGGTTCGCGATCGCGGTGACCGCCGGCTTGCTGGCGAACTCGTGGCCGAGCCAGCCCAGGCCCAGCAGGCCGATCGCCATCGACAGCAGCGGGCTGTATTCCAGCCATTCGCCCGGCCGCGTGCGCGGCGGCAGCACCGGGGTCGAGGTTTCGCCCACGTCGAAATCTTTTGAAGTGCGCGCATTCGCCTCCGACGGCGCGGTGGTCCAGCAGACCAGCAGCGACACCACGATCAGCACCGCGGTCAGCACGATCGACTGCCACAGGAAGATGGTCTGGCTGAAAGGCAACACGCCGGTGATCGCCAGCAGCCCCGGCGGCATGCTGGCCGGGTTCGCCTGCAACTGCGCCGCCGACGACGACAGGCCCATCGCCCAGATCGCGCCGAGGCCGAGATACGCCGCTGCGCCGGCCGCACGGTAATCCATGCGCAGGTCCTCGCGGCGCGCCAGCGCACGCACCAGCAGCCCGCCGAACACCAGCGAGAAACCCCAGCTGAGCAGCGACGCCAGCATGCTGACCAGCGCGATGTACACGATCGCCCCGCGCCCCGTGCGCGGCGCGCGCGCCAGCACGTCGATGAAGCGCGCCACCACCGGCGCGGTGGCCAGCACGTAGCCGCCGATCACCACGAACGCCATCTGCATGGTGAACGGGATCAGGCTCCAGAAGCCGTCGCCGAACGCGTTGACCGTCGCCGTCGGCGTGGCGCCGAAGGCGAATGCCGCCAGCGCCACCACCACCACACCCAGCGCGGCAAACACCCACGCATCCGGAAACCAGCGCTCTGCCCACGCCGCGCTGCGCAACGCCGCGCGCGCCATCCATCCGTCCCGTGCTGCGTTCATGCTGATCTCCGCCGGTGATCGCGACATCGTCGCGCCGCGAAGTTGCTGTTGGCAAGTAGACCAAGGTCCCTGCTTCAATGAAGCAAAACCGCGCCGCCAAGCAGCGCCTCCATTGCCCCTCCCCCTGCAAAGCAGGGGGAGGTTGGCGACCACAGGGAGTCCTTTAGGTGAGGGGGTCAGGCTTTTGACTTGCGGCGAAGAGCAACCCCACCCCAACCCTCCCCTGCCAGCAGGGGAGGGAGCAAAAGCGCCTACCGCCGCCGCTTCGCCAGCGTGATGACCGCCACGCCGAACAGGATGATCGCCATGCCGGCCAAGTCGTAGGGTCCCACGTGCTCGCCGGCCAGCAGCACGCCGAACAGCACCGCCACCGGCGGGTTCACATAGGCGTAGCTGGTGGCCAGCGCCGGCCGCGCGCGCTTGAGCACGTACAGGTATGCGCTGAACGCGATGATCGAACCGAACACCGCCAGATAGGCGATCGCCAGCGTGGAACGCAGGCTTGGGTGCGCCGGCAGCTGTTCGCCGCTGAGCAGGGCGAAGCCGAGCAGAGCGATGCTCCCGCAGATCATTTGCGCGGCGGTGTTCATCGGGCCGGGCGGCATTTCGCGGCGTCGGCTCCACGCCGATCCGAAGGCCCATGCGGCGGCCGCGGCCAGCAGCGCCAGCGCGCCCAGTCGCGAACCGGACAGGCTGCTGCCGAGGTTCAGCACGATCACGCCGGCAAAGCCGACCACCAGGCCGACGCTTTCGTGCCGGTTCGGCCACTCGCCGTACATGCCGGTGAACAGCGCGGCGAACAGCGGCATGCTGGCCACCGCCACGGCGGCGATGCCCGAGCTCACCTGCTGTTCAGCAAAGCACACCAGGCCATTGCCGAGGCCAAGCAGAAACACGCTGGTAAATGCGGCATTGCGCCACTGCAGTGGCGTCGGCGGGGCGACCCCGCGCAGCCGCAGGAAGCCGTACAGCGCCACGCCGGCGCACAGGAAACGCATGCCGGCGAGCAGGAACGGCGGGTAGCTTTCCAGCGCGAAGCGGATACCCAGGTACGTCGAACCCCAGATCACGTACAGCGCGAGCAGCGCCAGCGGAATCAGGAAGCGGGGATCAGTCAGGCTGCGCGGCGTTTCGACCGCGATGGAGGCAGGGATATCGGACATGGGGGTGGATCGTGTGGGGACGGCGCATTATCGCGCGTCCGTCCAGGTTGTCCGCAGCGGGTTGCCGAAGAGACGATCAGTGCGCGACGGGCCGGCCCTGGCGGATCACCACGAACTCGCCTTCCAGGACGGCCGGCTGCGCGTTGGGCGCCATCGGCTTCGCCGGCGCGCGCCCCTGCTTCCACTGGCGCACGGCCAGCAGCACGACGCCGCCGACCAGCAGCACGCCGGCCACCACCAGCCCGAACACCAGCAGCACGCCAAGCACCGCCACGCCGAGCAGCAGCGACAGGGCGCGGGCCAGCGGATGACGAGGACGACGCATGGAAGGCATGGCGAAATACATGTGTTAAAAATCCGTGTGGTAAAATCAACGACTTACGCCACAACCATGGGGCCATCCGGCCTACGAGGCAAGTGCCGATGGATACATTTATCCCCGTCGAATCGCTGGACCGGCAGTCGCTGTGCCGGCTGGACGATATCCCCGACGGCGGCGCCACCGCCGTCGACGCCAGCCTGGCCGACGGCGACGAAAGCCTGATCCTGCTGCGCCGTGGTGACCACGTGCACGGCTACCTCAACGTCTGCCCGCACGCGGGCCGTCGCCTCGACTATGCCCCGGGCAAATTCCTGCTGAAGAACGACACCCTGATCTGCGCCGTGCACGGCGCCACCTTCAACCGGGACGACGGCCTGTGCATCGCCGGCCCGTGCCGCGGCGAACATCTGCGCGCGGTGGCGGTGCAGGTGGAAGCGGGCGAGGTGAGGCTGGCGCAGGAAGCATGATGCGAGTGGACGGCAGCAAGCACGCCTCCCCATTCACGCCGACCGTGCCAGATGCAGCGGGTTGTTCCTACAGTCGCCCGTCAACAGCGGCCACGGGCAGCAGACTCTTGATGTCGAACACGGCGCAGTTCTCGCGGCCGTAGCGGCGGATGTCTGCGTCGCCGTGGCCGAGGAAGTCCCGGTGCGCCACGGCCAGCACGATGGCGTCGTAAGCGTGCTCGGCGGGCGCATCGACCAGGGTGACGCCGAGTTTCTGGCGGCTCTCGAGCGGATCGGCCCAGGGGTCGTACACGTCCACCTGGGCGTGCGTGGCTTCGAGTTCGCGGACGATTTCCACCACGCGGGTGTTGCGCAGGTCGGGGCAGTTTTCCTTGAAGGCCAGGCCCAGCACCAGGATGCGCGAGCCGACCACGTGGATGCGCTTGTTCGCCATCAGGCGGATCACCTGGTGCGCCACGTACAGCCCCATGCGGCTGTTGATGCGGCGCGCGGCGAGGATCAGCTCGGGGTGGTAGCCGAGCACGGTGGCCTTGTGCGTGAGGTAGTACGGATCCACGCCGATGCAGTGGCCGCCGACCAGGCCCGGCTTGAACGGCAGGAAGTTCCACTTGGTGGCAGCGGCGTCCAGCACGTCCTGGGTGTCGATGCCCATGGTATTGAAGATCATCGCCAGCTCGTTGACCAGCGCGATGTTGACGTCGCGCTGGGTGTTCTCGATCACCTTGGCCGCCTCGGCCACCTTGATGCTGGACGCCTTGTGCGTGCCCGCAGTGATGATGCGGCGGTACAGCGCGTCGACGAAGTCGGCGGTTTCGGGCGTGGAGCCGGAGGTGATCTTGGTGATCGTGGGCAGCCGGTGCTGCTTGTCGCCGGGGTTGATCCGCTCCGGGCTGTAGCCGCAGCTGAAATCGTGGTTGAAGCGCAGCCCCGAGACCTGCTCCAGCACCGGCACGCAGATCTCCTCGGTGGTGCCGGGGTAGACGGTGGATTCGTAGATCACCACGTCGCCGCACTTGAGCACGCTGCCGATGCTGGCGCTGGCGCTTTCCAGCGGGCGCATGTCCGGCCGGTTCGCTTCGTCGACCGGGGTGGGCACGGTGACGATGAAGACGTTGCACCCGGCAAGGTCGCCGATGTCGGTGGTGAAGCGCAGCTGGCTGGCGGCAGCCAGTTCCTCCGGCGGGGTTTCCTGCGTGTGGTCGCGCCCCGCGCGCAGCTCGTCGACGCGCTCGCCGCTGATGTCGAAGCCGGTGGTATCGAACTGCCTGCCGAATTCCACTGCCAGCGGCAATCCCACGTAGCCGAGCCCGACAACCGCGATTTTCGTGGATGGCAACGTAGGTATCTGCATGAGCCTGTCTGGATTCCCCCGGGTGGCCGACAGTCTAATGGGCTGGTATGGGTTGCATATAGCGCGCCGTGCTCTCCTTCTCCTGCACAGCAGGCGAGGGGCGGCGGCCGGAGGGAGTCCTTCGGGTGAGGGGGCTCTTCGCCACAAGATCAAAAGCGCACCCCCGCCTGCCCTCCCCCTGCAAGCAGGGGGAGGGACCGAACCTGCGCCGCGCGCTCTGCGGAGCTGGGGGAGGGACGAACCGAAGCCGCACGCTCTGCTCCCTCCCCTGCATCGCAGGGGAGGGTTGGGGTGGGGTTGCTCTTCGCTCGCCTCAGCCCTCGATCAGCGCTGCGATCTCGGCCGTGCGTTCCCGCATCAATGCGTTGTCGCCGCGCGATTCCACGTTGAGCCGCAGCAGCGGTTCGGTGTTGGAGCTGCGCAGATTGAAGCGCCAGTGGCCGAAGTCGGCGCTGATGCCGTCGGTATGGTCGAGTGCGGGGGCGAGGTGGGTGTAGTGCGCCAGCACGCGTTCGGTGGCGGCGCGGGCGTCGGCGACCTTGAAGTTGATCTCGCCGCTGCACGGGAAGGCGCGCATGCGGTCTTCCACCATTTCGGCCAGCGACAGTCCGCTGGCGGAGATCAGGTCGGCGATCAGCAACCACGGGATCATGCCGGAGTCGCAGTAGGCGAAGTCGCGGAAGTAATGGTGGGCGCTCATCTCGCCGCCGTAGATGGCATTCTCGGCGCGCATGCGTTCCTTGATGAAGGCGTGGCCGGTCTTGCTCAGCACCGGGACGCCGCCGGCTTCGCGCACCATCTCGATGGTGTTCCAGGTGAGCCGCGGGTCGTGGATGATCTTGCCGCCCGGGTGCCGTGCCAGCAGCGCCCTGGCCAGCAGGCCGACCAGGTAGTAGCCCTCGATGAAGCGGCCGCCGGCGTCGAAGAAGAAGCAGCGGTCGAAGTCGCCGTCCCAGGCCACGCCGAAGTCGGCGCCGTGCGCGCGCACCGCGTCGGCGGTGGCCGCGCGGCATTCGGGCAGCAGCGGGTTGGGGATGCCGTTGGGGAAGTGGCCGTCCGCTTCGTGCTGGATGCGGATGAACCGGAACGGCAGGTGCGGGGCGAGCTGGTCGACCACGAGTCCGGCGCCGCCGTTGCCGGCGTTGACCACGATCTTCAGCGGCTGCAGCCGGTCGCGATCGATGTAGCCAAGCAGGTGCGCGACGTAAGCGGACTTGTCCGTCATCCGGCGGGGCGTTGCGCTGGCGGTCGGAATCGGCGCGTCGTGGCTGGCGGCGAAATCGCGGATCGCGAACAGTCCGCTGTCGCCGCTGATCGGCCGTGAGCCCTCGCGCACCAGCTTCATGCCGTTGTAGCCCATCGGGTTGTGGCTGGCCGTGACCATCACGCCGCCGGCTGCGCCGAGATGGTCGGTCTGGAAATAGACCTCCTCGGTGCCGCCCATGCCGATGTCGATCACCTCGCGCCCGGCCGCCTGGAAGCCGTCGGTCAACGCCGCCTGCAGTGCCGGGCTGCTCAGGCGTACGTCACGTCCTACCACCACCGGTCCCGGGCCTAGCAGGCCGGCCATGCCCAGGCCGATCTTGCGGGCGAGGGTTTCATCGAGCTCGTCGGGCACGCGGCCGCGAATGTCGTAGGCCTTGAAGCAGGGGAGTGGGGGCATCGGGGTGTTCCTGGTTCATGCGGTAAACCGTGAATGATAGCGGGCAGGCCGGGATCAGAAGCCTTACCCCCTCCTGACCTCCCCCTGCTGCGCAGGGGGAGGGACCGAACTGAATCCGCATGCTCCCCCTGCAAGCAGGGGGTGAGGGGTCGCTCTTCGCTTCAATGGAACAGCAGGTTGATCGCGAGCAGGGTGACGACAAGCACCAGGAAGGTCAGCGGCAGGCCCACGCGCAGGAAATCCTTGCCCTTGTAGCCGCCGGGGCCGGTGACCATCATCAGCGCCGGGTGGCCGGAGCTGAGCAGGAAGGTGTTGGACGAGGACACCGCCACGATCAGCGCGTAGGCCGACGGGTTGCCGCCGGTGGCGACGGCCACGCTGATCGCGATCGGCACCATCATCACGGTGGCGCCCACGTTGGACATCACCTGCGAGAACAGCAGGGTGAGGATGGCCAGGCACAGCTGCAGCAGCCACGGCGACGCGCTGCCCAGGTGGTCCAGCACCACCTGCGCGATCCACGCGGCGGTGCCGGTGGCGTCCATCGACCAGCCCAGCGGGATCAGGCAGGCCGTCACGAAAATCGTTTTCCAGTTGATCGCCTTGTACGCCTCGTCCATGTTCAGCACGCCGGACAGCAGCATGCCGATCGCGCCGGTCATCATCGCCACCGACAGGTCGAGGTTGGTGAACAGCGCCAGGCACTTCGCCAGCAGGAAGAAGCCCACCGCCTGCCATATCTTGCCCGGGCGCTGCTGCTCCTTCGGAATGTCGGTGACGACGACCAGGTCGCGCTCTTCCGCGGCCAGCGACAGGTCGCGCCAGTTGCTGTGCAGCACCACGGTGTCGCCGGCGCGCAGGCTGACCGAGCGCACGTCGTCGCGCAGCACCTGGTCGCCGCGGTTCACCGCCAGCACCGAGATGCCGAAGCGCTTGCGCAGGCGCAGCTCGCCCACGGTGTGCTTGATGAAGCGCGACACCGGCGGAATCACCACTTCGGAAATGCCGGCGCGGGTGGGATTGAACAGCTCGCCGAGCTGGCGCATGCGGGTGGACAGCCGGCACAGCTGGTTGTTGGCGAACTGGTTGAGCTGCTCGCGCGGGCCGAGCACGCCGAGCACCGAGCCGACCCAGATCACATGATCGGCCGGCGGCGCCATGCGCGCGTCGTTGCCGCTCTTGATCGCCAGGATCAGCGGTGCCTCATACAGCTGCTCGACCTCGCCGATGCTCATGCCGACCAGCGGGCTTTCCGCGGTGACGGTGAGCTCGGCGGTCTCGCCGACGATGCCATAGGTTTCGGCGAAGTAGCTCTCGGTGCGTCCCGGCGTCACCTTCAGCCGCTCGTCCTCGTGCCCGGGCAGCAGCTTGCGGCCGAAGAAGTAGAAGTAGCCCACGCCCAGCAGTGCCAGGGTCAGGCCGACCGGCGTGACGCTGAACAGGCCGAACTTCGGGATCGTGTGCGCGCCCGGCGGCAAGTTCACGTTGGCGCTCGCGATCAGGTCGTTCAGCACGATCAGCGGCGAGTTCGCGATCAGCGTGGTGTTGGTGGCGGTGAGGATGCAGAACGCCATCGGCAGCAGCAGCTTCGACAGCGGCACGCCGGTGCGCGCGGCCAGCCGGCTGCTGACCGGGATCATCAGCGCCGCCAGCGCCTGGCTCGGGATCACCGCGCTGAACAGGCTGGCAACCAGGTTGATCACCACGCCCAGGCGCGACTCCGCACCACGCGCCATGCGCATCACGAAGTTCGCGGTGAGGTTGAGCACGCCGGCGCGGTCCAGTCCCTCGCCCATGATCATGATCGCGATGATCGCGATCACCGCGTTGCCGGCGAAGCCGTTGAACACCCGCTCGGACGGGATCAGCCCGGTCAGCCCGATCACTACCACCACCAGCAGCGCCACCATGTCGGCGCGGACCCACTCCAGCACCAGCATAAGCATGGTGAAGCCCACCAGCCCGAGTACCAGGATCATTTCGGGGGTGAGCGAGAGTGCCACTAGCTGACGTCCCTGCGGAACAGCTGGCTGCGGTGGATACGATGGGGCAGTGGAAGCTTCACGCTGCGACGATTCGTCCCTGGGTGGATGGGCATGAGTATAAGCGGCGCGGCATGGTTGCTGGTGAACCGCAGGCCAAGAGCAACCCTCCCTGCAAGCAGGGGAGGAGCAAAACCGGCTGTGCTCCCTCACCTGCGAAGTAGGGAAGGGTTGGGCGACTGAAAAGAGTCCTTCAGGTGTGGGGTCGCTCTTCGCTCAAACCTTGCGGTAAAGCAGATCCCAAACCCCATGCCCCAGCTTCAGCCCGCGCCGCTCGAAGTGCGTCTCGATGCGCCACTCCGGCTTCTCGGCGTACTGCCCGGGGCCGAGCTGGTTGCGCCAGGCGGGGGCGGATTCCATCACCTCGAGCATGTGCTCGGCATACGGTTGCCAGTCGGTGGCCAGGTGCAGCAGGCCGTTCGGAGCCATGCGCGAGGCGAGCAGGGCGACGAACTCGGGCTGGATCAGGCGGCGCTTGTTGTGGCGCTTCTTGTGCCACGGGTCGGGGAACCAGATGCGCGCTTCGGATAGAGCAGCGGGGGCGATCTCATGCTGCAGCACTTCCACCGCGTCGTGCTTGTACAGACGCACGTTGCCGGCGTCGCGTGCAGCCAGCGTGTTCATCAACCGGCCCACGCCGGGGCCGTGCACTTCCACGCCGATGAAGTCGCGCGCCTGGTCGTGCTCGCTGGCCCAGGCCAGCGCCTCGCCGTTGCCGAAGCCGATCTCCAGCACCAGCGGCGCCGAGCGGCCGAAGCTCGCCGCGAAGTCGTGCGGCGTGCCGTGGTAGTCGATGCCGAAGCGCGACCACAGCGTGTCGAACGCGCGTTGCTGCGCCGGCGTCATGCGTCCTTCGCGCAATACGAAGCTGCGGATGCGGCGCATGTATTCGGGGGCAGGGGAATCGGTCGTGGGCATCTGCGTATTGTAGAGCTTTACCCCACCCCGGCCCTCCCCTGCATGCAGGGGAGGGAGCAGAGCGCGAGCCGACCCGCTGTTCTCCCTCCCCTGCACGCAGGGGAGGGTTGGGGTGGGGTCAGGCTCTCGCCTCAGTGCTGCCTCTCGTCCTCGCGCACACGCTCCGCATTCTTGCGGTTGGACGGCCGCGCTTCGCTGCGCTGCGGCCGTGGCGTTTCGGCGCGCGGTGGTGGCGCGGCGCGCGGCTGCGGCATCGCGCGCGGCGGTGGCTGGTAGCGTTGCGGCATCGGTTCGCCGCGGTCCGGATTGGGCATCGGCCGTGGCTGCTCGCGCACGTACGCGCGCGGCGCGGGTTCGGGTCGCTGGAAGCGCGGCGCGGCCGGCTCGCGTGCCGGTGCGGTTGGCTGCGGCTGTTCCCGCTGCACGACGCGGTCGGGCTGGTAGCGCTGGAAGCGGTCGTCGTCGGCCGGCATGGGGCGAGGTTCGGCGCGGCGGATCTGCGGGACCTCCGACGGCATCGGACGGTTGCCGGGGATTGCGCGCGACCTGTCTTCGACGGCGGGAGCGATGTAGCTGACACCCGGGCGTGGCGTCGCCGCGCGGCGGTCCGTGTCGTCGCGGCCACGCGGGTGGGCGAAGCGGGCGGAGCGCAGTTTGCCGTCGTCACGCACCATGTCCGGCATGCGGCTGGGCGTGGCCGGTGCGATGCGTGGAACGGCAGGGAGCTGCCCGGCCGCGGTGACTGGCCGGCGCGGGATGTTGTCGTTGCGGTCCGCCATGGACGGGCGTTCGCCGCGGCCTTGGCCGCGCAGGTTATCCAGCACGCGCACGTTGCTGCGCGGCTTGGCGGCGAACCTGTCGCTGCGGCCGGGAACGGGCACGTCGTGGATCATGGGTGGCGCACGGCGCGCCACCACCTGGCGGTTGAAGCCGCCGGCAGGCAGGTCGCGTGCGTGCGTGTTGCGCGGCGGCCTTGCGGCGTCGGCGATCGGGCGCGCTCGATCGACGCCACGCGGCAACACCGGCGCATCGGCGAGTTTGCGCGGGTCGATCCGCATCATGTCGCGCTGCACGTGGCGGCCGCCGGCGAAGCTGCGGCCGGGCACGGCGGTGAACCCGCGCGGTGCGTCGCGGTTGACGTAGCGGTCGCCGCGACCGGGCTGACCGCGGCGGTAACGGTTGTAGTGGTCGTCGATGTCGCGGCGCGGATCGTAGCCGCGGCGCCCGCGGATATTGCGGATGTTGACGTTGGTGTAGTAGTTGCGGCCGCAGCGGTACCAGGGGTTGTAGAACTCGCCCGGGCCGAGCGGGAACCAGCCCACCGGCGCACCGCCGATGCCGACCGACCAGCCACCGCCGCCGACGAAGGCGACCAGCGCCGGCGCATAGATCGGACGCACGTCGCGCGGCCCCGGGATCCAGCCCCAGCCGCCGCGTACGTAAGCCCAACGGCCGTAGTGGTACGGCGCGAAACCCCACGGCGCATCGTCCACCCAGGTCCAGCCCCATGGCGCGATGTACGCCCAGTGGCCGTCGCGATATGGCGCCCAGTTGGCGCCGACGTCGCGCGGGAACCACACCGCGCCGTACTCGCTGGTGTCCTGCCAGGCGCCGTACTGGTCGAGGTCCTGGTAGCCGACTACGTCGTCGGAAACGTACTGGCTGCTGTCCGATTGTGCGTAGCGGCGGTCGCGTTCGCTGGCCCAGGCGTCGAACGCGTCGCCGCCATCGATGTCGGTGATCGTCACCATGTCCAGGCTGGAGTCGACGAAGCGGTAGCTGCGCCCGGGGTTGATCGAGCGCTGCGCATTGTTCTCGCCGAACACGGTGGCGCCGCCGTCGAACGCGGTGACGCGGGTGCTGCCGTCGCGCTCGTCGATGTCGACGCGGAACGTGCCGGGCTGGTCGACCACCAGCGCCACGGCCGGGGTGTCGATCTCGTAGCTCTGGCCGTCGTCGAGGCGGCGCACGGTGAGGCTGAGCGTGCCCTGGGTCAGTTCGATCTGGGCCAGCTGGTCGTTGAGATCGAGCAGGCCGAAGTCGGTCCGCCCGTCGATGCGCAGGGTGCCGCCGCCGAACTCCAGCTCGGCGCGGGCGCCCTGGGCGGTGGACAGCTTGTCCCCGGTGGTCAGCGGGCGGTTGATGTTGGCGTCGCTCCAGTCCTTCGCGCCGGCGGGCAGGAAGCCGAGGTCGCCGGCGATGTACGACAGCCGCGCCACCCGGCTTGGCGGATCGGCGCCATCGTCGACGCCGGACTGCGCCTGCGCCAACCCCGCCGCCATGCACAGCAAGGTGATGGCCAATGCTCGCCAGTGACGGCGCCACGACGTGGACAACTCGACAAACCTGGGCATGGTGCTCTCCTTGGAAGTGAGCGCGGGTGGCACGGGGCTTCCGTTCGACACCTTCGCCTCAACGTGCATTGTCAGGCCGGCGATGACCGTCGCCGGATTATGCGCAGGCGCTTGTTCAGCACGCGTTGGGCCGCGCGGCTCTGCTCCCTCCCTGCAGGCAGGGGAGGGTTGGGGAGGGGTTGCTCTTCGCCAAGGCAGGATCAAAAGCTCACCCCCTCCTGACCTCCCCTGCTGCGCAAAGGGAGGGACCTGGCGTGCGGTCGCCGGCGAGGGTCAAGCTTTTCAACCACGCGAATCCCGGGTTACCATCCGCCGGCCAAGGCGGGTGTAGCTCAATGGTAGAGCTGTAGCTTCCCAAGCTACTGACGAGGGTTCGATTCCCTTCACCCGCTCCACTCCCCGGTCCCCCGAGCAATCCCGAATCCTTATGGCGGATCTGATCACCCTCGGCTGGCGGGAGCGGCTGGCGTTGCCGCAGCTGGGTATCGGCGTGCTCAAGGCGAAGCTCGATACCGGTGCGCGCAGCAGTTCGCTGCACGTGGACACTCTCGAGACCTTCCAGCGCGCCGGTGCGACCTGGCTGCGGTTCACCATGCATGCGGGTCGTCGCCAGCCGTTGGAGATCTGCTGCGAGGCGCCGGCGCTGGACCGCCGCGCGGTGACCGACACCGGGGGACGGCGCACCGAGCGCTGGTTCATCCGCAGTGAAGTACAACTGGCCGGGCAGCGGTTCAGCGTCGACATAAACCTGACCGATCGTCGGCATATGCTGTTTCCGCTGTTGCTGGGCCGCAGCGCGCTGAGCGGGCGCTTTGCGGTGGACCCGGCACGTTCCTACACCCAGCCGCGGCCGCTGACGGCGGCCACGGACCTTCGATGACGGCCACTCCATGAAGATCGCGATCCTGTCGCGCAATACCCGACTCTATTCGACCAAGCGCCTGGTCGAGGCCGCGCGCGTGCGCGGGCACGTGGTGCGCGTGTTCGATCCGCTGCGCTGCTACGTGCGCATCGCGCCGGGCGCATCGTCGATCCGCTACAAGGGCAAGGAGCTGCGCGACATCGATGCGGTGATCCCGCGCATCGGCACCACCAGCACGTTCTACGGCACCGCCGTGCTGCGCCAGCTGGAGATGATGGGCGTGTACACGCCGAACCCGTCCGATGCGGTGCTGCGTGCGCGCGACAAGCTGCGCTGCCTGCAGATCCTCGCCGCGCAGGGCATCGACATGCCGGTGACGGTGTTCGGCGACAACCCGGACGACACCGAGGACGTGCTGGGCCTGCTCGGCGATCCGCCGCACGTGATCAAGCTCAACGAGGGCAGCCAGGGCACCGGTGTGGTGCTGGCGGAGAAGCGTGCCGCATCGCAGAGCGTGATCGAGGCGTTCCGCGGCCTGTACGCGAACTTCCTGGTGCAGGAGTTCGTGGCCGAGGCGAAGGGCAGCGACCTGCGTTGCTTCGTGGTCGGCAAGAAGGTGGTAGCGGCGATGCAGCGCGACTCCAGCCCGGGTGACTTTCGCGCGAACCTGCACCGCGGCGGCACCGCGATGGCGGCCACGCTGAGCGCCGAGGAAAGGCGCATCGCCGTGCGTGCGGCCGGTGCGCTGGGGCTGGGTATCGCCGGCGTCGACCTGTTGCGCTCCAACCGTGGCCCCTTGTTGCTGGAAGTGAACGCCTCGCCCGGCCTGGAAGGCATCGAAGCCGCCACCGGCGTCGACGTGGCCGGCGCGATCATGGACCTGCTGCAAGCGCAGGCCCACGATTCCCACGCCGAAACACGCCCGCGCCGCAAACCTGCCAAGGCCTGAGTCGCCAGCTTTCCATGCGGCGGCTTTCCAGGGTAAGGGCAGCATTCAGCCAGGTGAGAACGGGTTAACTGCAGCGTAACCACCGACCCCCTATAAAGCAGTCACTGTTTTTTGCGGCACGTTGGCCTGAACGGCCGGGTGACGGCAGACGATGGTATCGGGGCAGTAGTTTGGGCCCAGGTGGGCGACGGCGAGTCGCGCATCTGGGCCTTTTTCTTGCCCGGGCGATCTCTCGTTCAGTTTCACGGCGCGGCCGGTGCGCCGGCTTCACACAAGATTGTTAAGCTTGCAACTCCAGCCGGCCCGTGCGCCGGCTGCGCAGGAGTGACACATGCGCGTACTGGTGATCGAAGACAACAGCGATATCGCGACCAACATCGGCGATTATCTGGAAGACCGGGGCAACGTGGTCGATTTCGCGGGCGACGGCGTGACCGGCCTGCACCTAGCGGTGGTGCACGACTTCGACGTGATCGTGCTCGATCTCACGCTGCCCGGCATGGACGGCCTGGAAGTGGCGCGCAAGCTGCGCCACGAGGCGCACAAGCAGACGCCGATCCTGATGCTGACCGCGCGCGACGCGCTGGAGCAGAAGCTGACCGGCTTCGAGTCCGGTGCCGACGACTACATGACCAAGCCGTTCGCGCTGCAGGAACTGGCCGCGCGGCTGGAAGTGCTGGCGCGGCGCGGCAAGGGGCCGCAGAGCCGCGTGCTGAAGGTGGCCGATCTCACGTTCAATCTCGACACGCTCACGGTGAACCGCGAGGGCAAGTCGATCCAGCTGAACCCGATCGGCCTGAAGCTGCTGCAGGCGCTGATGGAAGCGAGCCCGTCGGTGGTCACCCGGCAGGACCTGGAACAGCGCGTGTGGGGCGAGGAACTGCCCGACAGCGATTCGCTGCGCGTGCATATCCACGGCCTGCGCGCGGCGATCGACAAACCGTTCGACAAGCCGCTGATCCACACGCGGCACGGCATTGGCTATCGGATGGTCGAGCCGGATGCAGTCCAGGCGTAAGCTTCGTTTTCGATTGATCGTCTCCTTCGCGCTGTTCGGCTTCGGCCTCAGCGCGTTGTTTGCCGTGGCTGCGCTGAACATTCGCGCCAAAGTCGAAAGCCAGCTGGTTACCGCATCCTTGCAGCAGGATGTGGATCAGGCTGTCGAGAAAGTGCACAGGGATCCCACCAAGCCAGCGGGTTCCGACCTCATCGAGGCCTGGATGCGCAGCGATCGCACGCTCTACAACATGCCGCTTTCCTGGCAGGGGCTCGACAGCGGCGTGCACGATATTTATGAGACGGGAGCAGACGGCACGAGGCACCACTACAAGCTTGCCGTACGCAAGAAGTACGGGCTGATCGGGTTCATCCGCTATGACGTTACCCGTGACGAACTCGGCAAGCAGCAGTTGTTGTTCAGCGTGATCGGCGCGGTATTCCTGTTCGGCCTGCTCTCACTGGTGTTGGGCTTGTGGCTTTCGCGCAAGGTGCTGAAGCCGGTCAGCGAGCTGGCCAACCGCCTGCGCGACTTCCGCAAGGCCGGCAAGGCCGAGCCGCTGGCGCCGCATTTCGCCGACGACGAGGTGGGCGAGCTGGCGCACGCGTTGGACGAGTATTCGGCGCGGCTCACCGCGATGGTCGAGCGCGATCGCGAATTCAACTCCGACGTCAGTCACGAACTGCGCACGCCGCTGGCGGTGATCTCCAGCACCACCGAATTGCTGCAGGGTTCGCCCGATCTCACCGAGAAGCTGAGCGAGCGGTTGAAGCGGATCGAACGCGCCTCGCGCCAGGCCACCGAGCTGATCGAGGCGCTGCTGCTGCTGTCGCGCGCCGAGCGGCGGGGCCCCACCCGCGGCGAGACCACCGAGGTGGGCAAGGTCGCCGCCGACGTGATCGAGAGCCAGCGCCCGCAGATGCGCGGCAAGCCGCTGAGCATCGAGCTCGCCGTCAACGAACCGGTCAACGTCAACGCGCCGGCCTCGGTGCTGTCGGTGGCGCTGACCAATCTGGTCGGCAACGCGATCAAGTACACGCTGGAGGGCAGCGTGCGCGTCGAAGTGGGCGATGGCCGCATCGAGGTGATCGACACCGGCCCCGGGATCAAGCCGGAAGACGCCGAGCGGCTGTTCCAGCGCGGCGTGCGCGGCGAAGGCGCCGGCGGCAGTGGCGCCGGCCTCGGCCTGGCGATCGTGCGTCGCTTGTGCGAGTTGTACGGCTGGGATGTTTCGATGCGCCCGCGCAGCGATGCGAATGGCGCGATCGCCAGCATCAAGTTCAGCTGACGCCTATGACTCCTCCCCCTGCTTGCAGGGGGAGGGAGCACGCTCACACCTGCTCCAGCCAGCCCCACTTGTCGTGGGTGCGGCCGTCGAACAGGCCGAAGAACAGTTCCTGCAGGCGCAGGGTCACGCGGCCGGCCTTGCCGGTGCCGACCTGCTTGCCGTCGACCGAGCGGATCGGGGTGATCTCGGCGGCGGTGCCGCACATCAGCACTTCCTCGGCGAGGTACAGGTATTCGCGCGGGATGTCGCGCTCGACCACTTCGATGCCGTCCTCGCGGGCCAGCGTCATCAGCGTGTTGCGGGTGATGCCGGTGAGCAGCGAGGCGCTGGCCGGCGGGGTGTGCAGCACGCCGTCGAAGACCAGGAATAGGTTCTCGCCGGCGCCTTCGCTGAGCAGGCCGGTGGAGGCCAGCGCGATGCCCTCGCCGAAGCCGAGGCGGCGCGCTTCACGCGCGATGAGCTGGCCGGACAGGTAATTGCCGCCGGCCTTCGCGCCGGCCGGAATGGTGTTCGGCGCGAAACGCTGCCAGCTCGACACGCAGGCGTCGATGCCGTTCTGCAGCGCCTCGGCGCCGAGGTACGGACCCATCGGCCACGCCGCGACGGCGACGTCGATCGGGGTTTCGGCGGACAGGCCGAAACCGCCCAGGCCGCGGTAGGCGACCGGGCGCAGGTAGGAGGCACCCAGGCCGTTCTTGCGGATCACTTCACGACATGCCACCGCCAGTTCGTCGGCCGAGTACGGCAGCACCATGTCGTAGATCTTGGCCGACTGGTACAGCCGGTTCAGGTGGTCGGTGAGGCGGAAGATCGCGGCGCCGTCGGGCGTGGCGTAGCTGCGGATACCCTCGAACACCGATGAGCCGTAATGCAGTGCGTGCGACATCACGTGGGTGGTCGCTTCGGCCCAGGGCTTGATGCTGCCGTTCTGCCAAATCCATTCGGGGTATTGCTGCGCCATGTCGATTTCTCCAATGGGGACCGCCCATGATAACTGCTGGGCGCCGGGTCGGCGTCAATTCGCGTTGCGCAACCACAGGCAGCCGGCCTGGCGCACGATGTCGAATCGCAGTTCGCGCGGGGCGCCGCTGCCGTCGTTGCCGGCGATATGCAATACCAGCTGGTTGCCGGCCGATGGCGGAGCGGGCGGGGCGTCCGTGGCGAACGGGTCGTCGATGCTCGCGGCTTGCGCCGGCGCGCTGCCGTTCGGGATGTCCACGTCCAGCAGCGGTTGCCTCATCAGTTCTGCCAGCGAGCGGATGTCCGCGATCGCCGCGCCGCGGCCGTAGCCGTCCCACAGCATCAGGCCGGCCATGCGGTTGGCGTCGCGGCTGGCGAAGGCGTCGATCACGCTCTGGCGCAGTTCGCCGGGACCGGCGGCGCACAGGATCGGCGGCGGCGCGGCCAGCGGGGCGGCTGCCTGCGCGGAGGGGGCGTTCGGGCTGACCGGGGTGGCCTGCAGCGCGGCGCAGGGCTGGTCGGTGAACACCGCGCCGCCGTTCGCGCCGATGCAGCGATGGATCGGCATCTGCGCCGCGGCGGGCGCGGCACAGGCGAGCAGGATCAGGCAAAGCAGGGTGGCCAACCGGTGCATCGCACCAGCATACCCGCCGTGCGAATCAGAAAAGTTGCTGCAGCACCGCCTGCGTGGCACGGGCCCGGTTCAGCGTGTAGAAGTGCAGGCCCGGCGCGCCGCCGTCGAGCAGGCGCCGGCACAGTTGTGCCACCACTTCGGCGCCAAGCGCGCGCACCGAGTCGGCGTCGTCGCCGTGCGCCTGCATGCGTTTGGCGATCCAGCGCGGGATCTCCGCGCCGCACATGTCGGAGAAGCGTTTCAGCTGGCTGTAGTTCGCGATCGGCATGATGCCCGGCACGATCGGCACGCTGACGCCGAGCCGGCGCACGTCGTCGACGAAGCGGAAATACGCGTCGGGATTGAAGAAGTACTGGGTGATCGCGCCGTTCGCGCCGGCGTCGACCTTCGCCTTGAAGTGCTGCAGGTCGCGCAGCGCGTCGTCGGCCTGCGGATGGGTTTCCGGATACGCCGCCACCTCGATGTGGAAGTGGTCGCCGCAGTGCTCGCGGATGAAGCGCACCAGTTCGGCGGCGTAGCGGAAATCGCCCGCGGTGGCCATGCCCGAAGGCATGTCGCCGCGCAGCGCCACGATGCGCCGGTAGCCCGCCGCGCGGTAGCCATCCAGCAACTCGGCGATCTCCGCCCGGGTGCCGCCCATGCACGACAGGTGCGGCGCCACGTTGAGCCCGTGCCGTGTGTGCAGCCGCGCCACGGTGTCGCCGGTGTAGCTGAGCGTGGAGCCGCCCGCGCCGAACGTGACCGAGGCGTATTCCGGCCGGTGCGCCTTCAGCACCTGCGCCGCCCGGTCCAGCTGTGTGCGCTGCTCGTCGGTCTTGGGCGGGAAGAATTCGAAGCTGATCGAAGGCATCGCACGGGTTCCTGGTCGGGGTGCCGGCGAGTATATATCTTTGTGTCGCGATGGAGCGATAGATCGAGGGCGGACCCCACCCCAACCCTCCCCTGCCTGCAGGGGAGGGAGCACGGCTTTGCACCCTCCCGCAACTAGGGAGGGCAGGCCTTGCTCCTCCCCCTGCTTGCAGGGGGAGGTGGGGAGGGGGTTCGCTTTTGGCTTTGCGGCGGAGAGCCAACCATCCCCGCAGGGAGCACAACAGGCACAAAAAAACGGGGCGCATCGCTGCGCCCCGTTATGCCTGGAAAAATCGGGCTTCGATTCCCGATTCCCCATTCCGATTCCCGGCAACAATCAGTAGCGGTAGTGATCCGGCTTGTACGGCCCTTCCACCGGCACGCCAAGGTACTTGGCCTGCTCGTCGCTCAGCGTGGTCAGCTTCACGCCGATCTTCTCCAGATGCAGGCGGGCGACTTCCTCGTCCAGCTTCTTCGGCAGGATGTAGACCTTCGCCTCGTAGGTGTCCTTGTTCGCCCACAGGTCGATCTGCGCCAGGGTCTGGTTGGAGAACGAGTTGGACATCACGAAGCTCGGGTGACCGGTGGCGCAGCCCAGGTTGACCAGGCGGCCTTCGGCGAGCAGGAAGATCGCGCGGCCGTCCGGGAACACGTACTTGTCCACCTGCGGCTTGATGTTGATCTTCTCGACGCCGGCCATCGCGTTCAGCGCGTCGACCTGGATCTCGTTGTCGAAGTGGCCGATGTTGCAGACGATCGCCTGGTCCTTCATCGACTTCAGGTGATCGAGCGTCAGCACGTCCTTGTTGCCGGTGGTGGTGACGTAGATGTCGCCACGGCCCAGCGTGGACTCGACCGTGTTGACCTCGAAGCCTTCCATCGCCGCCTGCAGCGCGTTGATCGGGTCGATCTCGGTCACGACAACGCGCGAGCCGTAGGCACGCAGCGAATGCGCGCAGCCCTTGCCGACGTCGCCGTAGCCGCAGACCACGGCGACCTTGCCGGCCAGCATCACGTCCATCGCGCGCTTCAGGCCGTCGGCCAGCGACTCGCGGCAGCCGTACAGGTTGTCGAACTTGCTCTTGGTGACCGAATCGTTGACGTTGATCGCGGGGATCAGCAGCGACTTCGCCTCGGCCAGCTGGTACAGGCGGTGCACGCCGGTGGTGGTCTCCTCGGAGACGCCCTTCCAGTCCTTGACCACGGTGTGCCAGTAGCCCGGGCGCTCGGCATGCACGCGCTTGAGCAGGTTCTTGATCACCTGTTCCTCGTGCGAGGACGCCTTCTCGTCGACCCACGTCGAGCCGTTCTCCAGCTCGTAGCCCTTGTGGATCAGCAGCGTCACGTCGCCGCCGTCGTCGACCACCAGCTGCGGGCCGAGGAAACCGCCCTTGCCGTCGGGGAAGGACAGCGCGTCCAGCGTGCAGTCCCAGTATTCCTCCAGCGTTTCGCCTTTCCAGGCGAACACCGGCGTGCCGGTCGCGGCGATCGCGGCGGCGGCGTGGTCCTGGGTCGAGAAGATGTTGCACGAAGCCCAGCGCACGTCGGCGCCGATGTCCTTCAGCGTCTCGATCAGTACCGCGGTCTGGATCGTCATGTGCAGCGAGCCGGTCACGCGCACGCCCTTCAGCGGCAGTGTGGCGGCGTGCTTCTTGCGGATCGACATCAGGCCCGGCATCTCGTGCTCGGCGATGTCCAGTTCCTTGCGGCCCCAGTCGGCGAGCGACAGGTCGCGGATCTTGTAGTCGTGGTGGTTTTCTTTGAGTGCGGCGTTCATGCGTATCTCCGGTTAGTGCGAGGCTCTTTCGAAGAGTTCGGCCATGGATGGCCGGTTTCCGCGAAGGGACTCGCGTGCAAACAACCGGGCGCCGTTGTGGAACGTGCCGCGCCGAGCCTGGCCGGTTCTGACCACGGACGGATCCGCAGTTGAACGGTCGCAGCGCCCCTCGGCGGGCAGTACAAGCCCAGTATTGTAGCGGCAGACGCCGGCGGATGCCGCCGCCGCCGCAATTCGTTTAGGCTGGCCATTCATCCAGCCCGGAGCCCCGCATGGAATCAAGCCGCGAACCCGAATTCCTGCCGCCCGACGGCCCGCTGCGCGAGGACGTCAGCCGGCTCGGCGCGATGGTCGGGCGGATGCTGGCCGAGCAGGGCGGCGCGGCGTTTTTCGAGCGGGTCGAGCAGGTGCGCACCGCGGCGATCCGCCGTCGCCGCGAAGGCGCCACGGTGGACGACCTGGCCGCCTCGCTGGCGGGTCTCGACGCCCACGACGCGGAGGCGCTGGCGCGCGCGTTCGCCACCTATTTCCAGGCGGTGAACACGGCCGAGCGGGTGCACCGCATCCGCCGCCGACGCGACTACCAGCGCGAGGGCAGCGCACCGCAGCCGGAATCGTTGCTCGACGTGCTGGGCCGGCTGAAGGCCGCGGGCGTGGGCGCCGACGAACTGGTGGGCTGGCTCGACCGGCTGTGGATCGAGCCGGTGTTCACTGCGCATCCGACCGAGGCGGTGCGCCGCTCGCTGCTGGAGAAGGAACAGGCGATCGTGCGCTCGCTGATCGACGGCTTCGACCAGCAACGCACGCCGCAGGAACGCAAGGAGGACGACGACCGCATCTACATGGCGCTGTCGGCCGGCTGGCAGACCGCTGAGGCCTCGCCGGTGCGGCCCAGCGTGCAGGACGAGCGCGAACACGTCGACTTCTACCTGGCCAACCCGCTGTACCGGATCGTGCCGGCGTTGTACGAATCGCTGGCGCAAGCGCTGCAGGCCACCTACGGGGTGGCGATCAAGCTGCCGCGACTGCTGCGCTTCGCCAGCTGGGTCGGCGGCGACATGGACGGCAACCCGAACGTGGGCGCCGACACCATCGCCGACTGCCTCGACTCGCAGCGCGCGCTGGTGCTGGAGCGCTACCGCGAGGACGTGGCGACGCTGGCACGCCAGCTCAGCCAGACCGAGGGTCGGGTTGCCGCGTCGGCGGCGCTGCGCGCACGGCTGGCGGACTATCGCGAGCGTTTTCCCGCCGCCGCGGCGCAGATCCGTCCGCGCCACGCCGACATGCCGTACCGCTGCCTGCTGCAGCTGGTCGGCGCGCGGCTGGCGCTGACCGGTGACGAATCTTCGGACGGCTATCCGTCCAGTGACGAATTGCTTGACGACCTGCAGCTGATCGCCGACAGCCTGTTCCAGCATCGCGGCGTGCACGCCGGCGCCTACGCGGTGGAACGCCTGCTGTGCCGCGTGCGCAGCTTCGGCTTCCACCTGGCGCGGTTGGACGTGCGGCAGGATTCGCGCGTGCACGACGACGCGCTGGCGGCCCTGCTGGCCGATCCGGATTGGTCCACCCGCGACGGCGCCGCACGTGCCGACCGGCTGCGCCCCTACGCCAGCGGCGAAGCCGCGTTTGCGCACAGCGGCGACGCGAATGCCGAAGCCCTGCAGGCGGTGTTCACCACCTTGCGCGACAGCCGCCAGAGCCACGGCCACGATGCCACCGGCCTGTACATCATCAGCATGGCGCGTTCGGCCGCCGACGTGCTGGCGGTGCTGGCGCTGGCGCGGCGCGGCGGGCTGGTCGACGAAGCGCAGCACGTGCCGCTCAATATCGCCCCGCTGTTCGAAACCGTCGACGACCTGAAGAACGCGCCGGCCACCTTGCGCGCGCTGCTCGACGATCCGGTCTATCGCCGCCATCTGGCTGCGCGCCGCGACCAGCAATGGGTGATGCTGGGCTACTCCGACAGCGGCAAGGACGGCGGCACGCTGGCCTCGCGCTGGGGCCTGCAGCGCGCCCAGGTGGAACTGCTGGAAGTGGCGCAGGCGGCCGGCATCCATCTCGCGTTCTTCCATGGCCGCGGCGGTTCGGCCAGTCGTGGCGGCGCGCGCATCACGCCGGCGCTGATGTCCTCGCCGCGTGGCGCGGTGGCCGGCGTGCTGCGGGTGACCGAGCAGGGCGAGGTGATCCATCGCAAGTACGGCATCCGCGCGCTGGCGCTGCGCAACCTGGAGCAGACCGTGGGCGCGGTGCTGCGCGCGTCGCTGCGTCCGCGCGAAGACGAGCCGCGCGAGGCGCGCTGGCGCGAACGGATGGACACGCTGTCGGCGACCAGCCGGCGCAGCTACCGCGACTTCGTCGAGCGCGCGGGCTTCGTCGACTACTTCCGCAGCGCCACGCCGGTCGACGTGATCGAGCAGATGACCTTGGGCTCGCGCCCGGCCAGCCGCCGCAGCATGCGCGGCGTGCAGGATCTGCGCGCGATCCCGTGGGTGTTCGCCTGGACTCAGTGCCGCTCGATCCTGCCCGGCTGGTACGGCCTTGGCAGCGCGCTGGAGCAGGGCGTGCAGCAGTTCGGCGAAGAAGCGCTGGCGGAGATGGCGCGCGACTGGCCGTTCTTCTGCAACCTGCTGGACGACGTGGAGATGGTGTTGGCCAAGTGCGACCTGGACATCGCCGAGGCGTTCTCGAAACTGTCCGGCCCGCTGCACGACGAATTCTTCGGCCTGATCCGCGACGAGTTCGCGCGCACCCGCCATTGGCTGCTGCAGTTGAAGGGCAGCGACGTCCTGCTGCGCGGCGAGCCGCGCCTGGCCGCTTCGATCCGCCTGCGCAATCCCTACGTCGATCCGATGAGCCTGCTGCAGGTCGACTTGCTGCAGCGCTGGCGCGATGGCGAGCGCAGCGACGATGCCGTGCTGCAGGCCCTGGTCGCCTGCGTCAATGGCGTGGCGCAGGGTTTGCAGAACACCGGCTGACCGCGGCGCTGCGCAGGACGGACCGACCCGGCCGAGCTGACCCGTAGGAGCGCACCCTGTGCGCGATGCTCTTCGTCACGTCACGAAAAGCCATCGCGCACAGGGTGCGCTCCTACGATTTGAGGCTCGCTTGCAGCGCTGCGATGCGCTGCTCGCGCGGCAGTCGTTTCCACGCCATCTCCAGCTTGAGCGCCGCGCTGCGGTCGGCGACCCAGACCCAGCCCAGCAGTTGCCGTGGCGGGTTGGAGCGGGTGAAACGGGCGCCCTTGCCGGCGAGATGTTTCGCGTAGCGCTGTTCGGGGTCGCGTGCGATGCCGGTGTAGACGCGGCCGTCGGCGCACTCCAGCAGGTAGACGGCCCAGGCGTCGGCGCCGGCGTCGCTCATGGACTCAGGCCCACTCGACCAGGCCTTCGGCCTCGCACGCGCGTTTCCATGACGGCCGCGCCTTCAGTCGCGCGGCCAGCGCGGCCAGCTGCGGCCATGCCGTCGCCGGGCGCGGCATGTTGCGCGACCAGCGCATCAGCATCAGCGCGTACAGGTCCACCATGCCGAACGTGTCGCCCAGCATGTACGGGCCGTGCGCGGCCAGCTGCGCATCGATGTGCGACCAGCACTTCTCGATGCCGATGCGCGCCGCTTCCTTGATGCTGTCGCCGGCGCCGGGCAGGTGGTCGCCGGGATAGAACCACTGGCGGAACAGCGGCTGCAGCGAGTTGGCCAGGTACAGCATCCACTGCAGGTAATCGGCGCGCTGCGCGCTGCCGGTGGCGGGTGCCAGCGCGGCTTCGGGATGCCGCTCGGCCAGCAGCATCGCCAGTGCCGCCGCCTCGCCGTGCGGTACGCCGTCGATCATCAGGGTCGGCACCACGCCATTCGGATTCAGCGCCAGGTAGGCCGCGCTGCGTTGCTGGCCGGCGTCCAGGTCGACCCGCTCCAGCGTGTGGGGCGCGCCGATCTCGAGCAGGGCCAGGTGCACCAGCAGGTTGGCCGAACCGGGGGCGTAGTAGAGCGTGTACATGGCAATCATCCGCAAGGGCAATCCGCGAATGATACGCCGCCATGTCGCCATCCCGGCGACGCGGCGGCCGAAGGTCAGCCGTCCAGTTCCGCCCAGCGTGCATAAGCCGCGTCGAGTTCGGCTTGCAGCGCCACCAGGGCTTCGTTCGCCTTGACGATGGCGGCGCCGTCCTGCTGGAAGAAGGCAGGCTCGGCCATCGCGGCGGTGCGCGCGGCGATGTCGCCTTCCAGTTGCTCGATGCGTTTCGGCAGCTGTTCCAGTTCGTGCTGTTCCTTGAAGCTGCGCTTGCGCTTTGCCGCAACGGGCGCCGCAGGTGCCGGAACCGGCGCGGCGGATTTGCCGGTGGCAGGGGTGCTGCGTGCGTCGGGGCGCTGGCGCAGCCAGTCCGTATAGCCGCCCACGTACTCGCCGATCCGGCCGTCGCCTTCCAGCACCAGCGTGCTGGACACCACGTTGTCGAGGAAGGCGCGATCGTGCGAGACCAGCAGCAGGGTGCCCTGGTAGTCGGTCAGCAGTTCTTCCAGCAGCTCCAGCGTCTCGACGTCCAGATCGTTGGTCGGTTCGTCCATCACCAGCAAGTTCGATGGCTGCGCGAACAGCTTGGCCAGCAGCAGGCGGTTGCGTTCGCCGCCGGACAGGCGGGTGATCGGTGCGCGCGCGCGGTCGGGCGAGAACAGGAAGTCCTGCAGGTAGCCGATGATGTGCTTGCGCTGGCCGTTGAGTTCGATGAACTCGCGGCCCTCGGCCACGTTGTCCAGCGCGTTGAGCTTGTCGTTGAGCTGCAGGCGGTGCTGGTCGAAGTAGGCGACCTGGATGCCGGTGCCCAGCTCGGCCGTGCCGCGCAGCGGGGTCAGCTCGCCCAGCATGATCTTCAGCAGGGTGCTCTTGCCGGCGCCGTTGGGGCCGATGATGCCGATGCGGTCGCCGCGCATGATCGTGGTGGAGAGATCTTCGATCAGCACGCGCCCGCCATAGGCCTGGTGCACGTGCTGCAGGTCGATCACCTTCTTGCCCGAGGCCTGCGCGTTCGCCGCATTCATCTTGACGTTGCCACTCAGGTTGCGCCGCTCGGCGCGCTCGTTGCGCAGTGCCTTCAGCGCGCGCACGCGGCCCTCGTTGCGGGTGCGCCGGGCCTTGATGCCCTGGCGGATCCACACTTCCTCCTGCGCCAGCTTCTTGTCGAACAGCGCGTTCGCCTGTGCTTCGGCGTGCAGGCGTTCCTCGCGGCGGCGCAGGTAGTTATCGTAATCGCCGGGCCAGTCGGTGAGCGCGCCGCGGTCGATCTCGACGATGCGCGTGGCCAGCGCGCGCAGGAAGCTGCGGTCATGGGTGACGAACAGGATGCTGCCGGCGAACTGCTTGAGGAAGGTTTCCAGCCAGCCGATCGCCTCGATGTCGAGATGGTTGGTCGGCTCGTCCAGCAGCAGCACGTCGGGCTTGCGCACCAGCGCCTGGGCCAGCAGCACGCGGCGCTTCATACCGCCGGACAGCGCGGCGAAGTCGGTGTCGCCGGGCAGCTCCAACTGGGTCAGCACGTCGCTGACGCGACGGTCCAGGTCCCAGCCGTGTTGCGCCTCGATCTGGTGCTGCACGTCGCCGAGTGCATCGAAGTCGCCCTCGGCCAGCAGGTGGTGATAGCGGGCGAGCAGGCGGCCGAGGTCACCCAGCCCCTCGGCGACCACGTCGAACACGCTGCCGGCCGTGCCATGCGGCACTTCCTGCGCCATCCGCGCCACCACGACGCCGTTCTGGATGCGCACCTCGCCGTCGTCGGCCTGCAGCTCGCCGGCGATCAGCTTCATCAGGGTGGACTTGCCTTCGCCGTTGCGGCCGACGATGCACACCCGCTCGTTCGCCTCGATCGAGAGATCGACGTGTTCGAGCAGGAGCGGGCCGCCGATGCTGAAGTCGACGCGTTGCAGTTGGATTAGGGACATGTCGACATTGTACCGGGGCGGAGGGTCAGCTCCCTCTTCCGCGCGCGGCGAAGGGCCTGGAAAGGAGAGGGAAGCGTCAAGAAAAAACCCCGCGGCGGGCCGCGGGGTTTTCGTCGTACAGCGGGAAGGTGCCGGCTTACTTCAGCTTCGCATCCTTGCGCAGCGCCTCGGCGCGGTCGGTCTTTTCCCACGAGAACGCGGTGAAGGCCTTGCCGTCCGGACCCTTCATCTGGTGCGGGGTGCGGCCGAAGTGGCCGTAGCTGGCGGTCTGCTGGTACATCGGGTGGATCAGGTCGAGCATCTGCAGGATGCCGTACGGGCGCAGGTCGAAGTGCTTGCGGATCAGCTTCTCGATCTTCTCGTCGCTGATCTTGCCGGTGCCGAAGGTGGTGACCGAGATCGAGGTGGGATGGGCCACGCCGATCGCGTAGCTCACCTGCACCTCGCAGCGGTCGGCGATGCCGGCGGCCACGATGTTCTTGGCCACGTAGCGCGCGGCGTAGGCGGCCGAACGGTCGACCTTGGACGGGTCCTTGCCGGAGAACGCACCGCCACCGTGACGGGCCCAGCCGCCGTAGGTGTCCACGATGATCTTGCGGCCGGTCAGGCCGCAGTCGCCCACCGGGCCGCCGATCACGAACTTGCCGGTCGGGTTGATGTGGAACTTGGTGCCCTTGTGCAGCAGCTTGGCCGGCAGCACCGGCTTGAGGATGGTCTCGCGCACGGCCTCGATCAGGTCTTTCTGCTTGACGTCCGGATCGTGCTGGGTCGACAGCACCACGGCGTCGATCGCCGTTGCCACACCGTGCTCGTAGCGCAGGGTGACCTGGCTCTTGGCGTCCGGGCGCAACCACGGCAGCGGCGAGTTCTTCCGCTTGCGGACCTTCGCCTGCTGCTCGACCAGGCGGTGCGAGTAGTAGATCGCCGCCGGCATGAAGTCCTTCGTCTCGTTGGTGGCGTAGCCGAACATCAGGCCCTGGTCGCCCGCGCCCTGTTCTTCCGGCTTCTTGCGGTCCACGCCCTGGTTGATGTCCGGCGACTGCTTGCCGATCAGGTTGATCACGCCGCAGGTGGCGCCGTCGAAGCCGACGTCGCTGGAGTCGTAGCCGATGTCGAGGATCACCTTGCGGGTGATCGCCTCGAGGTCGATCCACGCATTGGTGGTGATTTCGCCGGCGACGATCGCCACGCCGGTCTTGACCATGGTTTCGCAGGCCACGCGGGCGCGCGGATCCTGTGCGATGATCGCGTCGAGCACGGCATCGGAGATCTGGTCGGCGACTTTGTCCGGATGGCCTTCGGAGACCGATTCGGAGGTGAACAGGTAGTTGGACATCGCGGTTTATATCCCTTCGTACGGATAGAAAGATAAATGAAGTCGGGCATCATACATCCCCGCCCCCGGTTTTGCAGCCCGCCGTCGTTCAGCTTGCCCGGGGGTTGCCGCGCATTCAGCCGTATGGACGGCTGTTCGGGTTTTCGCCTGCATCAGGCGGCCAGGCGCTCGCCGCTGGCCAGCGCGGCGAAATAGTCGCGGGTCAGGCGCAACTGTTCGCTGGCGGTTTCGGCGCGGTTGACCACCTGCCGGAACGCGGCGTTCTCGGGACGGTCCTTCGCGTACCAGCCCAGATGCTTGCGCGCGATGCGCACGCCGGCCGGTTCGCCGTAGAACGCGTGCAGGTGTTCGAGGTGGCCGAGCAGGATCGCGGCGACTTCGGCCGGTTCCGGTTCGGGCAACAGTTCGCCGGTGGCGAGGTAGTGGGCGATCTCGCGGAAGATCCATGGTCGGCCCTGGGCGCCGCGGCCGATCATCACCGCGTCGGCGCCGGTGACGGCAAGCACGTGCTTCGCCTGCTGCGGGGTGCAGACGTCACCGTTGGCCAGCACCGGGATGCGCACGGCGGCCTTCACCGCGGCGATGGTGGCGTACTCGGCCTCGCCTTCGTACTTGTCGGCGCGGGTACGGCCGTGCACGGCCAGCGCGGCGATGCCGGCGTCCTCGGCGATGCGCGCGATGTTCAGCGCATTCCTGTTGTCGCGGTTCCAGCCGGTGCGGATCTTCAGCGTCACCGGCACGTCCACCGCGCCCACCACCGCCTTCACGATGCGCGCCACCAGCGGCTCGTCCTGCAGCAGCGCGGAGCCGGACCACACGTTGCACACCTTCTTGGCCGGGCAACCCATGTTGATGTCGATGAGCTGCGCGCCGTTGGCGACGTTGAAGCGTGCCGCCTCGGCCAGCATCGCGGGATCGTAGCCGGCGATCTGCACGCTGACCGGCTCGGGTTCGCCGGCGTGGTCCATCCGGCGCAGCGACTTGCGCGTCTGCCACAGGGTCGGGTCGGCGGTGGTCATCTCGGACACGGCCAGGCCCGCGCCGAGCCGCTTGCACAGCAGGCGGAACGGCTTGTCGGTGACGCCCGCCATCGGGGCGAGCACCAGCGGCGGGTCGATCAGGTAACGGCCGATTTGCATCCGCCCATTGTAAGTGAATCGCGGGAACCGACGTGCCGACGGCTTCCGGGATCGTTTATCGGCGGTGGCGCCGTTGGCGCGTGCGCCAGAACAGGAACCCGGTCACCAGGAAGAATGGCGGCAGCAGGCCGCACAACAGCACCAGCAGCTTCCCGGCCAGGCCGCCCACGCTGCCGGCGTGCAGCGGATAAACCGCGTTGCTGATGCGCGCACCGGTGCCCTCGGCGGTGGCGTCGACGGCGCCCAGCACCTGGGCTCGGTAGGGATCGAGCCATACCTGGCTGCGCCCGACCGGATGCCATTCGCCCGGCGCCCGTGCGCGGATCGTCACGCGGCCATCGTTGGGCGAGGGCAGTGTGATGCGGCGCAATTCGGCGCCCGGCAGCGCGCGTTGCGCGGCGTCGAGCACCGCCGCCCAGTCGATCGCCTGCGGGCGCGGTGCGATGCGGGCCGGCGTCGGCGTGGCCGGCGCGTCCGCGAACAGCGTCTGCAAGACGTGTCGGGTGCCTGCGCTGTAGACCATCAAGGTGCCGGTCAAGGTCACCAGCAGCAGCAACGGCAGGCTGAGCGCGCCGATGCTGCGATGCCAGCTGACCCAGCGCCGTGCTGGTGGCTGCGTATGGATGCGCAGGCTGCCGTGCAGGTTCCCCCGGCCCGGCCACCACAGCCACACGCCGGAAAGCAGCAGTCCCAGCGTGAGCCAGCCGAGCACGCCCAGCACGGCCTCGCCGGTTTTCCCCGCGAGCAGATGGGTGTGCCAGTCGCGCAAGGTCACCAACAGGTCGCTGCCGGGTGCGCGCGTCAGCAGCAGGCTGCCGTCGAAGGGATCGAGATAGCGCCGTGAGCCGTCGGAAAAATACAGCTGCCATACCGGCAGTTCGACGGTGGGCAGATCGGCGCTGCGCAGTCCCCTGGACGGCCATTCATGCGCGATGCGCGTCAGCACGGCCGCGCGCGCGGTGGCGTCGGGCAACGCATGCGCGGCCAGCGGCGGGTGCAGCAGGCGCAGCAGCGGACCCTGCAGCACCAGCACGCTGCCGCTGAGCGCGATCAGCGCGTAGACCAGCCCCACGCTGAGGCCGACCCACAGGTGCAGGCGCTTGAGCCAGTAGCGCACGGCGCCGGCACGGCGGACGGATGCCTCGATCGTGGTCGCGGAGGCGGACACTTCAGAAGGCCTGCTGCCAGGTCAGCGAGACCACGCGGCCACGGCCGGCGAAGTACGAATCGTCGTCGCCGACGGTCTGCGCGACGTAGTTGATGTATTGCTCGTTGGTGAGGTTCTGCACGCCCAGGGTCCAGTCGCCGGCGCTGCCGGTGTGCCACTTCAGGTAGGCGTCGGCGGTGCTGTAGCCGTCGAAGTGCGCGCTGCGCCGGCCCAGCGTGGCGAAGTCGCGGCTGTAGGCGTGGCTGAATTGCAGGTAGCTGGACCACGCGTCGTTCCAGCGCTGCGTCCACGACAGGTTGAGCCGGTTCGGCGCGATGTTGGCGCCGTCGAGGTCGGAGTCGACCTGGCCGTCACCGTTGCGGTCGGAGCGGCCGCGGTTGATCGCGAAGGAGGCGTCGAGGCGGGTGCCGTCGAACGGCTGCCAGTTCGCGCGAGCCTCCCAGCCGCTGATCGCGGTGCGCTGGCGCATCACGTTGTAGACCTGGTTCGGCGCGTCGAACACCAGTACCGAGCCCAACCGCGAGCGCGAGACGTAGTAGCTCACCCGGGCGCCCGCGCGATCGCCGGCGTACTCGGCACCCACCTCACGGTTGTCCGAGACCACCGGTTTCAGGTCGAGGAAACTGGCCACGTCCTGGCCCGGCTTGTTGATCGCGCGCAGGACGCGGCCCACGTCGGGCAGGGTGTAGCCCTCGGCGTAGCTGGCGAACAGGTTGAGCCGGCCGGTGAGGTACCAGACCGCGCCGAGGTTCGGCAACGTCTTGCTGAAGCGGGTGGAGCCGCCCTGCACGGTGACGCCGTTGTAAGCGGCCAGCGTCTGGAAGGTGGGCACGTCCAGCGTGCCGTGCTCGTGGCGCAGGCCGCCGGACAGCGACAGCGACTCGAGCGGCCAGTACTCGGCCTGCAGGAACGGCGCCCAGCCGGTGTAGGTGCTGTCCGGCACCCAGTGGCGGCCGGTGTGGGTCAGTTCCTGGAAGGTACGGTCGCGGTAACCGTCGGCGCCGGCCAGCACGGTGAGCTTGCCGTCGAGCAGGCCACGCCGCGCCCACGACAGCCGCGCGCCGTCCTTGGTCGAGACGTTCTGCGACTGGTCGAAGACGTTCGGACCGTAGGCCGGGTCCTGGAAGGTGGCGAAGCGGCCGCCGCCGAACAGTTCGCGATTCTTCTGGTGATACAGCTGCGTGCGCAGTTCGCCGCCGGCCAGCGCCGGGTCGCGGTAGTCAAGGCTGCTGGTCAGCACGCGGTTGCGCGGCGCATCGCCGGGCTGTTTGCCGCGGACCGAGGTGGTCGGCAGGTTGCTTGCCGTGTCGCCCGGCACGGCGGTGTAGTCGCCGTTGCCTTGCAGGTCGAAACGGTTGACCGTCAGCTGCAGCCGGCGCGCGCCGGCGAAGTCGTAGCCGAGCTTGGCGAAGCCGTCCGTGCTGCGCGAATCCATCAGGTCGCCCTGGGTGCCGTCGACGCCGATCAGCCGCCCCTTCGCGTCGGAGTACATGCCGCGCTTGCGCCAGGACGCGCCGGCGACCAGGTCGAAGGCGCCGCTGCGCAGGCCCAGCAGGTACGCCACGCCGTAGCCCAGGCCGTTCGCGCCGCGGGTCGGTGCGCTGGTGTTGACGGTGACTTCCTGGCGCACGCCGTCCTGTTTCGGCGCCTGCTTGGTGATGATGTTGATGATGCCGCCGGCGGCGCCCAGGCCCTGCATCGAGTTGGAACCCTCGACGATCTCGATGCGCTCGATCATCGCCGGGTCGATCGTGTAGGCGTCGCGCGAACCGTTGCGCAGCGGGCTCGATTGCGGCACGCCGTCGATCATGTACAGCGGATTGCGCCCGCGCAGGGTCTGCCCGCGCGAGCTGAGCTTCTGCGTCGAGGGGGCGAATGAGGGCAGCAGGTTGCCGATGGCGTCGGAGAGGTCCGGGGTGATCGCGAGTTGCTGGCGCAGGTCCTCGGCGGTGATCACCGTGATCGTGGTCGGCAGCGCGCCCTGGCTCTGCGGCATGCGCAACGTGCTTTCGGAAACCTCGATGCGCCTGAGCTCGACGGCGTCCTTCTGGTCGGCGGCGTGGGCGATGCCGGCGAAGGCGAACACGATGGCAAGGGCGAGCGGGCGAGCGGGGAACGACATGAAGGCCTCCGGTTGAGGAGGCGCATGTTAAATGAAAATGATTCGCAATAACAATCATTCCGCCGAACTGGCCGGCGGAACGTGCTGACGGCCTCAGCCGTGCAGCGGTCCTCCCGCCGGCAGCGCCGCGACGCGCACGTGCCTGTGCTTGAAGAAGATCGCGAACAGCACCGCGACCACCAGCGAGTACAGCGCGAACGTGGTCCAGATGCCGTGCCAGTCCTTGCTGCCGTCGGCGCGGGTGAACCAGAGGTCGATGATCACGCCGCTGATCGAGCTGCCCAGGATCGCGCCGACGCCGTTCGTCATCAGCATGAACAGGCCCTGCGCGCTGGCGCGGATCGCCGGGTCGCTCTGCTCCTCGACGAACAGCTGGCCGGAGATGTTGAAGAAGTCGAACGCCATGCCATACACGATGCACGACAGCACGATCATCCAAAGGCCGGGGCCCGGGTCGCCATAGGCGAACAGGCCGAAGCGCAGCACCCACGCGACCATGCTGATCAGCATCACCGTCTTGATGCCGAAGCGCTTGAAGAAGAACGGGATGGCCAGGATGAACAGCGTTTCGGACACCTGCGAGATCGACATGATGATCGCCGGGTAGCGCACCGCGAGCATCCCCTTGTACGCGTCGACCTTGGCGAAGTCGTGCAGGAACGTGTCGCCGTAGGCGTTGGTCAGCTGCAGCGCCGCGCCCAGCAGCATGGCGAAGATGAAGAAGATCGCCATCTTGCTGTTCTTGAACAGCGCGAACGAGGTCAGCCCCAGCGTATCCAGCCACGAGGTATGCGCCTGTCCACGCAGGCGCGGCGGACACTTCGGCAGGGTGAACGCATACAGGCCCAGCAGCAGCGCCGCGCCGGAGGCGACATAGAACTGCCCGCCGGAGGTTTCCAGGTGCAGCAGGCTCACCATCCACATTGCGGCGATGAAACCGATCGTGCCCCACACGCGGATCGGCGGGAATACCAGCACCACGTCGGCACCGTCGGTCTTCAACGCATTGAACGCCACCGCGATCGCCAGCGAGATCGTCGGCATGTAGCACATCATGTTGAGCAGCATCACCCAGAACAGCGTGGCCGGATTGTCGATCATCGGCACGATGAACAACACGATGGCGCCACTGATGTGCAGCAGGCCGTAAAGCTTCTCCGCGTTGAGCCACTTGTCCGCGATCACGCCCATCAGCGAGGGCATGAACAGCGAGGCGATGCCCATGGTCGAGAAGATCGCGCCGAACTGCGCGCCGGACCAATGCCGGTACTGGAACCAGTAGGCGCCGATGGTGATCAGCCACGCGCCCCACACGAAAAACTGCAGAAAATTCATCGCCACGAGGCGGAGCTTGATGCTCATCGGCCGGTATCCAGCATGTCGGGTTCCCCAGGAGAGGCCGAGGGAACTGCCCCGTGGCCATGAAGCCCGGGCAGGTTAGATGAATCGGCAGGCGGGCGGCAAGGCGCGCTGCGACGCCCGCTCAGTCCGCTGCATGCAGCGCCGCGGCCACGCGTTCGCGCAGCACCGGCAGCAGTTCGGTCTCGAACCACGGGTTGCGCACCAGCCACAGCCGGTTGCGCGGGCTGGGATGCGGCAGCGGCAGGCGGCCGTGGGCGAGATGGTCGCGCCATGCCTGCACGGTGTCGGTGAGGCGCGTGCCGCGCGCCACGCCGAGCAGGCCGGCCTGCGCGTATTGGCCGATCACCAGGGTCAGTTGCACCTGCTTCAGCAGCGGCAGCAGGCGCGGATGCCAGGCCGGCGCACATTCGGGTCGCGGCGGCAGGTCGCCGCCGCGACCGGTGCCGGGGAAGCAGAAACCCATCGGCACGATGGCGACGCGGCCGGCATCGTAGAACGTGGCCTTGTTGATCCCCAGCCAGTCGCGCAGCCGGTCGCCGCTGGGATCGTTGAACGGAATGCCGGTCTCGTGCACCTTGCGCCCCGGCGCCTGGCTGACGATCAGCAGCCGCGACGTCGCCGATGCCTGCAGCACCGGTCGTGGTCCCAGCGGCAGATGCGCCGCGCAGATCCGGCACGCGCGGATCTCGCCGAGCAGTTCATCCACCCGGTCACCCTTGGTCATGGCGTTCTCCGATGTCCGTCCATCAAGGCAGCAACTTGCCCGGATTGAGGATACCGTCCGGATCGAAGGCGGCCTTGACGTTGCGCATCAGCTCCAGCGTGGCCGGCTCCAGTGCCAGCGACATGAATTCGCGCTTGACCATGCCGATGCCGTGCTCGCCCGACAAGGTGCCCTCAAGCGAGATCACCAGCGCGAACACGTCGGCGAGGCAGGCGTGCGCGCGCTCGCGTTCGGCGTCGTCGCGCGGCAGCAGGTTCACGTGCAGGTTGCCGTTGCCGGCGTGGCCGAAGCTGACGATCAGTACGTCGTGTTTCGCTGACAATTGCTTGATGCCGTCGACCAGCGCGGGCAGGTGGCTGACCGGCACCACCACGTCCTCGTTGATCTTGTGCGGGGAAATGGTGCGCTGCGCCGGTGACAATGCCTTGCGTGCGGCCCACAGCGCGCGGGTTTCCTCGGCGGTTTCGGCGACGCGAAGTTCCTCCAGCCCGTCGCCGCGCGCCGCTGCCGACACCGCGTCGACCGCCGAAGGCAGCGTGGCCGGCTCGCCGTCTACCTCGATCATCAGCATCGCGCCGGCCAACGGCACGCTGTCGCCACCGTGATCGTGCGCGAGCTTCAGCGCCGCGTCGTCGATGAATTCCAGCGCGCACGGCGTCACCGGCTGCGCCATGATCCGCGCCACCGCGCGCGCCGCCGCGCCGACATCGCGATAAGTCGCGCGCAGCGTGCGCACCGCCGACGGTTTCGGTGTCAGCTTCAGGGTGGCTTCGGTGATCAGCGCCAACGTGCCTTCCGAACCGATCAGCAGGCGGGTCAGGTCGTAGCCTGTTGCGCCTTTGCTGGTGTAGGTGCCGCAGCGGAAACCTTCGCCGCTGCCGGCCACGGCGCGCAGGCCCAGCGTGTTCTCGCGCGGACTGCCGTATTTCACCGTGCGTGGTCCCGCCGAGTTGCAGGCGAGGTTGCCGCCGATGCTGCACCAGGGCGCGGAGGAGGGATCGGGCGGCCAGAAGAAGCCGTGGGCGGCAAGCGCCTGCTGCAGGTCGCCGTTCAATACACCGGGCTCGACCACCGCGAGGCGGTTGTCCGGGTCGATGCGCAGGATCCGGTTCATCCGCTCGAAACTCACCACCACGCCACCCACCACCGGCACCGTGGCGCCGGTGGTGTTGCTGCCGCGCCCGCGTGCGATCACCGGTACCTCGTGCGCACGACAGGCCTGCACCAGCGCCTCGACCTGGGCGTGTTCCGTGGGAAACACCACCGCGTCGGGCAGCGCCTGCCGGCGCGAGTTGTCGTACGAGTAGGCGATCCGCTCCGCTTCGCCGGTGGCGAGTGCGTCGATGGGGAAGATCTCGCGCAGGCAGGCGAGCAGTTCGGCAGGCAGGTGCATCGGCAGAGCGTAATCCACTCGCGGGGAAAATTTGCTGCGCCAGATCAGCCGGGTCGGCTCAGCCGGCTTCGAATGCGCCGCGCAGCCAATCGCGCCGGATGGCATCGGGCGGGCCGTCGTAGCTGACCACGTCGAAGCGGCAACTGCGCCGCGCGTGTTGCGGGTGCGCGGCCAGCCAGTGCTGCGCGGCGAGGATCAGTTTCGCCTGCTTGGCCGCGGTGACCGAAGTGGCGGCGTCGCCGTGGCTGGCGCTTCGGCGATAGCGCACTTCGACGAACACCACGCTGTCGCCGTCGCGCATCACCAGGTCCAGCTCGCCGTGGCGGGTGGTGTAGTTGCGCGCGAGCAGCTTCAGGCCGGCGCGCTCGAGTTCGCCGCAGGCGCGCTGTTCGAAGCCGTCGCCGGCGGCGCGCATCAGTCCGCCGCGGGCTGGAAGGTCCCGCCCGACGAAGAGCCCGCCGGCGACGGCTCGGTCGTGGCGGGAGGCGCGTTCGACGGCACGTCGTCCATCTGCAGGCTGCCGCCCAGCGGGCGCGCCAGGCCGTTCTGGAACTGCGCCCAGATCAGCACGCGGCGTACGCGGCCGAACTGGTCGGCGGCGAGCTGGCCGCTGGCGCCGGGCACGTAGCTGCCCGGGTGCGCGCGCAGCCAGTCGAGGTAGGGCACCAGATTCCACGCATCCATGCCGAACGCGAACAGTCGAGCCGCGCCGCCGCGGGCCGCCGGCAGGCGTGCGGCGACCCCGTCACGGTTCGGCAGGCCCGGCTGGGCATCGAACAGCCATGGCGCGTCGCAGAATTCCACGCCGTCCAGGTCGCGATTGGCGGCGACGTCGTCGCTGCCTTCATAGACGTGCGAGGTGGCGAACACCGGCAGGTTCACCTGTGCAATGCGCAACTGCGGCAGCAGCACACGCGCTTGCGCCGGACGCATGCTGATGAAGATGCCGGCATCGTTCACGACGCCGTTTTCGGCGGGAGCGGCGGTGCCGCTGGCGGCGGGTGCGGAAGCGGCGGGCGCGGTAGGAAGCTTCAGCCCGGTGATGATGTTGGCGTAGCTGGTGACACCCGGCGGCAGGGTGATCATGCCGGCGAGCTGGCCGCCACGCGCCGCCAGCTCGGCCTTGAAGGCCCCGGCCGCACGCTGCGCAAAATCGTCGGTGGAGACCAGCACGTAGACCTGGCGCAGGCCGCGCTCGACCATGTGGTCGGCGGCCTGGGCACCTTCGGTTTCCGGCAGCAGGCCGAATTCGCTGGCATCGGCCGACGGCAACTGCTTGTCGTCGGGATGGTTCAGCGCCAGCACCGGCACCGGCAATTGCGCCTGGCTGAACACCGCGGCGACTTCGCTGCGGGTCAGCGGACCGACCACTAGCCGGGCGCCGTCGCTGACCGCCTGCTGGTACGCCTTGACCGCGCCGTCGGCGGTGCCCTGGCTGTCGTAGACGCGCACCGAGGGACGCGGCGCGTGGTTGCGTCCGGCGTCGAGGTAGGCTGCGAAGAAACCTTCGCGGATCGCCGTGCTCGCTGCGGCGTAATTGCCGTCGTTGGGCAGCAGCAGGGCAACCTGGGCGGGCACCTTGTAGCCTTCGCGCACGTTCGCGTCGGCGCCGGGCAGCAGGGTGCCGACCGGCTGCTGAAGGTCCGGCGGCGGTTGCGCCACGGCGACGCCGAGTTGGCTCAGCGCCTCGTTCACCCATGGCAGCATGCGATCGCCGCGCTGCATAGCGGCGGCGCGCTGCTTGAGCGAGTCGACGCCGACCTGGTTGAGCAGTTCGAGGATCTGCTGGCGGTTCTGGGTGTGGTCGAAACCGCTCAATTGGCCGTCCATCTGCACGCGGGTTCGTGCGGCGCCCCAGCGGTCGCCGCTGGCGGCCATGGCGCGGGCACGCCATTCCAGCAGGCGCAGTTGAAGTGCGGGCGGCGCCACCACGTTTGGTTGCGTGGTGAGCCGCAGCGCGGTGGCGGCGTCGTGTCGACCGAGCGCGAGCTCGGCCAGCAGCAGGTCGAAGCGGAGCGGCTCGTCACCGCTCAGACGCTGGCGCTTGATGGTGTCCAGCACCGGGGCGGCGCGATCGAGTTGACCTTCCTCGCGCCAGGCCTCGGCGGCGAGCAGGCGGTAGCTGTCGGCGTGGCCGCGCGATTGTGCAGCCAGTGCCAGCCATGCCTGGGCGGCCTGGTCGAACTGACCCTGCCGGGACAGCGCCTCGGCGCTTTGCGCGGCGGCGAGTTCGGCCGGCGAGCGCGGTGCATTCGCCGGCACGCAGGCGGCCAGCGCCAGTGAAACCAGCAGTCCGATCGCGGCGACGCGCGAGAGGCGCATGAAGCGCATGGGAAATCCCTTGTTCGTCATGGTCGTCAATGCGCGATCATAGCGGATCGACTTGCCGGCTTACGGCGCAGGAGTTCTCAGATGTCATCTGTTCAGCCAGGCTGCCTGTGGGTGGTCGCCACGCCCATCGGCCATCGTGATGACTTGTCCGCCCGCGCGATCGAAACCTTGCGTGCGGTGGCGGTGATCGCGGCGGAAGATACCCGGCACAGCCGGCCGCTGCTGGTGCATCACAACATCGATACGCCGTTGATCGCGCTGCATGAGCACAACGAACGCGATGCGGTGGACGCCATCGTGCGCCGGATGCAGGGAGGCGATGCGGTGGCGCTGATCTCCGACGCGGGCACGCCGCTGATCAGCGATCCGGGTTTCCGGCTGGTGCGCGCCGCGCGCGCTGCGGGCATCCGCTGCATTCCGGTACCGGGTGCGTGCGCGGCGATCGCCGCGCTGTCGGTGGCCGGCCTGCCCAGCGACCGTTTCGTATTCGAAGGCTTCCTGCCGCCGAAAGCCGCCGCACGGCGCAGCCGGCTGCAGGAGCTGGCGAGCGACGCGCGCACGCTCATCTTCTACGAGTCGTCGCATCGGGTCGCCGAGAGCCTGGCCGACATGCGCGACGTGTTCGGCGCCGACCGCGAGGCGGTGCTGGCGCGCGAACTGACCAAGCTGTTCGAGACCGTGCTGGGCGCGCCGCTGGCGGCGCTGGCGGCGCGCGTCGTCGCCGACCCCGACCAGCAGCGTGGCGAGCATGTGATCCTGGTCGCGGGGCGCGGCGAGGAAGCGGACGCGAAGCTGGCCGAGGGGCAACGCGTCTTCGCGATCCTGCGCGAGGAGCTGCCGCCGGCGAAGGCGGCGAAGCTGGCGGCGGCGATCAGCGGCGCGCCGCGCAAATCTCTCTACGAGAGCGAAAAATGAGCGGGAATGAGAATGGAGTAAACATCGACGCTCGTTTCTCGTTCCTCATCACGCGTTCCTATAGACTTGTCCGTGGAGTCGGCCGGACAGTCGCGTCGCGCGCAAGCGCATCGAGGAAAGTCCGGGCTCCATAGGGCAGAGTGCCAGGTAACTCCTGGGCAGCGTGAGCTGACGGCCAGTGCAACAGAGAGCAGACCGCCGATGGCCCGCAAGGGCACAGGTAAGGGTGAAAGGGTGCGGTAAGAGCGCACCGCGTACGGGGCCAACGCCGTACGGCACGGTAAACCCCACTCGGAGCAAGACCAAATAGGGGAACGATAACGCGGCCCGCGTTGTTCCCGGGTAGGTTGCTGGAGCCAGGCGGCGACGCCTGGCCGAGAGGAATGACTGTCGCGTCGCAAGACGTACAGAACCCGGCTTACAGGCCGACTCCACCTCTT
>Ga0207664_10000091_pt1 | contig 84244 bp, 81 predicted proteins | sample LARL83metaG_FD_184349 | JGI IMG/M metagenome (GOLD analysis project Ga0207664, IMG submission 184349) | Corn, switchgrass and miscanthus rhizosphere microbial communities from Kellogg Biological Station, Michigan, USA - LAR L8-3 metaG... | ecosystem: Host-associated > Plants > Roots >...
TGGTCTTCACCGGTACGAACGGCCAACCCCTCGACCTGTACCGGACGCGGCGGCTGGCGACCCCCAGCCAGACCCTGGCCCTGATCGCGAGGGATAAGGGCTGTACGTTCCCCGGCTGCACCATGCCGCCGGAGTGGACGGAGAAACACCACATCACGGCCTGGTCCGAGGGCGGCTTCACGAACCTGGACAACCTGGCCCTGATCTGCGATTACCACCACGACCACCACCTCCGCGAGGGCTGGTCCATCACCATCCGAGAAGGCCAACCCCACTGGCACCCACCAGCCTGGAAAGATCCCGAACAGAAACCCATCCTTAACCACCACTTCCACCCACCCGACGGCTGAAAGAATTCGCTGTTGGCGCCGTCCGGCTGCCGGTTCACCTAGAGGATCGAGACATGGACGTCCTGAGTGCTGCCGGACTAGGCCTCGATCATGACGCGATCCGGCTGGAGCGGACGACCGAGGCGTGGCTGGCGGCGGGTCGCTCGCTACGGGACACGGTGGCTGCGCGCCTGCACACCGCGGTCGCCGCCGTCGAGTGCATCGGGTCCTCGTCAGTCCTGGCGCTCCTGGCCAAACCGATCATCGATCTGGCCGTCGGCCTCGATGCTGACCGGCCGCTAGCTCCGGTGACCGGACTGCTCCAAGCCGACGGGTGGATCTATCGCGGCGATTCGGGCAGCGAGGGCGGTCACGTCTTCGTCCTCGAATCCCGGCCGGGTCATCGGCTGGCCCACCTGCACGTCGTCGACTACGACGGCACTCAATGGCGGAACTACCTGCGCTTTCGAGACCTACTGCGGTCCAGCCCCGATGCGCGCCAGCGGTACGAGGCGACCAAGCTGCGGCTTGCCGCGCAGACCCCGGTGGACCGCGCGGCGTACACCACCGGGAAGACCGAAACCGTCACCGGCTTGCTGCGGGAGGCCGGCTGAACCCGTCCTCGCGCTCGGCGGGCCAGCGACCGCCTCCGATGCCGACGGCTGCCAGGTGCTGAGTGGGTCCGCTGATGCCGGGCGGCCGCTCGCCCCGTACGAGTGGGTCCTCAGCGGCGGGTGCCGCGGGCGAGTTCGCTGGCGAGCTCGCCCGTCGCTCGCACGCCAGCCTCGTCCGGTGAGTCCAGCAGGCAGCGGACGAACGCCGACCCGACGATCACCCCGTCGGCGAACGCGGCCACTTCGGCGGCCTGCGCGGCGTTCGACACCCCGAGGCCGACGCACACCGCGATGGACGGCGCCAGCGCCCGGAACCGGGACACCAGCGTGGTGGCGGTGTCGCTCACCGCCGCGCGCACCCCGGTCACCCCCATCGTGGACGCGGCGTAGACGAACCCGCGGGACGCCGCCGCGGTCGACACGATCCGCTCGTCCGAGGACGACGGCGCCACCAGGAACACCCGATCCAGGTCGTGTTGCGCGGCAGCGTCGATCCACTCCGCCGCCTCGTCCGGGATCAGGTCGGGCGTGATCGCGCCCGCTCCCCCAGCCGCGGCCAGATCCGCCGCGAACCGCGAAATGCCATAGCGCACAACGGGATTCCAGTACGACATGATCACCGCGGCCGCGCCGGCGTCGACCACGCCGCGGACCGCTGCCAGCGCGTCGGTCAGCCCGACGCCAGCCCGCACCGCCGGGTCCACCGCCCGCTGGATGGTCGGCCCGTCCATCCCCGGATCGGAGTACGGCACCCCGACCTCGATGATGTCGCAGCCGCCGGCCACCATGGCCCGCATCGCCTCGATCGAAGTGGGCACGTCCGGGTAGCCGACGGGCAGGTAGCCGATCAGCGCCGCCCGGTTCTCCGCCGCGCACTTTGCCAGCACCGAAGCAAGCTGGCTGCCGCCATCGAAGGAGGTCATGCGCGGGACACCTCCTCGTGGATGGCCTCCTCAGAGACCACCCCGAAGTACTTGGACGCGGTCTCCACGTCCTTGTCACCGCGTCCGGACAGGTTCACCAGGATCGTCGCGTCCGGCCCCAGTTCCCGGCCGAGTACCAGCGCGCCGGCCAGCGCGTGCGCGCTCTCGATCGCCGGGATGATGCCCTCGGTGCGGCACAGCAACGCGAACGCGTCCATCGCCTCGGCGTCGGTCGCCGGCCGGTACTCGGCCCGTCCGGTGTCGTGCAGCCAGGCGTGTTCCGGCCCCACCCCCGGATAGTCCAGCCCGGCCGAGATCGAGTGCGACTCGATGGTGTTGCCGTTGTCGTCCTGCAGCAGGTACGAGCGCGCGCCGTGCAACACCCCCGGCGAACCGCCGGTGATGGTCGCCGCGTGCCGTCCGGTCTCGACCCCGTCGCCGGCGGCCTCGATGCCGACCAGCCGCACCCCGGCGTCCGGGATGAAGTCGTAGAAGATGCCGATCGCGTTCGAACCGCCACCGACGCAGGCCACCACCGCGTCCGGCAGCCGGCCGGTGCGCTCCAGCACCTGGGCCCGCGCCTCCTGCCCGATCACCCGGTGGAACTCCCGCACCATCCGCGGGATCGGGTGCGGCCCGGCCGCGGTGCCGAACAGGTAGTGGGTGTCGTCCACGTTGGCCACCCAGTCGCGGAACGCCTCGTTGATGGCGTCCTTCAGGGTGCGGGAACCGGTCTTCACCGGCACCACCTCGGCGCCCAGCATGCGCATCCGGGCCACGTTCAGCGCCTGCCGCCGGGTGTCCTCCTCGCCCATGTACACCACGCAGTCCAGCCCGAGCAGCGCGGCCGCGGTCGCGGTCGCCACCCCGTGCTGGCCGGCGCCGGTCTCGGCGATCACCCTGGTCTTGCCCAGCCGCTTGGTGAGCAGCGCCTGGCCCAGCACGTTGTTGATCTTGTGCGAACCGGTGTGGTTGAGGTCCTCCCGCTTCAACAGGACGCGGGCCCCGCCGGCGTGTTCGGAGAACCGCTCGGCGTCGGAAAGCGGCGACGGCCGGCCGCCGTAGTCGCGCAGTAGCCGGGTCAGTTCGGCGGCGAACGCCGGATCGGCCTGCGCGGCGGTGAACTGCCGGTCGATCTCGTCCAGCGCGGCGACCAGCGCCTCGGGGACGTACCGGCCGCCGTACGGGCCGAAGTGGCCGCCGGCGTCGGGGATGGCAGTGAGGTCGGACGAGGTGGTCAGATCAGAGGTGGTCATGCGAACTCCTGGACGGGCACCCGCGCAAGGCACGCGGAACGGACGGGCTGACGGAGCAGTCAGCTACGCCATCGACGCGGCGAACGGACCAGGACGCGCATCATCGCGCGGCCCGCGGCGTCGCCGGGTGGGCGCCGGCGGTCACCAGATCGGCCACCGCCTGCCGCGGGTTGCCCGACGTCACCAGCCCCTCGCCGACCAGCACCGCGTCGGCGCCTGCGGCGGCGTAGGTGATCAGGTCGTGCGCGTCGCGCACCCCCGACTCGGCCACCTTGACCACACTGCTGGGCAGTCCCGGCGCGATCCGCTCGAACACCGAACGGTCCACCTCGAGGGTCTTCAGGTTGCGGGCGTTCACGCCGATCACCCGCGCCCCCGCATCCACCGCCCGGCAGGCCTCCTGCTCGTCGTGCACCTCGACCAGCGCGGTCATCCCGAGCGACTCCACCCGCTCCAGCAGGCCGATCAGCACGTTCTGCGGCAGCGCCGCCACGATCAGCAGCACCAGGTCGGCGCCGTGCGCGCGGGCCTCGTGCACCTGGTACGAGCTGACGATGAAGTCCTTGCGCAGCAGCGGGATCGAGGCCACCTTGCGCACCTCGTCCAGGTCGTCCAGCGAACCACGGAACCGGCGCTGCTCGGTCAGCACGCTGATCGCCCGGGCACCGCCGGCCTCGTAGTGGCCGGCAAGCTCCGCAGGCGAACCGATGTCGGCCAGTGCGCCCCGGGACGGGCTGCTCCGCTTGATCTCGGCGATCACGCCGACGCCGGGAGCCCGCAGCGCGGCCAACGCGTCGAGCGGTCCGGGGGCGCGCAGCGCGGCCGCCTTCACCTGCTCGAGCGGAAGCCGGGCGGCACGGTCTGCGACATCCTGGCGGACACCGTTGATGATGTCTTCGAGGACGTTCACCTCGGCTCCCCTCGCGCGCTGCTGTTCACGGCTTCGGCGGATCCTGACGACGGTCGGCGGATCGTGCCGTCAATGGGAATGCTAACCGTCCCGGATTGTCGGATCCTCACCGCGGTCGAGTTGCCGCCACGGATCGTTACCCTGGCCGGCCTCGGCCGGCACCTGGTGCCGTCGGGACAGCCCCTGCCGCCAGCGTCCGGCTCGGGCCAGCAGCAGCGCCGCGCCGATCGCCAGCAGCACCGAGCAGAGCAGCGACAGCCACGCCCAGGCCGGCTGCGGGTGCTGCTCGGTGACCCGTCCGGTAGCCGCCAGCCGGACGCCGATCAGCTCCGTCACCGCGGCCGGCGACCGGCGGTGGCCGGCGGGCAGCTCCGCGACGGCGTACCAGCCGGTCCACACCGCTGTCGCCAGCAGCAGGACGCCCAGCGCCCGGCGCGCCCAGCCGCCGGTGACCAGCACCAGCACACCGGCCAGCAGGCCGACCACTGCCAGCCCGGTCAGCGCCGGATGCAGCTGCCGACCGTGCACCGCCACCGTCACCGGACCGAACGGCGGCTGCCGCAGCACCCGGACGGTCAGCCAGGCGCGGCCGGCCAGCAGCAGCAGCCCACCGGCGCTGACCAGCACCAGCAGCAGCACGCCGGCCAACTCGCGGCGGCTGGCCGCGGCACGGTCGGAGACAGCGGACTCCATCAGCCGCCCAGCGTTTCGGCGGTGGCGATCGCCTGCAGGATGGCCCGGGCCTTGTTGCGGGTCTCGGCCTCCTCGTTGGCCGGCACCGAGTCGGCCACCACCCCGGCCGCGGCCTGCACGTAGGCCACCCCGTCCGTCATCACCGCCGTGCGGATCGCGATCGCCAGGTCCATATCGCCGGCCGGGTCGAAGTAGCCGATCGCGCCGGCGTAGATGCCGCGGCGCACCGGTTCGATCTGCTCCAGCAGCTGCATCGCCCGAACCTTCGGCGCGCCGGAGACGGTGCCGTGCGGGAACGCCGCGGTGAACACGTCGAAGGCGTCCTTGTCGGCGGCCACCTCGCCGGACACGGTCGAGACGATGTGCCAGACGTGGCTGTAGCGCTCCAGCACCCCGAAGTCGACCACCCGCACCGAGCCCGGCGTGCAGACCCGGCCGAGGTCGTTGCGGGCCAGGTCGACCAGCATCAGGTGCTCGGCCCGCTCCTTCGGGTCGGCCAGCAACTCGGTGACCAGCGCCGCGTCCTGCTCCGGGTCGGCGCCGCGTGGCCGGGTGCCGGCGATCGGATGGATGGTGGCGGTGCCGTCCGAGACGGTGACCAGCGCCTCGGGGCTGGACCCGACGATGTCGAAGTCCTCGAAATGCAGGTAGTACAGGTACGGGGACGGGTTGAGGGTGCGCAGCGCCCGGTAGACGTCGAAGGCGCTGGCGCTGGTCTCGGCGACGAACCGCTGGCTGGGCAGGATCTGGAACACCTCGCCGGCCCGGATCTCCTCCAGGCAGCGCTCCACCGCCCGCTCGTACTCACCCGGCGCGGTCCGCGACCGGGCCTGCTTCGGTGGCACCGGCACGCTCGGCACCACCGTCGAGACGCTCGGCGCGGCCAGGTCGCGCTCCATCGCGTCCAACCGCGCCTGCGCGTCGGCGAACGCCTCGTCCAGCTCGTGTTCGGACAGCTGCGGGTGCACCACGGCGTTGGCGATCAGGGTGACCGTGCAGTTGTGGTGGTCGACCGCGGCCAGATCGGTGACCAGCAGCATGGTCAGCTCGGGCAGGTTCAGCTCGTCCGGCGCGATCGACGGGATCGGCTCCAGCCGGCGCACCACGTCGTAGCCGAGGTAGCCGACGAAGCCACCGGTCAGCGGCGGCAGGCCAGGCAGCCGTGGTGCCCGGACCGCCCGCCAGGCCTCGGCGAGCAACCCCAGCGGGTCGCCGGACCCGGTCAGGCCGGCCGGCGGCTGGCCGGTCCAGGTGCCCTCGGCGCCGTCCGCGGTCAGGGTGGCGATCGCGTTCACCCCGACGAACGACCAACGGGAGAAGGACGCGCCCGGCTCGGCCGACTCCAGCAAGAAGGTGCCGGGGCGGTTGCCGGCCAGCTTGCGGTACACCCCGACCGGGGTCTCGGCGTCGGCGAACAGGGTGCGGGTGATCGGCACCAGCCGGTGGGTCTTGGCCAGCTCGGCCAGCGTGCCGCGGTCGATCATCCGCGGCCGTCCCCGGCGGTCCCGGCTGCGAGCAGCACGTCGGCGTCGAAGCAACTGCCAGTGCCGGTGTGGCAGGCCGGACCGTGCTGGTCGACCTGCACCAGCAGCGTGTCGCCGTCGCAGTCCAGGGCGACCGACACCACCCGCTGCACGTGTCCGGAGGTCTCCCCTTTGACCCAGTACTGCTGCCGGGACCGCGACCAGTACGTGGCCCGGCCGGTGCTGAGGGTGCGGTGCAGCGCCTGGTCGTCCATCCAGCCGACCATCAGCACCTGCTTGGTGTCGTGCTGCTGCACCACCGCCGCGACCAGCCCGGCCGGGTCTCGCTTGAGCCGGGCGGCGATCCGCGGGTCGAGGTCGGAGGTCGGCGTGGCCGGAACTGTTGCCATGCCCCAGATTCTCCTCCGCCGGTCAGCCCGGCGGCTGGCCGGCCCGGCCCCGGCCCGGCCAGCCGGCCGATACCGGCGGCGGCACCGGCGCCTCGGGCGGCAGCCCGCCGGCCGGGTAGTGCTGGTCGGCGGGGTATTGGGGAGCTGGGTATTGCGGCGCGGGGTACTGCTCTGCCGGGTAGTACGGTGCCGGCGGGTACTCGTCAGGCGGTTCGCTGGTGGCCGGCACCGTCACGGTCACCGTGGTGCCCCGCTCGACCGACGAGTCGAAGTGCACCGTGCCACCGTGCGCCTGCACGATCTGGGCGACGATGGCCATGCCGAGCCCGCTGCCGCCCTTGGCCCGGCTGCGTGCCTTGTCCGCTCGCCAGAACCGCTCGAAGACGTGCGCGGCCTGTTCCGGCGGCAACCCGGGACCGCTGTCGCTCACCTGCAGTGCCACCGAACGGCCGCCGTCGGCCGGCCCGGCCGACAGCTGGATCGGCCCGTCGCCGGTGTGCACCGCCGCGTTGGTGGTGAGGTTTATCAGCACCCGCAGCAGCTGGTCCCAGTCGCCTACTACGGTCAGCCCGGACGGGCCGGCGACCTCGATGGTGCGGTCGGGATGGGCGGCGTGCACCGCGGTCGCCGCCTCGGTCAGCAGGGTGTCCACCGCGATCTCGGCGACCTCCAGGCTGGCGCCCTGGTCGCCGCGGGCCAGCACCAGCAGGTCCTCTACCAACCGGGACATCCGGGTGCCCTCGATCTCGATCCGCCGCATCGAGTCGTCCGCCGCCTCGCCGGAGGCCGACTGCAGCCGGGACAGCTCGGCGTAGCCGCGGATCGACGTCAGCGGGGTGCGCAGCTCGTGCGAGGCGTCGGCCAGGAACTGGCGCATTCGCTCCTCGCTGGCCACCCGGGCCGAGAACTGGGTTTCCACCGCTTCCAGCAGGGTGTTCACCGACGAGGCGACCTGCTCGACCTCGATCGCGGCGCCCTCCACCGGCACCCGGCGGTCCAGCCCGGAGCCGTCCGGGGAGAGCTCGGCGGTGACCTCCTGGGCGGTCCGGGTCACCCGGTGCAGCGGTCGCAGGCCGGCCCGGACGCCCCAGGCGGTGACCCCGGCGGCGAGTGCGATGGCGCCGATGCCGAGCAGCAGTTCGAGCCGGACCAGCCGCTGCAGGGTGCTGTCCACGTCGTGCATCGACAGCCCCACCACGGCCACCCCGGGGACCGTCTGGCCGTTGACCGAGAACGTCACCGCCGCCGGCAGCACCCGCAGTTCGGTGCCGTCGCTGGTGGTCACGGTGTGGTAGCTGTTCGGGTGCCGGGCCAGCGTCTGCCGGTCGGCCGGCGTCAGGTTCATCGGGTGCAGCAGCAGGTCGTCCGGCACCGTGAGCACCGTGGTGCCGTTGGACTGCAAGGCGATGAACCAGATGTTCTGGGCACCGGGCAGCGTGGTGTCCGGATGCTGGGCGTACTCGATGTAGCGACCGATGTTGGACGGCTGCGCGACGGACGTCAGCTGCTGGTCGACCCGGGCGGTCAGGAACGGCGCCAGCAGGGTGTAGGTGGCGACGCCGATCATCAGCACCAGGCCGGTCACCAGCACCACCACGCCGGTCATCAGCCGGCCGGTGAGGGTACGAGGCGTCAGCCGGCCGAGCACGGTTCGGACCCGGCCGCGGGAGGGCTGCTCAGCCGGACGCTGGGGCTCGGCCGGGTCTGGGTCGTCGATGCGGAACGGCAGGCTCAACCGCGCGGCGCCTTGATGACGTAACCGGCGCCGCGGACGGTGTGGATCAGCTTCGGCTCGACCGAGTCGACCTTGCGGCGCAGGTAGCCGATGTAGAGCTCGACGATGTTGGAGTGGCCCTGGAAGTCGTACTTCCAGACCCGGTCCAGGATCTGGGCCTTCGACAGCACCACCCGCTCGTTGCGCATCAGGTAGCGCAGCAGCTCGAACTCGGTGGCGGTCAGGTGGATCTCCTGGCCGGCCCGGGTCACCTCGTGGCTGTTCTCGTCCAGCTCGAGGTCGGCCACCCGCAGCACGCCGTCCTTGTCGAGCTCGGCCTGGGTGCGCCGCAGCACCGCGTGCACCCGAGCCAGCAGTTCCTCGACGCTGAACGGCTTGACCACGTAGTCGTCGGCGCCGGAACGCAGCCCGGCGACCCGGTCGTTGGCGGTGTCGCGGGCGGTCAGGAAGATCACCGGCACCACCGAGCCGGCCTGGCGCAGGTGCTGCAGCACCGCGTGGCCGTCCAGGCCGGGCATCATCACGTCGAGCACTACGAGGTCGGGGTCGTGCTCGGCCACGGCGGCCAGGGCGGAGTTGCCGTTGTCGGCGGTGACCGTCTCGAAGCCGTCGAACCGCAGCGCGGAGGCGACCAGGTGCACTACGTTCTCCTCGTCGTCGACGACGAGGACCTTGCGCTTGCCGCGCGCGGTGCTGGCTGGCTGGCTGGCGGAAAGAGAACTCGACATGCCACCAGAATCTCGGTTTCGGATAGGCACGCCCTCAGGTTTCCCTGTGTAGCGACTGTGCGCTACCCCTGCCGGGATAACGGTTCGGTGGTCAGTGACCGATCAGCGTCCGGTTCGCCGGTTCTGCCGCGTCCTGGCCGGACCCGGTCACCGCCGCGAGTGGCCACCCAGCGCGCCGCGGCCGGGGTCAGTGACAGCGCCAACGCCAGCAGCGCGGCCAGCGCGGTGACCACCGGCACCTGGGGCTCACCGGACGACTGGTCGATCACGAACCACACCGAGACGCCCAGGGTGACCAGCTGGCTGAGCCAGAACACCAGCCGGCCGGCGCCGTTCAGCAGCCGGGCCTGTCCCCACACCACGAACAGCAGGAAGGCCAGCGCGACCAGGCCGGCCAGCGCCTCGCCGTGCCGGCTGTCGGTGATATCGGGCTGCTCGACCTGCACGACCAGGCCGCGGGCCAGGAAGAGGAACGCGTACACCAGCAGGAACGGCACCACGGCGGTGGCGGCGGCGACCGCGCCGATCACCGGGCCGGGGGTACGCCGGGGATCGGGTTGAGCGTCCGGGTGAGCATCCGGGTGAGGGTTCACCCGGCCATCATCTCAGCCGCCGGCCGTTCCGCATCCCGGAACTCGGATCCGGGGCGCCGGTCCAGCCAACCGGAGGCCAGCGCGACCACCAGGCCGGCCACCGCCAGCAGGCTGCCGACCCGGCTCGGCCACTGGTAGCCCAGGCCGTGGCTGAGCACCACACCGCCCAGCCAGGCGCCGAGCGCGTTGGCCAGGTTGAGCGTCGAGTGGTTGAGCGCCGCGGCCAGCGACTGGCCGTCCCGGGCCACGTCCATCAGCCTGGTCTGCAGCATCGGCACCAGCAGCGAGCCGGTGATCCCGAAGACGAAGACCGCGACCACCGCGGCCGGCTTACCCAGCTGCACGGCCCAGCCGAACAGCAACAGCACCAGGGCGGTGATCACCAGCGCGACGTACAGGCTGGGCATCAGCGACCGGTCGGCGAGCCGGCCGCCGAGCACCACCCCGACGGTCATGCCCAGGCCGTAGATCGCCAGCAGCGCGGTCACCGCGGTCTCGCTGAAGTGGGCCAGCGTGGTCATGGTCGGGGTGATGTAGGAGTAGGTGGCGAACATCCCGCCGAAGCCGACGGTGCCGGTCAGCAGCGCCAGCCAGACCTGCGGCTGCCGCAGCGCGGAGAGTTCGGTGCGCATGCTGGCGAACTCGGCCGGCCGGCGTTCCGGCAGCCAGAACAGCACCGCGGCCAGGGTGACGATGGCCAGGATGCCGACCAGCGAGTACGGCCAGCGCCAGCCCCACTGCTGCCCGATCAGGGTGGTCAGCGGGACGCCGACCACGTTGGCCACGGTGAGCCCGGCCATCATCATCGAGAACGCCCAGGCCCGCCGGTTGGCCGGCACCAGGGAGGCTCCGACCACCGCCCCGATGCCGAAGAACGCGCCGTGCGGCAGCCCGGCGACGAACCGGGCGATCATCAGCGAACCGTAGTTGGGGGCCAGTGCCGAGGCGAGGTTGCCCAGCGCGAACAGCGCCATCAGCGCGACCAGCAGCTTGCGCCGAGGCCACCGGGCGGTGAAGGCGGCGATCAGCGGTGCCCCGACCATCACCCCGATCGCGTAGGCGGAGATGACGTGGCCCGCGGTCGGGATCGAGATGTTGATGCCGGTTGCGATGTTGGGCAGCAGCCCCATCGAGACGAACTCGCCGGTGCCGATGGCGAAACCCCCGATGGACAGCGCCAGTAGGGCGAGGTTCGCGTGCTTGACGGGAGCGGACGGGTCAGCGGAGGGAGCTCGGGTCACTTTCGGCCCAGCGCCTGAATCGATTCGGAGATTCCCGTCCGGGAGCTATTCCGGGATTTCCGGCCGGAGCTCGGCAACATCAACCCGGCGACCAGCGCGCCGCCGGCGGCCGCCGCCAGACCGGCCCGCACCCCGGCCCGGCTGGCCAGCAGGCCGCCGAGCAGCACGAACACCGGCTGTCCGGCGGTTCCGGCCAGCGACCAGAGGGCGGCGACCCGGCTGAGCAACGGCTCCGGGGTGGCCAGCTGCCGGTATTCGGTCATCGCCGAGTTGGCCAGCGAGGAGAACAGCAGCACGGCGGCGAAGCCGAGGCAGCACTGCGTCACCCCAAGCCCACCGGCTGGCGCCAGCGCGATCAGCACCAGCCCCGGCACCCGCAGCAGCCCGGCCCAGCGCAGCACCCGCAACGCGCCGAACCGGCTGCCGGCTCGGCCCGTCAGCCGGGCACCGGCGAAGCCGGCCAGCGACGGCAGGCCGAGGATCAGCCCGTACTGCCAGGGCGTGAACCGCAGCGTCCGCAGGTAGAGCAGGCTGGTCAACGGACTGGCCAGGCCCATGCAGCCGGCGAACACCAGCCAGCTGAGCAGCAGCCGGCGCAGGTCCGGCCGGCCGAGCACGAAGCGCAACCCGCCGGAGACTTTGCCGAGGCTCCTGGCCGGTGAGGCGTCCGGCGACCGGATCGGCGGCGCCGGTTCGGCTGTGCGCAGCCGGAGCACCGCCGCCGCGCTGGCGAGGAACGACAGCCCGTCCAGCAGCATCGCGGTGGTCGCGCTCAGCCCGCTGACCAGTGCGCCGCCCAGCGCCGGGCCGACCGCCAGCGACAGCCAGGTGGTGGACTGCAGCCGGCCGGTCGCCTCCACCAGTTGCTCCCGCGACACCAGCGCGACCAGGTGCGCCTGCGACGCGGTCTGGAACAGCAACTGGCCGAACGCGGACAGCATCGCGACCAGGCACAGCTGGCCGAACGTCAGCAACTGCAACCACCCGGCGACCGGCACGCTGGCCAGGGCGGCGAACCGGAGCAGGTCCGCGCCGATCATCACCGGCCGTTTGCGCCGGAACTCCGCGAAGGTGCCGACCGGTAGCGCGCTGATGCCCACGGTCACGCTGCCCAGCGCCGCCAGGACGGCCACCTCGATCGTCGAGGCGTGCAGCACGCCGACCGCCACCACCGGCAACGCGGTGCTGCCAACCGCCGAGCCGAACTGGCTGACCGCCAACCCCAGCCACAACCGGCGGAAGTCGCGGTTCGCCGACAGCGACTTCTCCGGCAGCTCGGACACCGTCGAAGGGTACGGCCCTAACGCACCGGTATGCCGGCTTCGGCCAGGCCGTCCTTGACCTCGGCGATGCTGAGGGTGCCGAAGTGGAAGACGCTGGCGGCCAGCACCGCGTCGGCGCCGGCCTGCACCGCGGGCGGGAAGTCGGCCACCTGGCCGGCGCCACCGCTGGCGATCACCGGCACCGACACAGCGGCCCGGACCTGCCGGATCAGCTCCAGATCGAAGCCCTGCTGGGTGCCGTCGGCGTCCATCGAGTTGAGCAGGATCTCCCCCGCCCCCCGTTCGGCCGCCTCGGCCGCCCAGCGCACCGCGTCGATGCCGGTGCCCTGCCGGCCGCCGTGCGTGGTCACCTCGAACCGGGACACCCCCGGGCCGGCGTCCAGCAGCCGGCGGGCGTCCACCGAGAGCACCAGCACCTGCGAGCCGAACCGCTCGGCGATCTCGCTGATCAGCTCCGGCCGGCCGATCGCCGCGGTATTCACCCCGACCTTGTCGGCGCCGGCCCGCAGCAGCGCGTCGACGTCGGCCACCGACCGGACGCCGCCGCCGACGGTCAGCGGGATGAACACCTGCTCGGCGGTGCGCCGGACGATCTCGTAGGTGGTCTCCCGGCCGGCCGAGGACGCGGTGATGTCGAGGAAGGTCAGCTCGTCGGCGCCCTCCGCGTCGTACCGGCGAGCCAGCTCCACCGGGTCGCCGGCGTCGCGCAGGCCGGTGAAGTTGACCCCCTTGACCACCCGGCCCTGGTCCACGTCCAGGCATGGGATCACCCGGATTGCAAGGGTCATGAGGAGTCACCTTGTCGAACCGCCCGCAAGGCTTCTTCGATGGTGAATGCGCCGGCGTACAAGGCCTTTCCGACGATGGCACCCTCGACCCCGAGGCCGGTCAGGCCAGCCAGCGCGTGCAGGTCGGCCAGCGACGACACGCCGCCGGAGGCCACCACCGGACGGTCGGTGGCCGCGCACACCGAGCGAAGCAGGTCAAGGTTCGGACCGGTCAGGGTGCCGTCGCGGTGCACGTCGGTCAGCACGTACCGGGCGCAGCCGTCGGCGTCCAGCCGGGCCAGCGTCTCGTACAGGTCGCCGCCCTCGGCAGTCCAACCCCGGGCGGCCAGGGTCCGGCCGCGGACGTCCAGGCCGACCGCGATCTTGTCGCCGTGCCGGGCGATCGCCGACCGGACCCAGTCCGGCTGCTCCAGCGCGGCGGTGCCCAGGTTCACCCGGGTGCAGCCGGTGGCCAGCGCCCGGTCGAGCGTCTCGTCGTCGCGGATGCCGCCGGACAGCTCGACCTGGACGTCCAGCGCCCGCACCACCTCGGCGAGCAGTTCGGCGTTGCTGCCCCGGCCGAATGCGGCGTCCAGGTCGACCAGGTGCACCCACTCGGCACCTCCCCGCTGCCAGGTCAACGCCGCCTCGAGCGGGCTGCCGTAGCGGGTCTCGGTGCCCGCGGCACCCTGCACCAGCCGGACGGCAGCCCCGTCGGCGACGTCCACCGCGGGCAACAGCTGCAGGCTCATGACCCACTCCTGATCGTCTTGTATTGCAAGGCAAAGTTCATTTCGGATGCCGGTTGAACACGCTGGTCAGCAGCACCGGCAGGCAGAGCAGCGACACCAGCAGCACGCCGATCACCACCGTCCACGAGTGGCTCAGCAGGTAGCCCGCCATCGCCGCCACCAGCACCAGCGCGCCGGCGGCCGCCCGCCGCTCACGTCGCAGCGCGGTGCTGCGGGACAGGTCCGGGCTACTGCGCCGTAGCCCGAGCAGCCGGCGCAGCCGGGCCCGCCGGCGCGCCCGTCCGGCAGCCTTCAGCCGGTCGGCCTCCCGTTGCGCCAGCCGCTGCGCCGCCTGTTGCTCGCGTACCGCGCGCCGCCGCGCCCGCTCCTTGCTCACCGGGCGACCGTCGCCGGAACTCCTGCCAGCCAGTTGCGCAGCAGCCGGGCGCCGGCCTCCCCCGACTTCTCCGGGTGGAACTGGGTGGCCGACAGCAGCGGTGACTCGATCGCGGCGACGAACCGGCCGCCGTGCTCGGCGGTGCAGATCTGGTACCCGGGCAGCTCGATGGGCGCCGGCACGCCGTAGGAGTGCACGAAGTAGAACCGGGCGTCGGCCAGACCGTCGAACAGCACCGAACCGGACGGCGGCTGCACCGTGTTCCAGCCCATGTGCGGTACCACCGGCGCGTCCAACCGCTGCACGGTCCCGGGCAGCAAGGCCAGGCCGGCGGCCCGCTCACCGTGCTCGACGCCCTCGGCGAACAGCACCTGCATGCCGACGCAGATGCCCAGGGTGGGACGTCCGAGCTGCCGACGTCGATCGAGAATCTCCCGTGCCGACAAGGCATTCAGCCCCGCCATGCAGGCCGCGAAGGCGCCCACTCCGGGTACCACCAGCCCGTCCGCCTCGATTGCCCGAGCCGGGTCGGCGGTCAGCTCGACCTCGGCACCGGCCCGCTGCAATGCCCGCACCGCCGAGCGCAGGTTGCCCGACCCGTAGTCGAGCACGGCCACCACAGACACTGGCTAGAGCACGCCCTTGGTGGACGGGACGCCCTGCTGGCGCGGGTCCAGCTCGCAGGCCGCCCGCAGCGCCCGGGCCACCGCCTTGTACTGCGCCTCGGTGATGTGGTGCCAGTCCCGGCCGGCCTGCACGGTGACGTGCAGCGCCACCCGGGCGTGCTGGACGAAGGACTCGAAGACGTGCCTGGTCAGCGTGGTCGCGTACGGGGCGGAACTGCCCAGCAGGTAGGGCGGGGCGCCGTCCGGCTCGGTGTGCACCAGGTACGGCCGGCCGGACAGGTCCACCGCGGCCGACACCAGCGCCTCGTCCATCGGGATCACCGCGTCGCCGAACCGGCGCACCCCGGACTTGTTCCCGGCCGCCTCGGCGAAGGCCTGGCCGAGGGCGATCGCCGCGTCCTCGACGGTGTGGTGCGAGTCGATGTGCAGGTCGCCCTGTACCGCCACCGTCAGGTCGAACAGGCCGTGCTTGCCGAACGAGGTGAGCATGTGGTCGAAGAACCCGACGCCGGTGTCGACGTCGGTGCGGCCGGTGCCGTCGAGGTCGATGCTGACCAGCACCTTGGTCTCGGCGGTCTGCCGCTCGATGCGTCCGGTCCGGCGGCCCTGCCGCTCGATGTGCTCGCTCTGCCGCCCGATGGGCTCGCTCGTCACGCGCGTTCCTCCCTCACCTGCGTCAGGGCGGTCCTGAACGCCTGCAGCTCAGCCTCGGTGCCGATCGAGACCCGCAGCCAGCCCGGCGGACCGACCTCGCGGATCAGCACACCACGCTCGACCAGACCCTGCCACACCGCGTGCCGGTCGGCGAACGTGCCGAACAGCACGAAGTTGGCGTCCGAGTCGGCGACCTGAAAACCCTGCTCGCGCAGCCAGTCGACGGTCCGATCGCGCTCGGCACGCAACTTCTCGACGTTGCCGAGCAGTTCGGCCCGATGCGCCAACGCGGCCCGCGCGGTGGCCTGGCTGACCGCCGACAGGTGATAGGGCAACCGGACGATCCGGACCGCGTCCACCACCGCTGGGTCGGCGGCCAGGTAGCCGAGCCGGCCGCCGGCCAGCGCGAACGCCTTGCTCATCGTCCGGGTCACCACCAGCCGCGGGTGGCCGGCCAACTGCTCGCAGGCGCTGGGCACGCCGGGCCGGCGGAACTCGGCGTACGCCTCGTCCACGATCACCATGCCGGGCGCCAACTCCAGCAGCGTCGCTATGTCGTCGGCCGGAAGCGCGGTACCGGTCGGATTGTTCGGCGAGGCAAGGAAGATCACGTCCGGCCGAACGTCGGTGATCAGCCGGCTGGCCTCGGCCAGGTCCAGGCTGAAGTCCTCGGCCCGGCGCCCGGCCACCCAGCGGGTGTGGCTGTCCCGGGCGTACTCCGGGTACATCGAGTAGGTCGGCGCGAACGACAGCGCCGTCCGGCCGGGGCCGCCGAAGGCCTGCAGCAACTGCAGCATGATCTCGTTCGAGCCGTTCGCCGGCCACAGCTGGTCGGCGGTCAGCGGCACCCCGGTCTCGTCGGACAGGTAGCTCGCCAGGTCCTCCCGCAGCGCCCGGCACTCCCGGTCCGGATACCGGTTCAGGCTGGTCGCCGCCTCGGCCGCCGCGGCGGCGATCGCCGCGACCACCGCCGCCGACGGCGGGTACGGGTTCTCGTTGGTGTTCAGCTGCACCGGGACGTCAAGCTGCGGAGCACCGTACGGCTGTTCGCCGCGCAGCTCGTCCCGGATCGGCAGGTCGGAGATCGAGGTCATGACCGGCGTGCCGCGACCGCCGCGCCGTGCGCCGGCAGATCCTCCGCCTCGGCCAGCGCGATCACCTGGTCGGCCACTGCCAGCAGCGCATCCCGGTCGTAGTTCACCACGTGCACGCCCCGCAGGAACGACTGCACGCTGAGCCCGGACGCGTGCCGGGCGGTGCACCCGGTCGGCAGCACGTGGTTGGAACCGGCGCAGTAGTCGCCGAGCGACACCGGCGAGTACGGGCCGACGAAGATGCAGCCGGCGTGCCGGACCCGGGCCGCGACGGCTGCCGCGTCGGCGGTGATCACCTCCAGGTGCTCGGCCGCGTAGGCGTTGATCACGTCCAGCCCCTGCGCCAGGTCGGCCACCAGCACCGTCGCCGACTGGGGGCCGGTCAGCGCCACGCCCACCCGGTCGGTGTGCTTGGTCAGCGCCACCTGCCGGCGGACCTCGACGTCGACCGCGTCGGCCAGCTTGACGGAGTCGGTGACCAGCACCGACGCGGCCGCCGGGTCGTGCTCGGCCTGGCTGATCAGGTCGGCCGCGACGTGCACCGGATCGGCGGTCGCGTCGGCCAGGATGGCGATCTCGGTGGTGCCGGCCTCGGCGTCGATGCCGACCACGCCGCGCAGCAGCCGCTTGGCCGCCGCCACGTAGATGTTGCCGGGGCCGGTGATCACGTCCACCGGCTCGATGTCGAGGTCCTCGTCGCCGTACGCGAGCAGCGCGCAGGCCTGGGCGCCACCGACGGCGTACACCTCGGTCACCCCAAGCAGCGCGCAGGCGGCCAGGATGGTCGGGTGCGGGCGGCCGTCGAAGTCGCGCTGCGGCGGCGTGCACACCGCCAGCGACGGCACTCCGGCCGCCTGCGCGGGCACCACGTTCATCACCACCGAGGACGGGTACACGGCCAGCCCGCCGGGCACGTACAGGCCGACCCGGTCCACCGGGATCCACCGTTCGGTGACCGTCCCGCCGGGGGTCACCTGCACCGTCTCGTCGGTACGCCGCTGTGCCTCGTGCACCAGCCGGGCCCGCCGGATCGATTCCCGCAGGGCCGCGGCCACCGCCGGGTCGAGGCTCTCCAGCGCGGCGTCCAGCTCGGCGGCCGGCACCCGCGGATCGGGCACGTCCACCCCGTCGAACCGCTCGGTGAACTCGCGGGCGGCCGGGTAGCCGCGCTCGCGGACCTGCTCCACGATCGGCGCGACCGCGGCGGCCGCGGCATGCACGTCCATCGCGGCTCGCGGAAGCACCCGGCGCAGAGCCCGGGCGGTGGTAGGCGAGTTCGACAGGTCAACCCGGCGTAGCACCCCTCCAGTCTGCCAGAGCCGGGCACTCGTCCCGACCTGCGATTGGCCGTACGGTATCCGCGTGAGCGCCCCGCGAGGTGAGGACGGCCAGCTGCTGCCGCTGTTCCCGCTGAGCACCCTGCTGACCCCAGGAATGCCGCTGTCGCTGCACGTCTTCGAGCCTCGCTACCGGCGGTTGGTGGCCGACCTGCTGAGCGACGACAACCCGCAGGCGCCGGTGTTCGGGGTGGTGGCGCTGCGCGCCGGCTGGGAGGTCGGCGATGTGCAGAACCTGCACCGGGTGGGCACCGCGGCCCGGGTCACCGACGTGCTGCCGCTGGCCGACGGGCGCTGCAACCTGGCCGCGATCGGTGAGCGGCGGTTCGAGATCCGCGAGGTGGACACCGACAGCCAGCCGTACCTGCAGGCCCGGGTGCGCTGGTTGACCGAGTCCGACGGTGAGCTGTCGGATGCCCTGCTGCGCCGGGCCCAGCTGGCGGTGCGACGACACCGGCAGGCCCTGGCGCTGCTGCGGGTCGACTACCGGGAGGCCGAGTTCGTCGACCCGGACGATCCGATCGAGGCTGCCGCCGGGGAGGTGGACACCGGGATCAGCACGACCGACGTCGCGTCCCGGCTCGCGTACGCGGTGGCGCAGCAGTCCTGGGTGCCGCTGGCGGACCGGCAGCAACTGCTCGCCGCGCCGGACACCGCCAGCCGGTTGCGCACCGCCTGCTCGGTGCTCCGCCGGGAGACCGAACTGCTGGTGCAGCTGCACGCGGTGCCGGTCAGCGCCGCCGCGTTCCGGAACTAGGCGGGCCTTGCCGGAGCCGGCTCGGTGCTGGTGGCCGGCTCGGTGTGAGTGGCCGGCTCGGTGCTGGTGACCGGTTCGGTATGAGTGGCCGGCTCGGGTGTGGCGCCGATCGGGAACAGCAGCGGGACGGCCAGCAGCAGCAGGCCGGCCGCGCCCAGCGCCCAGCGGGGGCTGGTGACGGCGGCCAGCACACCCCACGCCGCAACCAGGACGGCCCGGGTCGCGATGCCGCCCACCGACCAGGCCGCGAGCACCCGGGTGATCCGGGCGGAGTCGACCGCCCGCAGCCGGTAGCTGGCGCTGATCGGACCGAAGACGCTGCAGCAGCAGATCAGCACCAGCTCGACCGCGATCACGATGATCAGCCCGAGGCCGCCGGAGCGGACCAGCACCAGCCCGACCGGCCAGCAGCAGCGCAGCACGCCGAACACCCGCAGCATCCGGTCGTTGCCGTAGCGGGCCGCCAGCGGCCGGGCGAGCCGGGAGCCCACCAGGCCGCCGGCGCAGGGCACCGCGAACGCCAGCCCGTACTGCCAGGGACGGAATCCGAGCTGGCCGAGCATCAGCACCGCCAGCGGCGCCTCGCCGGCCATGATCAGGCCGTTGACCAGTACCGAGTTGACGAACAGTCGCCGCAGCGGTTGGTTCCGCAGCAGGTAGCGCCAGCCTTCTGCGAGCTGCGACCGGTCGACGGGACCGGTGCGAGCAACCGTCGCTCTCGGTTCGCCGGAGCCGATCGAGGTGATGGACAGCGCCGAGAGCAGGTAGCTCACCGCGTCGGCGGCGATGGTGACGACGGGCCCGAACAGTCCGACCGCGGCGCCACCCAGGATCGGCCCGACCATGCTGGCCGACCAGTTGGTGGACTCGAAGCGAGCGTTGGCAACCACCAGGTCCGCCGGGTCGATCAGCGCCTTGAGGTACGCGCCACCGGCGGCGGTGAACACGATGTTGGCCGCCGACAGCACGATCGAGACGCAGACCAGTTGGACGATGCTGAGCACGCCCAGCGCGTAGCCGGCCGGGATCGAGGCCTGAGCGCCGAACCGGACCAGATCCATCGCGATCAGCACCGGACGCTTGCGCCGGAACTCCGCCCACGGGCCCAGCGGCAGTGCCGCCAGCGCGCCGACGACCAGGCCGGCCGCGGAGATCGCGGCCACCTCGGCGGCGCCCGCGTGCAGCACCCGGATCGCGACGAACGAGAACGCGCCGAAACCCAGCCAGGTCCCGTAGCTGCTGACCGCGTACGCCAGCCACAGCCGGCGGTACGGGCGTCCCAGGCTGCTGGCCAACCGCACTCCCCCGCTCGGACCCTTGCCGCTGTCGCGGACAACGCCGGTTGTTCGCCGACAGCCAACCGGACAGGTCGGGTCGCAGGAACAACCGACACGCGGTTGGCATGTCATCCGGCTGGGTCCGGCTGGGCCTCCGCCAGCCTGGGCAGCCGGTGCCCGGCTGGCCGCCGCGGGTTCAGCTACCGGCCTGCGGCTGCCGGCCGACCGCGGACTCACCGATGGCGGTAGGCGACGGTGTCGTTTCAGCAGTGGTTGCCGAGTTGGTTCCGCCGGTGGACGTCGCAACGGGTTCCACGGCGGCCTCCGCCAGCGGCTCGGTGAGGTTCGCCTCGGCGGGCACCGGCCGGCCCAGGGTGGCGTCCGAGGCCAAGCCCGCCAACACCGTGTAGGCGAGCACCGCCAGCAGCGCCTGCAGGAAGATAGCCGGCTTGGCGTGCAGCGCCAGCCCCGGATGAAACGCCGCGTCGAGCTTGGCCGGACGGGCATGGCCGCCCAACAGTTCACCGACCGCCAGGGTCAACAGCGAGCCGACCAGGCCGCCGCCGGCCAGCAGCAGCGGCACCACGGGGCCCCGGCAGCGGCGCAGCAGCCAGGCCAGCACGCCGAACACCAGGCCGGCCACCAGGGTGAGCAGCACGAACCGGCCGTCGCCGGCCACCTGGGACTCGGATTCGCCCGGGATCACCACGCCGGCGCCGTTGCCGCTGTCGATCAGGTACGACACCGAACTCGGCGCCCAGGCCCACCAGGCGACTCCGAGCAGCACGGCGGTCGCGAGCTGCCCGAGCAGCAGGGCGGTCAGTTGCCTGACCTCGCGGGGCTGCCGGCGGGCCGCAGCGACCATGCTCGTCACGGGGCTCATCGGTGACGCTCCGTCGCTGCGGTCGGTGCGGGTAGGTCGAGCACGGGGTTCACGGTAAGCCGTCCATCGGCGTACACCGCGGTCGGTGTCCGGAAGACGCCCGGCTCGACCAGCGGGCTGCTCGGCAGCAGCACCAGCGCGGCCGGCCGGCCCGGTGTGAGCAGGCCGGTGCGGTGGCGCATGCCGGCCGCCCCGGCAGCCCATTCGGTGGCCGCCCGCAGCGCGCCGAGCCGGCCGAGCCCGGCCGCGGCCAACCGGTCCAGCTCGCGGGGGTCGACCCCGGGCCGGGTGCCCGCGTTGCCCAGGTCGGTGCCGTAACACAGCCGGACGCCGGCCGCGACCAGATCGGTCGCGTTCGCGGCCGCTGCCCGGCCGGCGCCGTCGGCGAAGAAGGTCTGCAGCGTTGAGCTGATCCGGATGCCGGCGTCGGCGATCCGCTCGACCAGCGCGGCCGGAAGCCGTTCGGTGGGCGTGTGCGCCAACTCGTCCACGCCGGCGTCGAGCGCCCGCCCGACCATCTCGACGGTGAGCGCGTGCGCGATCACCGGCAGGCCGGCCGAGTGCGCGGCGTCGGCGATGGCGCGAACCACTCGTGGTTCCGGCACCGGCCAGCCCTGCCGGCCCGGCTCCAACGCCACCTTGATCAGATCGACCCCGGAGCTGGCCAGCCGCTGCACCACCCACCGGGCCTGGGCCGGCGAGCTGACGAACTCCGCGTACCCGTCGGCGCCCCAACTGCGGGACGGGTAGCCACCGGCGGCGGTCAGGATCGGGCCGGACACCGCGATGAACGGGCCGCCGGGCAGTGCCGGCCGGTGTCCGGTCCGCCAGCGGCTTGCCCACGCCATCGGCGAGCCGAGGTCCCGCAGCCCGACCAGGCCGGTCTCGGTGCCGCTGACAGTGAACCGGCCGTACGGGTCGGGCACCGCGGTCGGATCGAAGCCGAGGTGGACGTGGGTGTCGATCAGGCCGGGAACAACCCAGTGCTCGGGGCTGCCGAGCACCCTGAGGTCGGCGGGCAACTCGACGGTGGCCGGGCGCAGGCCGACCATCCGGCCGGCCGCGTCGACGAGGAGCACCCCGGGCTCCGGGTCGGTGGTGCCACCCAACCAGATCGTTCCGGCGAACGCCAGGCCGCGGCTGCTGGCGGCCGGGCCGCTGGCCCGGTGCCGCTGGGCTGTGGTCGCCCAGGCCGCCGCTCGCCGGGGACCGGGTCGGGCGCCGGTCCGGCGGGCGGCCAGCCGGCGCAGCCAGCCACTCGGTCCCCATTTTCCATCGCTGGGAGGTGGCGGACTCATCGCCATATTCTGTCAAGCCCGGAGCGTGCGTGGTGACCATTCGGCCGGCGTTCTGGCCGGTGTGCCTGCCCCGGCGACCGGTGCGTGACCAGCCGCGGCAGCCGGCGCGCTCACAGCGGCGGCCGGCAGGCCATTACCTCAGCGGCCGCCCGGCTGCCTGCAGCAGCAGTTGCAACTCGTCCACCTGGCCGGGCGGCACGATCCGGTTCAGGTCCAGCTGGGCCAGCGCCCGCACGGTGCCTGCCCGCCGGTACGGGCGCAGCAGGCGCAGCGCGATCAGAAGTGGCGCCAGCGGCGAGCCTGGCAGGCCGACCCGGCGCAGCTCCCGGCGCAGCCCGCGACCGGTACGGGCCACCATGCGCCGCACCTGCGGTTCGACGTGCCCCAACCGGTCGGCGCCGGACAGCCGCCGACCGACGCCGGCCAGCATCGCCCGGACCACCAGCACGGCGACAGCGACCAGCCCGATCAGCACTGCCAGTACCTTGACGCCGCCCAGCCAGCACAGCACTGCCAGGGCCAGGATCGCGATGGCCGACCACTGCAGCGTGGTCACCACCGATCGGCCCAGCGCCCGGGTGATCAGGTACTGCCGCATGGCAGCTGGGGAATCCGGTCGTCCAGGCCGTGGAAAGCCGAATCTGGCGGTGGTGGTGTAACCCGCCCGGCCGAACCCGGGCGAGCCTGGGCCGGGCGCCCAGTGGCCCGGCGCGGAACCCGCCGGCAGCGGATGCTCGCCCCAGACCGGGCGTTCGGAGCCGGATGGTCGCGGGGCAGGTTCGGTCATGTCCGGTTCAACGAACTGCTGGCCGACGAGGTGCCCACCGCCCGGTACGTCCGCTCCACTACCTCAGCCGACCACCGCGCTCTGACCGAGCAGCGCCTTCAGATCACCCATCAGGGCCTGGGAGAACTGGACTCGCAGGTGATCCGGCAGCCGCATCACGTGCCGGTGCCCGAAGCCGAGTTCGAGATGCACCTCGGTGGTGCCGGGATGGGAGGCGAGCACCTCCTTCAACCGCTCGATAACCGGTGGGGTGACCCTGCCCTGCTCGACCGTGATCCGGACCGGTCCGCGGGGCCCCTCGGTGAGGTTGGGCAGGCTGAGGTCCGAGCCGATCAGCCGGATTTGGTCTTCGCGCGCGTCCACCCGGCCCTTGACGACCACGATCGCGTCCTCGGCGATCTGCATGCCGACCTGGGCGTACGAGGCCGGGAAGAACAGCACCTCGATGCCGCCCTCCAGATCCTCCAGGGTGACCTGCGCCCAGGGTTTGCCGTCCTTGGTCATCCGCCTGGTGACGCTGGACAGGATGCCGGCGACCGTGACCATCTGCCCGTCGTTGACCGCATCGGTCTGCAGGTCGGCAATGCTCACCTCGGCGGCGGACTTGAGGATGTGCTCCACCCCGAACAACGGGTGATCCGAGACGTAGAGGCCGAGCATCTCCCGCTCGAAGTTGAGCAGCACCGACTTGTCCCACTCGCCTTCCGGTACCCGTACCGCGAAGACGTCGGTCTCGGCGGCGGAGTCCTCGGTGCCGAAGCCGAACAGGTCGAACTGGCCGATCGCCTCGGCGCGCTTGGTGCCGACCACCGCGTCCACCGACTGCTCGTACACGGTGATCAGGCCCTTGCGGGCGTGACCGAGCGAGTCGAACGCGCCGGCCTTGATCAACGCTTCGATGGTCCGCTTGTTGCAGGCGACCGCGTCCACCTTGCGCAGGTAGTCGGCGAAGTCGGTGAACGGCGACTTCTCCTTGCGGGTCAAGGTGATCGAGCTGACGACGTTCGCCCCGACGTTGCGCACCGCGGACAGGCCGAACCGGATGTCGGTGCCGGTCGGGGTGAAGTTCGCATCGGAGGAGTTGACGCACGGTGGCAGCACTTTGATGCCCATCCGCCGGCATTCGGCCAGGTAGACGGCCATCTTGTCCTTGTCGTCCTTGACCGAGGTCAGCAGCGCCGCCATGTACTCGGCCGGGTAGTTGGCCTTCAGGTAGGCGGTCCAGTACGAGACCAGGCCGTAGGCCGCCGAGTGCGCCTTGTTGAACGCGTAGTCGGAGAACGGCAGCAGGATGTCCCAGAGTGTCTTGACCGCGGCCTCGGAGAAGCCACGTTCCTTCATCCCTCCGGAGAAGCCCTCGAACTGCTTGTCCAGTTCGGACTTCTTCTTCTTGCCCATCGCGCGGCGCAGGATGTCTGCTTGGCCGAGCGAGTAGCCGGCCACCTTCTGCGCGATCGCCATGACCTGTTCCTGGTAGACGATCAGGCCGTAGGTGTCGCCGAGGATCTCGGCGAGTGGCTCGGCAAGCTCCGGGTGGATCGGCACCACCGGTTTGCGGTTGTTCTTCCGGTCGGCGTACTCGTTGTGCGAGTTCGCACCCATCGGACCTGGCCGGTACAGCGCGCCGACCGCGGAGATGTCCTCGAAGTTGTCCGGTCGCATCGAGCGCAGCAGGGCGCGCATCGGACCGCCGTCGAGCTGGAACACGCCCAGGGTGTCGCCCCGCGCGAGCAGCTCGAAGGTCTTCGGATCGGTGAGGACCAGGTCCTCCAGCACCACCGTCTCGCCCCGGTTGGCCTCGATGTTCTTCAGCGCGTCGTCGAGCACGGTGAGGTTGCGCAGCCCGAGGAAGTCCATCTTGATCAGGCCGAGCGACTCGCAGGCCGGGTAGTCGAACTGCGTAATGATGGCGCCGTCCTGCTCCCGCTTCATGATCGGGACCAGGTCGAGCAGCGGGTCGGAGGACATGATGACGCCGGCCGCGTGCACGCCCCACTGCCGCTTCAGCCCCTCCAGGCCCTTGGCGGTGTCGACCACCCGGGCTACTTCGGGATCGGAGTCGTACAGCGACCGGAACTCGCCGCCTTCGCCGTACCGGTCGTGGCTCGGGTCGAAGATCTTGGCCAGCGGGACGTCCTTGCCCATCACCGGTGGTGGCATCACCTTGGTGATCCGGTCGCCCATCGCGAACGGGTAGCCCAGCACCCGGGAGGCGTCCTTGACGGCCTGCTTGGCCTTGATGGTGCCGTAGGTGACGATCTGGGCCACCCGGTCGTCGCCGTACTTCTCGGTGACGTACCGGATCACCTCACCGCGCCGGCGTTCGTCGAAGTCCACGTCGAAGTCGGGCATCGAAATGCGGTCCGGGTTGAGGAAGCGCTCGAAGATCAGGCCGTGCTCGAGCGGGTTCAGGTCGGTGATCCGCATCGCGTAGGCGACCATCGAGCCGGCGCCGGACCCACGGCCCGGGCCGACCCGGATGCCGTTGTTCTTGGCCCAGTTGATGAAGTCGGCGACCACCAGGAAGTACCCCGGGAACCGCATCTGCTCGATGACGCCGACCTCGTAATCGGCCTGGCGCTGCACCTCGTCCGGGATGCCGGCCGGGAACCGCCGGGCCAGCCCGGTGGCCACCTCGCGCCGGAACCAACTGGACTCGGTCTCCCCCTCGGGCACCGGGAACCGTGGCATGTAGGTGCCGTTGCCCTCGGTGAAGCTGACCTCGCACCGCTCGGCGATCAACAGGGTGTTGTCGCAGGCCTCACGCAGATCGTGCTTGTCGGCCCACAGCGAGCGCATCTCGGCCGGGCTCTTGAGGTAGTAGCTGTGCCCGTCGAGCTTGAACCGCTTCGGGTCGGCCATGGTCTTGCCGGACTGCACGCATAACAGCACCTCGTGCGCCTCGGCGTCGGCGGCGTGGGTGTAGTGCAGGTCGTTGGTTGCGATCACCGGAAGGTCAAGATCGGCGCGGAGCTTGAGCAGCCCGTCCCGTACCCGCTTCTCGATCTCGAGGTCGTGGTCCATCAGCTCGAGGTAGAAGTTCTGCTTGCCGAAGATGTCCTGGAACTCCGCGGCGCTCTCCCGCGCCTTCGCGTAGTCGCCGATCCGCAGGTAGGTCTGGATCTCGCCGGACGGGCAGCCGGTGGTGGCGATCAGCCCGCTGGCATAGGAGTTGAGCAGCTCCCGGTCGGCCCGGGGCTTGTAGAAGAAGCCTTCCAGACTCGACCGGGATGAGAGCCGGAACAGGTTGTGCATGCCCTCGGTGGTCTCGGCGAGCATGGTCATGTGGGTGAAGGCGCCGCCACCGGAGACATCGTTCTCGCCGCCCTCCGCCCAGCGCACCCGGGTCCGGTCGCCGCGGTGGGTTTTCGGGGTGAGGTAGGCCTCCAGGCCGATGATCGGCTTGACGCCGGCGTTCTTGGCCTGCCGGTAGAAGTCGTAGGCGCCGAAGACGTTGCCGTGGTCGGTCATCGCCAGCGCCGGCATGCCCATCCGGGCCGTCTCGGCGAACAGTTCGGTGAGCCGGGCCGCGCCGTCGAGCATCGAGTACTCGGTGTGCACGTGCAGGTGCACGAACGAGTCGGACGATCCTGCCGGGCTCGGCGAAACGGTCACAGCAGTGCCCTCGACTCTCTGCTCAGGTGGCGCCCAAACGTTCGGGCTGGCCAGCGACCTCTGATTCTGCACCCGGCCACCGACAAGACCTATCCGCCCCGGCGTGTCTCGGTGTGTCGCCCCGCCGACCCCGCCGGCGGTCCGTTCGGCGGAGCTTCTTGTCGGCGAGCTGTGCCAGCATCGAGGGCATGACGGTGATCAAGATCAATGCCATCACGGTGTCCGAGGACAGTGGCGACGAGCTGGCCCGCCGGTTCGCGGCCCGGGCGGGCGCGGTCGACGGCCAGGACGGGTTCGAGGGCTTCGAACTGCTGCAGCCGACCGACGGCCGGACCACCTGGCTGGTCGTCACCCGCTGGCGGGACGATGCCGCCTACCAGGCCTGGGCCGACTCACCGGCCTTCGGCCACGGGCATCGCGCGGGGCCACCCGCCGGCGAGGGCGGCGCCCAACGACCGGTCGGGATCAGCAGCGAGCTGTGGTCCTTCGCGGTGGCTGGTGGATCGTCCGGCGCCGGACAGGCGGATGGTCCAGCCGGACAGGCGGATGGTCCAGCCGGACAGGCGGAGGGTCCAGCCGGACAGGCGGAGGGTCCAGCCGGACAGGCGGAGGGTCCAGCCGGGCAGGCCGATGGTCCAGCCGGGCAGCCAACGGGCTAACTCTCCGCCTCCAGCACGTCCAGTGCGTGCTGCAGGTCCGCGGGGAACGGCGAGGTGACCTCCAGGTACTCGCCGCTGATCGGGTGGTCGAAGCCGAGCAGCCGGGCGTGCAGCCACTGCCGGCTGAGACCGAGCTTGCGGCTGAGCACCGGATCGGCTCCGTACAGCGCGTCCCCACAGCACGGATGCCGCAGCGCGGCCATGTGCACCCGGATCTGGTGGGTCCGTCCGGTCTCCAGCCGGATGTCCAGCAGGGACGCGGCCCGATAGGCCTGCACCGTCTCGTAATGGGTGACGCTCGGCCGGCCACCGGAGACCACCGCGAACTTCCAGTCGGAGGACGGATGCCGGTCGATCGGCGCGTCGATGGTGCCGCTGCTCGGGTCCGGGTGGCCCTGCACCAGCGCGGAGTAGAGCTTGCGGACCGTCCGTTCCTTGAACGCGCGCTTCAGCACGGTGTAAGCCCGCTCGCTCTTGGCGACGACCATGGCGCCGGTGGTGCCGGCATCCAGTCGGTGAACCACGCCTTGGCGCTCGGCTGCGCCGGAAGTGGAGACCCGCACGCCCATCGCGGCGAGTCCCTGCACCACCGTCGGGCCGGTCCAGCCCATGCTCGGATGTGCGGCAACCCCGACCGGCTTGTCCACCACAACGATGTCGTCGTCGGAGTAGAGCAGGGTGAGTCCCTCGACCGGGCTCGGTGGGGCGGCTGCCAGGTCGACCGGGTCCGGGATGGTGATCTCCAGCAGCGCTCCGCCCCGCACCTTCTCCGAGCGGGCGGCGGCGCGAAAGTCCAAGGTCACCGCGCCCTCGTCGATCAGGTCGGCGGCGGCCGTCCGAGAGAGGCCGAACATGCGCGAGATCGCCACGTCCAACCGCAGCCCCTCCAGCCCGTCTGGCACCGGCAGCAGTCGGGACTCAGGCATCGGGACGCTGACCGCCGGCGCTTTTGGACCGCGCCCGGTCGCCGTGCAGGTCAATGCCCAGCAGCGAGGCAAGCACCGCGAGGCAGCCTCCGATCACGATCGCCGAGTCGGCGAGGTTGAAGATCGGCCAGACGTGCCCGTCCGAGGCGAACAGCGAGATCCAGTCGACGACATGGCCACGTCCGGGCGACGGCGCGCGAAAGAACCGGTCGATCAGGTTGCCCAGAGCGCCGCCGAGAACCAGGCCCAGCGCGGTCGCCCACATCACCGAGCGCAGCCGACGGGCGGCCCGGACGATGATCACCACGACCACCACGGCGATGCCGGTGAGGATGATCGTCGCACCGGTCCCGACCGAGAACGCCGCCCCGCTGTTACGGGCCTGCACGAGGTACAGGGCACCACCGAGCAGCCGGATCGCGCGGTCGCCGCGAATGTGCGCGACCACCAGCGCCTTGCTGATCACGTCCGCTGCCAGCACCAGCATCGCGATGACAGCAAAGGTCCAGACCCGTCGGACCGGGCGCGTCGTCGAGGCGGTCTCGGCAGCGGCGGGGGCGGTCACCGGACCATTGTCGCAGGCCGCCGAGGGTGCCGCTGCCAGCCGCCCGTCGTCAGTGCCGCTCCTCGCGCGACTTGCAACCCGCGTCAAGGGTGGCCATCGGCAGCGCCAGCAGCCTGGCCTTCGGAATTGGCTTGCCGCAGTTCTCGCAGAGTCCGTACGTGCCCGCGTCGATCCGCTCGATGGCGTGCTCGATCTGGATCAGCAGGTCATGCCGGTTGGCAGCTATGGACTGTTCCTGCTCGCGCTCGAACGTCATGCTGCCCGCGTCGGCCTGGTCGTCGCCGGCCCCGTCGGTGTGCGTCTGCTGCAGGTCGTTCAACTGAACCATGGACTGGTCGTACTCGGCCTGCATCTGCTCGAACTCGGCGACGAGCTGGGCCCGCACCCGGGCAAGTTCGGCGGCTGTCAGCTCGGCGACCGGGACAGGCGGGTCGGCCTGGGCGGATGTCGAATCGGCCTCGGACGGTGCTGCCGAGGCCACGACTGGCGCCGTCTGGGTGGTCTGGCCCGCGGGCTTCGAGCTCGACTGCGAGGCGCCGGTGGCCGACGCTGCCGCTTCCGCCGTCAGGCCTGGCGCACCCGAACCCGGCGTCGCAACAACCAAAACGTCGCCCTCATTCGGCCGGCTGCCGTTCCGTTCGGTGACACTAGCGGCATCCCCGGCGGCCGTTCCGTTCGGCGTCGATGCTCCGTTCGCAGCCTTCTTGGCCGGCGCCGCCGTCTTGGTCGGCGCCGCCGTCTTGGTCGGCGTTGCGGACTTCTTCGCGGGCGAAGCCTTCTTGGCCGGCGTTGCGGACGTCTTCGCGGGCGAAGCCTTCTTGGCCGGCGTTGCGGACGTCTTCGCGGGCGAAGCCTTCTTGACCGGACTTGCGGCCGCCTTCGCGGGCGAAGCCTTCTTGGCCGGCGCCGCCTTCGTGGTCGCCTTAACCGCTGTCGCCTTGGTTGCCGAGGCGGTCTTCTTAGCGGATGCCTTGGTCGGTGCCGTCTTGGTTGCAGCAGCCTTGGTTGCAGCAGTCTTGGTGGCCGCCGTCTTGGTTGCAGCAGTCTTGGCGGCCACAGTCTTGGTCGGTGCTGCCTTCGTAGCGGACGCCTTCTTGGCTGGCGACTTGGTAGCGGGCACCTTGGCAGCTGCGGCCTTCGTGGCGCTTGCCTTGGCAGGCGCGGCCTTGGATGCGGATGTCTTCGCTGGAGCCTTCTTGGCCGGCGACTTCGCGGCAGCGCTCTTGGTTGCCGGCGCGGCCTTGGCACCGGCCGCCTTCCTGGAAGCAACCGCCTTAATCGCCGGGGCAGCCTTGACACCGGCAGCTTTCTTGGTGGCCGAGACGGTCCGGGTGCCATTGGCCGTCCTGGTCGCAGAAGCCTTCGCAGCCTTGGTTGCGGAAACCTTGGCCGGAGCAGCCTTCGTGGTGGCGGTCTTGGCCACCTTCGCGGACGAAACCTTGGCGGCCGAAGCCTTCGTAGCCGACGCCTTGGCAACCGACACCTTCGTCGGCGAAGCCTTCGCGACCGACGCCTTTGCTGGCGAAACCTTCGCAGCCGACGCCTTGGCACCCGACGCCTTTGCTGGCGAAGCCTTCGCCGCCGAAACCTTGGCCGCGGAAGCCTTCGCAGGCGAAGCCTTGGTCGCTGACGCCTTTGCCCTGACCGCATTCGAGGTTGACTTGGCCGAGGCCGCGGCCTTGCCCGGGGCGGTCTTGTTGGCCGGCGCGGCCTTGGCCGACTTCCGGGCCACCGCCGCGGCCTGCTTCTTCGCCACGGCCGGCGCCGCCTTGGTTGCTTCGGCCGCCTTCTTGGCCGGAGTCCGAGCAGCTGACGCCGTAGCCTTCACCGTGTCAGAGGCACGCCGCACCGCGTCGGTGATTCGCCCACGCACACCGGCCATAACGACCCTTTCGCCATGCTCCGACGTCTGGCTCAGCCGGAGTTGATCCGAGGTATTCACGATGCTCGTATGAGCCGTGGGGCGCCAGGATACGGTCGGAGTCTGCGCCCCGCTAGGTGGCGCGCCGCACCGTACGTCCGAGGTGGTCGCCCCGTCAGGCAGTGATCCGGTTGTCGGGATCGCACGCCGCACAGGGCGTGAAGCCGTCGACGACCGCTTGTCCGAGCGCGATCGGCTCGGCGGTGCCGTCCAGCCAGCCGCACTCGGCCAGGTGGTATCGCGGCCGGCCGTCGATCACCCAGACCCGGGACTGGGCGTGCCGGTCCAGCGGTGCCACGGTGTCAGCTTCGGGCGGGTCAGCGGTCTCGGCATGACCGGCCTCCGCAGCAGCACCGGCGTCGGCACCACCCTGCTCCGACCCGGACCGAGCGGCGACACCAGATCCGGCCACCGCGGTCACGCCGACCGGTTCAGCGGCGGCCAGCGCTGCCGCGTCCACCGCCGGCCGTTGCACCGCAGGTGCCGCGGCGGCCCGTCGCCCCGCGTCGGCGACCGCTGCGGCCAGCTCGCGGGTGGTCTGGTCCAGGTCGGCCGCCAGCTTGGCCCGGCGGGCCTCCTCTTGCGCACGGGCCTTCGCCTCGGCCGCACGCTGCTGCCGACCTCGGACGATGACCGCCACCGCGATCAGGCTGATCGCGATCGAGCAGACCGCGAGCGCCGAGTTGCTGCCGATCAACGCCAGCACCAGCAGCCCGAGGGCCAGGATCAGCAGCAGCAGGATCAGGATCTGCATGCGGGCCGCCTACCGCCCGAACCTGGCCGGACTAGGCCTTCTCCGGCTGCTTGTCGGCGTTGTTGGCGGCGTCCGCCCGGCTGCCGCTGGCGTCGAGGTCCCGCAGCTGCGATTCGAGGTAGCTCTTCAGCCGCGACCGGTACTCGTGCTCGAAGGTGCGCAACTCCTCCAGCCGCTTCTCCAGAGCCGCCTTGCGCTGCTCCAGCTGGCTGCTGATCTGGTGCGCCCGCTGCTCGGCTTCCTGCACGGTGTTGGCCGCCCGCGCCCGCGACTCGCGGTCGAGCTGGTCGGCCCGGGCCTGCGCGTCCGACACGGTCTTCTCGTGGAACGCCCGGGCCTCGCTCTGCACCCGGTCCTGGTGGGCCTTGGCCTCGGCCAGCGTCTTCTCGTAGTGCGCCTTGGCAGCGGCGGTCTGCTCGTCGGCGGCCTGCTGGGCCAGCGCCAGCACCCGCTCGGCCTGGCCGAGCTGGCCGACCCCACCGGCTGCTGCTCCAGCGGCAGCGGCACCGGCGGCGCCGGCACCGGCGGCCTTCGCGGCGGCGGCTTCCTGCTGCGCCTGGGCGGCGGCCTGCTGGGCCTGCTGAGCCTGCTGGCGGGCCTGGTTGAGCGCGTTCTCCAGCTCGCTCACCCGGCCGGACAGCCGCTTGCTCTCATCCCGCGCCGCGGCCAACGCGGCGGTGTCGGCAGCGTTGCTGCTGGGCTGCGCCTGGCGGGCCTGGTTGAGCGCGTTCTCCAGCTCACCCACCCGGGCGGACAGCCGCTTGTTCTCGTCCCGCGCGGCGTTCAGCGCGGCCGCGTCGCCGGAGTTGCCGGACGGCGCGACGCCGTTGCGCAGGTCGGTGTTCTCCTCGATCAACCGGGCGAGCTCGACCTCGATGATGTCGAGGAACGCGTCGACCTCTTCCTCGTCGTACCCGCGCTTGCCGATCGGGGGCTTCTTGAAGACCACATTGTGGACTTCAGCGGGAGTCAAAGGCATCGCGTCACCTCGTGTGCGCTAGTCGGTGAACCTCGGCCAGGTTCGCCAGCTCGGTCGTTCGGACGTTCATTCAAGTATGAGCCACGCTGCTGGTTGAACGCGCTCAGGCACGCACCCGGCTCGGGTACCCGCATTCGCATACGGAGAATAGCGAGTTCGTAACCCCATGCGCCGCACCAGTCCCAAAGTCATCACCGCGCCGCGCTGTTCGTTCCCCGCCGGAGCCCGATTCAGGACGAGATGGCGAGGTTGTTGACCACGATGCGCAGGATCCACACCACGATGAGCAGCACCAGCACGCTGAGGTCGAAGTTCATGCCGCCCAGCCGCAGCGGCGGGATCAGCCGGCGGAGTGCCTTCATCGGCGGGTCGGTCACCATGTAGACCACTTCCAGGCCGATCGCCGCGGTGCCGACCGGCCGCCAGGACCGGGCGAAGCTCCGGGTGGTCTCGACGATCAGCCGGGCGATGATCAGCAGGTAGAAGACCAGCAGCACCAAGCCGATCGCAGCCCAGAACGTCGCCATGGCTCCATTCTCGCATCACCCGAGCAGGCTCGACCGGTCGGCCGAGCCTCAGCTCTGGTTGTAGAAACCGCCCTCGACGATCCGCTGCTTGTCGGCGGCGGTCACCGAGACGTTGTGCGGGCTCAGCAGGAAGACCTTCGGAGTGACCCGCTCGATGCTGCCGTGCAGGCCGAAGGTCAGCCCGGCGGCGAAGTCCACCAGCCGCTTGGCGTCCGCGTCGTCCATCTCGGAGAGGTTCATGATCACCGGAGTGCCGGCGCGGAACTGCAGGCCGATCGTCTTGGCCTCGTTGTAGGTGCGCGGGTGCAGCGTGGTGATCCGCTGCTGCGGCTGCTCGTAGCCGGCCTCGTACTCCTCGTACACCTCGGCCTCGACCGGCGGCTCGTAGGCGCGCACGTGCGCCACCTCGGTCTCACGGCGGTGGTACTGCGGGTCCCGGGCAAGCGTGCCGTAGGACTCGGTACCGCCCTCGGCGTAGTCGTCGTCCTCGACCAGGCCGAGGTAGACGCCCATCTTCCGAAAGGCTGTTGCCATGTGGTCCTCCTGAAGCTCCGCTGCACACGTTCTCGATCGACGTTATCGAAAGTGTGTGGCACGCCGGCCGAGCAACGCCGTACCGACACGCACATGGGTTGCGCCGTGCGCGATTGCGGCCTCCAGATCACCGCTCATGCCAGCCGACAGCACCTCGGCGCCGGGATGGTCGGCCCGCACCGCGGCTGCCGCCTCGGCGAGCCGGGCGAAGGCGGCGTCCGGATCCGAATCCAGCGGCGCGATCGCCATCACCCCGGCCAGCCGGAGACCGGGCAACTCGGCCACCTGGTCAGCGAGCCGGCGCAGCTCGGTCGCCGCCGCACCGCCGCGCGCCGGGTCGGCGTCGAAGCTGAACTGCACCAGCACCGGCAGCACCCGGTCAGCCCGGGCAGCGCCGGCAGCCAAAGCCTCGGCCAGTTCGGAGCGGTCGACGCTGTGCACCAGATCGGCGTAGCGCGCCACCGACCGGGCCTTGTTCGTCTGCAGGCGGCCGATGAAGTGCCAGGTCGCCGGACGGTCGGAGAGCTCGGCGAACCGCGCCACCTTGCCGGCCGCCTCCTGATCGCGGCTCTCTCCGAAGTCGGCGATGCCGAGTTCGGCGAGGTGCACCACGTCGGTCACCGGGAAGAACTTGGTGACCGCGATCAGCCGCACGTCATCGGGGCGCCGGCCGGCCGCCTGGCAGGCAGCCGCGATGCGGTGCCGCACGTCCTGCAGGCCCGCTGCGATCTCGGATCGGCGGGCATCCGGGTCGGTCATCGCCGGATGCCCGCCGCAGCCTGGGTGTGACCCGGCAACAGCGCGGGCCTACTTGAGAAAGTCGGGCACATCGAGCTCCTCGTCGAGCTCCACCGCGCGACGGGCCGGGCTGGACTGCCCGCCGTGCGAGCCGCCGTAGGAATTGCCGGAGTACGAGTTGCCGTTGGCCGAGCCGGAGGTGGTGGACGGCGACCACACCACGCCGGAGGTGCCGGGCACCGGCTGGCTGCCGTTGGACTGCGGCTGCGACTGGGTCGCCGTCGGCTGGCTGGTCGCCGGCTTGGCCGGCTCGCTGTCCCGCCGGACGTCCACCTTCTTGTACGGCAGCTGCCCGGAGTCGAAGCCGGCCGCGATGACGGTGACCTTGACCTCGTCGCCGAGGGTGTCGTCGATGACCGCACCGAAGATGATGTTGGCGTCCGGGTGGGCCGATTCGGCCACCAGCGAGGCGGCGTCGTTGATCTCGAACAGGCCGAGGTCCGAGCCGCCGTAGATCGACAGCAGCACCCCGTGCGCACCGTCCATGCTCGCCTCGAGCAGCGGTGACGCGATCGCCATCTCGGCCGCCGCCCGGGCCCGGCCGTCGCCGCGGGCGGAGCCGATGCCCATCAGCGCCGAGCCGGCACCGCTCATCACCGACTTGACGTCGGCGAAGTCGAGGTTGATCAGGCCCGGGGTCGTGATCAGGTCGGTGATGCCCTGGACACCGGAGAGCAGCACCTGGTCGGCGCTGCGGAAGGCGTCCATCACCGAGACGTTGTGGTCGGAGATCTGCAGCAGCCGGTCGTTCGGGATGACGATCAGCGTGTCGCATTCCTGGCGGAGCGCATCGATGCCGAGCTCGGCCTGACTGGCCCGCTTCTTGCCCTCGAAGGAGAACGGCCGGGTCACCACGCCGATGGTCAGCGCGCCTAGCTTGCGCGCCATGCTGGCGATCACCGGCGCCCCGCCGGTGCCGGTGCCGCCGCCCTCCCCCGCGGTCACGAAGACCATGTCGGCGCCCTTGAGCACCTCTTCGATCTCGTCGCGGTGGTCCTCGGCGGCCTTGCGCCCGACCTCGGGCTGGGCACCGGCGCCGAGACCGCGGGTCAACTCCCGGCCGACATCGAGCTTGACGTCCGCATCGGACATCAGCAGGGCCTGCGCGTCGGTGTTCACCGCGATGAACTCGACGCCCTTGAGGCCCTGCTCGATCATCCGGTTCACGGCGTTGACGCCGCCGCCGCCGACACCGACGACCTTGATCACAGCGAGGTAGTTGTGCGGTGAACTCATGATCATTTCCTTCGCTTGCCCAGTCATGCGGTGTTGGGGGGTGGCTCTCAACCCTCACCCTCAGGTAGAGCGTTAACGTTATGTCAACCTGAGTGCTACGGCGAAAGGTAGTTCGCGGACCTGCCGGATTCCGAAGGCGCGCCGTTGACCAGTGAAATTGGGCCGAACGAAACGGCGACGCCTCAGTTGCCGCCGCGGCTGATGACCGCGCTGGGGTCGCTGACGTCGAAGTACGTCCCCGGCTGGTGCACCAGCACCGGCACCAGCGCCGCCTTCTCCGCGCTGCGGTCGGTGCCGCCCCAGAGCACGGTGCGCCCGTCGGTCAGGGTCAGCGTCACGGTCTGCGGGGTAGGCGCTGAGATGCGCGACACCACCCGGGCGAAGCCGGCCGGCAGCGCGCCGGCGACCGCGGCCGCCGCGGCGGACCGGGCCTGGTCGCCGGTCAGCTCCAGTTGCGGCAGCCCGGCCGGCGCGTGCCGCTGGGTGGCGAACTGGATGTCCGACGGGTCGACCAGCACCACCCCGTCGGCGCTGGACCGGTAGCCGACCGCGACGCGCTCGGTCACCGTGATCCGCACGGTGGACGGGTAGCTGGTGTGCACCGAGACCGACCGGACCGCCGGCAGGCCCGAGATCCGCTCGCGGATCGCACCGGTGTCGAGCCGGGCCAGCGCCGCGCCGTGCCGGATGCCGGCAACCTGCTCGATCGCGGCCGCGCTCAGCCGCTGCTCCCCGGCCACCGTCACGGTGCGCACCCCGAAGACGCTCGAGAAGCCGACCAGCCAACCGAGCACGACGACCAGCACCAGGGCCCCGGCCAGCACCGGCAGCAACCGTCTGCGCCGGGCCGGCGCCAGCGGCGCGGCCGCCCGGTCCAGCAGGCCGGTCATCGCCCGGACTCGCCAGCCCGCGGGCTGCCCGCTGGCCCGTCCGACGGGCTGGCTGATTGCCGCTCCAGTTCGGCCAGGATCTTCGGGCACTGCAGGTAGACGTCCCCGACCCCCATGGTGAGCACCAGGTCCCCGGGACGGGCCAGGCCGGCGACCCGGGCCGCCACCGCGGCGTCGTCCGGCTCGTACACCAGCCGGTCAGCCGGCAGCGGCACCTCGTCGGCGATCAGCGCGCCGGTGACGCCCGGCAGCGGCAACTCCCGCACCGGGAAGATGTCGGTCACCACCGCCACGTCCGCCGTCGCCAGTGCCTGCCCGAACTCCACCGCGAAGGTCTGGGTCCGGCTGTAGGTGGCCGGCTGGAACACCGCGATCAGCCGGCCGCGGTGGCCGGTGCGCCGCTCGTCGGCGTCCAGCACCGCGGCGGCGGCCGACAGCTGTGCCCGGATCTCGGTCGGGTGGTGGGCGTAGTCGTCGTAGACCCGCACCCCGGCCGCGACGCCGTGCTGCTCGAACCGGCGGCTGACCCCGCCGAACCGGCGCCACGGCTCGGCGGCCGCGGCCGGGTCGGCACCCAGCTCGGCGAGTACCAGCAGCGCGGCGGACGCGTTGAGCGCCATGTGCTCGCCGACCAGCGAGCTGATCTCGAACCGGTGCGGACCGCCGGCCAGCCCGGTCGCGGTGAAGTACAGCGCCTGGTCGGTGGCCAGCACCTCGCTGACCACCAGGTCGGCGGCCGGGTCGAGGCCGTAACCGCGCAGCCGAACCCCGCGGCCGGCCGCGTACTCGGCCAACCGCCGGGCGCCGGGGTCGTCGACGCAGTAGATCAGCGCGCCGCCGGGCTCGATGCGGTCGACGAACAGTTCGAAGGCCCGCTCGACCCCGGCCAGGCTGCCGTGGTTCTCCAGGTGGTCGGCCTCGAGGTTGGTGACCACCGCCAGGTTCGGCCGCAGCAGCAGGAAGGAGCCGTCGCTCTCGTCCGCCTCCACCAGGAAGAGCTCACCGCCGCCGACGTGACCGTTGGTGTGCCCCTGGTGCAGGTTCGCGCCGATCGCGAAGGACGGGTCCAACCCGGCGGCGACCGCAGCGACGATCAGCAGCGAGGTGGTGGTGGTCTTGCCGTGGGTGCCGGCGATGGCCACCGCGTGGGAGCCGGTCACCATCGCGCCCAGCGCGGCGGCCCGACGCAGCATCAGCCGGCCGGCCTCCCGGGCCGCCACCAGCTCCGGGTTGGTCGGCTGGATCGCGGTGGTGTAGACCAGCGTGTCGCAGCCGGCCGCGTGCTCGGGCGAGTGGCCGATGGTGATGGTGGCGCCCAGCGCCCGCAGGTCCGCGGCGGTCGCCGACTCGCGGCCCTCACAGCCGGACACCTGGTAGCCCCGGGCGAGCAGGATCCGGGCCAGCGCGCTCATCCCGGAGCCGGCAATGCCCATCAGGTGGACGCGTCCCAGCTCAGCCGGGTCCGGAATCCGCTCGGTGGCTGCCGAAGCGACCAGCGCCGCCCCCGGCGGCGCCCAGTCGGCCGGCCGCTGGTAGCTGGACTGGTCGCGGTGGGCGGCATCCAGCGGTCGCTCGCCGCCGACCGGCGCCGCATCGACCGGCTGGCCGCCCGGGCCGGGAACCGTGTCAGCCATGGGTGGCTCCCGCCAGCTCGACCCCGGCGAGCTCCAGGATCCGGCGGGCCATGATCTCGGCGGCGTCCCGGCTGGCCGAGCCACGGGCGGCCGCGGCCAGCTCGGCCAGCCGGGCTGGAGAGCGCAGCACCGGCAGCACGTGCCCGCTGACCCAGTCGGCGGTCAGCTCGGCGTCCGGCACCAGCAGCCCACCGCCGGCGGCCACGATCGGCCGAGCGTTCAGCCCCTGCTCACCGCCGCGCAGCGGCAGCGGGACGTAGCAGGCGGGCAGGCCGACCGCGGTCAGCTCGGCCACCGTCATCGCGCCCGACCGGCAGAGCACGAGGTCGGCCGAGGCGTAGCCGGCCGCCATGTCGTCGAGGTAGGGCAGCACCACGTACGGTGGCTCGTCCGCTGCCCTGGCGGGTACCGGCACCGGGTTCTTCGGGCCGGGGATGTGCAGTACCTGGACGCCCGCCTCGGCGAACTCGCGCTGGGCGCCGAGCACCGCCTGGTTGATCCGGACGGCCCCCTGCGAACCACCGGTCACCAGCAGCGTCGGCAGGTCCGGATGCAGCCCGAACCGCTGCCGGGCGGCCGGCCGGGCGGCTGCCCGGTCGAGTTCCAGGATCGCCGGTCGCAGCGGCATGCCGATCGGCCGGCCGTGCCGCAGCCGCACCGTCTCGGCCGCCGTGAACACCTCGCGGGTGAGCAGCGCGGCCACCTGGTTGGCGATGCCGGCCCGGGCGTTGGCCTCGTGCACCACGATCGGAATTCCGGCCCGCCGGGCGGCCAGGTAGCTGGGCAGCGCGACGTAGCTGCCGAAGCCCACCACCACCTGGGCCTGCACCCGGCGCAGGATCGCGCCGGCCGCCGACACCGCCGCGGCCAGCCGGTCCGGCGTCCGCAGCAGGTCGAGGTTCGGCTTGCGGCTCAGCGGTACCGGCGGGATCAGCTCCAGCGGGTACCCGCGGGCCGGGATCAGGGTGCCGTCCAGGCCGCGCCGGGTGCCGATCGCGGTGATCACCGACTCCGGGGCCAGCCGGCGAATCGCGTCCGCGACGTTCATCGCGGGCTCGATGTGACCGGCCGAGTGGCCGCCGGCGATGACCACCCGGGCCGGTGCTGCGGCCGCCATCAGGCACCTCGCTCGTCGCGCCGGCCAGCCCTGGCTGGTCTGGCCGCACCGGCAGCCTTGACCGGCCGGGTAACCGGAGCGGCTGGGGTGCCCGGTCGGGACGGGCTGGTGGCGCTGGTACGGCTGGTGGAACTGGTACGGCTCGGCATGGTGCTGGTACGGGATCCTCGGTCGGCGGCGGGGGTGGCGCGGTCGTTCTGGCCCTTGGCTGCGGCGGCCTTGGCTGCGGCTGACTGACCGGCGGCGGGCTGACCGGCGGCTGACTGGCCGGTGGCGGACTGGCGGGCGGCGGACTGGGCGGCGGCGGGTTCGGCGGTGGCCTTGGCCGGCCTCCTGGCCGGGGCGGCCGGTTGCGGGGTGCCCAGCCGCAGCGCCCGCAGCCATCGTGCGGTGTTGCCGGCCTTGGCGGCCCGCTGGGCGGCGGTCACCGCCGCCGGTTCATGCCGGGCGAAGGAGACCAGCATGCCGAGCACCGCGCAGGTCAGCAGCAGCGAGGTGCCGCCGTTGGAGATGAACGGCAGCGGGATGCCCGTCACCGGCAACAGCGCGGTGACGTAGCCGATGTTGATCAAAGCCTGGCCGGCGGTCCAGATGGCGGCTCCGCTGGCGACCAGCCGAACGAAGGAATCCTTGCTACGCAAGGCGATTCGCATCGAGGCGTAGGTGAACAGGGCGAACAGCAGCAGCACCACCAGGCAGCCGAGCAGGCCCAGCTCCTCCCCCACCACCGCGAACACGTAGTCGGTGTTGGCGTTCGGCACCCAGCCGTACTTGGAGGTGCCCTGGCCCAGCCCGACGCCGAAGATGCCGCCGCTGGACAGCGCGTACAGGCCCTGCATCGTGTGATACCCGGCGCCCTGCGGATCGAGGTTCGGGTGCAGGAAGGTGGTCAGCCGCTGCAGCCGGTATGGCTGGGCGACCGCCAGCAGGGTGACCGCGCCGGCCACCACCGCCAGGATGCCGGCGAAGTAGCGCAGCGGCAGGCCGACCATCCAGAGCAGGCCGAGCAGGATCAGCAGGAAGCACAGCGAGGTGCCGAGGTCGGAACCGGCCATCACCAGCCCGACCATGGCCGCGAACCCGGGCACCAGCGGCACCAGCACGTGCCGGGCCCGGGTCAGGATGCGCAGGCTCTCCTTGCGGGCCAGCAGGTCGGCGCCCCAGATCAGCATCGCCAGCTTGGCGAACTCGGACGGCTGCACCGTCAGCGGACCGAGCTGGATCCAGCGGCGGGCGCCGTTGATGGTCTCGCCGATGCCGGGGGCCAGCACCGCCAGCATCGCGCAGATCGCCAGCGCCAACGCGGGATAGGCCAGCCGGCGGTAGGCCGTCGGCGACATCCGGCAGGTCAGCCAGAACACCGGCACGCTGAGCAGCAGGAACTCGGCCTCCTTGACCAGCTGGGTCCACGGCGCCTCGCCGGTGGTGTGCAGCGACGCCGAGATGGTGGTGGAGGCCGACATCAGCACGCCGAGGAACAGCAGCCCACCACCCGCGGCGAGCAGCAGTTGCAGCGACGCGTACGGGTTCTCCAGGTAGCGTCGCGGCGCGGCCAGCACCCGGTTGTCGGCCAGCGACTGAGCACCGAGGGCCGCCCGCTGACCGGTGGCGGCCATCAGCCGGTCCCCGGCAGTGCCCGGACCGCAGCCTGGAACGCCAGTCCGCGAGCGCCGTAGCTGGTGAACATGTCCTTGGAGGCGGCCGCCGGTGCCAGCAGCACCACGTCACCGGCAGCGGCCAGCGACGTGGCAGCGGCCACGATCTCCTCCATCACTCCATCGTCAGCCCTGCTCACCTCGATCACCGGGAGGTCCGGCGCGTGTCGGGAAAGTGCCGCCGCGATCGCCGCCCGGTCCACCCCAAGCAGCACCGCGCCGGCCAGCCGGCCGGCGTGCTCGGCGACCAGCGGCTCGATGTCGGCCCCCTTGAGTTGGCCGCCGGCGATCCAGACCACCCGCGGGTAGGCCGCCAGCGACGCCGCCGCGGCGTGCGGGTTGGTCGCCTTCGAGTCGTCGATGAACCGGATGCCGGCCCGCTCGCCGACCAGCTGGTTGCGGTGCGGATCGGGCACGAAGTCGCGCAGCCCGGCCGCGATCGGCTCCGGCCCGAGGCCGAGGGTGCCGGCCAGCGCGGCGGCGGCCAGCGCGTTGGCGACGTTGTGCGGACCGGCCGGGCGCACCTCGCCGGCCGGCAGCAACGGCCGGCCGGCTGCGTCCACCAGCTGGCCGTCGGCCACTCCGAGCCGGCCGGGCGCCGGCGCCTCCAGACCGAACTGCAGCCGGTTGCCGTCGCGTTCGGCCAGCAGTTCGGCGACCAGCGGGTCGTCGGCGTTGCCGATCGCGTGCTCGCCGCTCCAGATCGCGGTCTTCGCCCGGGCGTAGGCCCGCATCGAGCCGTGCCAGTCCAGGTGGTCCTCGGCCAGGTTGAGCAGCGCGCCGGCGTGCGGGCGCAGCAGCCGGGTGAAGTGCAGCTGGAAGCTGGACGCCTCGACCGCGAGCACGTCGTAACCGGGCTCGGCCAGCACCGCCTCGATCACCGGCACCCCGACGTTGCCGACCGCGATCGCCCGCAGCCCGGCCGCCCGCAGCACCGCTTCGAGCATCCGGACCGTGGTGGTCTTGCCGTTGGTGCCGGTCACCATCAGCCACCTGGCACCGCCTGGCGGCCGCAGCCGCCAGGCCAACTCGATCTCGCTGAGCACCTCGACCCCGGCCACCGCGGCCTGGGCCAGCACCGGGTGCGACGGCGGCAGCCCGGGCGACGGCACCACCGCGTCGACCCCGGCCGGCAGCCCGGTCAGCGGTCCGGTGAAGTCCGCGCCGGCCGGCAATACCGGTGGCCGCGAACTGTCATCGGCGACCAGCACCCGCGCACCGAGGTCCAGCAAGGCCCGGGTCGCGGTACGGCCGGCCAGGCCGGTGCCGTAGACCAGCACGGTGCGGCCGGCGAAGTCAGCCGGCCCGGTCAATGGAGGACGTCCAGCCATGCCGGCCTACCCGTGTGAGATGAACTCGGCGTAGAACAGGCCCATCCCGAAGGCCACCGCCAGCCCGCCGATGATCCAGAACCGGACGATGATGGTGACCTCGTCCCAGCCGCCGAGTTCGAAGTGATGGTGGAACGGCGCCATCCGGAACACCCGGCGGCCGGTGCCGGTGCGGATCCGGGTGAACTTGAACCAGCCGGTCTGGATAACGCTGGACAGCGTGACCACCGCGAACAGGCCGCCGAGCACCACCAGCAGCAGTTCGGTGCGGGACAGGATCGCCAGCCCGGCCATCAGGCCGCCGAGCGCCATCGCCCCGGTGTCGCCCATGAAGATCTGCGCCGGCTTGGCGTTCCACCAGAGGAAGCCGAAGCAGGCGCCCATCGCGGCGGCCGCGATCAACGCCAGGTCCTGCGGGTCGCGCACGTTGTAGCAGCCGGCCAGCGGGCGTCCGGTGTAGCAGAGGCTGCGGAACTGGATGAAGGTGACCAGGGTGTACGCGCCCATCACCATCGCGGCGCTGCCGGCCACCAGCCCGTCCAGGCCGTCGGTCAGGTTCACCGCGTTGGTGGTGGCGGTGATGATCAGGTACGCCAGCAGCAGGAACCCGACGAAGCCGATCGAGATGGGCGCGAGATCGCGGACGTAGGAGATGTGCTTGGACGCCGGGGTCAGCCCGTGCGTGTCCTTGAACATCATCGCGCCGAGCCCGAACAGCAGCGCCACGATGAGCTGGCCGAGGAACTTGGCCCGGGCGCGCAGGCCCAGGCTGCGCCGGTGTCGCAGCTTGATGAAGTCGTCCAAGAAGCCGACGCCGCCGGAGCCGAGCATCAGGAACAGCAGCAGCAGGCCGGACGCGGTCGGCCCGGAGGTGTGGCGAAGCGAGCCGATCAGGTGGGCCAGCGCGTAACCGATGATGGTGGATCCCATGATCGCGACGCCGCCCATGGTCGGGGTGCCCCGCTTGACCAGGTGGCTCTTCGGGCCGTCGTCGCGGATCTCCTGCCCGAACCCCTGCTTGCGGAAGTACCGCACCACCAGTGGCGTGCACAGGATGGAGGCGAGCAGGCCGAACAGGGCTGCGATCAGGATGGTCTTCATGCCCGCTGGGAGCCTTCATCGGCAGCCCGGCCGGCGGCCCGCAATCCGGCGATCAGGGCCTCGGCGACCTGCTGCAGCTCGGCCGCCCGGGACCCCTTGACCAGCACCACGTCACCCGGCCGGACTTCTGCCAGCAGCAGTTGGGCGGCGGCGGCGTTGTCCGGCACCCACTGCGCCTCGCCGTCCCAGGACCCCTCCAGCGCCGCGCCGTTGGCGATCGGCCGGGCCGGCTCGCCGACCGCGATCACCAGGTTGACGTCCAGCCGCACCGCGAGCCGGCCGATCGCGTCGTGCGCGGTCACCGACTCGGCACCGAGCTCGGCCATCTCACCGAGCACCGCGATGCTGCGCCGGGCCTCCCGGTCCCGACCGGCCAGGATCGCCAGGCTCTTCAGGGCGGCTCGCACCGACTCCGGGTTGGCGTTGTAGGCATCGTTGACGACGGTCACGCCGGCCACCTCGGTGACCTCCATCCGCCAGTGCGATCGGATGGTGGCCGCCGACAGCGCGTCGGCGACCGCGGCCAGCGGCATGCCGACCTGCAGCGCGACGGTGGCCGCCGCCAGCGCGTTGCTCACCTGGTGCTCGCCAAGCACCTGCAGCGCGACCGGCGCCGACTCGCCGCCCGCCACCAGGGTGAAGCTGGCCCGGCCGGAACCGTCCAGCCGGACGTCGGCCGCCCGCACCCCGGCGGCCGGGTGCTCGCCGAAGGTCACCACCCGGGCGTCGGTGCGGGCGGCCATCGCCGAGACCGCGCCGTCGTCGGCGTTCAGCACCGCCACCCCGGTGGCCGGCAGCGCCTCGACCAGCTCGCCCTTGGCCTTGGCGATCGCGGCGACCGAGCCGAACTCGCCCAGGTGCGCGCTGCCGACGTTGAGCACCGCGGCGATCCGGGGCGGCGCGATCCGGGTCAGCTGGCTGATGTGCCCGACGCCGCGGGCCGAGGCCTCCAACACCAGGTACTCGGTCTCGGCACCCGCCAGCAGCACGGTGTACGGAAAGCCCAGCTCGTTGTTGAACGACTCCGGTGGCGCGACCGTCCGGCCGTGCCGGGACAGCACCTGGGCCAGCAGGTCCTTGGTGGTGGTCTTGCCGGACGAGCCGGTCACCTCGATCACGGTGGCGGTGAGCCGGCGGGCCGACTCGGTGGCCAGCGCGGTGATCGCCGCGATCGGGTCGGCCACCACGATGGCCGGCACCTTCTCGGGCAGCTGCCGGGTGGCCAGCACCGCCACCGCGCCGGCCGCCAGCGCGGTCTCGGCGTAGTCGTGGCCGTCGACCCGTTCGCCCTTCATCGCCAGGAACAGGTCGCCCGGCTCGAGCCGGCGGCTGTCGAACTCGACCTTGCCGGTGATCACCAGGTCCGGGTCGAGATGCGCGACCTTGCCGCCGACCAGCTGCGCGATCTCGCGCACCGTCATACCGATCATCGCCTGGTCACGTCCCGGTCCGGAGCGCCGGGAACCCCGGCTGCTGCTGGTTCTGGAGCGGGGGCGAAGCCGTGGCGCGACAGCGCCGCGCGCAGCTCAGTGACATCATCGAAGGCCAGCATAGTGCCCGCGATTTCCTGGCCGGTCTCATGTCCTTTGCCCGCCACCAGGACGGTATCGCCGGGTTCGGCAAGCGAAATCGCCAGCTCGATGGCCCGCCGACGGTCGCCCTCCTCGCGGATCTCGGCCGCCTCGGCCGCCGGCACCTCGCGGGCGCCGGCCAGCATCGCGGCCCGGATCGCGGCCGGCTCCTCCGACCGCGGGTTGTCGTCGGTGACGATCAGCAGGTCGGCCAGCTCGGCGGCCACCCGGCCCATCACCGGCCGCTTGGCCCGGTCCCGGTCGCCACCGCAGCCGAGCACGATGATCAGCCGGCCGGTGGTGAGCGGCCGCAGCGCCTGCAGGCCGCCGGCGACTCCGGCCGGCTTGTGGCTGTAGTCGACCACCGCCAGGAACGGCTGGTCGCCGTCCACCCGCTCCATCCGGCCGCGCACCTGGGCGGCCTCGAGCGCCGGCGCGACCGCCGGTACGTCCACCCCGGCCTCGGCCAGGATCGCGCAGGCCAGGACGGTGTTGGCCACGTTGTACCGCCCTGGAATCCGGCAGCCCGCCTCGAATCGGACGCCCGGCCCGACCACGGTGAACCGGGTGGAGCCGTCCGGCTGGTCGACGATCCGCTCGGCCCGCCAGTGCGCGTCCTGGCCGGCGGTCGACACCGTCACCGTCGAGGGCCCGACCAGCCGGCGGCCCCACTCGTCGTCGACCATCACCACCTCGCGCCGGGCCCGGCCGTCGAACAGAAGCGCCTTGGCCGCGAAGTAGTCCTCCATGTCGGCGTGGAAGTCCAGGTGGTCCTGCGACAGGTTGGTGAACGCGCCGACCGCGTACTCGGTGCCGGCGACCCGGCCGAGTCGCAGCGCGTGCGAGGAGACCTCCATGGTCACCGCGGCCATCCCGCGTTCGAGCATCATCGCCAGCAGCGCCTGCAACTGCGGCGCCTCCGGGGTGGTGAACGGCAGCTTCAGGTGCTGCTCGCCGATGAACACGCCCACCGTACCGATCACCCCGACCGGCACCCCGGCGGCGATCAGGCCGGCCCGGACCAGAAAGCTGGTGGTGGTCTTGCCGCTGGTGCCGGTGATGCCCAGCACCGGCAGTCGCCGGGACGGGTGGCCGTACAGCTCGGCGGCCAGCGGTCCGAGCACGGCGCGCGGGTCGTCCACCAGCACCGCCGGCAGCCGGCCAGCCAGCCGCTGCACGCCGGTCTGGTCGGTGAGCACCGCCGCCGCGCCGGCGGCCAGCGCGGCCGGCAGGTGCTCGATGCCGTGGGTGTGCGCGCCGGGCAGCGCGGCGAACAGGTCGCCGGGCCGCACCTCGGCGGACGACAGCGTCACCCCGCTGACCACCGGCGCCGAGCCCCCTACCAACCGGCCGCCGACCAGGCCGGCCAGCTCGGTCAGCGGACGGGGCACCACCCGGCTCGGCCGGAGCGTCGGAGATGGTTCGGACGAGGACTGCTCGGACCAGGGTTGAGAGCCAGTCGCCACGGCTGAACACGCTACCGAGCCGCTCATCGGCCCTTCGGCGCGGACTACCCCGTTCCCGCCGGTCAATTGAGCGTCAACGGGACCAGCTTGGACGCCGACCCGGACGGCGGGATCTTCGCCGCCGACAGCTCGTAGCTGGCGATGTGGTGGAACAGCGGGGCCGCGACGTCGCCGCCCTCCAGGCCGTGCGCCGGGTTGTCGATCATGACCGACACCACGAACCGCGGGTTGTCGGCCGGCGCCATGCCGGCGAAGGTGTCCCAGTAGATCGAGTCGGAGTACGCCCCGGTCCGCGGGTCCGGCTGCTGGGCGGTGCCGGTCTTGCCGGCCACCCGGTAGCCCGGCACCGCCGCCCGGACGCCGGTGCCACCCTTGAGCGTCACCGACTCGAGCATGGTGCGCACGGCACGCGCGGTGCTGGCCGACATCACCCGGATGCCGGCCGGCTGCGCGGTGGCGTGGCTGCTGCCGTCCGAGCCGGTGGTGGACTGCACGATCCGCGGCGGCACCCGCACCCCGTCGTTGGCCACCGTCTGGTACATCGACGCCAGCTGCAGCGAGGTCATCGCCACCCCCTGCCCGATCGGCAGGTTGGCGAAGGTGGCGTCCGACCAGGACGACAGCGGCGGCAGCAGCCCGGCGCTCTCACCGGGCAGCTCGATACCGGTCTTCTGGCCCAGGCCGAACCGTTGCAGGTAGTCGTCGAAGGTGGGCTTGCCGACCTGCTGGGCGATCTCCAGGGTGCCCACGTTGGACGACTCGGCCAGCACCCCGGTCGTGGTGAACTTCTGCACCGGGTGCCACCACGCGTCGTGCACGGTGATGCCGCCGCTGGAGATGGTGTCGGGCACCGACAGCACCGTGGTCGGGGTGATCAGGTGCTTCTCCAGCGCCGCGGTCATCGTCACGATCTTGTTCGCCGAGCCGGGCTCGAAGACCTGCTGCACGTTCGGGTCCAGTGCGGTGTTCGAGTCGATGGTGGACGGGTCCTGCGGGTTGAAAGCACCACTGGCCGCCATGGCGAACACCTGGCCGGTACGGGCGTCCAGCACGGTGACCTGGCCGTCCCGGGCGCCGGACTGGCTGACCGCCTGATCGAGGTAGTGCTGCACCAGGTACTGCAGGTCCTCGTCGACGGTCAGCCGGACGCTGCCGCCGTCCTGCGCGGCCTTGCGCTTGATCGGGCCGGCCGGGTTGACGTTGCCCAGCGCGTCCTTCTCGTAGCTGACCGAACCGTCCGCGCCGCGCAGCAGCGAGTCGTAGCTGTACTCGATACCGGCCGCGCCCTTGCCGTCCGACTGCACCAGACCGACCAGGTTCGAGCCGGTGGTCTGGGCCGGGTAGAGCCGCTGCAGGGTGGCCTGGCTGAACAGGCCCGACAGCGGCTTGCCGTTCAGGCTGAGGTCCTCGATCTGCTTCGCCACCGCCGGCGACACCGCGGTGCCCAGCAGCGCGTAGTGCGAGGTGCTGTCGAGCTGCCGCTCCACGTCGAGCTCGGGCCGGTTCAGCAGCGGCGCGATCATCGCGGCGTAGCTCATCCGATCCTCGGCCGGGATCATCGTCGGGTCGGCCACGATGTCCTTGGCGTCAGCGGTGTAGGCCAGCACGTTGCCGTTGCGGTCGACGATCGAGCCGCGGGCCGCGTGCAGCGTGACGAACTCCCGCTTCTCGTCCGAGGCGGCCAGCGCGTAACCGCGCGCGTCCATCCCCTGCAGCCAGACCAGCCGGACGAGCACCACCGCAAGCAGCAGCGCGACGAACAGCGCGCTCGACCACAGCCGGCGCACCGACCTGCCCAGCCTCAGCTGGCGGGGACGACGCGGCGGTCGCGGTCGCCGGGCCGGCCGCGGCGCGGGCGCCGGTCGGGCCGGGGCCTGCCGCGTGGCCGCGGGACGGCTGGCAGCCGGCCGGGCAGCCGCCGGCCGAGTAGCCGATGGACGGGCGGCCGACGGACGGGCGGCGGCCGGACGGGCAGCCGGTGATTGACGCGGCGCAGCCGGTTGCCGGTGCGGCTGACGCGGCTGAGCTGGCTGGCGCTGTCCGGTGGGCTGACGCTGTCCAGCTGGCTGACGCTGTGCCGCCGGCTGACGCTGTGCCGCCGGCTGGCGCTGTCCGGTGGGCTGACGCTGTCCAGCTGGCTGACGCTGTGCCGCCGGCTGACGCTGTCCAGCTGGCTGACGCTGTGGCCTACCGGGCGCCGGCACCGGGCGGCGACCGGCCGGACCCGGTCCGACCGGCGGCTGCTGCGGCGGACGGGTCATCGGTGGCCTCCGGAACTGGTGGACGGGCTGGGCGATGCGGCCGGCGCGGCCTTGGTGACGGTGACCGTGACGACCGGCTGGGCCTTGGTCGGCGCCGAACTGGTCGGCACCGAAGTGCTGTGCGCCGAACCACTGGCGTTCGCGGAGCTGCTCGGGTGACCGGAGCCAGTCGCCTTCGCCGTCGTACTGGCCTTCGCCGACGTACTGGGTGTCGTGCTCGGCCTCGGCTGCGAACTGGCCGGCACCGGAACGGCGGATGCGGGCGCCGGCGAGCCCAGCACGGTCACCGAGCCGTTGCCGTTGATCCGCAGGAAGGCCGGGTTCGGGTTCGGCACCAGACCCTGCGCCGCCGCGGCGGCTGCCAGCGCGGCCGGCGCCTGCCGGGAGGCCAGGTCGCGCAGCAGTTGCTGCTCGGTGTCCGAGGCGCTGGCATTGCTGTCGGTCAGCGCTCGCTGCCGCAACTCCTGGGCGGCCGACGCGGTGTTCAGCGCCAGCAGCAGGCAAAGCCCGGCGAGCAGCATGCCCCCGAGCAGCACCGGCAGCGGAACGGCCCGCAACCGGACGGTCGGGTTGCCGGGGTGCACGTTCACGCGGCGTCCCGGATTCGCTCCGCCGCCCGCAGCCGCACCGAGGCGGCCCGCGGGTTCGCGGCGATCTCGTCCTCGCTGGCCGGCTCCGAGCCCCGGCTGAGCAGCCGCAGCTGCGGGCCGGCCTCGGCCAGCGGCACCGGCAGCCCGGGCGGCGTCCGGTCGGTGGCCAGTTCGGCCATCGCCCGTTTGACGATCCGGTCCTCCAACGAGTGATACGCCAGCACCACGATCCGTCCCCCCACCTGAAGTGCCTGCAATGCCGCCGGGATCGCCGCCTGCACGGCGGCCAGCTCTCCGTTGACCTCGATCCGCAACGCCTGGAAGGTGCGCTTGGCCGGATGGCCGCCGGTACGCCGGGTGGCCGCCGGGATCGCGTCCCGCACCAGCTCGGCAAGCTCGGCGCTCGAGGTGAGCGGCCCGCGGGCCCGGCGCCGGTCGATGGCCTGCGCGATGCGCAGCGCGAACCGCTCCTCGCCGTACTCGCGCAGCACCCTGGCCAGCTCGGGCACCGGATAGTCGTTCACCACCCGCTCGGCGGTCAGCGGGTCGGCCGGGTTCATCCGCATATCCAGCGGCGCGTCCTGGGCGTAGGAGAAGCCGCGCTCGGGCAGATCCAGCTGCATCGACGAGACACCCAGGTCGAACAGCGCGCCGGCAATCCGGCGCACCCCGTGATCGGCGAGCACCTGCGGCAGCTCGTCGTATACCGCCTGCACCAGCTCTATCCGGTCGGCGTACGGCGCCAGTCGGCGGCCGCTGCGGGCCAGCGCCTCGGGGTCGCGGTCCAGGCCGATCAGGCGCAGTTGCGGATGGGCTACCAGCAGCGCCTCGCTGTGGCCGCCCAGGCCGAGGGTCGCGTCCACCAGCACCGCACCGGGCATGGTCAGGGCGGGGCCGAGTAGCTCCAGCACCCGGTCGAGCAGCACCGGAACGTGAATGGCGGACCCCTGCGTCGGCTCGGCCGGATCGGGCCGAGGCGCCTGTGATGCATCCATGCCCAGGGCTCCAGTGACGTGTCGGGTACAGCGGGACTGCGGTGTCGAGCGACGCGGTGTCGAGCGAGGTGGTTCGTGCCGACAGGTCCCCACCCGCCTGGCCAGGGCCCGTCCGGCCTGGCGCCGGGGAAGTGCGTCAGGACGGGCGGAATAGCTGGCGGGAGGAGGCCGACCGGCGCGGGTGCCACGTACGCCGCGGTCCGGGAGAGGTCCGAGGCCTCAAAGAGGTTCGAGGCCGCAAGGGTCAAATGCCTAGAGCAGGCCGGGCAGCACCTCCTCGGCGTCGGCGAACGCCTGCTCGGTGCCGTCCAGGTAGCTCTGCCAGGCGGCGGCGTCCCAGACCTCGACCCGGCTGTTCGCGCCGATCACCACGCAGTCCTTGCTGAGGCCGGCGTACTCGCGCAGCGGCGCCGGCACGGTGATCCGGCCCTGCGAGTCCGGCACTTCGTGGGAGGCGCTGGCGAAGAAGACCCGGCTGTAGTCCCGCACGCTGCGCTGGGTGACCGGCGCGGCCCGCAGCAGGTCGGTGATCCTGGCGAACTCGCTCATCGGAAAGACGAAGAGGCAGCGTTCCTGGCCCTTGGTGATCACCAGGCCCCCCTCCAGGTCGCTGCGGAACTTGGCGGGCAGTGCGAGCCGGCCCTTGTCGTCGAGCCGAGGCGTGTGGGTGCCGAGAAACATCCCGCCACCTCCGACCTCACACTTTCCCCACCGCGCCCCACCATACCCCACTCTGCACCACGGTCAACCATGAACACGGCGAACTTTCCGGCCGCAGCCCCGCTGCAGGCCAGCAAATCCGGGGTGGGGATGAGTGGGGAAATGGCGGCCGGTCTCGACCACGAAACGGTTTGGCCCATGTGCCCGGCAGATGACCCGGTGCAGCAATTACGCTTCACACCGCTTCCGCCGTCGGCTACCCCCGAACGGCAGCGGGGACTCGACTTATCCGTGGTTCTAGACAACTCTGGTGATGGCTCGTCGGACCGTCGAACGGTCCGGCCGGCCGGGACGACAGGACGGGAAACCAGTCACGTGACACACGCAGCCCAGGCGGATGCCGAATTCAACGCCGAGCTCGCCACGGACGCCGGCCGGCCGGCCGACGCCGCACTGCCGATCGAGAAGATCGGACCGGCCGCCCAGCGGATCGTGGAGAACATCGAGCGGGTGATCGCCGGCAAGTACGAGGTGATCCGGCTCGGGGTGACCGTGCTGCTGGCCGAGGGCCACCTGTTGATCGAGGACGTGCCCGGGGTCGGCAAGACCACCTTCGCCAAGGCGCTGGCCCGGTCCATCGACTGCTCGGTGCGCCGGCTGCAGTTCACCCCGGACCTGTTGCCGAGCGACGTCACCGGAGTGAGCATCTACAACGCCGAGTCCACCGACTTCGAGTTCAAACCCGGACCGGTGTTCGCCAACATCGTGCTCGGCGACGAGATCAACCGGGCCTCCCCCAAGACCCAGGCCGCGCTGCTGGAGTGCATGGCCGAGCGCCAGGTCACGGTAGACGGCACCCGATACGAGCTGCAGTCGCCGTTCCTGGTGCTGGCCACCCAGAACCCGGTGGAGATGGAGGGCACCTACGCGCTGCCCGAGGCCCAGCGGGACCGGTTCACCGCCAAGATCTCGCTCGGCTACCCCGACCGGCAGGCGGAGATCGCGATGCTGTCGGACCAGACGGTCACCGACCCGCTGGACAGCTTGCGACCGGTCTCGGACGCCGCCGAGATCCGCGCGCTGATCGACGCGGTGCGCCAGGTGCACGTGGCCGACTCGGTGAAGAACTACGTGGTGGCGCTGGCCGAGGCCACCCGCAGCCACCCGGAACTCCGGCTCGGCGCGTCGCCCCGGGCGTCGCTGCACCTGCTGCGCACCGCCAAGGCCGCCGCCGCGATGGCCGGCCGGGACTTCGTACTGCCGGACGACGTGCAGCGGCTCGCCGTGCCGGTGCTGGCGCACCGGTTGATCCCGGCCGCCTCGGCGACGGTGGCCGGCCGGACGCCGGAGGACCTGACCGCCGAGGTCGTCGGCAAGGTGCCGATCCCGGCGGCCAGCGGGCAGCGGGCGTGACCGTGGCCGGGCCGGTGCGCCGCCTGCTCGGCGGCAGGTTCGGAACCGGGTCTGCTTCGGCTGGCCCTGGCGGGCCGACCTCGGCCGGCCAGGTGGCGGTCGCCGCGATGGGCACTCGCAAGATGACGCTGGCCCCGCGCGGCCGGATCTTCATCGCCGTCGGCGCGCTGTCGCTGCTGGCCGGCCTTTTCCTCGGCGTGCTGGACCTGCAGCGGGTCGGCGTGCTGCTGCTGGTGCTGCCGGTGCCGGCCTGGCTGGCGGTGCGCCAGGCCCGGGCCGGGCTGCGGATCGGCCACGCCGTCACCCCGCCCCGGGTGGTGGTCGGCGATCCGGCCGAGGTGCGGCTGGTGCTCGGCAACCCGCAGGCGTTCGGCACCGGTCCGCTGCGGATCACCGAGACGGTGCCAGGCGGCCGGCCGCTGCGGTTCAGCGTCGCCGGGGTCCGCGGCCGGCAACGCCGGACGGTCGCCTATCCGCTGCCCGCGCTGCCGCGCGGCCGGTACACCATCGGACCCACTTCGGTGATCGCCAGCGACCCGTTCGGCCTGGTCACCGCCGACACCCGGTCGACCGACACCGCGCAACTGGTGGTGCAGCCGCGCACCGTCGGGCTGGCCCCGCTGGCGCTGCCGATCGCCTGGCGGGACGGCGCCGCCAACCTCAGCCACTCGGTCGGCTCCGGCGGCTCGGACGACGCCTCGGTGCGGGAGTTCCGGCACGGTGACGACTTGCGCAAGATCCACTGGCGCAGCACCGCCAAGACCGGCTCGCTGATGGTCCGGCAGGAGGAGCGGCCCTGGCACGGCGAGTCGCTGGTGCTGCTGGACACCCGGGCGCTGGCCTACCCGGCCGCGGCCCAGGGTGCCGAATCAGCCGCCCTGGAGTGGGCAGTCTCGGCGGCGGCCAGCATCGGTTGCCACCTGGCCAGCCGCGGTCGCCGGGTCACCGTGGTGACCGGCAGCGGCAACGTCGCCCACGACGAGATCACCCCCATCCTGGACATGCTGGCCGAGGCCCAGCCGGCGCTGCGCAGCGACCTGGCGCCGCTGGCCAGCGCGTTGAACGGCCTCGGCCGGGACGCGTCGGTGTTCGCCATCCTCGGCGCCGCACCGCACGCCCCGATCGCGGAGCTGATCAGCCGGCCCCGCATCCCGGGTAGCTCGGTGGCGGTGCTGCTGCAGACCTGGACCTGGACCGCGGCCGGCGCCGACCGGCTGCGCGAGGAGTCCTGGCAGCACAGCTGCCACGCGCTGCGAGCAGCCGGCTGGCGGGTGGTACCGGCCGGCGCCGACAGCGACCTGGCCGACCTGTGGCCCCGGATGCTCTCGGTACGGGCGGAGGCCCGGCTGTGACCGCCACCCGGCCGGCACCGTCCCCGGCGTCCTCCCAGCCGGCAGCGGCCCAGCCGGCATCGTCCCAGCCGGCGTCGGCGTCCTCCCGATCGTCCCAGCAGCAGCGGCGACCGTCCGGGCTGCGCTCGACACCGGCGCTGGTGGCCGTCACCGGCACGGTGGCCGCCGGCATGTTCCTGACCACGCTGCCGCTCTCGTCGATCTTCACCGACTGGCGCTGGTTCACCATCAGCGTGTTCTGCGCGCTGCCCTACCTGCTGGTGGTGTCCGGCTTCCGGTACCGCGGCCGCCCGCGCTGGTGGCACAGCGGGGTGGGGCTGGTCGCCTCGGTGCTGCTGCTGCTCTGGGTTTTCGTGCCGCAGCACCTCTACTTCGGGGTGCTGCCGACGGGCGGCACCAGCCATGACGTCCGCGAGCTGCTGAACCAGGCCGGACAGATCATGCAGTCCGGCCACGCCCCGCTGCCGTCCAGTCCCCCGCTGCGGCTGCTGGTGGCGGCCGCGCTGGTCGGCCTGACCGTGCTCACCGACGTGCTGAGCGTGCTGTTGCGCCAGCCGCTGCTGGCCGCGGCACCGCTGCTCGAGGTGCTGGCAATCGCCTCGGCGACCTCGTCCCAGGCGGCCAACCCGTTCTGGTTCGCCGCCGCGGCCATCGGCTTCCTGTTGATCCTGCTGGCCGGCACCCGGTTGCAGGACCTGGCCTGGGGCCCGTCGGTGGACGGCTCGGCCGGCCGGCTCGGCGGTGGCCGGCGGATGGCGGTCACCGGCATCCTCGCCGCGCTGATCGTGCCGTTCCTGCTGCCGGCGGTGCCGACCAACCTGCTGGCCAGGGCCGCGCACCACAACGGCACCGGTACCGGCCCGGGTACCGGCCACGGCCAGGTGGTGCTGAACGACCTGGCGTCGCTGCGCGGCTCGCTGGTGCGGCCGAGCCCGGTGACGCTGTTCCAGGTGCACGTCGGTGACGGCCAGGAGCCGTTCTACGTGCGCCAGGAGGTGGACGACACCTTCACCAACGACGGCTGGCGGCCGTCCGGGGCGCTGGACAGCATCGGCATCGTGCCGCTCGACGAGCACCGGTTCCCGGTCGAGCCGGCCGGGGTGGATCCCAATGCGGTGCCGGCGTTCCAGCTGGACGCGACCTTCACCGTCGACGCGCTCGGCGGCGACACGCTGCCGGTGCTGGCCAATCCGGCGGTGCTGCGGGTGACCGGGGCCGGCACCTGGAATGCGGGCACCGCCACCGTCTCGGGCGTCAAGCTCAAGCGCGGCATGGTCTACACCGAGTCGGTGCAGCAGTTGGCGCCCACCCTGGAGCAGTTGCGGGGCGCGCCGGCCTGGAACCCGACCGTCGATCCGGCAGGGTCCCGGCAGTACCTGTCGCTGCCGCCGCAGCCGGCCTCGGTGACGGCGCTGGCCAACCAGCTGGCCAGCAGCGAGGACACGCCGTACGACAAGGCCCGGGCGATCTCGGACTACTTCACCAACGGCAAGAACGGCTTCACCTATTCACTGAGCGCACCGCCGTCGGACGGCCGCAGCGCGCTGGTCACCTTCCTCGACAAGAAGGTCGGCTTCTGCCAGCAGTACGCCGCGGCGGCCGCCGTGCTGATGCGGCTGGCCGGGCTGCCGACCAGGGTGGTGCTCGGGTACACCCACCGGGCGCCGGACAACAACGGCACCATCACCGTCACCACCTCGGACGCGCACGCCTGGGTGGAGGTGTTCTTCAACGGGGTCGGCTGGATCCCGTTCGACCCGACACCGCTCGGCGGCGCGGATCTGACCCGCGAGGTGGCGCTGCCGTGGGCCACCCACCCGGCCCCGTCCGACACCAGCACCGCCGAGCCGACCGCCAACCGCGGCCAGAGCGGCGTCACCTCCGGCGCGGCCAGCTCGACCGCCGCCCCGGTGGTGGCGTCGTCCGGCTCGGGCATCCCGCCGCTGGCCTGGCAGCTCGGCCTGCCGCTGCTGGCCCTGGTGCTGCTGGTGGCCGGCATCGGGTTCGGACCCCGGCTGGTCCGACGCCGGCAGCGCCGGCGACGCTTCGAGCGGGCCCGCGCGCACGGCGACCCGGAGCTGCTCTGGCAGGAGCTGGCCGCCACCGCGACCGACCGGAACGTGCTCTGGCCGGCCACCGCGACGGTCGGCCAGGTGCCGGCGTGGCTGGGCCGGCACGGGGTGGATGAGCGCGGCCAGGCGGCGGTGACCGCGGTGGCCCGGGTGGTCGAGCGCGACCGGTTCGGCCGCGGCCAGGTGCGGGAGGTGCCGCCGGAGCTGATCCGGTCGCTGGACCAGACGCTGGTCCGATGGGCCCGGCGCACCGACCGGCGGCTGAGCCTGCTGGCCAAGTGGCTGCCCAAGTCACTGCTGCGCCGCGCTGCCAACTGGCAGCGGTAGACCGGAACGCGGTCAGCCGCCCAGGCGCCCGACCCATTCCGGAGACGGGTACGCAAACGCCGCGCTGGCTCAGCCAGCGCGGCGTCTGTCGAGGTTGTGTGTCGCCGGACGGGTCGCGGTCAGTTCTCCTCGAACCGGCGGCGCATCCGGTCTTCCATCTTGCTCCGGAGGTTGTTCTGCCGGCCTTGTCCAGCCGCCGGCTGGGCGGTGATGGCGGCGGCGGTCGACTGCCGCGGGCCGCGCAGGGCGCTTGCCGCAGCCACACACGAGCCGACGATCAGCACGAAACCGAGCACCCCGACCACGATCAGGTTGGCGGCGAGGCCGATCAGCACGACGGCGAGTCCGAGCAGCACACCGACCGCGGACAGGGCGAGCATCAACCTGATCCGACTGCGCGGGCGAGCCGACCGCACAGAGGAGACGAACTTCGGATCCTCCGCATACAGCGCCTGCTCGATCTGGTCGAGCAGCCTTTGCTCATGCTCGGAGAGCGGCATGATGCCCTCCTATTCCTGTCTGTGCCGATCCACTGTCAACACGCGTCCGCCCGAAATTTACCGCTGCTTCCGAAGCGATCCGACGTCAATATCGAGCATACGAGTCCACCCACGCGTCCGAAAGTCAACTGCTGCGATTGGGCGGCAGATTCCCTTGATTCGTTATCCGGCGGCCTCCGGCAACGTTCTCGGCCCGATTACGCGCCGGCTCGACGGGCTGCGACCGGGCCGCCGAGGACCCGGGGAGCAGCGATGCCGGCTTGATCACCGAGTCGCCGAACCGGGCCACCAGCGCGTCGACCGCGCGGTCGGCGGCCGGACCGGCCGGCCGGGACGAACCGGTCAGATCGAGCGCGAGCTGGGTGGCCTCGTCGGCCGGGCGCAGGTTCTCGACCTTCACCCCGACCAATCGAATGCGGGGCTTGTCCAGCTCGAGCGCCCGGTATAGCTGCAATGCCTCCGCATACACCACGGCGGCCGCGTCCGTCGGCTCGGCGAGGGTGCGAACCCGGGTGACGGTGCTGAAGTCGGCGTAGCGGATCTTGATGCCGACCGTCCGGGCCACCCGACCGGCCGCCCGCAGTCGTTCAGTCACCTCACCGGCGCCACGCAGCAGTTCCCGCGCCACCTCCGCCTCGGTGAGCAGGTCGCGCGGGACCGTCCGGTCGGTGGAGATCGACTTCTCCTCGGCCCGGCCGGTGACCGCCCGATGGTCGATGCCCCGAGCCAGGTCGAGCAGGTGGGCCGCGGTCGCCGCGCCGACCGCCCGGCGCAGGGTCTCCAGCGGGGTGCCGGCGAGGTCGCCGACGGTCCGGATGCCGAGCCGGTGCAGCGCCTCGGCGGTCCGGGTGCCCACCCCCCAGAGCGCGGTGACCGGCAGTGGCTGCAGGAAGTCGAGCAGGCCGGCCCGGCTGACCACCCGCAGGCCGTTCGGCTTGCAACTGCCGGACGCCAGCTTGGCGACCGACTTGACCGGCGCGATGCCGACCGAGCAGGTCAACTGCTGCTCGGCGAACACCCGGCGGCGGATCTGCCGGGCGATCTCGGCCGGCCGGCCGAACAGCCCCACCGCGCCGGACACGTCGAGAAATGCCTCGTCCAGCGACAGCGGTTCGACCACCGGGGTGAAGTCGGCGAAGATCCGCATGATCTGCGCGGAGGTGTCGCTGTAGACGCCGCGTTGCGGGGTGATCACCACCAGGCTCGGGCACAGCCGCATCGCCTGCGCCATCGACATCGCGCTGCGAATGCCGTAGGCCCGGGCCGGATAGGACGCCGCCGCGACCACGCCCCGGTTCTCGGTACCCCCGACGACCACTGGCAGACCGCGCAGCTCGGGCCGCGCCCGGATCTCCACGCTGGCGAAGAATGCGTCCATGTCGACGTGCAGCACATGGCAGCCGGTGTCGTCGCCGTCGATCTCACCGGACGAGCGCGGCAGGTCAGCGCTACGCCCCATTACCGATTCCCGGTGTCGGTCAGCTCGCCACGCCCAGCGACAGCACGCCGGCCATCCGCTCGACGATGGCGATGAACTCCCCCACCGCCCGCAGCAGATCGTCGGCGTCCCGTTCGCTGACCACGCTGAGCGAGCCGGCCTCGATCGCGGCGCGCCGCTGAGCACTGTCGGAGAAGTAGGCCGACCAGTCACCCAACTCCGGCGCCAGCCGGTTCAGCAGCACCCAGGCACTGGTCGGCTTGCGGTTGCCGGTGAGCGCTGGTCGAGCTTTGAGCGCGAGCACCGAGGCAGCGGCCCGGAGCGCCGCGATGTGGGCACAGCGGTATTTCTCCGCCGGCTGTGGCTCCAGCACCGCCTCGGCCCAGATCTGCCGCGCCTGGGTGAGCAGGCTGGGCACGCTGCCCGGAATCGGAGTCGTCATGCCGCACCCCCTGAAGGTGGTCTCGCTGGTCCCTCGAACCGGCACCGCGCCCGCCCGATATTCGAACCTATATTCGAAGGCTAGCACGTCGGAGCCGAAAAGCGACGCCTTCGAGGTTGCCAAGTTCGACGCTAGCGGGCACCACCGACAACCACCGGCAACGACCGCCGCCCGGGGGCTCCAGCGGCACCGGTCGCAACGCGCCGGGTCAGTCACCCAGCGCGGCCACCGCACCGACGACCACAACCGCCGGTGCTCCCAGCCCGGCCGCCTCGACCCGCTCGGCCAGCTCAGCGAGCGGCGCCCGCAGCACCCGCTGACCCGGCAGGGTGCCGTGCTGGATCACCGCGGTCGGGGTATCGGCCGGCCGGCCGTGCCGGATGAGTTCGGCCGAGATCTCGGCCAGCCGGCCCATCGCCATCACCAGCACCAGGGTGGCCGGCCCGACCGCCAGTTCGGCCCAGTTCCAGCCGGACGCCGGCTGGTCCGCGCCGACCAGCCCGGGGTCGCGATGGCCGGACACCACCGCGAAGTCGGCGGCCAGCTCGCGGTGGGTGACCGGAATGCCGGCCGCGGCGGGCGCCGCGATCGCCGAGGTGATGCCCGGCACCACCTGAACGGTCAGGCCGGCGGCCAGGCAGGCGGCCACTTCCTCGCCACCCCGGCCGAACACGAACGGGTCACCGCCCTTGAGCCGGACCACCCGCCGGCCGGCCAGCGCCCGGTTGACGATCACCTCGTTGATCTCGGCCTGGCTCAGGTTGTGCCGGTGCGCGGACTTGCCGCAGTCGATGACCTCGACCCCGGGTCGCACGCCGGCCAGCAGCGCCCGCGGCGCCAACCGGTCGGTGACCACCACGTCCGCCTCGAACAGCAGCCGGCGGCCGCGCACCGTGATCAGCTCGGGGTCGCCCGGACCGCCGCCCACCAGCGCCACCCAGCCGGCACCCGTCCGCACCGGACCGGGCACGGCCAGCTCGGTGTCCAACGCGACGGCCAGCAGATCGCGCACCGCGACCGCGCGGGACGGGTCGTCACCGGCGTTCACCGACACCGTCAGCTCGCCGCGCCGGAGCAGGGCCGGCACCCGGGCGCTGCCACCGGCCGCCCGGTCGGCGCGTACGCAGAACAGCCGCCGGCGCTCCGCCTCGGCGGCGACCGCGGTGTTGACCGCCGGATCGTCGGTGGCCGCGACCGCCAGCCAGCACCCGGTCAGGTCGCCGTCGGCGTAGCCGCGTCGCACCAGTTCCACGGGCAGCTCGGCCAGTTCCTCGGCCGGGGCCGGCGCGATCACCCGCACCCGGGCACCGGCTGCCAGCAACGTCCGGGCCCGGCGCAGGCCGACCCGGCCACCGCCGACCACCACCACCTGCCGGTCGGCCAGGTCGAGCAGCAGCGGCAGGCCGGTCACCGGTCCAGTATCGGCAGCGACTCCCCTCACCGGACCAGTCCGGCCGCCACCGTGCCGCCGGAGGCGGGGTCGACCAGCAGGAACGAGCCGGTCGAGCGGTTCCGCTCGTACGGGTCGACCAGCACCGGTTCGGCGGTGCGCAGCCGCACCGTGCCGATGTCGTTCAGCGCCAGCTCGGCAGCCGGCTCCGGCGCCAGGGTGTCGATGTCGAGCCGGGACTCGACCGCGTCCAGCACCGCTAACACGTCCTTGGTGGTGTGCCGTAGCTGGTACCGGGCTCCCGGCCGCAGCGGTGTCTCGGCCAGCCAGCAGACGGTCGCCACCAGTTCCCGGCTGGCCACCGGCAGCGGCTCGGCGTCCACCGCGATCAGGTCGCCCCGGGCGATGTCGACGTCGTCGTCGAGCAGCACCGTCACCGACCGGCCGGCCGGGGCTTCGGTCAGCGTCCCGTCCGGCGTGTCGATCGCCCGGACGGAGCTGACCCGACCGGACGGCAGCACCCGGACCCGGTCGCCGGTCCGCAGCACGCCGGCCTCCACCCTGCCGGCGTAGCCCCGATAGTCCGGGTGCTCCTCGGTCCGCGGCCGGAGCACCAGCTGCACCGGGAACCGGGCGGGCAGCGGGGTGCCGGCGACCGGCTCGACCCGCTCCAGGAAGGCCAGCAGCGGTTCGCCTGCGAACCACGGCATCGCGCTGGACTGCTGCACCACGTTGTCGCCGGTCAGCGCCGCGACCGGGATCGGGGTGAAGTGCCGGACGCCGAGCTTCGTCGCAGCCGTCTCGAAATCGGCCACGATCGCGTCGAAGCGGCTCTCGGCGAAGTCGACCAGGTCCATCTTGTTGACCGCGAGCACGACCTCGGCAACCCGCAGCAGCGAGGCCACCGCCAGGTGCCGCTTGGTCTGCTCGACCACACCGGCCCGGGCATCCACCAGGATCACCGCCACGTCGGCAGTCGAGGCGCCGGTCACGGTATTGCGGGTGTACTGCACGTGCCCCGGGGTGTCGGCCAGGATGAACGACCGCCGGGCGGTCGCGAAGTACCGGTAGGCGACGTCGATGGTGATGCCCTGCTCGCGCTCGGCGCGCAGCCCGTCCACCAGCAGGGCCAGATCGGCACCGGCATAGCCGCGCCGCTCGGAGGCCAGCTCGACCGCGCTCAACTGGTCGGCCAGCACCGCCTTGGCGTCGTGCAGCAGCCGGCCGACCAGGGTCGACTTGCCGTCGTCCACCGAGCCCGCGGTGACGACCCGAAGAAGTTGGCCCGGCACTAGCTCCTCCTTTCGATTCTTCGCGCGAGCGCTCAGAAGTAACCCTGTCGCTTGCGGTCTTCCATGGCGGCCTCACTGGCCCGGTCGTCGGCCCGGGTGGCGCCCCGTTCGGAGACGGTGCTGGCCGCGGTCTCGGCGACGACCTCGGTGACCGTCCGGGCTCGCGAGCGCACCGCGCCGGTGCAGGTGGCATCGCCGACCGTCCGGTAGCGCACCCACTCCTCGCGAGGAGTTTCCCCTTTTGCGGGCTGGGTGAACTCGGTCACCGCGAGCAGCATGCCGGCCCGCTCGAAGACGAGCCGCTGATGCGCGTAGTAGATGCTCGGCACCTCGATGCCCTCGCGTTCGAGGTAGCTCCAGATGTCGAGTTCGGTCCAGTTGGACAGCGGGAACACCCGGACGTGCTCCCCCGGCCGGTGCCGCCCGTTGTAGAGGTCCCAGAGCTCCGGCCGCTGGTTGCGCGGATCCCACTGGCCGAAGTCGTCCCGCACCGAGAACACCCGCTCCTTCGCGCGGGCCTTCTCCTCGTCCCGGCGGGCGCCGCCCAGCACCGCGTCGAACCGGTGCTCGACGATCGCGTCGAGCAACGGCACCGTCTGCAGCGGGTTCCGGGTGCCGCCGGGCGCCTCGGTCACCCGACCGGCGTCGATCGCGGCCTGCACGCTGGCCACCACCAGCCGGGCGCCGGTGTCGGCCACCAGCCGGTCGCGAAAGGCGATCACCTCGGCGAAGTTGTGCCCGGTGTCGACGTGCATCAGCGGGAACGGCAACCTGGCCGGCCAGAACGCCTTGCGAGCCAGGTGGGTCATCACGATCGAGTCCTTGCCGCCGGAGAACAGCAGCACCGGGCGCTCGAACTGGCCGGCCACCTCGCGGATGATGTGGATCGCCTCGTCCTCGAGGTCGGTCAGCCAGGCACGTTCGGCGGCCGCCGCCGGGAGCAGCACGGTCATAGCAGATTCTCCTTAGCCAGCAGGCTGATCAGCTCGCCAACGGTGGCAGCCACGGATCGTCCGGCGGTGTCCAGCCGCAGCTCCGGCCGGCTCGGCGGCTCGTACTCGCCGTCGATGCCGGTGAGGTTGGCAAGGCCGCCCGCCCGCTGCCGGGCGTAGAGGCCCTTGACGTCCCGGGTCGCGCAGACCTCTACCGGGGTGGCGACGTGCACCTCCAGGAACCGGACGCCAGCCCGCTCGTGCTCGGCGCGCACCCCGTCCCGGGCGGCGGCGAACGGCGACACCACCGAGGCCAGCACCAGCACCCCGTGGCTGGCCAGCCGGCTGGCGACCCAACCGATCCGGGCCACGTTGGCGTTCCGGTCGGCGGGTGAGTAGCCGAGCTCCGGTGACAGCACCGGCCGGACGGCGTCACCGTCCAGCAGTTCCACCGGCCGGCCGGCCGTCCGCAAGTGCTCGGCCAGCGCGCCGGCGAGGGTGGTCTTGCCGGCGCTGGGCAGGCCGGTCAACCAGACCGTCGCACCTGCGGTGCTGGATTGAGGGGTACCGGCGGTGCTGGATTGAGGGGTACCTGCGGTGCTGGATTGACGGGCACCTGCGGTGCTGGTTTGTCGGGCACCGGCGGTGCGATGTTGGGAGGAGGTCGTCATGCGGCAGTCCTGTCCGGCGGAAGGCGGCGGGAGGCGGCGGGCACCGGTGAGTCAGGCCCGGAGAACACACCAGGAGGCGATCACCGCCGGCCGGCAAGCGGCCAGGGCGATCTCAGTAAGCGGGACAGGCCGCGCTGACGACGCGCTGCAGGTCGACGTGCAGGCGAGCGACCAGCGGCACGGCGAACATGCCGATCAGTCTGGCACATTCGGCACCGAGCCGGCCACCGTGCGAACGCTGACCGGCACCGGCCGCCAGGTTCGGCCAGCGGAGCCGGACGGTCGGCGGCAGACAAAGCCCACGACGGTGTGGAACCATGGTCGGGTGCCTACCCCGCTGCCGCTGCTGACGTCGCGTCGTCACATCGACCTGCTTCGGGTGGCCGGTGCCTGCTGTCGAGCCTGCTGAGACCACGGTTCGCCAGCAAGGTACGAAGGGACGACCCTGCCCATGGCAGCGCGTAAGGGACAAGGACAGTGGGCGCTCGGTTATCGCGAGCCGCTGAACCCGAACGAACGAAACAAGCGTGACAACGACGGTCTGCTGGTGCGCCAGCGGATCATCGACATCTATTCCAAGCAAGGTTTCGACAGCATCGACCCGTCGGACCTGCGCGGCCGGTTCCGCTGGTACGGGCTCTACACCCAGCGGGCGCCCGGCATCCCCGGCGGCAAGACCGCCGTCCTGCAGCCGGAGGACCTCGACGACCGGTACTTCATGCTGCGGGTACGGATCGACGGCGGAACGCTGACCACCGAGCAACTGCGGGTGATCGGCGAGATCGCCACCACCTACGGCCGGGACTTCGCCGACATCACCGATCGGCAGAACATCCAGTTGCACTGGATCCGGATCGAGGACGTGCCGGCGATCTGGCAGAAACTCGAGGATGTCGGGCTGTCCACCACCGAAGCCTGCGGCGACACCCCCCGGGTGATGCTCGGCTGCCCGCTCGAAGGGGTGGCCGCCGACGCGGTGGTCGACGGCGGTCCGGCGCTGCGCGAGACCATTGATCGCTACCTGGGCGATCCGGCCTTCTCGAACCTGCCGCGCAAGTTCAAGACCTCGATCTCGGGCTGCGCCCAGCACTGCGTCAACCACGAGATCAACGACGTGGCCTTCGTCGGCGTGCTGAACGAGGCCGGCGAGCCGGGCTTCGACCTGTGGGTCGGCGGCGGGCTGTCCACCAACCCGATGTTCGCCGAGCGGCTCGGCGCCTTCGTCCGGCCGGACGAGGTGGCCGAGGTCTGGGCCGGGGTGTGCGGCATCTTCCGCGACTACGGCTACCGGCGGTCCCGCAACCACGCCCGGCTGAAGTTCCTGCTCGCCGACTGGGGCACCGAGCGGTTTCGTCAGGTGCTGCAGGACGAATACCTGCATCGGACGCTGCCGGACGGTCCGGCGCCCGCGGTATCCCCCGCCTTTCGCGACCACATCGGGGTGATCAACCAGGCCGACGGCCGGGTCGCGGTGGGCGCGACAACCAAGTCCGGCCGGACCACCGGCTCGATCCTGATCGAGGTGGCGAAGGTCGCCGAGGCGTACGGCAGCGAGCGGGTACGGACCACCGCCCAGCAGGGTCTGGTGGTGCTCGACCTGGCGCCGGACTCGGCCGAGCAGTTGATGGACGAACTGGAGCAGCTGGGCCTGTCGGCCCGGCCGAGCACCTTTCACCGCGGCACCATCGCCTGCACCGGCATCGAGTTCTGCAAGCTGGCGCTGGTCGAGACCAAGGGCCGGGCCGAGACCATCCGCACCGAGCTGGAACGTCGGCTGCCGGACTTCGACACCCCGATCACCATCAACGTCAACGGCTGCCCGAACTCGTGCGCCCGGTTCCAGGTGGCCGACATCGGCTTCAAGGGTGTGGTGGCGAAGGTCCGCCAGCCGGACGGTTCGTTCGTCGACGAGGACGCGTTCCAGGTGCACCTGGGCGGCCAGCTCGGCACCAAGGCGGCGTTCGGTCGCAAGTTCCGCGGGCTGAAGGTGACCGCCGAGGAGGCTCCTGACTACGCCGAGCGGGTGCTCACCGGCTACCTGCAGCGCCGAACCGGCCCGGACGAGTCGTTCGCCAGCTACGTCAGCCGGGCCGACGAGGAGTGGCTGCTGTGAGCGAACGAGCGGCGCCGTTCCACTGCCCGTACTGCGCGGACGAGGGTCTGCGGCCGTTCGGTGAGACCCACGGGCAGTGGCGCTGCGGTGCCTGCCGTCGGGTTTTCGCCCTGAAGTACCTGGGTATTGCCGCGGACTGGAACAGCCCGCCGGGTCCCGGGGAGGCGTCGTGACGGTGACCGTCGACGAGCGGCTGGAACTCGCCCGGCTGGCCGAGCGGGCCAACCGGGAACTGGCGGACGCGCCGGCGCTGGAGGTGTTGGGCTGGGCGGTCGAGCAGTTCGGCGCCCGCTGGTGCGTGGCCTCGTCGATGGCTGACGCCGTGCTGCCGCACCTGGCCAGCCGGGTTCTTCCCGGTGTGGACGTGGTGTTCCTCGACACCGGCTACCACTTCGCCGAGACGGTCGGCATGCGGGACGCGGTGGCGGCGACGCTGCCGGTCACCGTCCGCACCGCGTTGCCGCTGGCCACGGTGGCCGAGCAGGACGCCGAGCACGGCCCGCGGTTGCACGAGCGGGACCCGGACCGGTGCTGCGCGTTGCGCAAGGTGGCACCGCTGGCGCAGGCACTTCAGCCTTACCGCGCCTGGGCATCCGGGCTGCGCCGGGCGGACGCGCCGAACCGGGCGGCGGTGCCGGTGGTGAGCTGGGACGCCAAGCGCGAGCTGGTGAAGCTGAACCCGATCGCGGCCTGGACCGATCAGCAGGTTGACGATTACATCGCCGAACACGGCATTCTGGTCAACCCGCTGCTCTCCGACGGCTACGGCTCGATCGGCTGCGCGCCGTGCACCCGACGGTTGCTGCCCGGTGAGCAGGCCCGGGCCGGCCGGTGGGCCGGCAGCGAGAAGACCGAGTGCGGCTTGCACGGCTGAGCCGTCACCGTCGGCGCCTGCCGATTGCCACGCCGGCCAACGCCATCGCCCCGCCCAGTCCGCCGAGCAGCGCCACCCAGTACTTCTGCCGGTGCGCCGGGCGGTGCCCGGCAGACACCGGGTGCTGCCCGGCAGAGGTCGGCGTCGCCGCGCTGGCGGCCGACCGGGGTGCGGCGGTCGAAGCCGGCAGTGCGGGGATCGGCAGCCGGTAGACCGCCGTGCCGACCCCTTCGCCGTCGAGCAGCAGGTCGGCGCCGTCGAAGGCGATCCCCTCGCCCTGCGGCTGGGGCGGCAACGGCACCCGGACCGGCCGGCGGCGCAGCGCCGCGGCGACGTCGCCGCCGGATACCCGCCACAGGTAGGCGTCGGTGTAGGTCCGTATCGCCAACTCGGTGCCGTCCGCTGAGCTGGTGGCGCCGGTCGCGGTCAGCTGGCCGATCGGGTTCGGGCCGCCCGGCGTCCCGGTGAAGCTGAAGTCCACGGTGCCGATCCGGGTCATCGGGCGCACCCGGCTCGGGTCCGGCGCCGCGGGCACCTCGAACACCTCGCTGTGGCCGAGCAGTTCCTTGGTGACGACGTAGAGCCGGTGCCGGACCGGGTCGGCCACCAGGGACTCGGCGTCGTGCGGGCCGTCCGGATAGCGCAACCGCCAGACGTCCGGCCGGTTGGTCGCCAGTTCCGCTGCCTGCCCGATTGCCGGCTCGTCCACCCGGTAGATCCGCACCTCGCCGCGTGCCCTGCCGTTGTCGCCGATGTCGGCGAGCCAGACCGAGTCGACGCCGTCCGTGTCCCGGCCGGTGGCCAGGTCCTCCCAGTCGACGTTGCTCGCGCCGGGCACCGTGCAGACCGCCCGCACCCGGCCGGAGGTCCGGTCGAGCGCGAAGAACCGGGCGCTGTCACCGCTGTCGTTCTGGGCGTAGAGCACATCCGGCGACCGGTGGCCGAGCGCCAAGCCGCTCAGCTCGGTCAGCCGGGCGTCGGTGATCCGGAACTGCACCACTCCCGGCGCGACGGCGCCCGTCGCGGCCGCCGTTCCGGTCGGGCCGACCGCCAGCAGGGCGATCGCGACGAACGCGGCGACTCGTGCGCGCATATCGACCAACCTAGGGCACCGCCTCGGCCAGTAACCGCCTAGTGTGCAGTGTCATGGACGAGCTGACCGGGCTGCCGGCGACCGCGGTCACTATCGTCGACCTGCCACCTAGCCGGCTCCGCGAGCGACTCGACGAGGCGATGCGGATCTACGTGGACGCGATGGGCTATCCCGCCTCGAGCGGCGGCCAGCGCGGCAACCACATGCTCAAGCACGCCAAGCTGGCCGACTTCCGCTGCCGGATCGCGCTGGACCCTCGCGGGGTGCTGCTCGGTTTCGGGTACGGCTACACCAGCCTGCCCGGGCAGTGGTGGCACGACCTGGTGCGCCGGGCAGTGACCTCGGACGCCGACTACTGGCTGGCCGAGGCGTTCGAGCTGTCCGAGCTGCACGTCCGGCCGGAGGCGCAGGGACACGGGCTCGGCGAACGGTTGCTGCGCTCGCTGGCCGAGGGGCTGCCACACCGCACGATGCTGCTCTCGACGCCGGAGGGCGAGAACCGGGCCTGGCGGCTGTACCGGCGGCTGGGCTTTCAGGACCTGGCCCGCAACCACCTGTTCCCCGGCGACCACCGGCCGTTCGGGGTGCTCGGCGCCGCGCTGCCGTTCCCGCCGCCGGACGGGCGCTAGCGGGCCACCGAGCCCAGCGACAGGTTGCGCCAGATCTCGCGAGTGGCCCTGGACCGGTTGAAGGTATAGAAGTGGATGCCCGGCACGCCCTCGTCCAGCAGCCGCTGCGCCAGCTTCGAGGTCTCGTCGATGCCGAGTTCCCGCACCGCCTTCGGATCGTCGGCGACCCGGGCGAACCGCTCGCCTAGTTCGGCCGGGAACGGCGCGCCGGTGAACTTCTCGGACTTGGCGATGATGCCCAGGTTGGTCACCGGCATCAGGCCGGCGATGATCGGCGCGGTGCAGCCGGCGGCGGTGACCCGGTCACGCAGCCGCAGGTAGGCGTCGGGCTCGAAGAACATCTGGGTGACCGCGAACTCGGCGCCGCGGCGGATCTTGGCCACGAAGAACTCGGTGTCCTCCTCGACCGTGCGCGACCGCGGGTGCTTGTACGGGAAGGCAGCCACCCCGACAGTGAAGTCACCGTGTGCGCGGAGCAACTCGACCAGGTCGCCGGCGTACTCGAGCCCGTCCGGGTGCCGCACCCACTCCCCCAGCGGGTCGCCCGGCGGGTCGCCGCGCAGCGCCATCACGTTGGCGATGCCGGCGTCGGCGAGCCGGCCGATGATCGAGCGCAGCTCGGCGATCGAGTGGCCGACCGCGGTCAGGTGCGCGACCGGCAGCAGCGTGGTGTCGCTGGCCATCCGCTCGGTGATCTCGATGGTCCGCTCGCGGGTCGAGCCGCCGGCACCGTAGGTGACCGAGACGAAGTCCGGCTGCAGCGACTCGAGCTCGCGGATCGTGGTCCACAGCAGGCGCTCTTCCGCTGCCGACTTCGGTGGTAGGAACTCGAACGAGAACGTCGGTTTGCCGGTCCCCAAGCGGTCCCTGACCAAGCGTGCCATGCAACTCAGCGTAGTGTCCGCAGTCGTGGCTGCCCTGAAGGACCTGGAGTCGGGCACGCTGGCGGATCGGGTGGCGGAGGAGCTCGCCGGCTTCCTGGACGAGCACGCCGACCTGCTGCTGTCGCTCAGCCCGGACCTGCGGCCGCTGGCCGAGGTCGCCCGAGCGGCGGTGCTCGGCGGCGGCAAGCGGCTGCGGCCGACCTTCGCCTACTGGGGCTGGCGGTCGGTGCTGCCGGCGGACGATCCCGGCACTGCCGCCCTGTTGCGCGCGGCGGCCAGCCTGGAGCTGTTGCAGGCCTGCGCCCTGGTGCACGACGACCTGCTGGACGCCTCGGACACCCGGCGCGGCCAGCCGGCCGCGCACGTCCGGTTCGGCGCCCACCACACCGACCAGGGCTGGCCCGGCGAGCCGGGTTCGTTCGGTTCGGCCGGTGCCCTGCTGCTCGGCGACCTGCTGCTGTCGTGGGCCGAGGAGATGTTCGCCGGCGCCGGTCTGCCGGACCGGTACGCGGCCGGGGCGCGCCGGGAGTTCGACCTGATGCGCACCGAGGTGGTGGCCGGCCAGTTCCTGGACGTGCTGGCCCAGCGCCGGGGCGATTACTCGGCGGACGAGGCGGTGGCCGTCATCCGGCTCAAGACCAGCAAGTACACGGTGGCCCGGCCGTTGCTGCTGGGGGCGGCGGCGGCGGGCGGCGATCACCGGTTGCGGGCCGAGCTGGCCGCCTACGGCCACGCGGTGGGTGAGGCATTCCAGCTGCGGGACGACCTGCTGGGGGTGTTCGGCGACCCGGCCGAGACCGGCAAGCCGGCCGGGGACGACCTGCGCGAGGGCAAGCGGACGCTGCTGGTGGCGCTGGCGATGGCGGCGGCCACCCCGGACCAGCGGGCGGTGCTGCGGGACGGGCTCGGCGACCGGCAGCTGACCGAGGCCGGGGTCACCGAGCTGCGCGGGCTGCTCACCGGCACCGGCGCCCGGGACGCGGTCGAGCGGCGGATCGCCGAGCGCGCGACCGAGGCCGCCGCTAGCCTGACCGACCGGCTGCGGCCGGAGGCCCGGACCGCGCTGCTGGAGCTGGCTGAGGCGGCCGCCCACCGGCGGTTCTGAGGTGGGCCGGCCGGTCGAACGGGTGGTGATCGTCGGTGCCGGACTCGCCGGCCTGTCGGCCGCGCTCCGGCTGGCCGGCGCCGGTCGGCAGGTCACCGTGCTGGAACAGCAGGCCGAGCCGGGTGGCCTGATGGGCCGCTGGCAGTCGGCCGGCTACACCTTCGACACCGGCCCGACCGTGCTCACCATGCCCGAGCTGATCGACGACGCGCTGGCCGCGGTGGGCGAACGGCGCGCCGACTGGCTGCAGCTGGACCGGCTGGAACCGGCCTACACCGCGCACTACGCCGACGGTTCGACGCTGCGCTCGTACTCCGACGCCGACCGGATGGCCGCCGAGCTGGCGGCGGTCTGCGGGCCGGCCGAGGCGGCTGGCTACCGGCGGCTGGCCGGTTACCTGCGCACCCTGTTCGACACCGAGTTCGAGCCGTTCATGAACCGCAACCTGGACTCGCTGGCCGACCTGGTGCGCCCGGCCGGGTTGCGGCTGCTCGGCCTGGGCGGCCTGCGCCGGCTGGACCGGGTGGTCGGCCGCTACCTGGCCGACGACCGCAGCCAGCGGCTGTTCACCTTTCAGGCGATGTATGCCGGGGTGGCGCCCGACCGGGCCCGGGCGCTGTACGGGGTGATCAGCTACCTGGACTCGATCGCCGGGGTGTACTTCCCGCGCGGCGGCATGCATGCGGTGGCCCGGGCGCTGGCCGGCGCCGCGGCCAAGCACGGCGTCCGGTTCTGCTACGACTGCCGGGCCGCCGAGATCGAGCTGGCCGGCGGCCGGGCCAGTGCCGTGCTCACCGCCGGCGGCGAGCGACTGCCGGCGGACGCGGTGATCGTCAACGGCGACCTCGCGACCAGCTACGCCGAGCTGCTGCCGGCCGAGCTGCGGCCACGCCGGCTGGCCCGCTGGCGGTACGCGCCGTCCGCCCTGGTCTGGCTGGTCGGCTCCCGCGGCGCGCTACCTGCTCCCGCCCATCACACGATCAGCTTCGGCAGGGCGTGGCAGGCCAGCTTCGACGAGGTGATCCGGCGCGGCCGGCTGATGTCCGACCCGTCCCTGCTGATCACCGAGACCACCGCCACCGACCCGTCGTTGGCGCCGGCCGGCCGGCACGCCTACTACCTGCTGGCGCCGGTGCCGAACACCCGGGCCGGCTCGATCGACTGGTCCGCGGTGGCCGAACCGTACCTGGCCGAGCTGGTCGGCGAGCTCGGCCGGCGCGGGCTGGACGAGCACGGCGCGTTCTCGTCCGGGGTGGAGGTGTCACGGCTGATCACCCCGGCCGACTGGCAGCTGCGCGGACTGACCGCCGGGAGCCCGTTCTCGCTGGCGCACACGCTGACCCAGACCGGACCGCTGCGGCCGGCCACCCGGCACCCGGCGGTGCCGAACCTGCTGTTCTGCGGCGCGGCCAGCCAGCCCGGGGTCGGGGTGCCCACCGTGCTGCTGTCCGGCCGGCTGGCCGCGTCCCGGCTGCTGGGCTGAATCCACACCGAGGCTGAATATCCGCGCTGCCTGACTGGGGCATCTGCGACGATGGTCGGCGTGGTGGTCAGCGAGCGTCCGGTCGCCGATGCCCAGCCGGCGTCGGCGCGGTGGCTGGACCGGCTGGACGAGCAGGTACGCGGCTGGCGGCTCTCCACCATCGGCTGGCTGGGGTTGGCCGGCACCCTGCTGATCACCCTGGGCAGCTTCGGCGCCGGTGCGCTGCCGGCCAACGACCCGAGCCGGACGTTCCCGCTGATCGGCCTGCTGCGGCACGGCCCGGCCGGGCTGCACACCGCGCTGGCCTGCTACTACCTCGGCCTGGTGCTGCTGGTGGTGGCCTGGCTGGCGCTCGGCCGGCTGCTGCTCACCGGCTCCACCGCCGGCTACCTGGCGATCGGCCGGACCGTGGTGGACCCGGCCCGGCTGCGCCGGATGGTGATCGGCTGGATGCTGCCGCTGCTGGCCGGCATGCCGCTGGCCAGCAGCGACCTGTACAGCTACGCCGCCCAGGCGCAACTGGTGCGACACGGCTTCGACCCGTACACCACCACCCCGGCCGACCTGCCGGCGGTGGACCTGGGCAAGTTCCTCGACAACGTGGCCTGGAAGTGGGTCGACACCCCATCGCCGTACGGCCCGCTCTGGGTGGCGTTGTCGAAGTGGGTCGCCGTCGGCATCGGCAACCACGCCCTGATCAGCGTGCTGCTGCTGCGGCTGCTGCCGTTCGCCGCGGTGCTGGCGATCGCCTGGCTGCTGCCGCTGCTGGCCCGGTCGTACTCGCTGCGGCCCGACCTCGCGCTGTGGCTGGCGGTGGCCAACCCGCTGATCCTGGTGCACGCGATCGGCGGCGGCCACAACGACGCGGTGATGGTGGCGCTGCTGGTCGCCGGGCTGGTGCTGGCCAGCCGGCCGGGCGCGGACTGGCGGCACCTGGTGGGCGCGCTGGCGCTGACCACCCTGGCGGCGGCGGTGAAATCGCCCGGCCTGGTCGCGGTGGCGTTCGTGGTGCCGATCTACCTGTCCCGCCGGCCGACCCTGCGGCGCTGGGACTGGTTGCGGTACTGCGCGCTGGCGCTGGGCATCGTGGTCGCGGTGTTCGCGGTGGTCTCGGTGGTGGCCGGGGTCGGGCTGGGCTGGACCAAGCAGGTCAGCTCCGGGGCGCCGGTGATCAACTTCATGTCGCTGCCGACGTTGCTGGCAGTGATCTACCGGGCGTCTATCGGCGCCGCGCACGCCGGCAGCCTGGTGGACGCCACGGTGCGCGGCTTCCGGACGGTCGGCACGGCGCTCAGCGGTCTGCTGCTGATCGGGCTGTGGCTGCAGGCCGCCCGCAGGCATCGGGAGCCGAAGCTGGCTATGAAGCTGCTCACCCTGGCGTTGTTCAGCGTCGTGGTGCTGGGACCGGCGGTGCAGCCCTGGTACTTCAGCTGGGCGTTGACGGTGGGCGCCACCCTGGCGCTGTCACCGCGCAAGATCTTCTGGGTGGCCGCCGCCTCGATCGGGCTGACCCTGCTCACCCGGCCGATGGGATCCGGTCTCGAGGCGGTGGCCTACATCCCCGCGGTGATCATCTCGGCCATCGCGGCCCGGGCGCTGCTCGGGCCGGTCGTCGCCCGCCGCCGGTGACCGGGCAGCGAGGATCGCCCGTGCTGACCGGATCGGACCCGGCCGGACTGGCCGACGCGTACGCCCACTGCCGGCGGTTGAACGCCAGGCACGGCCGGACGTTCTACCTGGCCACCGGCCTGCTGCCGGCTGCCGCCCGGCCGCACGTGCACGCCCTCTATGGCTTCGCCCGGTATGCCGACGACGTGGTGGATCACCCGACGGGATCACCCGAGCAGGCGCTGGCCGAGCTGGCGGTCGAGCTGGAGCGGGGGCTGGCCGGCGAGCCGGTCGAGCAGCCGGTGGTGCGGGCGGTCAGCGCCACCGCGGCGCGGTTCGGGCTCGAGCGCCGGTTGTTCGCCGATTTCCTGGCCGCGATGGCCGCCGACCTGACCGTGCGCCGCTACCCCACCTTCACCGACCTGCGCGGCTATATGTGGGGCAGCGCGTCGGTGATCGGCCTGCAAATGCTGCCCATTCTCGGCGTGACCGGCGACCGGGCGGTGGCCGAGCGGTGCGCGTCCGAGCTGGGCGTCGCGTTCCAGCTGACCAACTTCCTGCGCGACGTCGGCGAGGACTACCGGCGCGGCCGGATCTACCTGCCACAGCAGACGCTGGCCGAGCACCGGGTGACCGAACCGATGTTCGCGGAGCCGGTGACCCCGGCGCCGCTGCGGGCCGCGGTCGCCGCCGAGCTGGCCCGGGCCCGCGAGTGCTACCAGCAGGCGGTGCCCGGCGTCGGCGAGCTGCACCCAGCCGCCCGGGACTGCATCCGCACCGCCGCGACGCTGTACGGCGGCATCCTGGACGAGATCGAGCGGGCCGACTACGACGTGCTGTCCCGGCGGGTCGCGGTCGGCCTCGGTCGCCGGCTCAGGGTCGGCGGCGCCGGCTACCTGCGGGCCGTCCGCGCCCGCCGCCGGCCTGCCGTCCGGCGGCGACCCAGCAGCACAGGGTGAGCAGGATCAGCGCGAAGCCGAAGCCGAGGTCCTCCACCGGGGCGTAGGCGATCCGCAGCCCGGTGATGGTGGCCGGGTCGTAGCGCACCACCCGCAGCCCGGTGAGCACCCCGTTCACCAGCAGCTGAAAGCCGCCCAGAATCGCGTACGCGGTCCAGAATGCCTTGCGTCGCAACAGGAAAGTCCGCAGCACCAGCAGGTCGACGGCGGCCGCGGCGGTGATCGCGACCAGTACCAGCGCGGTGTAACTCACTGGTCCGTCCGGTCCGCCGGTTCGTCCTCGATCGGCGCTGGCCAGGCCGGCTCGTCGCCGATCGACCAGTTCGGCCGCCGCCGGCGGACCGCCTCCAGGGTGAGCACCGCGCAGAGCGGGATGACCACGAAGAACAGCACCTCCTCCACCGGCAGGCCGGCCACCGACAGCCCGAGCAGGTACCGCCGGTCGAAGCTCCACTGCCGGCTGGCCACCGCGTAGGCGTCCCAGCCCACGCCGACCACGAAGCCGGGCAGCAGCGCGATCAACAGCCGGCGCCACCGCGGGTACACCCGGGTGCGCAGCAGCAGCTCCAGCGGCGCGGTGCCGAGCAGGCAGCCGGCCAGCAGCGCCAGGTAGGTCAGGTGCCGCATCGGGGCTGGTGCCTCCTCGCGCTCGGATTGCGGAGAGTTTGCCACCGCGACGGTGGCAGGCTCTCCGCAGCCGAGCAGCGGCTCAGAACGCGGCCGCCTGGGCGCGCCGCTTCACCTCGGTGCCCCGGTTCTCGGCCAGCGCCTGGGCGGGGGTGCCGGGCAGCGTGTCGTCCGGCCGGACCAGCCAGGCGACGATCTGGTCGTCGGTGAAGCCGCCGTCGCGCAGCAGCGTGATCACGCCGGGCAGCCCCTTCAGCGGCGCGCCCTGCGCGACGAAGATCCGCGGCAGCACCCGGCGGCCCTCGGCGTCACGGGTGACCACCAGCTTGCCGTCCTTGAGCAGCTGGTGCACCTTGATGATCGTCAGCGAGAGCAGCTCGGCCGCTTCGGGCAGCGTGATCAGGTCGGCGCCTTCGAGCTGGGAGGTGTCGGTCTGGGAGGACATGCCGTCCAGCCTGCCATTCCCGCTTACCGCACGCGCCAGCCGATCACCGGTTCGGGTGACTCGGCGGGCTCGGCGTCGGTCAGCGGCGCCGCGCCGGCGTACAACCCGGCCAGCGCGGCGCCGGTGCGCAGCCCGACCGGGAACGGCTGCCGGGCCAGCCGGCGGCGCAGCTCGTCCACCGCCAGCGGCTGGTGGGCGGCGGCCAGCACCACGTTGCCGAACCGCCGGCCGCGCAGCACGTCGGTCGAGGTGATCAGCGCCAGCTCGGCGAACTCACCGGCCATCCCAGCCAGCACCCGGCGCAGGTACCGGAAGTCGGGCTCGTCCACCATGTTGGCCAGCAGCAGGCCGTCCGGCCGGAGCACCCGGGACACCTCGGCGAAGAACTCCGCGGTGCTGAGCGCGGCCGGCACCTTGCCGTCCGCGTAGGCGTCGAGCACCACCAGGTCCGCGCTGGCGTCCCGCAGCTCGGCCAGGCCGGCACGGCCGTCCACCGGCCGGATCCGGATCCGGTGCACCCGGGGCAGCGGCAGCCGGCGACGCACCAGCTCGATCAGCTCGGTGTCCGGTTCCAGCACGATCTGGGACGAACCGGGCCGGATCGCGTTCAGGTAGCGGGGCAAAGTCAGCCCGCCGCCGCCGATGTGGGTGACCGCCAGGGGCCCGTCCGGCCGGGTCTCCAGCACGCTGGCCAGGTACTGGACGTACTCAAAGTCCAGGTAGCCGGGATCGGTCAGGTCCACGTACGACTGCCGGATCTCGTCCATCAGCAGCATGTAGCCACCGGGGTGCTCGACGTCGGCCACGATCTCGATGCGGGGGCGCGACGCCATGCGGTTCACCCTAGCCAGCGGTGGCCGGCGCGGTGCGCCGGAAGAGGGCACCGTCCGGCGAGAACTAGAATCGGCGCGTGCAAACGGCTCAGGGCGATCGCCACGATCGCATCGTAGGCCGGGTGCTGGAGGGTCGTTACCGAGTGCTCGACCGGCTCGCCCGGGGCGGTATGTCCACCGTCTACAGCGCGCTGGACGAGCGGCTGGACCGCCCGGTCGCGGTCAAGGTCATGTCGTCGGCGCTCTCGAGCGACCCGGCGTTCGCCGACCGGTTCACCCGGGAGGCCCGGGTGGCCGCCCGGCTGTCTCACCTGAACGCGGTGTCGGTCTATGACCAGGGCACCGACGGCGAGCACGTCTTCCTGGTGATGGAGCTGGTGCGCGGCCGGACGCTGCGCGACCTGCTCCGCGAGCGCGGCGCGCTGACCCCGGCCCAGGCGGTGTCGATCATGGAGCCGGTGCTGGCCGCGCTGGCCGCCGCCCACCGGGCCGGCCTGGTGCACCGGGACGTCAAGCCCGAGAACATCCTGCTCAGCGACGACGGCGTGGTGAAGGTGGCCGACTTCGGGCTGGCCCGGGCCGTCGAGGCGGACGCCAGCAGCACCCGGACCGGCCTGATGATGGGCACCGTGGCGTACTGCCCGCCGGAGCAGATCGCCCGCGGCGCAGCCGACGCCCGGTCGGACGTCTACTCGGCCGGCGTGCTGTTCTTCGAGCTGCTGACCGGGCGGCCGCCGTACACCGGCGACAGCGCGATGGCGGTGGCCTACCAGCACGTCCACTCCGACGTGCCGGCGCCGTCCAGTCGCCGGCCGGGCGTGCCACCGCAGCTGGACGAGCTGGTGCAGCGGGCGACCAGCCGGGAGCCCGCCGCCCGGCCGTTGGACGCCGGCGCGATGCTGGCCGAGCTGCACGACGCCCGGATGGACCTGGGCCTGCCGGTGGTCGCGGTGCCGCCGCGTCGGCGGCCCGGTGCGGACGCCGACGACACCCAGCGGATCGAGCGGGTCGGCCAGCATCCGTCGTCGCCGCCGGCACCGGACGCGACCACCGCACCGACCCACGGCCGGCCGCCTGGCGGGATGCCGAACCAGCACACCCGGCTGAGCACCCGGCCACCCATCGAGCAGCCGGCTCGCCGGCGGCCGCTGTCCCGGCGGCAGCGGGCCCGGCGGCGCACCGTGCTGGTAGTCGCGCTCATCGTGCTGCTCGGCCTGCTCACCGGCTGGGGCGCCTGGTACCTGGCGGTCGGCCGGTATCACTCGGTGCCGAACGTTGCCGGTCAGCGGCAGTCGGCGGCCGTGCAACTGCTGCGCCACGACGGCTTCTCGGTCAGCCCGGCAGTCGTCCAGGACTTCTCCGAGTCGGTGCCGGCCGGCCTGGTGCTCGGTTCCCGGCCGTCCGCCGGGACCCACCTGCTCGGCGGCAAGCCGGTGCAGCTGGTGATCTCGCGGGGCGCCGAGCGGTTCATCGTGCCGGCGCTGGCCGGCAAGCCGTTCACCGCCGCCCAGCAGGCGCTCGGCCAGCTGCCGGTACGGCTGAAGCAGGCCAACACCGCCGACGGCACCGGCAAGATCCCGGCCGGCTCGGTGATCAAGACCAGCCCGGCCGCCGGCACCAAGGTCAAGCGCGGCCAGACCGTCACCGTCTATGTCTCGACCGGGCCGCCGATGGTGCAGGTGCCGGGCGTCACCGGCCAGACCCAGGACGCCGCCAGCAGCACGCTGAGCCAGGCCTCGTTCAAGGTCGCCACCAGCCAGTCGTACTCCGATACGGTGCCGGCCGGCCAGGTGATCAGCCAGAACCCGGCGGGCGGCAGCTCGGCCCGCAAGTTCAGCACGGTCACCCTGATCGTCTCGCAGGGTCCGCCGCTGGTGACCATCCCGGATTTGGCCAACGGCACCTCCACCGGCGACGCCCGGCGAACCCTGGAGGCGCTCGGGTTGAAGGTGAAGGTGCGCAAGGCGTTTGGCGGCCTGCTCGGCCGGGTGGTCGGGATGGATCCGAAGGCCGGCAGCCAGGTGCCCAAGGGCAGCACGGTCACGCTCACTGTCGTCTGACCCGCAGCGGACGCTGAGGGCACGAAAGCCCGGAGTCGGCCGGACCGGTCGCGGCTAGGCTAAGCAGCCATGGTGATCGTGATGAACCAGGCAGCCACCCAACCCGACATCGATCTGGTGGTGGCGCAGATCGAGTTGCACGGCGGCCAGGCGTTCGTCAGCCGCGGCGTCACCCGCACCATCATCGGGGTGATCGGCACCGAGGACGTGCTGGAGACCATCGACGTCACCGGGTTGCCCGGGGTCGCCGACACCAAGCGGATCACCGCCCCGTACAAGCTGGTTTCGGCCGAGAACCATGCAAAGCGCAGCACGATCCGGGTCGGCGGGGTGCCGATCGGGCCCGACACGTTCACCCTGATCGCCGGCCCGTGCGCGGTGGAAACGCCTGACCAGACGCTGGCCGCCGCCCTGCTGGCCAAGCGGGCCGGCGCCACCCTGCTGCGCGGCGGTGCGTACAAGCCGCGCAGCTCGCCGTACGCCTTCCAGGGGCTGGCACTGGACGGGCTGCGGATCCTCGCCGAGGTCCGGGACGAGACCGGGTTGCCGGTGGTCACCGAGGTGCTCGACGTCAAGGACGTCGACGATGTGGCCGAGCACGCCGACATGCTGCAGATCGGCACCCGGAACATGCAGAACTTCGGGCTGCTGCAGGCGGTCGGCCGGGTCGGCAAGCCGGTGATGCTCAAGCGCGGCCTGTCCGCGACCTACGAGGAATGGCTGATGGCCGCCGAGTACATCGCGCAGCGCGGCAACCTCGACATCGTGCTGTGCGAGCGCGGCATCCGCAGCTTCGAGCCGGCCATCCGCAACCTGTTCGACGTCTCGGCCGTGCCGATGATGCAGCAGCTGTCGCACCTGCCGGTGATCGTCGACCCGTCGCACGCGGCCGGCCGGCGCGACCTGGTGGTGCCGCTGGCCCGGGCCGGCATCGCGGCCGGCGCGGACGGCGTGATGGTGGACGTCCACCCGCAGCCGGAGCTGGCGCTGGTGGACGGCGCCCAGGCGCTGACCGGCGCCACCCTGGACGAGCTGGCCCAGGTGGTGATCACCCTGCCGGCGCTGCTGGGCCGCACCTCGGCCGCCCACCTGGCCGGCTGAGGCTCACCCCTATCAGTTCGTGGCCGGCAGTGGCCGTCCCGGTTCCGGTCGGACCCGGGCGGCTGCCGGACGCCAGCCGGGCGGGCCGAAGGCGTAACCGAGTTTCGCCTTGATTCCGCGGGCTGATCGGACGTCACGGCCGAGTGCGGCGAACTCGCCGAAGGCCACCCGGAACGGGTTGTAGGTGTCGATGTTGTGGGTCAGCCCGTACGTCGCACGGTGCGTCTCCGGAACGAAGCTGCCGAACAGCCGGTCCCAGACGATCAGGATTCCGGCGTAGTTGACGTCCAGGTAGTCGAGGTCGCTGCCGTGGTGCACCCGGTGGTGTGACGGGGTGTTGAACACCGCCTCGAACCAGGCGGGCAGCTTGCCGATCTTCTCGGTGTGCAAGAAGAACTGGTAGAACAGGCTCCAGGCCATCGCGGTGAAGATCACCCACGGTGGTATGCCGATGAGCGCGAGCGGCATCCAGAACGGCAGGGTGAGCATCGGAGTCCACTTCTGGCGCAGCGCGGTGGAGAAGTTGTACGCCTGCGACGAGTGGTGCACCACGTGACCGGCCCAGAAGAACCGCACCCGGTGCGACATCCGGTGAAAGCAGTAGTAGGCCAGGTCGTCGGCGAAGAACACGATCAGCCAGGTCCACCAGTCGTGCGGGCTCAGCCTCAGCGGCGTCAGTTCCCACAGCGCGGAGTAGACGACCAGCACCACCAGCCGCCAGAACAGGTTGACCACCGAGTAGCCGGTGCCCATCAGCAGGCTGGTCCGGGTGTCGGCCGGGGTGTAACCGGTCGCCTTCTGACGGGTGTCGCCGAGTTCGAACTGGTCGTGGTGCAGCACGTGGATAGCTATCACTTCGAGCACCACGAACACCACGAAGACCGGCACCGCGTACATCACCGGGTCATGGATCTGGCCCATCGCCGTCAGCTCCCTACCCGCCAGTAACGTGCTTGCAGGTTAAGCGTCCGGCGCCGATGCGGCAACCGGTCAGCTTCGTCACTCAGCGGGGTGGCAACCCGATGGCGGCTCGCAGCGGTTCGGCCCCGTCCACCCGCAGCGGATGCGCTGGCCGGACGAACCGGTCGCGGGTGAGCAACAGCTTGCGGCTGCTGGCCACCTCGCCGGGCCGTCGCTGCTGCCGGAACGTGCCGTTGTCGACATAACCAACCTTGCGGCTGACCGCCAGCGATGCCGGGTTGTCGATGAAGGCGGCCGAGGTGATCTCCTCGGCGTCCAGGTGGTCGAAGAGAAATGCGCACATCGCCTGCCGCATCGCCGTCCCGATCCCCCTGCCCTGGAACGCCTGTCCCAGCCAGGATCCGGTCTCGCCGGTGCGGACCACGAGATAGTCCGTCGTCGCGAATCCCTGCACACCGACGAGTTCCCCGTCGAGGCGGACGGCCAGGTCCAGGGTCCAGGCTGCCGGCGAGAAGTTGGCACGGGTGGACCAGTAGTAGGCCGCCGTGTTCGCCGGCAGCCGATCGGGCTCGGCATCGGTCCACGGGTGGGCGAACGGCATCCGGCCGGGTTCGTGCAGGCCGGCTCGGACTAGGTCGACAATCGCCGGAATGTCATCGTCGGTGATCGCCCGCAGCTCGAGCGGCCCACATCGCAGTCGCAGCGCGAAGGGAGCCCACAGCTCGACCGGCGTCGTCATCGCGTCAGTATTCATGATCGTTGCTAGGACCCAGTAACGTGCCCGGCGTGACTCGCGGACGTGCTTCGGGTGCTCTGATCGGGCTGCTGCTTGGCGCGCTGGTCGCGGTGCTGGTGCACTTCCTCTCGCACACGCTGCCGCACACCTTCTACGTCGGGACCTACCAGAGGTTCGGTGATTCCCAGGCCGCCGTGATCACCCAGCCTGCGTCGGTGCATCCGTCCTGGCTGCCGCTGCTGCCGGTCGCCCTGGTCGTCGGCGCCGTCCTCGGCTACTTGGCGGGGTGGTTGCTCGGCCGGCTGGGCTGGCGCCTGGTACGAGATCCTGCTGCTATCTAAGGGGATTCGTCGCCTTTGCAGGCGATGGACGAAAACTGTCGTACCTCTCCCCTAGCGTCTGAGCCATGACAGTGATGGCGGTTCCGGAGGCGACGCTCGACCATGCGGCGTCCGCTGTCGATGCGCTGGCGGAACGCGACTTCAGCCGGATTTCCGACGATGAGTTGCTGGCCACGATCCGTGCCGCCGAGCGGCTCAAACGCAAGGTCGAGTCGCTCGACCATCCGCTGATCGCCGAGGTCGACGCTCGCAACCTGCCCGGCCGGCACGTGGTGCGGGGAACTGCCGTCTTCCTGTCGGGCCTGCTCCGGATCTCGCCACGCGAGGCGCGGCTTCGCGTCGTCCGGGCCCGCGAATTCGGCCCCAGGGTGGTCGTCACGGGTGAGGTCTTGCGGCCACTGTTACCGCAGGTGGCAGCCGGCCGCGCGGCCGGCAACCTCACCGCCCAGCACGGCGACGTCATCGCGCGGTCACTCGACCGCTTGCACGCCAGGGTTCCGGTCGAGCGGATCGACGAGGCCGAGCGCTTTCTGGTCGCCAAGGCGCGGGATTTCGACGCGACAATGCTCGCCGGCATCGCCCGGCAACTGGTCGACACCCTCGACCCGGACGGCATCCTGGCCGACGAACACGAACAGCGGCGGCGTCGCCAGGTTTCGCTTTCACCCATCGCGAACGGCATGTTCCGGATCAGTGGCGACCTGGACGCCGAGACCTCGGCGGCGGCCATGACCGTGCTGCACTCGCTCGCGGCGCCGAAAGCCGGCGAGGAGGCCGATCCGCGCAGCGCCGGCCAGCGACTGCACGACGCCTTGGGTTCGGTGCTGAAGCTGGCACTACGGTCTGGCTCACTCCCGTCCGCCGGCGGCATCCCGGCCACGGTGTTGATCACCATGACCGCCGAGCAGTTCGTCAGCGGCACCGGTCACGCGGTCACCAGCTTCGGCCACCGGATCCGGGTGAGCCAGGCATTACGGCTGACGGGGCAGGCATCGCTCGGCTGGGTGGTGCAGGGCAGCAAGGGGGCGGTGCTCGCATTCGGCCGGCAGCACCGGATCGCTTCACAGTCCCAGACCCTGGCCCTGATCGCCCGGGATACCGGCTGCGCGTTCCCCGGCTGCACCGCTCCACCGGAGTGGACGGAGCGACACCACGTCGTGCCTTGGCGGGCCGGTGGCCCGACCGATCTCGACAATCTTTGCCTGCTCTGCGACTTCCACCACGATCGGATCGACAGCGGCGGCTGGCGGGTCGTCATGCGCGACGGTTTGCCGTGGTTCGTCCCACCGGCCTGGATCGATCCGGCGCGGCAACCACGACGGAACGAGCGACCGTGAAGGGTGCGGGAACGGGTGCCGACGGCAAGACCGCGCCCTCGGCGGGTGGAACCTACTGTGGGCCGATGACGGACGGATCGGCCGAGCGGCTCAGCGGCGGCAATATGGGCGACGTCTACCGGGTCGGCGACGCCGTGCGCCGCCCGGCCGGTGCGTGGACGCCCGCCGTGCACCGCCTGCTGCGCGAGGTGAACCGCGCCGGAGTGGCTGGGGTCCCGATGCCGCTCGGCCAGGTCGAGGACGGGCGCGAGCTCGTCAGCTTCATCGACGGCTGCGTACCCGCCTACCCGATGCCGGCCTGGGCCTGGGCGGAGACCGTCCTGCTGTCGGCCGCCCGGCTCCTGCGCAGGATCCACGACGCGACGGCGGGCCTCGATCGGGCCGGGCCGTGGCGGTCACCGGCGCGCCAGCCGGCGGAGGTGATCTGCCACAACGACTTCGCCACCTACAACCTGGTCTTTCAGAACGGCGAGGTCGTTGGCGTCATCGACTGGGACTTCGCGTCACCGGGTCCGCGGATGTGGGACCTTGCCTACCTCGCCTACCGCATCGTGCCGATCTCCGAGCACGACCGATCGGACACATTCACTCCTGACGAGCGGCGCCGGCGGTTGACGCTGCTCTGTGCGGCGTACGGGACTGCGATCGAGCCTGGCGAGCTGCTGCCAGTGCTGCGGGAGCGCTTGGTCGACCTCGCCGAGTTCAGCGACCGGATGGCGCAAGAACTGAACAAGCCCGAACTGCACCAGCACGCCGAGCTGTACCGGAGTGACGCGGCTCGGCTGCCCACGAACTGGCAGGCCGATTTAGCAGAGGAGGGTCCACGAGGAGAGGGTCAGGACGGTGCGGTGTGAGCGGAGCAGCGACCGCCAGCGCACCGCGTGCGAACCGGTGTAGAACGGCACGCCGCCGTCGCCCGCCTGCTGAGCCGGGCCGCAGGGGGCTGGCCGGCAGACGGTCAGCCGCAGCCGGATCGTGGCGTGCGCCGGGACCGTTGCCGCCAGGCCGCGCCACGGCGTGTCGACGCCGGAGACGTACCCGCCCGGCGCGAACCGGTACTCTGACCAACGGACCGAGGTCACCGCTGGATCGTCGACCCCGGTCACCATGATCGAGTGGCCACCCTGATTGCTCAGTGACTCGAGCAGGTCGACGGTGCCGGTCGGGTCCTCAAGCCGGTAGTTCCCGCCGGACGCCTGGCCGACCGCGTCCGGCGTCAGGACGCCGCCGAAGCTGCCCGGCTGCGGCGGCCCGTAGCGACGATCGATGACCGGCAGCCCGACCACCACCGCCCCCACGACGAGCGCGAGGACGACCACGAGCACGAACGCGGCTCGCACCCGGCGAGAGCCGCCGACCGCCGCCTCGGGCACCTGCTCACCGGTGGTCACCCGCGTCCTCCGCCCTCAGCCGAGAAAGATCACCGAGAGCCTAGGGACGGCCCGCTGCCTGCGCCGGTCTTTACCAGAAAATCAGCTTCCCTGTTGGCGGCCGACTACCCCGACCGTCTGACGTCGGTTCCATGATACGACGCAACTTGGCCATCTCCATGCCGATGAGCGTGGAGGATCGCGCAGGGGTTCAGCGCACGGTCACCCAAGCTGCCAACGTCACCAGGGAGTCCGATCGGAATGCTCATTCAGGATGCACGCCGCGAGTACGTGGAATGGATGTCTTCAACCCAGGGACTCTCGGTTCACACGGTGCGCGCCTACGCCGGTGACCTCACCGCACTGCAGCGGCACATCGGGCAAGCCGCTTCGGTTGAGCAACTATCCAGTGAGATCGTCTTGGATTTCATTGCAGACCTTCGATCTTGCGGTGCATCTGACAGATCCATACGGCGACGGGTAGCGGGCGTCCGCAGTTTCACCAAGTGGCTGATCCGCGCCGGGCTGCTCGATCATGACCCGTTGGCAACCCTGACCGTGCGGCTTCCGGTTGCCAAAGCTCTGCCACGTGCCGTCGCGACAGGCGACCTTAAACGCCTCATAGTGACTCTTCGGAACGAGGCCGGCCTATCGGACCGCGTCATTACTGCGGCCAGGGTGCTCAAGCCGGTCGATCCAGCAACGACGCTGCTTGGGGTGCTGCTCATGCTTGCCACCGGTTTGAGGGTGAGCGAACTGGTTCAAGCGCAGTGCGCTGACCTTGACGCCATAGCGGGAAGCCTCCGAGTGCTCGGTAAGGGACGCCGGGAGAGATCTGTGTTCATCCCAGGACTCTGGTTACAGCGCTTCGTGAGCGCCTACTTGCACACACGCGAGCAACTATCCCTGCCACATGAAAACCTGCTCTTCAACGAGTTCGGTAGACCGTTGACAACAGCCGCAGTGCGAAGTCGGCTGGCGCGGGCCGCATCACGAGCCGGCATCCGGCCGCTGACGCCGCACATGCTTCGGCACTCAGCAGCGACCCAGCTCATCGAGTCTGGCGTCGACATCCGATACGTCCAGCGCCTGCTCGGGCACGCGAGCATCACCACCACCGAGCTGTACACCCACGTAACCGACCCGGCACTTCGCGCGAAAGTGACAGAAGCAAACGTCCTTGGAGTAGTCATGGCGTGATAACTAGGAATTATCAATGCTCAAGTCATGCCGCGCATGAACCCTCTCGCCGTGCAAGAGCAGCGAGTGTGGGATTTGCTTACTCGTGACTTCTCGTGGGAGGTGCCGGCGCATCATCCCGTAAA